>Ga0302319_10007396_pt1 | contig 21621 bp, 22 predicted proteins | sample Bog_T0_2_FD_203319 | JGI IMG/M metagenome (GOLD analysis project Ga0302319, IMG submission 203319) | Peat permafrost microbial communities from Stordalen Mire near Abisko, Sweden - Bog_T0_2 | ecosystem: Environmental > Terrestrial > Soil > Wetlands > Peat | place: Sweden: Abisko, Stordalen Mire... | reverse complement strand
CGGTTCGATCAAGGTCCTATCTAGTCACTATGAATTCGTTAAGTCTGTGGCTAGGGGTGCCATCTTGATGCTAAAGTGTATTTATGGCGAAGACGAGGACAACCCTTACCGTCGAAGACGAGGTGCTTCGAGCGGTGAAAGTACGCGCGGCCCGAACCGGAAAGGGTGAGAGTCAAGTCATTGAAGAGGCTCTGCGACGCGACCTCGGACTCGATTTACTTGATCAGATTTGGTCACACGGGACGATGAACGAGGACGAGGCAATGGCTCTCGCTGTCGAAGCACAGCATCGTTCTCGTCGGGCTCCGCGCTGAGTTGCGCGCCGTCCTCGATCCAAACGTCATCGTCTCGGCGCTGTTGGCGCCGTCAGGTACACCAGCAAAAGTGCTTCGAGCATGGCTTGATGGAGACTACGAGCTCATCGCGTCGCCACTGTTGATCGCTGAGCTAACCCGAGTATTCGACTACCCGAAGCTTCGTTCACGAATCAGTGAAACCGAGTCACGCCAGTTCATCGAACTTCTCAAACATCAGGGCGAGATCGTTGAAGACGCTTACCTGTCACTCCCCGTCCATTCGTCGGATCCTGACGACGACTACCTCATCGTGCTGGCGGCGACGACACGATCCGTCATCGTCTCCGGCGATCACCATCTTCTTGATCTTGCCGATCGCCTACCGGTTCACTCCCCCGCCGAGTTTTGGAAGCTCTTGAATGCGGATCTCTGAGGTTGCGGACGCCTACGTCAACAATCCGAGTGGCGTCTTCGCGCTGGGGAAGGCCGCACCGTATTCGAGAAGATCTCGGAATCAACTGGTTGGCGAGACGTCTACATCATTACGCATTGGACCGCGACAAGAACTGAAATCGTGTTTCGATTCATATTTAACCTCCATACGTGATCGAGGTCGCCGCATTCGTGCTTCTTTCAACGCAATCCCAAACATGGCGATCCGTAGATTGGGCGAGATCGAGTTCCGCTACGTGCGCGGAGTCGGGGAACTCCCCACGCAAAAGTGGCACGAGTGTCCGTGAGATGTTCTAATCGAGTAAAAGCTTCACGCAGGCGTTGAGAGGCGGCGCTCACGATCGGCCGCGAACTTCAAAGCGGCACGGACGTTTGCCTCGGTCAACTCTGGAAAGTCGGCGACTATCTGCTCCACCGTCATTCCTGCTGCGAGATACTCAAGGACGTCGTACACGGTGATGCGCGTACCCGCAAAGACGGGCTTGTCGCTTCGAACACCCGAGCGCACTTCAATTGTGGTCATCTCGCTCACACCAGGATTGTACTCCGGACCTCATAGATCGAATCAGATCAGCGTCGAAACTATGCACACGTGCATTTTGCGTCGTCGCTGCGGCCACCAACCGTTTCAGCGGGATTTTGGCTTGCCAGCGGTTCAACAGATCCTCAAACAGTCGTAACGAGTGATCATCCCAATCTTGGGAAAGCTGACCCCTTGCGCGATTTCGCGAAGGGGTCAGGCCGTGGAATCCTTTGCCAGCGCCAAATAGCGATTCCGACGACAGCGTGGACCGCGCGTAAATCGATGTGAGACATAAGCGCACTCGAGCTTACGAACTCCTCAACTGGGCGAAGTCGCACGCTTTCCAACCTCGCCAAGGAATTCCTGGGCTGGAAAAGTCCAACTTTCTGCGAGAGGCACCGAAAATCGCTCTCACATAGGCAAATATCTCGCGAACCTCAACGGCCTTCAGGCGGACGCGTTGCCGACGGCGTCGCTGACAACTGTCACGCTCAGGCGGACGCGTTGCTGACGGCGTTGCTGACAACTGTCACACGTCAGAGGTTTTCCCGAAATTTAGTTAGAAATAGTATTCTTGACCAGGTACTTCAGTGGGCCGTGCAGGACTTGAACCTGCGACCCCTTGCGTGTCATGCCCATATTTCCTGTTCACCGCGGCTTTCTGAGCTCCGAATTTCGCCAAACTCTAGCACAAATTGTCCACCGACATTCGCCTGTGTGTGCTCAAATTTATTGGCGCTGCTGACGCCGTTGCTGACGGAATGCCCTTGTGACGGCGATTGCAGCCACAGCGGTCATATCGTCGTAGATCCCGAATCTGAACCGAGCTCCAAACCGCGCTGGTACTGATTGCGTTTAGACAGTGATGCGCTGTCCTTCACAAAGCATTAATTGGGATCCCCTTAAATTATTTCTTTGGGCGGGCCTTGCCGGTATCATCCCGCTTCTTGCGCCATTCGCCGTCTTTATCACGGGACCGATCTTGCTTGCCTCCGCCGGGAGCGGGGACTTGGGGTACTTGATGTTTCTTCTCTAACATCTCATCACCTCCCTTCGCCAATGTCTTCTCGGATATAACAAGGTCTTCATGGTAGACGTGACCGTCAACTTCAATCGTCATGGTGAGTTGTCCGCCCAGAGCCCTCACGTAGCCCGCAAGCGTGGCGAGCTCTACGGTTTCAGGGGATCTCTCGACTTTGCTGACTTGAGATTGACTTCTTCCCCATCGCTGAGCAATTTCGGTTTGATTCAATCCAGTTGCGCGACGTAGTTCGCTCAGACTCTCCAATACGTCATGCTCAAGTTCCAGTCGTGTTCTTGCCCGTCGGTACATCTCATGAAAATCAGGATCGGGATGCGTCACCTCTTGGTTGAGAATGAACTCGCCTTCAATGTCGTCCAACCACTCCTCAGGAGTCAGTTCGGCTCGATTCTTCGTAGTCATTTCATTTCTCCTCTTCGGTATTGCTCAACGATCACATCTGCGACGGGCACGTATGTCTCGTACCAATCCCCTTCGTGTCCCTGTTCCCAACGATGTTTATTTCCGCCAAAACACACCAGCACCTTGCTGTCCTCATCGACGAAGCACGTAAGCACCCGCATTAAGTAACGATCTTCCTCAACCCATTGATCCGTTCGTATTTCACTCATGTCCGGAAAATTCCTGCTGGTCTGTATCCGATGCCGAACATAAGGCAAGGACGCACCACGACCGTGTTCGCACAAATAGTCAAGTAAGGCAGCGATTTCGGCGGCGACTTCAACGGGCAGCGCGCCAAGCCAACCATCAATACGCCGAAACCGAACTTGCTCAAGTGCCACATCCACAGAATAGCACTCTTAATGACTATTCATCATAATAACTATCAACACCTTCGGACCGTCCAGGATGGTCCGAAGGTGGATTCCTCCGATCCTTCTGAAATCGCTCCCAGAGAGTAGCGATGGCTCCAACCAAATTTGATAAGGCGAACTGCCATCGTCACGAGAAATGCTGATCGGATTCAAGTCGCGGATTCAGGACCACTCCGGAGACGTGCACTTGCGGCAGCATCTCACTGACTACAAACCTGATCCCAGAGGAAGAATTTGGGGCTTATTCCCTGGCAGACAGTCCACCAACATGCCGACCGAATTCGCCGCTCGCGTACTGACTACCGCACTACGGTCCTGGTTGCTCTTGTTGTGGGTCCAATTCTCAATCGCTTAAACGCTTAGTGTCGTTGCCACTGGGCGCTAACCCACATGGTGATTCGCCAATCGCGGATTGTTGATGTCAGCCCTTGTACTTAGTCTTGATGGTTCTTGCTCCTAGCCGATGATTTTTGCCTTTTGCGCATCGAACTCTTCTCGAGTTAAGAGTCTTGCGTCTCGAAGTGAAGGCAATTTCGTCAACTGGTCCCCAACCGACTCTGGAGGCGCAATCTAGCCTTTGGCATGGGAAGGCAAGATGTTATGAGCAAGAACATCCGGAGAAGCGACGATCGAAGGCTGTCATCACCGAAACTCTCTTCGAACATGATTGGAAAATGAAATCCGAGACTCGCTGAACCGCGACGATGTGACGAGTGAACCCGAACGCGCCCGCCGCAAACGGCGATTCGTGGCTGCGGCGACGATCTTGGCATTGGTGGGTCCCGGCGTCATGGTGATGCTGGCGGACACCGATGCCGGAAGTGTCATCACTGCCGCGCAGTCCGGGGCCAAGTACCGCTACGCGCTGGTACTCCCCCAGTTGCTGCTGATTCCAGTGCTTTATCTCATTCAGGAGATGACGGTCCGGCTGGGGCTGACCACGCGACTGGGACACGGAGCGCTCATCCGTCAAACCTTCGGGCAGCGCTGGGCACTCTTGGCGGCCGTCACTCTGTTTGTCTCCTGTGTGGGAGCGCTGGTGACCGAGTTCGCCGGTGTCGCCGGAGTTGGGGCCCTGGTTGGGATCCCGAGGTGGGTCTCGACCGGCGCGGCGGCATTGGCCCTGGTCACCCTCGTGCTCCTCGGTCGCTATCGCCGTGTCGAGCACGTGGGGATCGCCGTAGGCGCATTAGAACTGCTCTTCTTGCCCGCGGCCCTGCTAGCGCATCCGCACGTGAGCATGGTTCTTCACGACTTCGTTCATCCGCCTCACGCCAGCGCCGCCTTCCTCACCCTGCTCGGCGCCAACGTCGGCGCCGTGATCATGCCTTGGATGGTCTTCTACCAACAAGAGGCCGTCATCGACAAGGGTCGGCGCGGACTTAACCTCCGCTCGGCCGTTCGCTCCGCCCGGCTAGATACTGCCTTCGGCGCGGTGATCACCCAGATAGTCATGATCGCCGTGGTCGTGGCGGCCGCCGCGACGCTGGGAGTAACCCACCGGGGGCAATCGTTGAACAGTATTGGAGACATCGCCAACTCCCTCACGCCGTTCCTGGGCCACCGTGATGCGATAATCTTCTTCGGCCTCGGCATGATCGGGGCGTCCGTCGTGGCGGCGCTCGTCGTGACCCTCGCGGGAGCTTGGGGCATTTCCGAGGTGCTGGGCTGGCGCCATAGCCTCAACGATTCACCGATCCGGGCCGCCGGTTTCTACGCCCTGGCCGTCGGAGGAACTGTCGCCGGAGCCGTTCTGGTGCTGTTAGTGCCCAACCTCGTCAACCTTTCAGTCGATGTCGAGGTGATGAACGCCTGTCTCTTGCCCATCGTTCTCGGATTTCTGCTCGCCCTCGAACGTAAAGCACTCCCGCCTGAGTTTCGGATGCGCGGCGCGCACAAAGCGTTTACGTACGCGCTGACCAATCTCGTAATCATCTTCGGGCTCTTCACCGCGGTGATGACCCTGCGCGGAATTGCCTGACGACCCGAAAGATCGACAACGAAACAGGTCCGTCAAGAGTTTCACTGACGACGAGTCCGCTGACGTCAGCCCGACACGAATCAGGACTTGATCGGGTCAAGCCGACCGTGAAGGATTGCACCCCGCAATGCGCGGGCTAACGCTCTATTGGCACGATCCATTCGACCCGCGTCCCCCAATCGCAATATTCGAGATCTCGAACGTACCGCCCAGAAGTCTCGCACGATCAGCAAGGTGAATCGGCCTGGGAATTCCATCCTCTCTCCCACTTGGGAGAGAGGATGGAATCATGGAAAAGAAGCGAACTGGGTATAAGAGGTATCCGTCTGAGTTGAAGGAACGTGCGGTTCGCATGGTCCTTGATCTTCAGCGGTCAGATCCTGGCGACAAAAGTGTCATGCCCAATCCGATCAACGATCAACCCCTCATCGTTCATACGAACATCTCCCCCGCAACCGCAGGTTCATCGTTGAGTGTCATAGGGCGCGTGTCTAACGAGGGGCTGTCACTCACTCCCTGAGCGACACCTCACAGCTACTCCAGGGGTTCCAGAGGTGTACTCGGGGGCTCGCGCTGACGATAGGCCACGACAGCTATGGCAGTAAGGCCGATCCCGACGCCCACAATCTGAAGAGCGGTCATCACCTGACCGAGGATTACGACGGCCGCGACGGCGGCCACGAGAGAGCTCAGGTTGCCAATCACCGACGAGATCGAAGCGTCGACGTAGAGATGGGCCCAGTTCATGATCAGATGACCACTACCCGGCACGACGGCGAGCAGCACGATCCAGAACCAGTCGCCCCCATTGACCCGGCCGAGATGTTCACCCGTGATCACGAGAACGAGTGTCACTGCGATGGCCGCAGTGATCGTCGCGCCGGTTGTGTACTCCAACGCATCGACGTGGCGGCGCGAGCGTTTGGAGACCAACCAGTACGCGGTCCAAAAGAGCAGCGCGCCGAACGCCAAGAGGTCACCGTCGAACTGTTGGTGACCGTGCGACTTGGCTCCCACCACCGTGAATACGACCCCGATGATTGCCAAGGCGATCCAAATGACGTCCCAGCGATGGAACGATTCGCCGAACATCCGTCGCGCCAACACGAAGACGAGCGCCGGTTGAAACGCCCCAATCAGTGATGCGACCACGATGCTCGTGAGTTTCACGGCACTGTAGAACGTAAGGAGATCTCCCGCAAAAAGAAGACCGCCGAGCCAGCTGTACTTCATCGTCATCCACGTCACACGCCGGCCCGTCGCCAAGGTGATGACGGCCAGCGCCACCGCACCAATCCAAAGTCGGTAGAAGGACAACGCCAGCGCCGAGGAAGACGCGAGTTTCACGATGATGCCACCGAAACCCCACAGGGCCGCCGCCACGACGGCGGCACCGAGGCCGAGCGATTTCTGCTTCTTCCCTAACGGCGAGGCATCATTGCGCACGTTTAACTCAGTGGAACGAAGGAGGACACGTCATCGACTTGGGACGCGTCGCGTGGCGCGCTGCGACTCCCGACGTCGATGAGGTCATTCGCAAATTCGAATCTCCCGGGACGCGTCGAGCGGGACCGGTTGCGGGTGCGACGCGAGCAGCGATTTGGTGTACTCGTCTTGGGGATGGTGAAAGACCTCGGCCGTCGCACCGATCTCGACGATGACGCCGAGATGCATGATCGCCACGCGGTCGGCGACTTCGGCGATCACCGAGAGCTGGTGGGCGACGAAAAGAATGGCCAGGCCCAACTCATCGCGCAGATCCAAAAAGAGGTTGAGCAATTGGGTCTGGATCGACACGTCGAGAGCACTCACGGCCTCGTCGGCGATCAATACCTCGGGACCGATCGCCAGGGCGCGCGCGACCGCGACGCGTTGACGCTGTCCCCCCGAAAGTTCGCTCGGGTGGCGCACCGCCATGGACGCCGGGAGGCGCACGAGATCAAGGAACTTCGACACGAAGGCGTCGCCATCGTCGCTGCCCGGTTGGTGATGGACGCGACCGGCCTCGAGAATCGCCGTACCGACCGTCATTCTCGGATTGAGCGAGGAGTACGGGTCTTGGAAGACCATCTGCATGCGCCGGCGAATTTCGCGCAGCTCGTGACCCCGGGCGTCGCGAACGCTGCGACCATCGACCGTGATCACACCCTCGTCTGGCTCAACCAAACGAATCAACATTCTCGCCAAGGTCGTCTTGCCGCTCCCCGAGCCACCGGCGAGACCCAGAATCTCGCCCTTGGCGAGATCGAAACTCACGTGATCGACCGCCAGCGCGCTGTCACCCGGTCGGCGCGTCACGAACTCCCCCAGGGAGCGACGCAACCGGAATCGCTTGGTGAGGCCCTGGACGCTCAGTAGTGTTTCGCTCACGCGCCACCCGCTTCGCTGGTCGCACTCACGGTGCGCACGAACGGACAGGCGGTCGCGTGGGCGTCACCCACGACCTCGAGACTCATGTCGACACCCGCGCACTCAGGTCGCGCGAAGGCACAACGATTGGCAAACGGACATCCCGGACCTATCTCACCGGCGGTGGGCGGTTGCCCAGGGATGCCGGCTCGTCGAACGTGATGGCCGGCCGACTCGAGACTCGGGATCGACTCGAGCAACGCGCGCGTGTACGGGTGCTGCGGTCGCGCGCATATCTCATCGACCGGCCCGGCTTCGACCACGTAGCCGCCGTACATCACGGCGACGCGCTGACAGGCCTGGGCAATGACACCGAAATCGTGAGACACGAGCAAGACTGCCATGTTGAGATCACGACGGCGTTGCTCGATCAACTTGAGGATCTGCGCTTGGGTCGTCACGTCGAGCGCCGTAGTCGGTTCGTCGGCGATCAAGAGTCGAGGACCGGCCGAGATCGCGATGGCGATCATGACGCGCTGGCGCATGCCGCCGGAGAGTTCGTGCGGGAAGGCACGATAGCGCTGCTCTGGTCGGTCAATCTCAACGCTCGCGAGCAGTTCAATCGCGCGCGCGCGCGCGGCGGACTTATCCATTCCCGCGTTCACGCGCAGGGTCTCGGCGACCTGTTCTCCGATCCGCTTGGTGGGATTGAAGCAGCTGAACGGGTCCTGGAAAATCATGCCGACGTTGTGGGCTCGGTGATCGCGTATTGCTTTACGTGAAAGAGCCATGACGTCACGACCGTCGAAATGAACATTGGCCGTCATCTGAGCGTGCGACGGCAAGAGGCGAATGATGGAGCGACACGACAGACTCTTGCCCGATCCCGACTCACCAACCAGACCCACGGTCTCGCCTTCATGCACCTCGAGGTTCACCCCACGTACGACCTCGGTGATGCCTCCGCGCGCGGGGAACGCAATGCGCAGATTCTCGATCTTCAACAGACTCATAGGGATCCCAAGGTCAGGTCGCCGCGCGTGATGCCGTCGCCAATGAGACTGACGCCGATGCCGAAGAGCATAAGCACGACGCCCGGGATCGTGGTGATCCACCACGCGGAGAGCAGGTAACTTTGACCGCTCGCGATTATCGAACCGAGGTCGGCGCCGGGCGCTTGTTGGCCGAGGCCGAGGTAAGACAGTCCCGCAATGACGAGCATGTTCACCACGACGTCGACCGTTGAGTAGACGAGGCTCGTGCGAATCAGGTTAGGGAGCGCGTGGCGAAAGATAGCCCGAAGGTGCGAGTAGCCGAGCGCCTTGGTCGCCATGATGAAGGGCTGTTCGCGCATGACGAGCATCTCAGACCGCGACAGTCGAAAGTAGAGGGCCCACCCGACGATGACGATGCCGATGCCGACTCCCTTGAGACCCGGTCCGACGATCGCCACCACGGCGAGGACGAGCACGATGAACGGAAAAGCGATGACCGTGTCCGCGACGCGACCGATGACCGCGTCGAGCCAGCCACCGATGTAGCCCGAGATTGTCCCCAACGTGACCCCGACGATGAGCCCGAGGTACGTGATGACCGCGACCACGAGCAGGTCAACGCGCAGGCCGTAGAGCACGCGGCTGAAGACGTCGCGGCCGACGAAGTCCGTCCCCATCCAGTGGTGCCACGAAGGCCCCTGGAGCGAGTCGACAATATTGATCTGGTTCGGATGGTAGGGCGCGATGTAGGGCGCGAGCAGCGCCGCCACCACCATGATCACGATGATGACGAGGCCCGTCGACAGTTCCCAATTCTGTGCCCGGCGAAAAGAGCGCCAAAGACGCGCGATCCGTCGTCGTTTCATGAGCGGGCGAGCGGCGAGATCAGACACTCTTCGCTCCCGGTCGTACGCGAGGGTCGACCGCCGCCTGCAGCAAGTCGGTCCCCAAGTTGAGCAGCACCACCAGAGACCCGGCGAGGACCGCGAGGGTTTCGACGAGCGGGTAGTCGCGCTGTTCGACGGCCTCGAACAAAAGTGTGCCGAGACCCGGTATCTGGAAGACCTGCTCCAAGACCACGGTCCCGCCAATCAAGAAGCCGACGCTGACCGCGAGCACCGTGACCGTCGGCATGACGGCGTTACGAAACACGTGACGAATGAGGACCCGACGAGTCGAGAAACCGCGAGCCCGGGCCGCCTCGACGTACTCGAGGGACATAGTGTGACGAATGCTCGAACGCAGCGTTCGCACGATGACCGCCAACAGCGACAAACCGAGCGCGATCGCCGGCAGCGTGAGCGAGCGCACGATCCCCCCGAAGCCCATGCCGTAGCCTGACACCGGCAACCACCCGAGTTTGAGGCCGAAGATGATGGCCAGGATCAGCCCCGACCAGAACGTGGGCATCGCGAAACTGACCGAGGTGAACACTCGAACCGCGTGGTCGGTCGCGGTCTCCGCCTTCAGCGCCGCGATTACCGCCAGTGGCACGCCGAGCACAATCGCCACGATCGTCCCGTAGCTGATCAAGGCAATGCTCGGCACGGCGCGCTGAGCGATCAACGATGAGATGCTCTGGCTGAAGGTGATGGATTGGCCGAAGTGGAACGTCACGAGGTGACCCAGGAACAGCCAGAACTGCTCCGGTAACGGCTTGGTGAGCCCGAGGCGAGCGCTGACGAGGTGGATCTCCCTCGGCGTCGCACGCGGGCCGAGCATGGTCGCGATTGGATTGCCCGGCACGAAGTGAATCAACATGAAGGCGAAAAAAGCCACGCCCAGTAACTGAACCACGCTGATGCCGATTCGCCGAACGACGTACGCCCCCATCGCTACGCCACGGCATCACTCATGTCGGGCTACCTGACGTCAACTTGGAGCATCGACTCTTTCTACTTTGCGATCCACGTGTACTGCAACGAGTCCGCGCCCAGAGGGTCGAGCAAGGTGCCACACACGTTGTTGCGATGCGCGTTCAGGAACGGCAGGTCCATAACGTTGATGAACGGCGTCTGGTTCTGCATCGCGGCCTGGATCTTTGGCCACTCGACTACCTGTTTGGCTTCGCTCGCGGTGTGGTCGAAGGTGGTCACCATCTTGGCGATGGTCGGATCGTTCCACCACGAGTAGAAGCTGTAGCCGCCTCCGCCGTAAGTGGTGACGAACGTCGCGTACTCCTCGGGCACCGTCACGTCACTCGTGAACTCGGCGTACGGGAAGGTCATGTCGTACTGACCCTTCATGTACAGCGCGGTCTCGGTTGATTCGTCCTCGGCCTGCAACTTCACGTGGACGCCAATGGATGCCCACTCGGCTTGGAGGATGAGCACGAGGTTGGTGTACTCGACGTAGCCGCTCGGGTACTGCAACGTGATGGTGAATCCCTTCGGGTAGTCAGACTTCGCCATGTACTTCTTGGCGAGACTCAAGTCGTAGCTATAGGGCTTGACGACACTGTTCGGCGCGTCATACTTCAACTGTGGCAGGACACTATTGGGGAGGGTGCCCAGCCCGTCGAAGACAGTCTTGTTAATCAGCGGACGGTTGATCGCGTACTCCAGGGCCTTTCGCACATCGAGATTCTGGAAGGGCTTACGCTTGAAGTTCATCCAAAGACCGACCCAGTACGGGACCTTCACCGACTGGAGCGTCAGACTCGAATCACTCTTCACGGTCGCCACCTGGTTGAAGGCGATGCCGTCGGCCATCTGAGCCTGGTTGTTCTCTATGTCGAGCAGTCGCGTGTTGTCATTCAGCGCGTACTGGTACGTCACCGTGTTCAGATAGGGCAATCCGGGCTGCCAGTAGTAGGGGTTGCGCACGAAGGTGATCGACGAGCCACGAACCCATTTGCTGAGCTTGAAGGGACCGGTGCCCACGGGGTTGTTCCAGAACTTGGTGCCTTCTTTCGTGACGAGCGCCTTGGGCACGATGAACGCGTCAAAGATGCTCATGTTGTAGATAAGGCCCGGCGTTGGCGCCGAGAGCTTCATCAGCACGGTCGAACTGTTGACCGCTGTCGCGCTCTTGAAGCCGGAGGAGAGTACTGCGGTCTCGTCCAGTTTCGCGTTGGCGAAGTAGTTGAGTGAGAAGACAACGTCGGCCGCGGTGACCGGTGTGCCGTTCGAAAATTTAATCCCGGGACGAATGTGGAAGGTGTAGCTCAGTCCGCTGGCCGCCTCTGTCCAACTGCTCGCCACAGCGGGCACGATGTTCTGCGTCTTACCAGTGGGATCTGGCATCACGAGACCCTGGTAGAGCAAGGTGTCAGCGAAGATGTCGCCATTGCCGTTCGTAGGAAAGAAGGGATTAAGGGTCACGGGGCCGGCTTGGCGGGCGTAGACGAGGCTGCCGCCCTTGACCGGAGCGCCACTACACACGAGCGTCGACGCAGTCGCCGAGGACGTGGCGGCCAGCGGCGCGACGGCCAACGCCGCGACGAGTGACGTTGCGAGGAAAGCGGAGACGGCGAGTCTCGAACCTCCCCGATCCCTCAGTTGCTTCACTTTGGACACGACGACCCCCCTTGTTCGACAGGTCCGGTGCCCCTTCGACCCCGGATCCGGTGTTGCAATCTTTGGGCAACCATACGTGACGGATGTCCTTAAAGCAAGGCGGACGTCCAATAAAAAAACAGACAGTTCTACTTGATCGCCAGCGCATTCGCCGGGGAGCCGATGCCCCCCGTGACGTTCAGTGGGGCGCTGGCCAAAAGGAACTCGTAGACCCCGTCGGTGGCGCAGTCCTGCGCCAAGTCCTCCAGATTCCAGAGTTCGCCGATGGCGAAACCGAGCAGTCCAATCAACACGCGATGCAAGAAGCCGTATGGTCGAGCGGACTCAGAGAAGTCCGGAGGCCATACCTCAGTCGCGAACGAATCCGAGATTACGGCCGCGGCACCACTGTCCCAGAGGTAACGGGCCATCGCTTCAGTGTGTTCGATTCCCGGTGCGCGCAGGTCCGAGGCGAGCGAGCGTCGCGCCTCTTGTCCGAGTTCTCGATAGGACGCGAGGAATCCCGTTCGCAACACGATCGCACAGCCCTCGCTGAACGAGAGTCCCGCGGCCTCGCGCGCGGCTTCGAGGTCCGCTATCGATATCGAGCCATCGGTCGCGGGTGAGCGTTCACCTTTCGCGTAGTCGCGTGCGACGTCTAACAAAACGCCGCGCGTCACGACCCCGTGGCGCGACCAGTGATCGATCGTATTGAAGCCTCTGTCAAGGACGTCGTCAACCGATCGACCATTGTAAAAGACGCCGGGTCGAGCGGCGATATGCGCGAGTGAGTCCCACTGGCTCGCAATTTGGGGAAAATAGTCGTCGAGAACATCGTCGAGGTCCTCGACGGCCCCGGCTCCGCCGCGCAGCACCCGGTGGCGCGCCGTCGTCCTTGTCGAATCCAGCGGAGGGTCGAAGGCCCAGAGCGGCGTGTCGAGGCCGAACGTCGCTCCACGGCGCACCAGATCGACGGCGTCGCGCACGATGTCCGGCGTGATCAGATTGAGTCGACCAATCGAGTCTTCGTCGCCGTAGAGTCCCCACGCGCTCCCCGCCCCGGAGAGGTCACGGGGAAGTTCGTCGTACGTCGGACTCGTCGTCACGGGCTCCTCTTAGTCGGCGGCGCGAAGCTCAGAGAACGCCGCGTCCGTAGCCGACAGGGCGAGTTCCAAGTCCGCGTCGCTCAGCGCGGCAGAAATGAACCAATTGTGACGTGGGTGGAGGTACAGTCCGTGACGCAACGCACTCGCGGCAAACCTGTTGGCCATCGCCTTATCGACGTCGCCCACAAAACTCATGTACGGCATCTGTGAGGGTCCACTCTGGAGGACTTCGATCCCCCAGCGTTCGGACTGTTCCGCCAATCCGGTTCGCAACGCATCGCCCAGTGCGACCATGCGTCCGACGGCATCGTCGCGTTCCAGCACCGTGAGCGTGGCGAGACTGGCGGCCATTGGCACTGAGGAGAACCAGAACGATCCGGTCGTGAACAACGACGCCGCCGCGTCACGGAATCGGTCATTACCCAAGACGGCCGCGAGCGCATGACCGTTGGCGATGGCCTTGCTCCACGCCGAGAGGTCGGGGGCAACCCCGATGGGTTCCCAGCTCCCGCCGAAGTGCAGACGCATCCCGCAGCGCACGTCGTCAAGGATCAGTGCCGCTCCCGAGGTGTCGCAGAGTTCACGAAGCCCGCGCGCGAACGCCGGATCGACCAACTCTTGGTCGAAGCCGGCGTCGTGTCGAAACGGCGAAACCAGAACTGCCGCGACGTCGTCGGAGAACGCTTCGCGGACGCTCTCGAGGTCGTTGTACGTGTAGTGAACGAGGTTCGCGCGATCTTCGGCCGTCGTACCGGTCTCAACGGGCGTGCACCACGGTGCGGCACCGTGATACGCGCCCTTTGCCACGAGGATCTTTCGCTTGCCCGTCGCCGCGCGTGCGATCGTGCAGCACAGTGTCGTGGCGTCGGTGCCGTTTTTCTGGAACATCGCCCAGTCGGCGTGGGCGACTATGTCGACCAGTCGCTCGGAGAGTTCGACCATGCGTTCTGAGGGTCCATCGAGGCAGTCACCAAGCGCGGCTTGGCGCGCCACGGCCTCTTCCACCTCCGGATGTTGGTGACCCAAGAGGACCGGGCCCCAGCTACACATCAAGTCGACGAACTCTCTCCCGTCCACGTCAACGACGCGCGCGCCTCGTCCGCTTGCGAAGAATTGTGGGTACTCAGGTGGCAGAGCGTTCATGTTGAGGTGGCCGTACATGCCGCCGGGGATCACGGCCCTCGCCCTCGCGCGAAGTTCCGCGTCCTTCGGTCGCGCTCGCTCGTCCACGTCCGTCGACAGTCCACTGGTTCGTAATGTCATATACGCCTCCTCCTCATTCGGTTCCTCACGCGTCCACCAATTCCTTTAGTCGATGGGCCGCGGCCCGGGCCGCATCATCGTCGTACGCATTGAGCAGCGAAACGACCTGTAAGAGACCCGTGATACCGGCGTCGGATCCGAGTCCCGTCGCCACGAGCCCCCCGCAAGCGGTGCCGATCCACGCTGCTGAGGCCGGGTCCAGTCCGCAGAGCAGTCCAATCAGAAACCCCGCGTCGAATCCATCACCACAGCCCGTCGTGTCCACCACGTCGATGTCCATCGCCGGAATGGATACGTCGATCTCACCGGTGACGACGCGACATCCCTGCTCGCCCCGAGTGACCGCGACACCACCGGCGCCGGCCTCGAGCATGACGTGGGCCGCCTTGAGCACGTCAGTGCACTCCGCGAGCCCGAGTAGTTGCTCTTCGTTGGGACAGAACCAATCGGTGTGTCGTAGGACCGGACCGAGGGCGTCAAGGGATCGGCGATCACCGTTGCGCAACACGTCCATCGTCACCAGTGCACCGTTGCGCCGCGCCGTTGCCACGAGTTGACCAATCACTTCGGGGTCCATGGCGGGCATCGCGTCCAGGCCGCCCACGTGGACGGCGCGGGCGGACAACACGGCGTCGCGCTGCTCGTCAGTAAGGTCCGTCGCATTGAAGATGGCATTGGCACCGGGCACGTGCAGCGCTGGACGTTCGCCATTGGGACGGATCGGCAAGATGGTCGCGGACGTCGCGCCGGCGAGACGGAGGAGAAGCGTTGCGTCAACGCCCGCATCGTCGAGGAGGCGCACGACGAAATCACCGAGGATGTCGTCGCCGATCGCGCCCACGTTTCGCACGTCGATGCCCAGTTTCGCGAGATCGACGCTTGTGCCTGCGGCCGTTCCGGCGGCCGTCGCGCGTATCTCATCGATGAGGATCGAGCGTTGCCCCGGCGGGATCGTGGTGACCGGTCGGCCGAGGATGTCAAGAATATGGACACCCAGGCAGACGACCGAACCGAGTCCTTTGAGATCGCTCACCGTGCTCCGTCTTCGAGCGACGGCCCGCCGTAGCGACGGCGACGGACCTCGGCCTCCACTTCGGCCAATTCGTCCGCGGAGAGAATTCGCGGTTCGCCGTAGCTCAGAGAGAGTCGATAGACCTTGGCCAACCACTCTAGGAGTAGCGCACGCTCGTACGCCTGCTGCAGCGTCGCGCCCCGGGTCACCGCCCCGTGGTTCTGCAGGATCGCGGCGTTGCGACTGGCCATGACCGAGATCGCACCCTCGGCCAAACCCTCAGAGCCGAAGCGGACATAGTCAACCACTGGCACCGAGCCCCCGAGACCGGCGATCACGTAGTGAACGGCGGGAAGTTCCGACTGTGAGAGCGAGAGAGCCACGACTTCAGCGGAGTGCGTGTGCACAACAGCGCGAGCGTCGGTACTGCGGTAGATGCCCGAGTGCATGGGCCACTCCGAGGACACGGTGGCGTTGCCGGAGAGTTTCTCACCGTCTAGGGATACCACGCAGACGTCCTCAGGCGCGATCTCGCGATAGAGAATTCCACTCGGACTGATTGCCACGACGTCGCCAACGCGCACGCTGAGATTGCCGGCCGTGCCGACGGCGAGCCCGTCTTCGAGCATTCGCACGCCGTAGGCCACCAGATCGCGACGAGCGTGGTCAAGCTCGCGCTCGTCAACTCCCACTCGACCCATCCCCCATCCCATCTTCGGTGCACCGCAACGCCAGCCGGATTTTATACGGATGACCGACAAAAATCAATCCCGATTCGGTAACCTGCTTGCGAGTGCCCGGTATCGTAGGGCGCTACCACTGAGAAGGAGACGAGGAAGTCCGTGCCCAAGATCGTCGATTGGGAGGTCCGAAAGGACTCAATCTTAGAAGCGACGTGGCGCGTCATCGCCCGCGACGGCTTAGCGAACACGACCGTGCGCGCAATTGCTCGCGAGGCCGATTGTTCACAAGGGATTCTTTCGCACTACTTCGACGACAAACTGGATATCCTCGCCTCGGCCTTGTTGCTGTCACACCGTCGAGTTCGCGAGCGCACAGAAAGGAAGGTGAAGGATCTTCGAGGCATATCGGCCCTTCGCATCGCAATGCAAGAGGCGCTCCCGCTTGACACCGAACGTGAACTCGAAGCTCGCATCGAGGTGAGTTTCTGGGGAAGGATGCTGGGAGACGCTCGACTCGTCGACCTAGGTCGAAGTGAAGTCGACCTCCTCCGTGACCGGCTTCGTGGCCACTTGGTCGAGGCACTTGACGCGAAGGAACTACGTCCGGACCTTGACTTGGAACTCGCGACTCAAGAATTGCTCATCTTGATTGATGGCATTAGCGTCGAGCGGGTTCATTTCCCTAAATTCGTGTCACCGTCTCGGCAGTTGGAACTCCTCGAGCGCAGACTTTCCGCGTTCCAAGAAGTACCGGTCCCATGACGCACGATGACCCCTAACCTACACGGCACCGCTCCTCAACAACCTCCGCAACTCCCTTCGCGTCGAGGCGATAGTGGGCATAGAGCGCGGCGGGCGGGCCAACTAAGACGTACTCATCATTTACGCCGTGTCGAAAGAAGGGCACCGAGAGCTGGTGATCCGCCAACACTTCGGCCACGGCACTCCCGAGTCCGCCAATAACGCTGTGCTCCTCCACCGTGACAACGGCCGAGGTTTCGTTCGCTGCCGCCACGACCGAAGTGACATCGAGTGGCTTGATGGTATGCATATCCAACACTCGGACCGAAAAGCCCTTCTCGGAGAGCAGATCGGCGGCGCCCAGCGATGCGTGAACCTCAGATCCCGTCGAAATGATGGTGACGTCGCGACCATCGCGCAACTGCGTCGCGCGACCGAACTCGAAGTCCTCCGGTACTTTTGCGTACACCTCCGGATCTCTGCCGCGCCCTAGTCGTAAATAGATCGCTCCTTTTTTGTCGAGTGATGCGCGCAACATCGCGCGCAACTGATTCCCGTCGGCGGCGCACGCCACCGTCAGATCAGCCACCGCGCGCATCGCAGCGAGATCTTCCAGGGCGTGATGGCTGGAGCCGTAGTACCCAAGGGACATCCCCGAGTGGTGAGCAAGCACGCGTACCGACATTCCGGGGTACGCGCAGTCCGTTCGAATCTGCTCAAAGCCGAGAAGACCGGCAAATGAGGCAAACGTTCCCACGAAAGGTATCAGGCCCGTCGACGCCAACCCGGCACCGGCTGTAATCATGTTTTTCTCGGCGATACCCATGTTGAAGAATCGGTCGGGATGACGTGCCTTGAAGTCAATGAGTCGATTGGCCGACGCCAGGTCCGCCGTCATCACGACAATCCGCGAATCGAACTCTGCCAGGTCGGCGAGCTCTTCTCCCGCGACGAACGCCGGAACGGACCGTGCACTTATGCCCTTTTCGGTGCTGCCTCGACGTGACTCGGCTGCATGACTCTCACCTCGAAAGACGTCGCTCTGATTCTGACCAGTACCGTCGACGCTGACTCCGTCATTGGGATCAGAGGTGGCATCGGTCGTCATCTCGAACCTCCCGCGAGAAGTTCCTCGTAGACCTCTTCGTAGTCCTCCGGGCTGAGATTGCCTACGTGCCAATTCACGTCGAGCTCCATCCGTTTCACACCCTTCCCTTTGACAGTGTCCGCGATGATCACGTGTGGTTGACGCGACGCCAGTTTCGCGGTATCCAACGCGTTGACGATTTGGTCCACGCTGTGTCCGTCGATTCGTTGTACCTCCCACCCAAATGAGGTGAACCGATCCTCGATCGGTTCGACCGCCATTACGTCTTCGGTGCGGCCATCGATACCCAATTGATTGCGGTCCACGATACACACCAATGAATCGAGCTTGAAGTGTCCCGCCGACATGGCCGCCTCCCAAATTTGCCCCTCGTTGAGCTCGGCGTCGCCGACCATTACGTAGACGCGGAAGTCCAGTGACTGCACTCGGCCCCCGAGGGCCATACCGACACCAATGGAGAGTCCGTGACCCAACGATCCCGAACTGAAATCGATTCCGCGCACCTTTCGCATATCGGGGTGATCCCCAAACGCACTTCCGAGACGCGTGTACGTCTCGAGTTGGGCAGGGTCGAAATAGCCCAGATCGGCGAGAATGGGGTAGAGCCCAATGGCTGCATGACCTTTGCTCAAGACAAAGCGATCACGTTCCGGCCATTCTGGACGAGCCGGATCAAGCTTGAGCTCGTGATAGTAAAGAGCTGCCAGTATTTCTGCAGCTGAAAACGTCCCACTGTAGTGTCCGGCACCGGCAATTCGAGTGAGACGTAGCGTCTCTAAACGTACGAAGAGTGCTTTCTCATCCAATCGCGTGCGCTCGCCGACATCCAACTTGCCCATTCGGTCCTTCCTCTCCTGATTGTTCGGACGTACTTGTATCGTGGATAGCCATCGTGCCCCGCCATGTCCTCAAAAGGGGGTTGCTTTCCAAATGGTGTGAACGCTGTCGTGATCGACAATGCGCCATTGAGTTCCGCAGGTTTACTGATGCCACGGCCGAAGGCTTGACGAATTGAGAACACCTCACCGTTGAACTTAAACGACTCCGTTTGATTCCAACCTAGAGTGTCGTCATCACTAGCAAGCAATGAGTCGTCAAGGTGCTCGAACAACGCCGTTCTCACTGCCAGCTCTCTAAGTTCGTCCATGCCGTCATACTTGCAGCTGGAAACCCGATCTCGCTCGTTTTCTTGATTCACGGTTAAGCGTGCATGACGACCGCTTGTACTCGGGCGGCAGTGAAACGAGCACTCACCTCGCTACCGCAAAAGAAATGGTTGTCGATGTCGAGACTCCCAAGCAACGAGAGACGCGTTGTCCTTTCATCGTCTTGGCTCGACCCACTGACTAAACGCCCACTGGTCAATGTGACCCCTTGTGTGTCATGCCCATATTTCCTGTTCACCGGTACTTTCTGACGTCCAAATCTCGCCAAACCGTAGCACATTTTGTCCACTGAGATTCGCCGGTGAATGCTCACATTTTTTGGTGTCGCTGACGGCGTTGCTGACGGAATGCCTTAGCGATTTGCGCAGGGAGTCATCGACTTCGCTCAGAGAGTCGAGACTGGACCGTGTTCCGTCAGCAACGCACGTTGACAACTAAACGTGTAGCAGTCCCCACCTTTGAACTTTGGCCACTCGCCTTTAGCTTCAACTTTATTGGCGACACCACGAATCAGATCGACAAGCCACGACACGTCTCTTGTTGAGATTTAGGCGGTCCTCGAAAACTGACGAGTTGCTACTTGGTATCGTTGCGCTTCTTACGATCCTTACCGGTGTCGAAACCGAGAGCGGCGTACCCTGGAAGTCTCTTTCGGTGCATTCTGGCGAGTACCGGGCTCTGTCCGTCGACGTAATCGTGAACCTCAACGGATGATTTGCCATCCAAGGGTCGCAAGATTCGGCCAACGTACTGGACAACTCTTCCACGAAAGGCGATCGGAAACGCCATGAACACCGTGTCGAGCGGCGGACAATCGAACCCTTCGCCGAGGAAACTGCCGGTCGCGACAAGCACCAGTCCCCCTCGCTTGGATGCGTCGTCCAAATCCGCCATGACTTTGGCGCGAGCTTTCTTCCCCATTCCGCCTTGAAGGACGAGAGGGGTTACTCCCCTCGCACCAAGTGCCGACACCACTGACGAAAGATGCTCAGTCCACTGCGTCAGGACCAGACAATTTCTGCCGTTGGCGGCTGCGGCGACTACGTCTTCACAGATTGCCGTGGTTCGAGCTTCGTCATCCACCAATGCGCGAAATAGGTCGTGGATGTGTGCACCGTCGTCACTCACGTCGAGATTGGTGTGGTGCACAATAAGTTCTCGACGGAAGTCATTCTCCATGTCCACCTCGTCGTGCATTCGGTGACGAATTGGTCCGCAGTACATGGCGATGAGGCCTTGGAGGCCATCGCGCCGGTAGGGCGTAGCGGTAAGTCCCAGCCACCGCCGGACACAGATTTGTTTGACACATCGCTCGAACGTCACGGCCGGCACGTGGTGGCACTCGTCGACAACGACAAGCCCGTAACGGTTTGATATCTCGTTGAGATCTTCTCGTCGAGCAAGACTCTGTGCCATGGCGACGTCGACGATACCGGTCGTCTTGTTCCGGCCCCCGCCGATCTGACCGATCTCCTTTGCGGTGAGGCCCAGGTGCGTTGCCAGTCGCTCAGTCCATTGCTCCACCAGTGGTTTGCGATCGACGATGATGAGAGTGGGCCGTTGATGGTGCGAAATGAGTGCACAGGCGACCACGGTTTTCCCAGACCCGGGCGGGGCGACGAGGACGCCCAGTTCGTGATCGCGGAGCGCTCGCAGCGCAGCTTCTTGGTCTTCTCGAAGTTGGAAGGAGGGAGCGAATTCAATTGGTTCGGGATCCGAGCGATTCTCGTGGATGACCAATCGACTTCCCGCCTCCGAGACAACACTGACTGCTTTCTCGGTGAGACCTCGAGGAAGCAGCAACGACTCGAGGTTCTCTCCGTAACAACGGAGCATCCTCGGTGTATTCCACGTGGAGAACCTGAGCCGCTCCTTCTCATAGAACGCAGGGTTATGCAGTGAAGCGAGATGCTTGAGTCCCGCGAGTAGCGCCGGTGAAAGGCCCGACCGCTCAATCTCCAACATCGATTTCGCGACGCCGGCGACCGTCTCGGGCATTGAAATGGGAGTGACGTCGCGAGGACGCTGAAACGTTCTTTCTTCGGGTCCCGCTCTCACCTCGGGCAACGTCGCGAGGATCGACTCGACTTCAATCCGCGAAATTCGCTGCAGGGCCGACAGATGGGCCCACTGATCCCCCATTGGTTTCATGGTGCTCGGATCAAGAAATACGGTGGTTCCGCGATCTCGACACTCTTTTTGGAGCGGTAGCGCGATCAAATTACCGAACGACCCTTTCGGCATGAAGTCCTGTGCAGGAAACAATCGGTCATAGCTCGCGAGGTCGAGTTCTCCACGAAGGTTCATCGCCTCGCGAAGGAGCAGCGTTCCGAGTCGTCGAGCGATTGTCGCAGGCACCGCCTCGCGAAAGAAGATCCATACGTGTGCGCCGTCGCCCGAGCGCGAACGTTCGAGCGCCGATGTTACTCCCATCGACTGAGCGGAGTGAAAGTAGGCGAGCGCGTCGAGCGCCCAGCCCGGCCCGTCGAAATCGCACACAACCAGGCGGCAGGTGTCGTCACCGAGCAGCGGAAAGAGTCCCGCGTGAACCTTGCCCGCCAAGTGATCAGCGACCACACGCGGCGTCAAGG
>Ga0302319_10007393_pt1 | contig 21623 bp, 16 predicted proteins | sample Bog_T0_2_FD_203319 | JGI IMG/M metagenome (GOLD analysis project Ga0302319, IMG submission 203319) | Peat permafrost microbial communities from Stordalen Mire near Abisko, Sweden - Bog_T0_2 | ecosystem: Environmental > Terrestrial > Soil > Wetlands > Peat | place: Sweden: Abisko, Stordalen Mire... | reverse complement strand
GCCGTCGTATTCAATCTCCTGATCGCCCCGCGCCTCGACTTCCGTGCCGTCCGCCAGCGTAAACACGTAGGTGGTGTTCTTGAGGTCGTCTTCTTTGACCAATACGCCCTGGAACGCCTCCGGATTGAAGCGAAACGTGGTGCAGCCCTTCAGACCCTGGTCGTAGGCATACATGTAGATGTCTTTGAAATCCTCGTACTTGTAATCGGTCGGAACATTCGCCGTTTTGGAAATTGACGAGTCCACCCACATCTGCGCCGCCGCCTGGATGTCGACGTGTTCCTTCGGACCGATGTCATCCGCCGAGACGAAGTACTCCGGGAGTTTCTCCGCCGGATTCTGCGAGTCCGGGATGGCACGCGGATTCACCAGTTCCCGATAGGCCAGCAGCTCGAACGAGAAGACGTCGATCTTCTCCTTGGACTTCTTGCCCTCGCGGATCACGTTGCGGAAATAATGATGCGCGAACGAGGGTTCGATGCCGTTGGATGCGTTATTGGCAAGCGACAGCGAAATCGTCCCGGTCGGCGCGATCGAGCTGTGATGCGAAAAACGCGCGCCGACTTCGGCGAGCTCATCCACCAACTCCGGCGCTGCCTCCGCGATGCGTTGCATGTAGCGGCTGTAGCGCGCGTGCAGCACTCTGCCCGGGACCCGTGCGCCGACGCGCCAACCGTCCTTCACCATCTCGGGGCGCTTGCGCAGCATGGCATGCGTGACCATGAACTCCTCGTTCATGATGGGCGCCGGACCCTTCTCGCGCGACAATTCGAGCGCCGCTTCCCAGCCGGCCACTGCCATTTCTCGCGACACGTTCTGGGTGAACGCGACCGATTTCTTCGAGCCATACTTCATGCACAACATGGTGATGCTCGAGCCCAAACCCAAGAAGCCCATGCCATGGCGGCGTTTGCGAATGATTTCGTCGCGCTGCGGCGCCAGCGGCAGGCCGTTGATCTCGACCACGTTGTCGAGCATGCGCGTGAACACCTTCACCACCTTACGATAGGTCTCCCAATCGAATCGCGCATCATCGGTGAACGGATCGACCACGAATTTGGTGAGATTCACGGAGCCGAGCAGGCAGGAGCCGTATGGCGGCAGCGGTTGCTCGCCGCACGGGTTGGTGGCGCGGATATTCTCCGTCCACCAATTGTTGTTCATGTCGTTGACCTTGTCGACCAGGATGAATCCCGGCTCGGCGAAATCGTAGGTCGAGGTCATGATCAAGTCCCACACGCGGCGCGCGGGCAAGGTCTTGTAGATCTTGCAGGCGACGAGCCCCACCTCGTTCGCGACGTAACCGTCGGTGTACGGCCACTCGCGCCACACGAATTTCGTGGCATCTTTCAGGTTCGGGTGCTCAGTCTCGAATTCCTGGCGCGCCAGCGGGAACGCCAATTGCCAATCGGTGTCGTTCTTCACCGCCTTCATGAACTCATCCGTGATCAGCAACGACAGGTTGAATTGCCGCAGGCGGCCGTTCTCGCGCTTGGCGCGAATGAACTCCAGCACGTCGGGATGTCCGATATCGAAGGTGCCCATCTGTGCGCCGCGGCGGCCGCCGGCGGAGGACACGGTGAAGCACATCTTGTCGTAGATATCCATGAACGACAGAGGACCGGAGGTGTAGGCGCCCGCGCCCGAGACGTAGGCGCCACGCGGCCGCAGTGTTGAAAATTCGTAGCCGATGCCGCAGTTGTGAATAACTACCAGACCATTGTTGCCGGCGAGATAATTGTTGTGTTTCTCGACGGTGAAGTCGAAAAAAGTCTCTGCCATCGGCACTGCGCGCTCGACCCGACTGACGGGACGCAACTGCTTCGTAAGGCCAATGAGCTCTTTTAAGGAGGGAAACCGCTCGGCCCATCGATCCAGCCATATGCGGCTTACGCGGTCGCGTCGGGGATAGCCATGATAGAAGCCTAAGTGCTGCTTCTCGGTATGAGACAGAGATTCCGTCTCTCGCTCGAGCGCATCGCGCAGCGAGGACAGCATCTTAAATTCATCGTACTGTCCACTCGCCGACGCAAATTGGAAGATGCGATCGCGCTTAACTCCGCCGACCATGAACTGCGCCGTGGCCGCCAGGAACTGAGAGTCGCAGATTTTGAGCATGGCCCCGCCGGAGTCGCGCACCAGCGAACCAGCCAGCACGTGTTCGCGGCTGTTGCGAACGGTAATGCCAGCATGAACACCGAATAACGCCAACAGCGATTGCAACTCGGCGGCGAAGCGCGAGCTCTTCATGCTGATAGTCGCGCTGCCGGAATCGGTCGAAACGGTGCCATCCGTATCGATCAAGCCGGCGATAAACGGCAGGAAGTGGCGCTCGGGTTGCGAAGCGATCCATTGCGGTACTCGCAGCGTTGCGCTTTTTTTTCCGATTTGGCCGTCGATCAAAGCTTCAGCACGGCTTGCCGCGAAACTGCTCACGGCATAGTCCCAGATGGTGGTTCCGAAGGACGTCGTGCCGACTGCCACCTTGGCGTGCGACCCGGCCAAGCTGTTGAAGAACTCAGCGTAACGCTCCACGACCTCGCGCTCTGCGGCGCGGATCTTGAAGACAAGGCGGCGGCCGAGACCAGCGGCGCGCCCGGCCCACGCCGAACGGCTCGGCTTGTAGCTGAACTTCTTCTCATACGCCGCGCCATCACCCAAATGGGCACCGGCGAACCACGCTTCGGGCGATCGCTCAAGATCAGCCGTCCACGAGAAATGATGATGCACGAGAGCGTCGGTAAGCACCACGTCATCGGCACGCACGTATCGATATTCACCGCTGCGATATACCAGCACTGGGTGTTTGCAGGAGGTGGTGATCGATGCATGATTCGACGTGATGCGGACGTTTTCCTCCCTGGGCACATGTACCGTTAAGTGCCTCTGAATCGGCTGCATCTCGAAACGGTGCTCGTCGCGGTCGTAGCACAGTATCTCGCGATGCTGTTCGGCTACCGCCGCGTCCGCGGTCACGAGACCTTGCTCGGTGCGCACCCAAGTACCCGGCGCGACGCAGCCCGCCTTCAACGTGAGTCCGGCTTCGTGCACCTTATTCAAAATATCGTCCATCGAATCGCGAATGGTCCCGGAGACGGTGCAATTGATGGTCGATGTGGCCGGCTTGTGCTCGAGCGCGCCGGCATTCGAGGTCACGCGGCCCGCCGGGATCGCGCCGTGGCGCAGCGCCCATAGAAAAGACTCGTACCATTCTTCGCGGATTTCTTCGCTCTCGACGTCGGCGAGCGCGCGCGCGACACGTTTGTAGGTATCGTCCATCGAATTGTCGATGGGCGATCCATCTTTCGAGGTCAGCCGATATTTCTTGTCCCAGATGTCGAACGACGCTTCCTGGTACGCAATATCACCGACGTCTTTGGGCTGTATTTTGACCACCGTGTTCATTGGTATTTAAGCCACTCCCTGATTAACTCTCAAACAAAAAAAGAACCAATTGCGGCGGTCTCGCGAAAAACAAAGCGTTTTACGAACTAATTCCGAATGGGGGACTTAAGTCGGACCGCCGACCACAACATATTGTGTGGGGAGGGAGAGGTTAAGTCGTGACGGCAACCATCGTCAAGATATTTTTTAATGTTTTTTTGACCAAAAAAACACATATGAATCAATCTCTTATAAAATTGTCCCGAGAAATTGGCTCATTACATTTTACAAAGACCAATTTGGCCGTAAAAGCGTGAAATCGCAAGATGTTGTGTTTGCACACGTTATCCACATTATGTTCCATTGACTTTGAACCACGTCTCACTTTTCCCGCCACCGCCGATTCGCGCGACGCATTGAAATGCGCAGGCGCGTCCCAATTTCGCTGTCACGCGCGTGATTTCGAATTGAGTGAGCAAGGTCTTACCGGACACATTTTATTTTCAGGAGTATTAGCAATGACCGTCGTACGTTATGAGCCGTGGGCACTCGTCAGCCGGCTACAGAAAGATATCGATCGTTTATTCGGCGCGCCGTCGACGACGGCCGCGGATTCCGGCGCCTGGTTGCCGCCGGTTGATATTCACGAGGAAGCGAATCAGTTTGCATTGCACGTGGATCTGCCCGGCGTAGATCCGAAAGCGGTGGAAATCACTGCCGATCAGGGCGTGTTGACGATTCGTGGACAGCGCGAAGATGCCAAGCGGGAAAGCCGCGAAGGCTACCGTCGCGTCGAGCGCATCACCGGCGAGTTCCAGCGCCGTTTTAGCTTGCCGGATTCGGCCGACGCCACCAACATCAAGGCGAAGTTCGTCAATGGTGTGCTGGAAGTCGCAATTCCGAAACTCGCGCAAGTGCAACCGCACCGGATCACCGTAGAAGCGGCCTAACAGAGCCCGCCAAGCGCAATCTTCCGTGTAATATCGCAGGGCAATGAAGATGGAGGCCGGATCCTCAAAGGTCCGGCCTCATTTGCGTGCCGATAACTTAAGACGGAAGGACTGCGCATGAATCTGCGTCTCAAACTTGCGGGAGCGTTGTTCGCCGCAGCCATCACCGCCGCACCGGCGGTGTTCATTTCAGGACCTCTGTTCGCCGCAGTTCCCGCGCCGGCGGACGCCCAACCGATGCCCTCGCTTGCCCCCATGGTCAAGCGCGTGTCGCCCGCGGTCGTCAACATCGCCACACGCGGCACCATCAAAGAAGAACCGGGTCAACGCAATCCATTGCTCGACGACCCGTTTTTCCGGCGCTTCTTCGATGTGCCCCCGGACTCGAAGCCGCGCGAACGCCAGTTCCAGAGCGCGGGCTCAGGCGTCATCGTCGATGCCAAAAACGGCTACATCATCACCAATCATCACGTGGTGGAGAACGCCAGCGAAATCACCATCACCCTGCTCGACAATCGCACCTTTTCGGCAAAGGTCGTCGGCACCGATGAAGGCGCCGATATCGCGGTGCTCCAAGCCAAGCAACCGAACCTGATCGCGATGTCGTTGGGCGATTCAACCAAGTTGGAAGTGGGCGACTACGTGGTCGCCATCGGAAATCCGTTCGGACTGCAGCATACGGTGACCGCGGGCATCGTCAGCGCGCTCGGCCGCACCGGCATCAACCCCGACGGCTACGAGGACTTCATTCAAACCGACGCCTCGATCAATCCCGGCAATTCGGGCGGCGCGCTGGTGAATTTGCGCGGTGAATTGATCGGCATCAACTCCGCCATCCTGTCGCGTAGCGGCGGAAACATCGGGATCGGGTTCGCGATCCCGGTCAACATGGCGAAAGGCGTCATGGACCAGCTGATCAAATATGGCCAGGTCAAACGCGGCGTGTTGGGCGTCAACATCTACGGCGTGACGCCCGACATCGCGAAAGAATTCGGTCTGACCGAATCGAGCGGTGCGCTGGTGGCTGGCGTTGCGCAAGGGTCGGCGGCCGAGAAGGCCGGCGTCAAGACCGGCGACATCATCACCTCGATCAATGGCGTGCCCATGAAAGACGCCGGCGAACTGCGCAACACCATCGGCATGCTGCGGGTCGGCGACAAGGTCGAGATCGGGCTGCTGCGCGACGGCAAGCCGCGAACCGTGACTGCGTTGATCGCCGAGCGCAGCGACTTGGAAACAGCCAACGCGCTCGATATCAACAAAGGCTTGGACGGCGCGGAGTTGAGCGATGCTGCCGACGGCGGCGGTGTTACGGTGAAGAGCGTGCAGGAAGGCAGCCCGGCGGCGCAGAATGGGCTGCGCGCGAACGATCTCATCGTCGGCGTCGGCCGCACGCCGATTGCCAACACCAAGGCGTTCAAGGAAGCGGCGAAGAACGCCACCGTGCTGGTCCTCAATGTGCGGCGCGGCGCGGTCGCACAATTGATTCCGATTCGTTAAGCCGTGCGTCCGCTCACCATCGCCGTGGTCGGTGGCACCGGATTCCTGGGAACCCGGTTGGTGGCCCGCTTGATCAAGGACGGGCATCGGGTCACCGTGCTGTCGCGCGACCGGGAGCAGCACAAGCATCTCTTGGTGTTGCCCGGGCTCACTCTCGAGAACTGCGATGTCTACCAGGAGGCGCAGCTGAGCGAGCGCTTCCGCGGCAAGGACGTGGTGATCAATCTCGTCGGCATACTCAACGAGGGCGGCTTCGGCGGCGGCGGATTTCGCCGCGCCCACACCGAACTCACGCGCAGCGTATTGCTGGCAATCCGCTCGGCGGGAGTTCCTCGACTGCTGCAGGTGTCGGCATTGAAGGCCGCGGTCGACGCACCGAGCTACTATCTACGCACCAAGGGCGAGGCGGAGCAGCTGATCCGCGAGGCCAACTTCCCGCTCGATTGGACCATTTTCCAGCCGTCCGTGATGTTCGGTCCCGGCGATTCGTTTCTGAATCGATTCGCCGGATTGCTGGCCGCGATCCCGCTGGTGTTTCCGTTGGCACGGCCGAACACCCGCTTTCAACCCGTGTTGGTCGACGATGTGATCGAGGCGTTGCTGCGCTCGATGCAGGCCGGCGCCAGCATTCGTCAAACCTATGAACTCGGCGGCCCGCAGGTCTACACCTTGCGCGAGATCGTGGGCTGGGTGGGCAAACTCACCGGTCAGCGGCGATGGATCTTGGGTTTGCCCAATGTGGTGGGTTGGATGCAGGGACTGGTCATGAATTTCGTACCGGGACGGCCCTTCTCCAGCGACAACTATCGGTCGTTGAAGATCGACAGCGTCTGCTCCGAAGACGGTTTCGCGAAACTTAAGTTGCAGCCGCAATCGATGTTGGCCTCGGCGCGCCAGTACTTGGGCGCGTTCGAGGACAACGCGCGCCTCAGCCAAAACCGCGCGAGCGCCGGCCGCAACAAAGCGCTGCGCTCGTAATGCAAGCAGCATTGCGCAAACCTTATCTGCTGTTTTTGGGCGACGTAGCCGACAAGTTGAGCGCGAAAACCGCTTTCGGCCTCAAGGATTGGTGTCCCCAAGATGTGATCGGCGAGTGGAGCCTGCCCGGCTGCGCAGTGACTTTGGGCCTGCCGCGCGTCTCGCCGCAGGCGGCGGCGGCACGTGGCGCGGGTTCCATGGTCGTCGGAATCGCGCCCACCGGCGGTGCGCTGCCGCCCCATTGGGTCGCCGAGCTCAGCGCCGCGGCGGACGCCGGACTCGATGTGGTGAGCGGCCTGCATACGCGGCTCACGTCGTTCCCGGATCTCGTGCAAAGCGCCGCACGGCGCAGCGTACGGCTCGTCGATGTGCGGCACAGCGACTTGAAGTTCGGCGCGGCGACGGGACGCAAGCGCAGCGGCAAGCGGGTGCTGACGGTCGGCACCGATTGCGCCCAGGGCAAGAAATACACGGCTCTCGCCCTCGCCGCGAACTTGACCAAGCGCGGCGTGCCCGCCACTTTTCGGGCGACCGGTCAAACCGGTGTCATGATTTCGGGCGCGGGTATCGCCATCGACGCCGTCATCGCCGACTTCATCGCCGGCGCCGCCGAACAGCTCTCACCCGACAATGCGCCCGGCCACTGGGACGTGATCGAAGGCCAAGGATCGCTGTTTCATCCCGCCTATGCGGGCGTGACTTTGGGCTTGCTGCACGGCTCGCAGCCCGACGCCATCGTGCTGTGTCACGACCCATCGCGCCGCACGATCGACGAATACCCCGATTTCCCGCTTCCCGAATTGCGGGTGGCGATCGAGGATTACCTGCGCGCCGGACGGCTCACCAACCGCGCGATACGCTGCGTCGGCTTGAGCATCAACTCCTCGGCTCTTTCCGCCGCCGACTACGACGCCTATGTCGGACGCGTCAGCGCCGAGCTCGCAATGCCGGTGTGCGATCCGGTGCGCACCGGCGTCGACGCGCTCGCCGCGGCGCTGCTCGCAATCTAGTCACTTCGAATCGGCGCCGGCCGGTCCCGGAAAATCGCGCGCCGCGGCAACCAGCCATTCGCGAAACTGCGCGACTTTGGGCAGCGTCAAGAAATTCTTCGGGCACACGAAGTAATACGCGGATCCGTAAGGCAGCGCGCCCTGACCGGCCAGGCGCAGCGTGCCCTTGTGCAGCGCGCGCGTCACCAGAGTCCATCGCGCCAGAACGTATCCGAGTCCTTCTTCCGCGGCGGTCAACAGGCCGGCGGAGTCATCGATGCTCGGCGCTCGCGACAGCCACGCGGCCTCTTCGCCCGTCTGGCTCCAGACACTCCACGGCTCATCGCCGCTCTCGAGCAAAGGATACTTGGCGAGTTTCGCGCCGCGCTCGATCATTCCGTACTGCTTGATGAGGTCGGGACTTGCCACCGGCACCAGCCAATCGTCGAGCAGTTTTTCGCAGTGCAGATTCGGGTAGTCGCCGTGGCCGAAGCGAATCGCGATGTGGTTGGTGGTGCGCGAGAAATCCACCAACTCGCGCGAGGTATGAAAGCGCAGCTCGATGTTCGGGCATTTGCGCCGAAACGAGCGAATCCGCGGCAGCAGCCAAATCTGCAGAAAGGAGGCGAGCGTGCTGATCTGCAGCGGGCCCGAGCGGCGGTGCTGCTTGATCTGCTGCAAAGCGGATTCGAGTTTCTCGAGACCTGCGCGCACGGCCGGCAGCAATTCCAAGCCTTCCTCGGTGATTTCCACGCGCCGTCCGGTGCGGCGAAACAGCGGCACCTGGATGTAGCCTTCCAGTGCCTTGATCTGCTGGCTGACGGCCGCGGGCGTGACACTGAGTGCATCGGCCGCCACCGAAAAATTCAGATGCGTGGCGACGGCCTCGAACACGCGCAGGGCTCCCAAAGGCAATCGGTCGTAGGCGCTCGGCACTTTAAGTTTTCCTTAACCGGGCATCAGGCATTGCGTTTGTTGCCTGCTTGCGCATGTCGCAATCTGTTCGACGTCAGGAACAACCAACGCTTTGGAGTACATCATGAATCCAGTCAACCTCGCCACCCGCTTCGCTCAAGGGCTGCTTGCCGTCACCATAGTGTCCGCAATCGGGCTCGCCGTACAACTCAGCTTTGTCATTTGACGGCGGCTGCGGCAATGTCAATTCTCAGATCATCGGCGGCGCGCGCCGCCGAATTTTTCAGCGCCGCGTGGGCGGCCCTTAAAACCGGGTCGCGCAGCATTCCGTTCGGCGACAACGGCGATTTGTATCGCGAACTTGCGGCACACTTGGCCGCCGGCAGGCGCGGCTCGTGACCGCTATGGAGTGGCGCAGACGATGGCATCGCGCTTGTCTTGATCGAGTTTTGCGAGCTCGCGGGCGCGGGCGTAAAAGGCGGTCAGATCGCCGCCCCGCGCCGCGAGCTCGCGCTGAAAGCCCGGCACGCAATTGAAGTACGTGGCAACCGATGCCAGGTGGGCGTTGTTGAGATCCTCCTCGAACCAGGTGTCGAACGGCGCATGCCCGCCCCAGCGGGACTTGAGATCCGCATAGGACGAACGCAGCGTCGCGAACGCCACGCGTTTGCGATCACGGAGCGCCTCGGGCGCAAGTCCCGATGCATACAAGGTGCGCAGCTCGGCACGGGTCGCGCTCAACAGCTCGACCACCTGTACATAGTGTTCTTGTTGCACCAGGTGACTCGCCAAGTCCGCCTCGCGGCCCTGGGCCTTGAGCCAGCGGCGCACCCCCTCCTCCTCTACCGTCGTCGCCAGGGCTTCGTTGAACGACGAATCGTTGGCGACATACAAGAGCTGATGGGTGAGCTCGTGAAAAATGATCGCCGCCAGCTCCACGTCGTTCCAGCCCATCATGGTGTTCAATACCGGGTCGTTGAAATGGCCGAGCGTCGAATAGGCAGCCACGCCGCCGACCGCGACGTCGAGACCTTGGGCGCGCAGCTGCGCCGCGTAACGCCGGGCGCGCTCCTCGACGAAGTAACCACGGTAGCTCACGCAGCCGACGATCGGATAACACCAGTCCTTCGCTGCGACGGAAAATTCGGGCGCGGCCACCACATTCCACACGACGTAGCGTCGCCCGACATCCGCGTAACTGCGGTAGCTGCCGTTGTCCGGCAGCCCGAGCGTGCGGCTCGCATAGTCGCGGATGGCGGCCACTTGCTCGAGCTGCGCGCGCAGCGCCGGCGGCGTCGATGCCCGATCGATGACGCGGGCGATCGGCTCGCGCTTGGACATGAGATTGAGCTGACCGTGCGCGCTCTGCAACAAATAGCAGCCGCCGCTGCAACCCGCGATCACCGCCAACACCAAGGCCGCGCGGATTGTCGCGTTGATGCTGTTAATATTCACGCATGCAAGTGTATCTGGTTGGCGGAGCCGTTCGTGACGCCTTGCTGGGTCTCGACGTCAAGGAGCGCGACTGGGTCGTCGTCGGCGCTACCCGCGAGGAGTTGCTGCGCCTCAAGTATCGCGAGGTCGGGCGCGACTTCCCGGTTTTTCTGCATCCCGAGACTCACGAGGAATATGCGCTGGCGCGCCTCGAGCGCAAGGTGGCGCCCGGCTATCGCGGATTCTCGGTCGAGTTCGGGCCGGAAGTCACGCTCGAACAAGACCTCGCACGCCGCGACCTGACGATCAACGCCATTGCGCAATCGGCCGACGGCACTCTGCTCGATCCGCACGGCGGTAAACGCGATCTCGAGGCGCGCGTGTTGCGCCACGTGTCGCCGGCCTTCATCGAAGATCCGGTGCGGGTGCTGCGCGTCGCGCGCTTCGCCGCGCGCTTCGCACCGCTCGGTTTTCGAGTGGCCGAAGAAACGCAGGCGCTGATGCGCGCCATGGTGGAGCGAGCCGAAGTCGACGCGCTGGTGCCCGAGCGGGTCTGGCAGGAGACCGAGAAGGCGCTGCACGAGCGCCGGGCGAGCGAGTTTTTCAAGGTGCTGCGAGACTGCGGCGCGCTTGAGCGGATTTATCCGGAAATCGATGCGCTGTTCGGCGTGCCGCAGCCGGCACAGTGGCACCCGGAGATCGACACCGGTATACATACCCTGATGGTTCTCGACCAGGCCGCGTTGCTGAGCAGCGAGTGCAAGGTTCGCTTTGCGGCGCTGGTGCACGATCTCGGCAAGGGCACGACGCCGCCCGAGCAGTGGCCGAGCCATCGCGGTCACGAGGAGCGCAGCGTTTCACTGATCGACGCCTTGGCCGATCGCTTGCGCCTGCCGACGGAGTACCGCGACCTCAGCATCATCGTGGCGCGCTATCACGGCATCGTGCATCGCGCCTTCGAACTGCGCGCCAAAACCATCTTGGAATTCATCGAGCGGGCCGACGGGTTCCGGCGCCCGGAACGTTTCACGCTTGCCTTGCTGGCGTGCGAGGCGGACGCGCGCGGCCGTACCGGGCTCGAACAGATGCCGTATCCGCAGCGCGAATACTTGCAGGCGGCGCGTGACGCGGCGGCGGCGGTCAAACCCTCGGCCGAAGACATCGCGGCGCAGGACGGGGCGAAGATCGCCCTGCGGCTGCACGAGCGGCGTGTGCACGCGATCGCGGAACTGCGCGAGCGATCGAGTGTGCGGCAATGAAATCGCGCCCGGCCATCGCGCTCTGTTGCGCTCTCGCGGCTGCCTCGCCGCTGGCAGCGCGCGCCGCGACCACCGTGCTGGATGCGGCCGCGGTCTATCCCGAAGGACCTCTGTGGAAAGACGGCAAGCTGCTGTACGTCGAATATGCAGGACCCGGCATCAAGAGCTGGGATGGCCGGCGCGTCGCCACCTATTGGAGCCGCGAGCATTGCGGGGCTTCCGGACTCATCAATTACGGACGCAACCACCTGCTGGTGGCGTGCTACGACGCCAACCAAATAGTCGAGCTGGACGAGCACGGTACACAAATCCGCAGCATCGACCAGGACGCCGCCGGCAAGCCCTTCGTCGGGCCGAATGATTTCACGGCGGATGGCAGCGGCGGCATCTATGTGTCCGCCTCCGGCGTCTACGATCTCAAGGCGCCGATCTCAGGCACGATCCTGCACCTCGCTGCGCAGGACGGCAGGTTGGTCGAGGTCGCGAATCTGATTCATTATTCGAACGGCCTGACGCTATCGAAGGACGGCAAATATTTGCTGGTCGCGGAGATGCTGGCGGGCCGCATCTTGTCGTTTCAAGTGTTAGCCGGCGGCGCGCTGGGAGCGCGCACGGTGTGGGCGCGGCTGCAGGATCTCGCCCCGCCGACGGCCGGGGCGGATGCGTACAACGGCCCGGACGGATTCAAGTTGGGCCCTGACGGCAACTACTACATTGCGCAAAACGGCTCGGGTCGGGTGCTGGTGGTGGATGAGGCCAAGAAACTCAAGCGCACGATCAGCGTGCCGACGCCCTATGTGACGAACGTGAACTTCGGCGCCTCGGCCGACACGGTGTATATCACCGGGGTATTCGATCCGTGGAAGGCGCCGTTCCCTGGCGCCGTCTATCGTTGGACTCGATGATCAAAACATCCGAAATCAGAACTTATAAGACATCCTGACGCCAAGCGTACGCGGCCGGCTGACGGATTTCGCATCGATGAATTGATTCGGATTCTCGTACAAGTCGGAGCGATTGTTGGTCAGATTGGTGCCGTAGAAGTTCACCGCCCACGCATCCTTGGAGAAACCGCCCGACGCTTCGTATTCGGTCCAGCCCGGTTGGTTGTACGCATAGCCGGGCTGATCGGGGAACGCCGTTGTACTACTCGCAATCGACGACAGCGAATGCGCATTGTGGACGCCGCCGACCTGCACGAAAGCCAAGTACTCACTCACGTTGAATTCGTAGCGGACGCGCGCGTTGAACTGTTGCGGCGGGGACTGCGCGAGCGGCACGCCCGGGTCGCCGAAAGCACGCACCGAAGTAATCGGTTGCCCCAGCGTATCTTTAAGATAGACCACGCCTTCCTGGTTGCTGCTGTTCCAGGACGCGCCCCCGGTCAAGGTCAGACCATGCAGGGGACGGGCGATGAATTGCACCTCCGCGCCCTGCACCTTGTAGGCCGGTCCGTTGACGACGAAGGACAAGTTGCTGAAGTCGAGCGGCAGGAACAGTTCGACCTGGATGTTGCGCCAATCCTCTCGATACACCGCGCCATTGAACTCAAAGCGGTGATCGTCCCACTCGGTCTTCCAGCCGATCTCGTTGTTGACCAGCGTGTCCGGCGCAAAATTCGTTGGAATCTGGTACACCTGCGTCGTGCCCGGTACGGTATGCGAACTCTCGCCGCGATTGAATCCACCGGCACGGAACCCTTGCGACCAGGTGTAGTACAGCAGCGCATCCGCGGTGACGTGCCAGCTCAAATTGGCGCGGCTGCGGAATCCCGAATAATCCTTGTTGTAGTTGCCGGCGGTTTCGTTGGTGTCGAAGCCGTAGTTGTTGGCGGCGCCGCCACCAAGGCAGGGCGTGGAAATCGTGGTGCCGAGCACGGTCGGGTCGCAATCGAAACTGCTCGCCGAATAGCCGGCCTCGGTCGTAGTGATCTTGTAGTAGCGGGTCCCCACCGTCACGGTCACCTTCTTCGGGATGATGTCGAAGTCCATTGACCCGAACAGCGCCTTCTGCGTGTAGCCGCGCGTGATGTCGTCGAAGTACGACTCGTTATCCGGACGGACATTGGGGTTGTTGACCTCGGCACCGGGTGCGGGTCCGACATTGGCAAGACAATTGGACTGCAAGGTTACGCTGCACGAGGGTACCGACTTGTAGAACCAGTCGGTGTTGTCATGGATCGAATAGCTTTCCCAGAAAATGCCGCCGATGCCGCGCAGCCGCCAATCATCCGGCGTGCTGAGGCGAAATTCCTGACTGTTATGCGTGTTCCTGACGGTATCGCGCCAGTAACCCGCGGGAGTTCCGCAACTGGCTTGCGCCGCGGGCGCGCCATACGGCATACACTGGTAATAAGCGGCATTGGCACCGCGGGCGTAGCCGGTGTAGTCCTGCTGCTGCTCGACGTTGCGCACCAAGTACCCGCCCGTATAGACCAGCTTTAAGTCGCCCACGCGACCATTGATGGTGAGCGCGGTGTTTTCAAAGCGGTCGTGATTCCACGACGGTACGAAGCTCTCCACCGACAAGTCGGGCAGCGGCTGCTGCAAGCTCGGCAATACGCTGGAGGTATGCGGCATTTCATAGAACACGCCGTTCGACTTCATGTCCTGGTAGGACTGGGTCAGCAATGCATCCCATTGGTCGTTGAGCTTGTACGCAAGACCCACGCGGATGCCCTGGTAATCGACTGTATTGATGCCGTTGGCGGCGATGGAGTTGTTGTTGATCGACGTGACGGAATTCGGACCGCTCGGCACGGCACCCGCATAGTAGTATTGGATGCTGTAGTCGCTCGGCTGGCGACTGAACGTCGAGCGGATATTGTTGATATAGCCGCCCTGACTATTGGTGTACACCACGGCGCGCAATGCCAAGGTGTCCGAAATCAACGGCAGATTGATCACCGCCTCGGCATTGCTGCTTGGATCACCATGCGCGGTCGTCTCATAGGCCGCCGTCACGTTGCCTTCGGTGACATTGAGTTTTGGCTTGTTGGTGATGTAGCGCATGACGCCGGATTCGGCGCCGGCACCGAATATCGTGCCCTGCGGACCTTCTAGAACTTCGATGCGCTCCAAGTCCGCGGCATACACGTCGAGGTTGCGGCCGGGCAGCGCGCCGGATTGGTCGTCGAGGTAAATCGCAACGCTCGGAAAGCCGCCGACGCTGCCGGATCCTTGCACGCCTTGCGGAGTCGTCGATAGACCGCGCATGAATACTGAGCTTTGGCCGGGACCCGTGTTGGTTGCCGTGACATTGGGCAGGTATTTGATGAAGTCACCGAACGTTTGCACGTTCAACTGACTGAGTGTTTCCGAAGTCAGGGCCTGGATCGTGACCGGCACGTCCTGCATATTCTCCACGCGACGCTGTGCCGTCACCGTGATTTCCTGAATTTGGTCCATCGTATCGGCGTCGGCAGCTAGCGCAACCCGCGCCGTGCCGCCGCCGACCCCACTCAGGATCGCGCCGATGGCGCAAGCCAATTTCGGATTTGCCTTCATGTGTCCCATCCCTAAATATATTTATTGATCGCGCGGCTGTCGCCGCGGAATTGACAACGCGGCCGCCCGTCGTCCTGCTTCGGATCATAAGACATTCGAGCGATCCCGCATACTTACCTCGCGACGATGCAACAAGTTCCCGAGCTGGCTGCGCAACGGATCGAGCCACGGTTCGAAGTGGCGCCATTGGTCCAGGCCGGCGCGATTGATGGGCTGTCGCACTTGTTCCGAGCTGGCCGTGCGAATGCTGCGATCGGTCTTGTGGAACCTGAGACAGGCAGGCTCGAACCCAAGGCCGCAGAACGCGAGCAGGCGATGCACATGGCCCGTCAGATCCTCGACCAGTTCTTCGTGCTGAATGCGCAGAACCTTGCCGGGCAGCACTGCATCCCAATGATCCATCAGTGCGATATAGCAGGAGTAGTAGCGCGCGATATCCTCGAGGCTGTACGTAAATTCCTGCCCCGCCGCAAATAACTGCTTGAAATTGCTGAAGCAGCAGGCCATGGGCTCACGCCTCGCATCAATGATCCGCGCATTCGGCAAGATCAAATGAATCAGCCCAATATGTCGGAAGTTATTCGGCATCTTATCGATGAAATAAGGTTTGCCGGTACGGTAGGGACGCGTATCGGACAGGTAGGCCTCCCCGAGGCGCCGAAATTCTTGCGGCTGCATGCTCTCGAGAATGGCCGGATAGCGCGGATTGTCAGCTTCACCGTCGCGGCCCACGAGTTCCGCGACTAGACGCGGAATATTCGGTAGCTCGAGCGTGCCCTCGACCAGCGAATGCGAAGCTAGGATTTGTTCCAGTAGCGTCGATCCGGCGCGGGGCAGTCCGACGATGAATATCGGCGCCTCGCTCGGACACCCGAACCCGGCACGCTCGGCGAAGAACTGCGGCGTGCAAACCCGCATCTGCAGCCGCGCATTTCGCTCGATTGTCTCGGGACGATATCGGCTCACGGATTTCTTCAGTGCATTGCCCCGTTGGTAGTAGTGGAATGAGTTGGCGTAGTCGCCTCGGTCCTCCAGCGCCTTGCCGAGCGCGAAGCAAAAATGATAGCGATCCTCGAGCGAGGTCGTCTCGCCGGACTCCTCGCGGCGCATGCTGTCGATCTCCGCGTCGCTGAACCGATAGGTCTTGAGGTTCGCCAGGCTCCAATATGCGTCGCCGAAATCGGCGCGGCAACGCGCGGCCCGGTAAGACTCGATCGCTTCGTCGCCACGGCCAAGCGTTTTTTGCGCATGACCGACCGACAGGTGCAATTCCTCCGCCAGAGGAGTTTCAGCCAGCAGTTTGCGATACAAAAGCAGGCTGCGTTCATACTCGCCAAGACCGGCGCAAGCCGCCGCGTAAGACATGATGTAGGCACGGTTGTCCGGTTCACTCTGTAACAGCGTGTCGAGTTCGGCGCGCGCTGCTGCATGCTTGTGGCGCTCCAGCAACACTCGAGCGTAGTCATAGCGTGCCGCCGAATAGTCGGGCGCCAGCAGCAACACGCTCTCGAGCAGCAGCTCCGCATCGTCCAGCACGTCGAGCTCCAAACCGATCTTGGCCAGCAGCCGCATGGCTTCGACGTCATCGCCATGCTTCAACAGGTACTCGCGCACGATTTTCTCGGCGGGCAGCAACTCCCCATCCTCGAGCATCCCGGTCGCAGTCACGATCTGCGGCGGCAGCTGCGCCAGCTTTGCCACGTGACTGTCGGCGTTGGCCGCGCTCTGCGCCTGGTTGGTCATGCGAAACAGCGTTTGCAGCGCCTTCCAGCTGGCCGCTAGCGCGTGATTCAGGCTTACGGCTTGCACGAACGACTGGATCGCCGGCTCGGCCTCACGCCGCGCTACGTGACAGTAGCCGCGCTCCTGGAACAATCGGCTGAACTTCGGGTGCCACTTTTCGAGTCGTGCCAGCGTTGCAAGCGCAGCGGGAATGCGGTCGAGATATCGCTGGCACACCGCCGCCATGTATAGAGCGTCGCGGTTGCGCGGATTGTCGGCGGCGAGCGCCTCGGCCGCTGCCAGTGCCGTAGCGAACTGCCGCTGCTCCATCAGATCTCGAATACGCAGCACCTCGGATTCCACCGGTGAAGGAATTTCGATCTTCGGAGCATCACCCAGCATTGAAAGTGCAGTCATGAGCCGCCGTCCGCGGTTAGCTTTCGGACCTTCCAATCCTATATTGAAAGCCGGTTCGCACGCCTGTTCCGAACTCGTCCTGATCCTGTCTAAAACCGGCATCGTCAGAGTTTCGAGCCCAGTCGCACCGCGATGCGGCGAGCGAAGACTGCGGCCAGAGTCGGCGCGTGGGACGGCCGGATGGCCGCCGAAGCGGCCCGCGATCCCGCAACAGGAGGGCGAAGAACAGCGGCTACGCGAGAACCCACCAGAGCCTTGCCGAGCGCTCAAAAAAACGGTCGTATCATCTCAAGTTCTTGATTGTCATCATAAGCTGTGCCGCAGATCGTGCAACGCAAAGCCCGAAAGTTGAGCGTGCATGCCGCGCGTCCACGCCATCGCCTTGAACCGCTCGCCCATCTCGCCCGGCATCATGAGCTGCCGCGCCTCGTTGGCCAAGCGTGCGAGCTCAGCGGCGCTCGCATCCGCCAAAACTTGCATCTCTCGATCGACTTTCAGAGCCGCCAGGAAATAAGTTTGTGTCGTGAACCCTGCCAGCGCGAAGCCTGCAGCGCGGGAAGCCTCGGCAAGCCGCGTGAAGTCCACCCAGGCGGTGATGTCCTGCAGCCCCGCATGCAGAAACGGATCGCCGTGCGCACGATGGCGGAAATGGCACATCAAAGTCCCGTCGTGACGCTCCGCCAAATAGTACTGAGATCGGGGAAGTCCATAATCGAACCAAAGCGCCGCCCCGGCGCGCAAGCTCGACGTCACGCGTTGCGTCCATGCGCCGAGGCGTGGACAGTATTCCGACACGTAACCGTCCTCCCAAGTCCCGGCAGCCTCCGCCAGCCGCTGCACCTCCTCGGCCGCGGCGGCCCCGGCCGGCCGCGATGCCCAGCCGAAGGCGCCATCCACGACGGCGACGCCCAGCTCCTCCACTCGAGTGCGATGCCAGCGAAATCGTGCCACGGGCAGCGCGTCCAGCACTTCGTTGGCGAGGACGACGCCGTCGAAGGCGGACGCCGGGGGCTGATCGAGCCAGCACACCCGATCCAACCAGTGCGGCACATGCTCGGCGAGATGCGAGCGCTGCCGTTCGCGGAGGTCGGCGCTGACTTCGAGAATCCAATACTGCTCGGGCAAGGTTCCGAGCGAGCCGAGGCGCAGCAAGATGTCAGCGGCGAGCCGGCCGCTGCCCGCGCCGACTTCCAGGATGGATCCGGTGCCGAGCGTGTCCAAGACTTCGGCGCATTGGCGCGCGATGCAACGGCCGAACAAACGCGAGATCTCCGGCGCGGTTGTAAAATCTCCGCCGGCGCCCAGTTTTTGCGCGCCGGCGCTGTAGTAGCCCAAGCCGGGCGCATACAGGGCGAAGTCCATGAATCGCTCGAACGAGAGCCAGCCGCCCGCCGCGGCAATTTGCCGGCTCAAATAGTCTGTTACCGCCGCCGAGTGCTGTAGTTGCGCATCGTTCAGCGTGATTTCACGCTGCAGTTGCGTTGCGGTATCGTGCTTGCTCATGGACTCCAGTATCGAGAATTCGGGCTTGCGAGACCAGGTCGTGCTCATTACCGGCGGCGCCCGGCGCGTCGGTGCGCAAATCGCGCGCACTCTCCATTCGGCCGGAGCGAACATCCTGATTCATTACCGCTCCTCCGCCGGTGCCGCCATCGCCCTGGCGGATGACTTCAATCGATTGCGCCCTCGTTCCGCCGCGATCCACTGCGCCGAGCTCTTGACCGCGCAAGCCCCGGAGCAGTTGGTGGCCGCGACGCTCATGGAATTTGGGCGCCTCGACATTCTAATCAACAATGCGTCGAGCTTTTACGCGACGCCGGTGGGACAAATCACGCTGCCGCAGTGGGATGATCTAATGGGCACCAATCTTCAGGCGCCGCTGTTTCTCTCCCAGGCGGCGGCACCCAGTTTGCGCGCCCGGCGCGGGCTCATTATCAACATGATCGACATCCACGAGTTGCGCCCGCTCAAGGCGCACCCCGTGTACAGCACGGCCAAGGCCGGGCTCGCCATGCTGACCCGCGCCTTGGCGCGCGAATTGGGCCCGGAAATCCGCGTCAATGGCATCGCGCCGGGTCCGGTGCTGTGGCCGGAGGGCGGCATGGACGATGACTTGAAACGCGAAATCGTCGACAAGACCGCGCTCAAGCGGCACGGCACTCCCGAGGACGTGGCGCGAACGGCACTTTTCTTGGCGCAGGACGCGCCCTACCTCACCGGCCAGATCATCGCGGTGGACGGGGGACGCAGTATTTAAAGGAGTTCTGCCGGCGGTGTGCGCAGCAAGGCGCGGGCGCGTTGAATGTCGCCGGCCAACGGCCGGTCGTCGCGATACTGCGCAACGACGCTGCGTACCCGCCGATACAGGGCGTCGGTTTGGGCCGCCCGCGCCAACGAATCGCTTTGTAATTCGTAGGCCTGCGCGGCTGCCAGCAATTCGATCGCGAGAACGTTCTCGGCATTGTCGATGATGGCATGGAGCTTGAGCGCGGCGGCGGTGGCATGGGTCAGATGATCCTCCTGCAGAGCCGAGGTGACGCCGCCATCCAAGCTCGCGGGCGCGGCCAAGCGCCGATTGTCGGCAACCAACGAGACCGCCGTGTATTGCGCAATCATGAATCCCGATCCGACGCCGCCGTCGCAGGCCAGAAACGCGGGTAGTCCGCTCACCAGCGGATTGATCAGGCGATCGATGCGCCGCTCCGACATCGCCGCCACTTGCGCCAGCGCCACGCCGAGCGAATCGGCCGACAGCGCCAGCGCCGCGCCCACGGCATTCGCGCCGGAGAGTGCCCGCGGCTCGGCCGGGGTGCCGACCACCGCCGGATTGTCGGATACCGTTGCGAGTTCTGCGTCGACGACGCGCGCGGCCTCGGCGAACAGATCACGCACCGCGCCGTGCACCTGCGGGATGGCGCGCAGGCTCAAGGGGTCCTGGGTTCGCCGGCCGGCACTGTGCTGCAAGATCTCGCTCCCCTTGAGCGTCGCCCGCAGCCTCTCGCCCACCTCGCCCACGCCCGGCGAGACACGCAATTTCAGGGCTGCGGCGTCGAAGACCGCGGCTTGACCTCGTAAATTTTCGAACGACATGGCGGCCACCGCGTCCGCCCACTCGATCAAGCGCCGCGCCCTGCCCAAGGCGATCGCGGAGAGCCCCGTCGCGCACGGCGTGCCGTTGACCAGGCTGAGTCCCTCCTTGGCACCGAGTACCAGCGGGGCAAGGTGCAGGGACTTGAGTGCGTCCGTGCCGCTCATCGATTGACCGCGGCAGCGCGCCGACCCTTCGCCGATCAGCACCAGCGCGATGTGCGCCATGTGCACGAGGTAGCCCACCGACCCTGCCGCCGGTACTTCCGGGATGCAATCATGCGTCAGCAGCGCCTGCAGACGTTCGACCACCTCCGGCCTGACACCCGAGTAGCCGAGCGCAAAATTATTGATGGCCGCCACGATCATGGCGCGAACCGACGTCCGTTCGAGAAGCGGCCCGACCCCGACGGCATGGCTCATCAGGATATTTCGCGACAGTTGCCGTTGCTTGGATTCGGGCACCACCACATCGCACAGCGCGCCCACTCCGGTATTTACGCCATAGGCGCGCACGCCCTTGCTGACGATGGCCGCCACCAGCGCGCTGGCCGCACGGATGCGCGCGTGCGCGTCTTGCGCCAGAATCAGCGGCACCCCTTCGGCCACGTCGACCACCTGACGCCACGTCAGCGAGCGATCGAGGACGACGGGTTCCGACATGGGCGGGGTGTTGTTCAAGCCTTGCGCGGCGCGAGCGCGCGCCATTTCTTAAGATCGTCGCGATTGCGCTCGAGCATCACGCCGACGTCGCGGGAACTGCGGATCGCGCCCGGTTTGCTCAGGCTCAAACGCACCCACTCGACCCCGAAATCCTCGAGTACCAGCATCGCGATATATTGGGCGAGGGTTTCGACCAAGTGAAATTGCGACGCTTCGACGAAAGCCAACACCGTCTTGGCAACCCGTTTGTAGTTCAGCGTGTCATCGATGGAATCGGACGCCGCGGCCTTGGCGATATCCGCGCTGATTTCGATATCGATGAGCACGGTCTGCTTGACCTGTCGTTCCCAGTCGAAGATACCGATGATCGCCTCGGTCTTGAGCGCGTGAATGAAGATCTTGTCCATGGAAGCCCTTAAACCCCTCCGCTCTGTCCGAGTTCCCAATTGGCACGGGCGCCCACGAACCCGGCGGATTGCATGCCGCGCGCCAGCCGCATACATCCCGCGATCGCAATCATCGCCCCGTTGTCCGTGCAGAATTCAGTGCGCGGGAAGTACAGCGTCGCGCCGGCGCTCTGGGCGACGACCGCCAGCCGCTCGCGCAAACGGCGATTGGCTCCCACGCCACCCGCGATCACCAGCCGCCGTTGCCCGGTTGCCGCGAGCGCGCGGCGGCATTTCTCGGCCAGAGTATCGATCACCGCCTCCTGGAAACCGCGCGCGACGTCTGCTCGGGTCGCCTCGTCCAATACGCGGCCCCGCAAGGCTACTAGGGCCGCCGTCTTCAGGCCACTGAAACTGAAATTGAGGCCAGGTC
>Ga0302319_10007391_pt1 | contig 21625 bp, 17 predicted proteins | sample Bog_T0_2_FD_203319 | JGI IMG/M metagenome (GOLD analysis project Ga0302319, IMG submission 203319) | Peat permafrost microbial communities from Stordalen Mire near Abisko, Sweden - Bog_T0_2 | ecosystem: Environmental > Terrestrial > Soil > Wetlands > Peat | place: Sweden: Abisko, Stordalen Mire... | reverse complement strand
AGGTAGCCGGTCAGCGTGTAGGTCCCGGAAATCGGCTCGTTCTTGACTGCGCAGACACGACCTTCCGCATCATAGAGACAGGTGTTTCCCGTGGTCACGTCCGAAATAATGTCTCCGTCTCCCGATGGGTCGTACGCATAGAGGCCGCCCGTAAGCTGGTTGTTGCTGTTGTAGCTTGCCGTGGTCGTCGCTGGCGAAATCCTGAGCGAGCGCAGCGAGCCGAAGGACCTCCTCGACTCCCGACCTGTCCCCTGCACCCTGTCCCCTGTACCCTGGCGTGGTAGGCGAGGCGGGGATCGAACCCACAACCCCCGGCTTAGAAGGCCGGTGCTCTATCCAATTGAGCTACTCGCCCCTGGCTGAATTGCCTCACTCATTGTAATGGCCACCGCCGCCCGCAGAATCGTCTTCCACGCCGCATGCGCGGCCTCGGAATCCACTCCGCAACCCGCCGTGTACATCGTCATCCCGAATCCCGGCTTTCGTCCGAAAACTGCCGCCCGAATCACCAGGTCCACGCGGCCCGACGGCACCGGTAGCAGCCGCATTTTTTCCACGGCGCGCCGCGCCCAGGCTTGGTGCCTCTCGAATCCCGCAAACATCTCCTCATCGCGCAAGAGCAAATCAATGTAGGAAGCGACCCCAACGCAAACCTCGTCCGGCGGATACTCAAACTCACGCGCGTCGATCTCCTCCGCCTCCAGCTTCCACACATCGCACTTCGCCGAAAACACCTTCGACGCAGCCCCGTTCAGCGCAACCAGCGCCTCGCACAAAGCCGGCTTCTCCACGACCTCCGCAATCTCCCTAATCGCTCCTGGCGTCCCGCGCAGATCGACGAACCCGGCCCAGTCCGCATCGATCCAGTCCAGACCCGCCCCAACCTCCGCGGCCCAGTCAGCTTCCATACGCAGCGTCCTGAACCTCCGCCTCGTCGGGATCGTCGCGCGTCAGGAACCGCAGCAGCGTCCTCTCCGCCCATCGCCCATCGCCAACCGCCGCGCTCTCTGACGCCAGAAACGCGCAATGGCCCCCATGCTGCGTCTCGATCAGCGTCACGTGCGGGTTCCCGATCAGCGCCTCCCGCGTCTCCGGCAGCATCTTGATAAACGGATCGTCGAGCGAATGCAGGATCAGCGTCGGCGTCTCGAACGCCCCCGCATACTTCGAACTGGCCACGCTGTAGTAGTAATCGTCGGCATCCTGAAAGCCGCCATACCGCGCCACGATGTGATGATCGAACTGCCGCATGGTGTGAATCTTCTCGACCGCCGCATCTCCATAAATCCGCGGATACATCGCCATGCGCCGCCGTATCCGCGCCAGCATCGACTTCAAAAAATGCCGCTCATACATCCGATTCTGCGGCCGATGCAAAGCCGCCGACGAAACCGCCAGATCCATCAGCGGCGATACGCCCACGACCGCTTTTAATTCCCGCGGGAGCTTCGCCCCCATCTCGCCGGCCCAGCGCAGCACCAGGTTGCCGCCCATCGAATATCCAACCAGCGCCACCGAGTCCAGTTGCTGCTCGCGGACAATCGCCTCCACCACGCGCCCCACATCGCCGGACCGCCCGGAGTGATAAATCGTCGGCGACAGATGATCGGTCCCGCCGCAGGTGCGCATGTTCATCCGCACCACGTTCAGCCCCGCTGCCAGCGCCCGCGCCGCATTCCCAACGATGTACTTCGACTCCGACGATCCCTCGAGCCCGTGCACCAGAACCATCGTCAGCCGCTGACTGCGCACCTCGCGCGGCTGCCAGTGGCAATGACACAGCACCTGGCTCGGCCCATAGCCGCTCACCGGGCCTTCCACTTCCACCAACAACGGCTCCGGCTCCGGCAGCGTCAAGCGTCGCGGAAGAAAATTGCCCGCCAGCGTCTGCAGATGTCCATTCCGCATCCAGCGCCGCGGAATAAACTCGCTCGCCCAATCCGCCTTCTTGTCGATCGCCCTCGGCCCCTTCAAGACGCGCCCCGCCCAGACCCGAGCACCGATGCGAGCACCGACGCCGCCCACAGTGCGCCCGACGGCTCCTCTTCGTGCTTGAAGTACGCGAACACATCGCCGCGCCCCGCTCGCTCCTTCAATCCCGCCGTAATAGCCGCGAGCTGCGCCTCGGAGTACTCCGTCTTCCGCCGCCGATAACACGCAAACGGCGCGGTCGCCACATCCGGCGTCTCCAGCTCGTCGCTCTCCGCCACGCACAGCGCAGCCTCATGCCGTTCCAGCAGACGGTAAATCGCCGCATCGAACCACGACGCATGACGAAACTCAAACGCCATCCGAAACCGGCACGCCTTTGCATCGGCCAGAAACTGCGCCAGCTTGCTTTCATCTGCCTTGAAATTCGGCGGTAGCTGAAACAGCACCAGCCCCAGGCGTCCCGCATCGGCCACCGGCTGAATGGCACCGGCGAACGCCTCCAGCGTCGGCCCGCAATCCTGCAGCCGCTGAAAATGCGTGATGCGCTGCGGAGCCTTGAACGAAAACCGGAAATCCGCGCCCGTCTGCGCCAGCCACGAATCGATTGCCGTCCGCCGCGGAAAGCTCCGAAAGGTGTAGTTCACCTCAACCGAATTCAGCCGCGTCGCGTAGTACTCCAGAAACTTCTTCGACGCCAGCTTCTCCGGATAAAACGCCGGCTTCCACGTCGGATACGACCACCCCGAGCAACCGGCATAGACCCGGCTTTTTGCACCTTGCTCTATCTCATTTGTCATGGGAGTTATGCCGCGCGAAGCGCCCGCAGGCCAGTCCATTGGGGCGGCTAGTGGGGATCGAACCCACGACATCCTGAGCCACAGTCAGGCGTTCTGCCGCTGAACTATAGCCGCCATGCCAGCCCTGATTGTAGCATTGGCCCTACAGTCTTTTCGCGTCCCGACGCGTCGCCAAACCCCATGCCCGAACCCCCAAACCAGCCGCTCCAACCCGAGATTCTTCCCCCCGCCAACGCTCCCGCGCCGGGCTCCGCGCTCACCCTGCATCAGCGCGCCGAGCGTCTCTTCTCTGACGCTAACCTCGACTTCTTCGCCCACCTTCTCGACGACTGCTTCCGCATCCCCTTCACGCCCATCCGCCTTGGCCTCGACGGCCTCATCGGCCTCATCCCCGGCCTCGGCGATCTCCTCGCCGGCCTCGCCTCCTTCGTGCTGGTCTTCGCTGCGTGGGTTCGCGGCGTTCCTTACATCACGCTCGTTCGCATGATGGTCAACCTCGGCATCCAGGTCGTCATCGGCTCCATCCCGCTGCTCGGCGACGTCTTCGACATCGCCTGGAAAGCCAACCGCCGCAACTACAACCTGATGGTGCGCCACCTGCAGCAGCCGCATCAGCACACCTGGAAAGACTACGTCTTTCTGCTCAGCCTGCTCGCCGGGGTGCTCGCGATCCTGGCCGTGCCGGTCATCGTTCTGCTGCTCATCCTCCTCTGGATCGCCCACCGCATACCCACCGGCTGACCCTGCCTCGAAGGATCCCGCCGCCCTGTCACTGTCCAACAAAAACAGCACTCAGGATCGTGCCTGCATTCTGGCCGCTTGCCGTATACGTGATTTGCACCCGGCGGTGGCTTTTGAACGCAGTCTGTAACACGTACGCCCCCGCCATTTTCGTAGAGCTGAAGACGAAACCCGGCTTGCTGTCGAGTCGCGCAATTGTGGTCTTCGGCACGGGCTTGCCGGCGTTAGTGCCCGTACCGCTCAACTCGAATCCCACCACGTAGCCGATGGCGTTCAATTTCGCTGGCGGAGGCACGAGCGGGCGCGAAGAGAGCAGAAAGACACCGCGCCCATACGTCGCGGCAGCTATCGAGCCGTCGCTGCGTCCCTCGAAATCGGTGACATTCGCGCCCACTGGGATGCCGTTGTTGTACGGCACCCACGTCCAGTTTCCGGCGCTGTCGGGCGTTCCGCGGAAGATGCCTTTGTTCAGGATCGCCGCCAGCAAGCTGTCCGTCGCGAGAGGATCGACGCCCAGCGCAGTCACGATGCCCGCCGGACTCTGACTTTGCGGCCAGATCGTCTCCGTGGTGCAGCCCAGCAGGCATACAAACCGCGTGATCGTGCCTTGCGCATTAGTAGTGGCGGTGGGCGCAGTGTTGGTGGCCACGTAGAACATCTCTTCATTGATCATCGCGATCGCCCCCACCGAACCGCCATTGGGCGCGGTGAACACGTCATACAGAGAGGCGGGCTGCTGCGCCAGGCCCCAGAACACGTGCCCTTGCCCCGTGCCCGCTACAGCAATCTGAGGATTATCCGGCGCCAGCCGTAAGCGCACGAACTCGTCGTTCGCTGGCGGCGTCTTAATCTGAGTCCACGGTGGACCAGACCAGATCCCCTTGCAGGTCACCAAAAGCGGCGGCGTGCCACCGGTCGACTCCATGCCTTTAGAGACCGCACCTGGAAACTCCGAGTATGCATCGCAGTCCTGCAGGCTCCCGCGCGACCACTGCGTTCCGCCGCCGCCCGGATAGTACTCGATCTGCTGCGTGCTCTGTCCCATCAGATACACGCCCCGGTGGTCGCTCCTTTCGAAAGCCAGCAGAGGAACATCGCCGCTCAGCAGAGCGGGGCCAATCTCGCTCCACACAGCCGAGTACCCGTCCCACGCTGAAGCATCGTTGTCCTGCGACCCGCCCACAATCACCCTCGGCGCGCCCGCTCCGTTCACGTCGATCTTCAGGAACTCCGTGTTGTACATCCCTTCCCCGATAAAGTTCAGGGTGTTGCCCTTGTCCGTCGAACGATAAATGCCGCCATCACTGCCGAAAAACATGGTGTCCGGCGACGATGGTTGCACGACAACCGCATGCTGGTCGTCGTGAAGCTGCGGCCCGAAAAACGCCCCGAGGATTCCCCCAACCTCCGTCATGCCGTCGCCTGATGACGATGAACGGCATAGTTTGACTCCGCCTTTGAACACCACCGTTGGGTCCCTGGGATGAGCGAAAAGGTAGCTCCATTGGTTCGTGAAATCGTTGCAGTTTCCGGATATGCTCACCTGTTCCCACCCATGTTCGGGGAAGCCCCCGACCGTGCAGGTTTGAGTGGTGCTGCGCCACAATCCGAACGTCTGTGGGCCCGGAAACTCTGTGCGAGAGCTGATCCACTGGTGGCCCTGCGACTCGGCAATCCACACGTGCGCCGTCTTCGGGAAGCTGGGTACAAGCGCCCCAGGACATCCCTGCAGCTGATGCCACGATGCGGAGTTCAGCCCGCCATTTTGCGCTTCAAAAACGGCTGGAGGCGATGCCGTGGATGCGAACATCTGCGTCGCGTCGGCGGTGCCGAACTGCAAACTGAGAACCTGCGAACCGCTGGCCAGTACCGGAGCCCAGGTCATGCCTCCATTGGTGGAGAGTTGCAGCCCAGACTTCGTCGTGACGTAAATCGGCGCTGCGGGCGTATTGCCGATCAGCAACGCCCCGCCATCGCTCCCGACCGCCTTCAGGTTCTGGTTCGTCAGTTGCTGCCACATCGATCCGCCATCCAGCGACTGGAATACACCCGACGGCGTCACCACCACCACCCGGCTGCTGTTTCCAGGATCGAGGGCCAGCGCGTCGATTTCCTGCGTCGGCAACGCATCGGTGATCGGATACCACGTCTGGGTCTGCCCTTGCGACTTCCACAATCCGCTGTCGCGCCCTCCGGCATAAATCACCGGCGGCGTGTCCGGACTCACTGCGATGGTGGTGACCCGGCCCGACGCCGGAGGACTGGACGATATCTTCGACGGGCCAATCGCCTCCCATCGTCCATAATCGCCCGCCGGGTTCGCCGTGTACTGCACAATGTTGTTCCCCTCATTGCTCTCCTGGACGACCCGGTTGACGTCAGCTTCAATCTCAATAGGCACCTCACTTTCCGTAGTATCGAGCGTGCTGGAAAGGAAAACTGCGCCCTGCGGCGGAAGCTGGGGAATAGCAAAAACCGTCCCGGTGTGCAACATCGTCAGGCGAGTGCTGCTGGCTGCCGCCGCCGCGTTGCCGATGTTTGCCACGCGGAAGCTGATCGCCATGTGCCTCGCCCCATACGCATCGGGCAACCCGGACCACACGGAAAAATTCGTGATCGTCAAATCCGGTGCCGGAGCTTGAGCCTGTAACGTTGTCAACGGCCACAGTCCGAACAGCAAACTACTGGCTACGAGCAGCTTCATACGCCCTCCCAACCAAAGTGAACTCAGCGATCCTGGCGTGGCAAGTCAGACGGTCCCGAGCCGGCACCAGGCCCGTCAAACCCCGTCCGTCCAACGCCACCTCCATCCCTCCCTAAGCTACAATTTCACCATCGGGGCGTAGCGCAGCCTGGTAGCGCATCTGCTTTGGGAGCAGAGGGTCGGGGGTTCGAATCCCTCCGCCCCGACCATCATAAATCACATATTCTTTAAGTATTTGAATACAAGCTGGATAGCGCATCTGGTGGGCGTGGCCCACATCTGTCCGGTCAACCACGATCTTGGGCGCCCCACATCTCGGCAGTTCGAGATGTCGGGTTCGACCTCCGGCCCGGCATCTGATCTAAGCGAGCGCCGCGAGTCGAATAGCTCACGATTCTCTGACCCGCAGTCCATGTGTCCGGAACATTCCTGCCGAGTCTGGTAGATTGGCCGCCGTCAGGCCCTTCCTTGCTGCCGCAGGCCGCTTGTCGCCTCTCGCTACCGGCTACGGGCTACCCGGCTCCCCTTATGACCTCCGTACCGCACCAGTCTCCATTTCTGCTTGCCTCGGCCCGCCCTCAACCGTAGCCTTGAATCAGGGAAAGCTCTGTCCGCGACAATCGCGCACGGAGCTTTTGCTTTTGTGTGGTTCGATATGCACTCGCCCTGCCCGACTCAGGGCTCCAGGCTCCGGGCTACAGGCTACAAGCTGCCCGGCCGGCTGGCCCGGCTCTCGACTCTGAAACAAGGGGGCCGCATTCGGGACAGCACAGCGCTCTTCGGGGCTCGGTAGGAGTTGTCAAACTCGACAACAAAAAAGCGATCTTATTTCTCAATGGTTTGCCACAGCCCCAACCCCAGGGGGGGTGGGGGATGCCCACAAATGGACCCGCGAGGCAAGGAACCACGCCAGCGGCAATTCCAGCAGCCGTTCCCCTGTCCGGCTCGTCCAGACCGCCTGTTAGCCGGCCGCTTCTTGCTGACCGCTTTTTAGCTACCAGTCTGCCCGCTCCCCCTGTCACCTGTAACCTGTACCCTGTTACCCGCGGAACAGCCCCAGGCTGCCCGCCTGATACAGAATCAGCACTCCCAGCGCGATTAACACGATGGGACTCAGCACATGCCCATAGCGGCGGATAGGCGGCCCCAGGCGCGGATGATTCACCAGCGCTCGCGCGAGGAAGCACCACAGCGCGATCATCGCCACGAAGATTAGTCCGATCACCGCGATCTCCCAGGCCGATCGAATGGCAAACAACGGCGTGTAGATCACAATGTTATCGCCGCCATTGGCCATCGTCACCATCGCCACGGCCGTCGCCCGGCCACCCGCTCCCGCTTCCGGACGACGCTCCGCGCCTGCTTCTGGCCTGTCGCGCTGGCGGTACAGATCGAACAGCTTCTTGCCCCCGATCAGAATCGGGATGACGCCCAACAGGCCGACATACGCGCGCGGAATTTTAAGGGAGAGGAGAGATGCCGCCAGGCTCACGCAAAACAGCGCCATGATGCCGGCATATTGCCCCAGCACTATGTCGCGCCCACGTATCCTGGCATCGGCAAAGAACCCGACCAGCAGAAAAATGTCATCGATGTTGGTCGACGTAAACAGCACAACGGCCATGCCCGTCAACGCGAGGATATTCATTCAAGCAGACCGTTCGTATGCAAGATTAACAAAGGCCTCGTCCGGTGCCTCGCCATCCGGCAATTCCGAATGATCCGCAATCCACGCCCGACTCGTCGGTTCTTTCAGCGGTCAGTGCCTGATATTCTTTTTGGGTGCGGACGGTCGGGTTCCCATTTCCACCGCCCCAACCATCAACCAACCATCAATCATGGACCTCGGCCTCAAAGATGGCGTCATCGTAGTCACCGGCGGCGGTGCCGGCATCGGTGAGGCCATTTCGCGCGCCTGCCTTGCCGAAGGCGCGACCGTCGTTGTCGTCAGCCGCGCATCGGACAATGTCCGGCACTTTCTCGCCGAAATGCACGCCGCGAACCGCAAATGCGATCTGTTCGAGGCTCACCTCGAAGACATCAGCCAGTGCGAACACGCCATTGAATACGTTCGCAGCAAATACGGCCACATGCTCGGCCTCGTCAACAATGCCGGCGTCAACGATGGCATCGGCCTCGAAACCGGCTCGCCGGAGCGCTTCGTCCAAAGCCTGCAGATGAATCTCGTCCACTACTACGCGCTCGCTCACTACGCGCTGCCTATGCTCAAGGCTTCGCGCGGATCGATCGTTAACATCAGCTCCAAAGTTGCATTTACCGGCCAGGGAGGAACCTCAGCCTACGCCGCTGCCAAAGGCGCTCAGCTCGCCCTCACCCGCGAATGGGCGGCCGAACTCGCGCCCTTCGGCGTGCGCGCCAACGCTGTCCTGCCCGCCGAAGTCATGACGCCCCTTTACCAACGCTGGATCTCCAGCCGCCCCGACCCGCAGGCCGCGCTCGATGAAATCAGCCGCCGCATCCCCCTCGGCCATCGCTTTACCGAGGCTTCGGAAATCGCAGCCATGACCGTCTTTTTACTCTCACCTGCTCAGAGCGCCCACACCACCGGCCAGCAAATTGTGGTCGATGGCGGCTACACCCATCTCGACCGCGCCCTCACTTAAACCCGCTCGCCCCAACACAAAGCGGGGACTCAGGAAAGTCCCCGCCTCTGTAACCTGTTCCCTTTACCCTGTGCCCTGTGCCCTGTCTTACTGGATCATCCCGCCCATGCGATCGATTTCTTCGCGCACGTACTTCAGGCCATTCATGCAGCGCTCAAATTCGTTGGACAGCCGGGCGAACAGCGGCGCTTCCTGCTTGTATTCGAACAAATCGAACTGCGAGACGATGTAATAGCTCTCTTTGCCCGTCTTCACCATCTCCACAAAGCTCGATTCCCCGGTGTGCCGCCACAACTGCATCGACTCCGGATACATTCCCGTGGCAAACAGCGCATAATCCCCGATATGCCGGCGCACCTGCCGCTCCTCATCGAACGAAGCCGCCGCTCCAAACACCGGATCCGAGGCCGCCACCATGTCGCGCACATCCTTCAGAGGCTTCCCTCCGGCGTCGCGAATCCTGTAAAGGCTCTCGGTGGCCGTGAACTCGGTCAGCAAGTCCCCCACATAGGAGGTCAATTCCGGGTCCGTGATGCCACTGTGTCTGTGGTAACACCCGGCAACAACTTCGTGAAACAGCTGGCGCAATGGGTGACGTTCGGGAATCATCTCGTTCCTCCGCGCGTCTTCGCCGCGCCGGATGGAGAAAGGAACGATGTGCTTCTCCGGCTCCCGGCTGAAGAAGCTTTGCTGTCTCTATGAATCGGCAATTTACAGCATTTGTTGCGCCAAACCATACCCCTTTTTGTGCATTCAACAACTTTCCTGGCACTCGACGCTGCAAAGTGCGAAAGACCAAGTCATAAACCCTTTACATTCGAATTGACTCTGCTTCCCCTATCCTCATTGGGAGGTTGATCCCCATGACCAAAGAAACTCCTCCGGTGCGCCAGTCCGCGAAACACCGTCGTAAGCCGACGCATCCTGCCGCCTCTGCCGCCGGCGATCCAGTCTTCGCCCAGCCCTCGCCCTCGCCCGATCCCACGGGATTCAGGAATCCCATCACCGACCAGAGCGCCAAAGAAGTCGCCTCCGTCGAGCCCGTCCCTGCGCCCGCTGGCAACGCCGTCGAACCAATCCTGACTCTCGAACAGGTTTATGGCAGCCGGGGCGCAGCCAAGACCCAGGCCATCACCGCTTCCGGGCAGATTGTCTTCCACTCCGTCGGGGACACTGGCAGCGTCAAAGGCCCCAACACGCAAAGTCTCGTCGCAGACAAGATGGTAGCCGACTTCAACGAAGCCAACGCCGCCGATGTGCCGTCGTTCTTCTTTCATCTGGGCGACGTCATCTACTACTTCGGCGAAGCCACCTACTACTACGACCAGTTCTACGAGCCGTTCCGCGACTACCCGGCGCCCATCATCGCCATCCCCGGCAATCACGATGGCGTCGTCTGGTCGGGCGACCCCGAGACGACGCTCGAAGCCTTCCTCCGCAATTTCTGCGCGCCATCCTTCGCGCCCTCACCCGACGCTGGCGGACTCGACCGGACCACCATGATCCAGCCTGGCGTTTACTTCACTCTCGAAGCCCCCTTTGTCCGCATCCTGGGTCTCTATTCCAATGTCCTCGAAGATCCGGGGGTCATCTCCGGACAGAACAACACCTACCCTAACCTCGACCAGCGCCAGATTGCCTTTCTCACTGCGGCGCTCAAGCGGGTCAAGACAGACAAATTCGCAGGAGCCGTGATCATCGCGATGCATCATCCGCCTTTCACAGGAGGCACGACGCATGGCGGCAGTCCGGCGATGCTCGCGGACATCGACAGCGCCTGCACGGCGGCTGGTGTGTGGCCTCACGCTGTCTTCTCCGGCCACGCCCACAACTACCAGCGCTACACCCGCACAGTGAATAAGCTGTCGATCCCCTACATCGTCGCCGGATGCGGCGGCCATTCGCCGCTGGAGGCCATCCGCGGCACCTATCGCACGCCTTACCCTATCGACAGCACGCTCACGCTCGAAAACTATGACGGCACCGACTACGGCTACCTGCGCGTCATCGTGAACGCCACCACGTTAACCGTCGAATTCCACCCGCAAAGCGACGGCGGCACGACCAAGACGCCCAACGACACTGTCACGGTAACCCTCGCCACGCATGCGATCGGTTAGAGTCCCAATGACGCCATTAGAGCCGCGATGAAGGCGCTCCTCGTTGCAACCATCCAGTTCCTCGTTGCAAGCGTGATCGGACACGGCCAGAATCCGCCCAATGCGGAATGCGCCGCCGACACGTCATCAGCCGATCCGCAAGTCGCCGAAGTCGCCGGCAGCCCATCCGCCACTGTGTGGGTCGCCTGCGGAGCCGTCACCCGTTGCGGACGCTGGACTGTGCCGTCTGGCACGCCAGTCGTCGTGGATCGAGTGCGGGGCGCGTGGACCTGTGTCTATGCTCAGGCTCGTGACGGAGCCGGCCCAGGGTGGATCCGCTCCTCGGATCTTCGCAGCATGCATTACGACCTGCATCCGCCGGCTACCTCCTGGGTCGGTCTTTGGATCGGCAGCAAAGATCGCGTCGCAATCCGCCTCGCAAACAAATCGAGTGCCCTGCACCTGTCTGGTCATGCGGAATGGCATGGCAACGGAGGCGTCGTTCACGATGGCGACGTTGAAGGAGAAGCCACTCCGCGAGCGAATCACCTGCACCTGGTCGAAGAGGGCGCCGACTCCTGTACTCTCGACCTCACCCTCGCCGGGCCTTATCTCGTGGCCACGGACAACGACAGGTGCGGAGGCATGAATGTCCGCTTTGAAGGGATCTGGCGTCGCGCCCGTCGCCGAAACAACATCCAGAGCGTTGGCCTCGAGGAAAAGGCTGCAGGTAGTGTCCATGAAAACGGCTGTTGCTCTTGAACCCGCTCCCTGTAACCTGTTCCCTGTAACCTGCCTCTACCGGTAGCCCTTGGTGCGAAAACGCGACACCGCCACATAGAACGTGTTCGCGTCGGTTCCCGGATTATGCTGGCTGATATTGGCGTTGGAGAGATGCTGATATCGATAGCCGAGGCTCCAGTCCTGGCGCGCCTTGCGGAACACATGAAACCCGCAGCCGAAGTCGATCGTGTACATCCACTGCGATCCCTGCGGAGAAAGCACGCGGTCGTCGAAATAAACGAATCCCCCATTCGTGCTCAGATAAGGTTGAATCCGCTTCGCGGGCAGAAAATCCGTTTCGAATCCCACGGGACTCACACCGCTGCCGTAAATGCGCTGCCGCAAATACTGCACAGCCGGCTCGGCCTGCGTCGGCACAGCGCCCGGCACCCTCTCCGACAGCATCGCCAGCGCTGTAAATTCCGGCGCATAGCGCAACGTCCAGGACTCAAGCGAGCTGAGCAGATAGGTATACCGAACATCGATCGGCATATACTTCACATCGCCCGCGTAGCCCCAGATGTGCCCGCTGATCAACGACAATCCCCACCACGCCCCGAACTCGTGTTGACCACCAGGATGCGGCCACACAGGTTCTAACTGGCTCACGTTCGAACTCCGCAACACCGCGGCAGCCGATGCCAGGGACGAGGAGACCGATGCGCTGGACTTATCCCCATTCCCGTTGCAAGTCGGACCGACCGACAGCTTCTCGAACCTTACCTCGTCCTCGCCCGCAGGATCGCTCCAGAACGACTTTGCCTTCACGATGCGATCATCCCGGTACCATGGCGTACGAAAACGGAGAATATTCGCCGTCGCGTGGGCCGGCTCCAGAAAACTCAGCCCCAGCAACGTAAACGGGCTCCGGCCCGGAGACTCCGCAGGCGCTACTAGGTGCTTGTCGAGCGCGTCCTCCCCCATCGTCCACAGCGCCCCGCCCACCGGCGTCGTCACCAACTCCACCCAACCGGTTTCGTTGCTGTAGTGTTGGCCACTCGCGTCGGGAATCAGGTGATCGCCGTTGTGACCAATGGCCGCTTCGCCCGTCGGCCCCAACTTCCACTCGAAACTGTATGCGGTGGAAAAGGCCCCGGCACGCAGCATGCGCCGCCAGTACCGCCAGCGATTCGACTGCTCCACGGTCATGCTCTTCGGATCGTTCTGGATCCACAAAGCGTCGGTGATCGCGCCCATCATCGGATGCCCGACATAGTCGTCGAGGAATGGGTTGAAGTCATTCCACCGGTTCCACGACCATCCCGCCGCCGAGTCGATGTAACGGTCCCACCAGTTGCCGTGCGTCGTCTCCCAGCGATACCAGTACCCCGTATATAGATTCCCGGCATCTTCAAATGCATTGAAGAGCGTCGTGGAAATGATCAACTGATGCCAATGAATCCGGCATCTCGGGGAATTTGTGGTATCGAGCGAACAGTCTTCGGGTGGAGCCCGGTCGGGCGCGGGGTTCGCCACCACGGTGCTCGTGGCCTCAGGGCCCGCGAAGTACGTCAGCGAAACTGCAACCGGCTGCGACGGCGACGGTGCATCCGGAAGCGAGGCTACCGGCAGTTTTAGATCCTGGGCCACCAGAAGCGGCCCGGAAAGAAGCAGAACCGCAATGACCAGTCCGTGCGATCTGACGTGTCGGATCCCATTGAGCGGCGAGGCGGGCAGACGCGCATACTGAACCGGCGCATTCGCCGGGGATGATGATTTAGCTTCGGGCAATGTCAGTGAACCAGTGGACACAAAGAAATAATGCCGGGGCGAACCGAAAATCCGATGATGCCAAGCCCATAACGCAGCGGTCAAGTGCTTCGCCAGAGACTGACGGGATGCTTCCGCCCTTTCAGCGAAAAACAAGAGGCAGCCCCGCAGGGCTGCCCTTCGTTTCCAACACCCCGGGTTCAGCGCGCGCCTACCGGTTTCGGGCTGCCCGCTTCGAGTTCGCTCAGCCGTTTCGCCAGCAGTTGCTCCAGCTGCTCCAGCGCCTTGCTGAACCCATCGATTCCTTCTTTCAGCTTGTCGTGCGCCATCCGGTCGGCCGCGTGCATCTTCTCGAACATCGCCTCGTCGATAGTCAGCTTCTCGATCTGCATCGATTTCGCCTTCGCTGGATCGAGCTTCCGCTCCAGGGTTCCCTCGGTCGTATCGAGTTCTTTGAGAAGCTGCGGGGAAATCGTTAACAGGTCGCAGCCCGCAAGCTCGATAATCTCGCCCGTATTCCGGAAGCTGGCCCCCATCACCTGCGTCTTGTAGCCATATTTCTTGAAATAGTTGTAGATGGTCGTCACTGACTGCACGCCTGGGTCTTCCGCGCCTTTGTAATCCTTGCCGGTGTCTTTCTTGTACCAGTCGAGGATGCGCCCCACGAAAGGCGAAATCAGCGTCACGCCGGCGTCGGCGCAGGCGATCGCCTGATGAATGCCGAACAACAGTGTGAGGTTGCAGTGGATGCCTTCTTTCTCCAGCTTCTCCGCCGCCTTGATCCCCGCCCACGTCGACGCAATCTTGATCAGCACCCGTTCTCGCGATACGCCCGCGCTCTCATACTTCTGGATGATCGAGTGCGCCTGATCGATCGTCTTTTCGGTGTCGTAAGACAACCGGGCATCGACCTCGGTCGATACACGGCCCGGGATGATCTGCAGAATCTTCTTCCCGAAAGCGACTGCCAGGTTTTCGAACGCCAGCTTCGTGACCTTGGCGTCATCGGCGTTGTCGCCCAGTTGCTTTTTCGCATCCTGCAGGACGTCATCCACAATCTTGCCGTAGGCCGGCATCTGCGCCGCCGTCGTCAGCAGCGACGGATTGGTGGTCGCGTCCTGCGGCCGTGCTTTCTCGATCGCCTCGATGTCCCCGGTATCGGCGACCACCGTGGTCATTGTGCGCAACTGTTCGAGCAATGTCTTCGCCATGCAACCCTCCTGCCTGCTTTTTCGATTATCCGGCATTCCGCTTTTCCGTGCTGCGCGCCGGTCCGGATTCCTGCAAATATTCGGAGAATACCCCTACCTGCCTCGTTGGATGCCTGAGCCCTCTGTCTCGTCTCTGAATGCTTCATTGTCCGCGCTGATCGCCTAACGCTGGCTTGCAGAATTTGCCCGGTCCCATCGCCCCGAACTCTGATTTTCCGAGCGCTGACCTCTGCGTCCCTTCGCGTCCTCTGCGGTAATTGTCTTTCTGATCGCTGAACCTGAACACCGACCCCTGACAACCTGAGCCCCGTGCCCTGAGCTGCCCTATCCCTCCACCGGATTGCCCAGCGTCCCAATTCCCTCCACTGATACATCGACACGATCCCCCGGCTTCATGGCCGCGACCCCCGCGGGCGTACCCGTCGGAATCACATCTCCCGGTAACAGTGTCATGGCTGCAGTGATGTGCCGCAATAGCGCCGCGATGCCGAAAATCAAGTCCTTCGTCGTCCCATGTTGCTTCACGTCGCCGTTCAGCCACGTTTCCACCGTCAACCCCGCATCAGGATCGATCTCATCCGTAACCAGTGGCCCCATTGGGCAAAACGTATCGAACCCCTTCGCCCGCGACCATTGCCCATCCGACTTCTGCAGATCGCGTGCCGTCACGTCGTTCACAATCGTGTACCCGCGAATGTACGGCCGCACATCTTCCTCTGCCCCCAGCCTCGTTGCCCTCTTGCCGATCACCACCGCCAGCTCGCCTTCAAAGTCCACGCGTTGAGAAATGGCCGGAATCCGAATCGCCTTACCGGGCGCAATCACCGCCGACGGCGCTTTCAGGAACAACAGCGGTTCCTTGGGAACCTCATTCCCCAGCTCCGCAGCATGATCTCGATAATTCCTGCCGATACAAACAATCTTCTTCGGTACAACCGGCGCCAGCAGCTCGACCGTCGCCAACGGAACCGGCTCGAACCCATCGCGCGCCGGTCGCGTCCAGGGATCCTCCTCGAACGGCGGCAATAGCCGCTCGATCCACAACGTCCCCGCCCGTTCGACCACCTCGCCATACTGCGGCCCCGCCTCTGTCTGAAACCGGCAATACTTCATAAGGCTCTACACTCCGATCCGCCAAACTTCGTCGGATTCATGGCTTGATCTCTGTGGCTCTCTGTGCCCTCTCTGGTGAATCCAACCGCGTTCTTACCGCGATCACTGCGGCAATTCTTGCTCCACTTCCCCCGACCGCGGGCTCTCGTTCCCATCACGATCCACCGCGCTCACCGCATAAGCATACCGATGCCCTGCTACCACCTGCCCATCCGTAAACGACAGCGCCACCACTAGCGCCTTTGGCGAAACCCGCTCCTTCGCGCCGCTTGCAGTCACATCGCGCCGATAGACCACATACCCCGCCAGATCGGGCTCCGTATCCGGCGCCCACGACAGATCAATGGCCCGCCCCTGTACATCCGCGACCGCTGCCAGGCCCACAGGAGCCGCCGGCGGAAAAACATCCTTCGCGTCGATCGTCACCGTTTCCGACGCAGAACCAGCGGCCTCCAGGGCGTGCCCCTCCGCTTCGGGCCGCACCACCCGTTCAGCCCTATACTTCCAGTCATGATCGAGCTCGGCGTCACGATCCAGCACCTCGCCCGGATCGGCGCTGTCGAGGTCTACTTCCAGTACCTGGTCCACCGGTTCAGCAACCCCGTTCGCCTCTTTCGTCATTGGCCTCCCTGGCGCGTTCACGAGGCTGCGATGAATCCGCAGCACCATCCCCTTCTCCGCAGCCGCCGGATCCCAATGCAGTACAACTCCCTGCGCCCGCGTCTCTAACCGCAAATCCGACACGCCTGGCGGAGCCGGACCCGCCACTACCCGCGCCGCGTTCGACGGACCGGCGGTCTTCCCAGCGTGATTCTGCAACTCTACAAAATAGTTCACCGCCCGCGGTGCACCCGTGGTCAGTTCCGTGGCCATCTTCACGGAGAAATCCGCAGCCTTCTCCGGCGGAAACAATGCATCTCCCGCACCATTGCAGGTCTTCGGATCAAACGTGTGCGTTGGCTCACTCGTCGCCGGATCCGCCCAGCAAAAATGCGCCCGCTGATCGCCTCTCAGCGTCACCTTATCGGTTGTGTTTTTGGGCATGGTCCAGTGCAGGTGGACCTCATCCCCTGCGCGCGTGGCGGTCAGGTCCTTCACCGGCGCAGGAAGCCACAGCGTCGGCGGCTGCGGATTCGCCGCTAGCCCGCATCCCGCCAGCAACACCACCCATGCCGATGCCGCCGCAGCGCACGCTCGAACTGGTCTCACAAGTCTCAGACGACAGATGAGAGCACGTTTGAGACCAGCCGCTCGGGGCCCCCATGCGCCTGCTGCTGGCGCGATGGGGTGATGGGAAGCGGGGCTCATGTTCCTGACCAAAGACAAAGCGCTTTATTTGAGATCAGTTCCACCCTCTCCATGCAATCTCAGCCTAGCAGAGCATGGAGCGCGGGCCCGATCTCCTCGTCCTCGAAACGAAACCCTGCATCCATCAGCTTTCGCGGCAACACCCGTGCCGATGCCAGCAACGTCGCGTCCGCCATCGCGCCGAAGATCAACCGCAGAGCGGCCACCGGGATGGGCAGCAGCGCCGGCCGATGCAACGCCCTAGCAAGCTCCCTCGTGAACCTCGCATTCGTCACAGGATTCGGCGCGGTCAGATTGAACGCTCCCGCCAGGTCCTCGCGCTCCATCAGAAACAAGAGGACGCGGATCGCGTCGCGCAGACTGATCCAGCTCATCCATTGGCGCCCCGATCCCAGCCGTCCACCCAGGCCCACCCGAAAAGCCGGCAATAGCTTCTTCAGCGCACCGCCCTCGCGGCTCAGCACGACCCCAAACCGCAGATGCACGACCCGAATCCCCACGTCGCTCGCCTTCTTCGTCGCGGCTTCCCAGGCTTCACACGTATCTGCAAGAAATCCGCTTCCTGCTGCGCTCGCTTCAGTCAGCAACGCGTCGCCGCGGTCTCCATAAACTCCGATTGCCGACGCGCACACCAAGACACGCGGTTTCCGGTTGACTGCTGCCAGCGACTCGCATAAAGCCTGCGTGCTCACAACCCGGCTGCTGACGATCTCCCGCCGATATGCCTCCGTCCAGCGTTGCGCCACATTTGCGCCGCTCAGATGAACGACGGCATCGAAGCCCTCCAGTTCCATTGGATGAACCGGGGCCTTCGGCTTTGTCGGGTTCCAGTAGATGGCTCCCTCGCTCGCGAGGCGATGCCGGCGAACCAGTTTCGTGACCTTGTAGGATTCGTTCTCGGCAGTGACGCGGAACGCCGAGCCAATCAGCCCCGACGCCCCGCTCAAAAGAACGCGCTTCTCCGATTTACCCATGCACTCTCATTGCGGTCACACGGTATTAAATCCTGTTTGAGCCCCGGTGCACGATCAAATCACCACAAATCACCACAAACGCACGAATTCTCATTATTCACATCATCAAAACTTCTTGTGATTCAGGGAACATTCTGTTAGTTTCACCTTTCGCTTCAATTCGACATGACAAGCGGGTAAGGCCATGGAAAGGAAGCTCGAACCCTCCGCGCCCCACTTCGACCCGGTGCCTGCCGCGTCGCATTCCGCCGAAGCTTTCATCGCGGAAAAACGCATCGGCGAGAGAATCCGGCGCCTCCGCCTCAAGCGATCCATGGGACTGGTCGAACTCGGCCGCCACACCGGTCTGTCCGCCAGTTTCCTGTCGCAACTCGAAACCGGACGCGTCGTTCCCACCCTGCGCAATCTCGCTCGCATCGCGATCGCCTTCGGCCGTGATCTCTCCTACTTCTTCGAACCCGAGCCACATCCGCTTTTTCGCATCCATCGCCGCGGCGAGCGCGTTCGCATGCCCCAGTCGGGCGTCGATGATCCGACTTATTACTTCGAGAGCCTCGCTTACATGGTTCCCGATCGACAACTCGACCCGTACTTCGCTGAGTTCGTCCCCATGAAAAAAGGGACGGAGGTGCGGCCCCACGTCCATCCCGGCTATGAGTTCCTCTACCTTCTTCAGGGCGATCTGGAGATTCGTCACGGGGAACATCCCCACTCTCTGGAGGCAGGCGACAGCGTCTACTTCGACGCCGCGACGCCCCACGCCTACCGTTGCGCTGGACCAGCGCCCGCTGTTGCCTTGATTGTTACGATGCATCAGATGACGGCCCATGCTGCCGCGGAGCGTCCCGCTGCCGCTCGCCCGCGCCCCGTTACAGCAGCCGCACCCCAGTCGGCGACGGAGTCTTAACTTCACTCAACTCCTGCCGCGCGGAAGTCCGTGGAACGGTGAAGTAGAACGTGCTTCCCTTCCCGAAGACACTTTCCGCCCAAATCTTCCCTCCATGTTGCCGCACGATATTGCGGCAGATCGCCAGGCCCAGTCCGGTTCCCCCCATATCCCGTGAATCCGATGCATCCACCTGCTGGAAGCGCTCGAAGATAATGTCGAGTTTCTCCGGCGGAATCCCGCGTCCTCGGTCCTCCACAGAAATGATGGCTTCGTTTGCGCTGTGAACGCGGGCACGCAGCGTAATCTCGCTCCCTGCGGGGGAGAATTTGATCGCGTTGCTGATCAGGTTGCCCAGCGTCTGCAGGATGCGATCTTCATCGATCCACAGCGTCAGCGGGCCCGCTTCGATCTGAAAACTGATGCCAGCCTTCTGCACGCTGGGGTGCTGCAAGTCCGTCGCGCGCCGCAGCAGATCCCTCGCTTCGACCTCCTGGAAGCGCATCGGCAGCCGCCCCGCTCCCATTCGTTCGAAGTCCAGAATGTCGTTCACCAGACGCACGAGGCGGTCGCAGTTGCCGATCGCGACATCCATCATCTGTACACGCTTCTCCGGCCGCTTTTCCAGCGCTCCTCCGGCAATCAATCCCAGCGCCGCACGCAGCGCTGTCAGCGGCGTCCGCAGCTCGTGACTCACCGTGGAGATGAATTCGTCCTTCATCCTGTCCAGCCGGCGCCGCTCCGTCACATCCTGGAACGCGACCACCACGCCGGTCACCCGTCCGTTGGAAAGCATCGGGCACGCCACATATTCCACCGGGATCGGATGCCCGTCCTTGTGCCGGAACACCTCGTCGCGCGCGCGGATCGGTTCACTGGACCGCCGTGCGGCGTAGATGGGACTGTCCTCGATCCGGTAGGCCGAACCATCCGCGCGGGCGTGGCCCAGCAGTGAAAGCAGATCCTTGCCCTCCATTTCCTCCTGTGTATAACCCATCATGCGGGCGCCCACTTCGTTCACGAAGATAATGCGCCCCTGCATATCGACGCCGTAGATGCCGTCTCCCACCGATTCGAGGATCGATTCCCGCTGCCGCATTACCGCGTGCAGCTTGAATTCCGCGTCGGTCTTTTCCGTGACATCGATGCCGTGTCCCAGCACGAAGGGCGGCGTGTCCGGCAGATCGAGCAGCCGGTTGCGCCACGCAATCACGCGGACCTGGCCGTTGCGGTGACGAAGGCGCAACATCCCCTGTTCCTCCCCGGACGCCGCAATGCTCTGCAGATAATGGTCGAACGCCTTCCGCTGGTCCTCCGGCACATATTCGAACAGCCGCGTGCCCACCATCTCCTCGGCTCTGTACCCGAGGCTCTCGGCCGCGTTCGTATTGATGGAGAGAATCTTCCCTTCCAGATCGTGCGTGCACACCATGCCCAGCGAACTCTCGACCAGCTGCCGATAGCGCGCTTCGCTGGCATGCAGCGCGGCCGTCGCCTCCCGCTGATCGGTAACGTCAACCCCCGTCATGATGATGAAGTTGATGTCGCCCAGCCCGTCCGTCAGCGTAGTGGTCGTCCACGCGATGCGCCGCCGCCGCCCATCGCGCGACAGCCAGTGCATTTCTGTCGGCTCGCGCCGCGCCTCGGTGCGCGCCTGGTTCAGCAATTCGAATGCCTGCGCGCGCTCCTCGTTCAGGAACAGCTCCTGGGGAAACGATCGCCCTGCAAGCTCCGCAAACGTGTATCCGGAGATTTCCTCGCAGGCGCGATTGAAGCGCACGATGCGCCCCGCCGTATCGACGACCAGCACCAGCGCGCTCATCGTATCCAGCACGGCCGATACGAAGTTCCGTTCCACCGTCAGCGCCCGCTCAATGCGCTGCCGGCTGCGAAACGAGTGATCCTGCCCTTTGGAGTGAATCGAATACTCCAGCCGCATCAGCACCTGCCGCGCCAAGACTCCCAGGATGGATGCATGCTGCTCGGTAAACTGATTCGGCCTCGGCGACAAAACCGCCAGCGTCCCGATTCCGCCCTCCGGTCCCACCAGCGGCGCCGCCAAATAGGAACGGCAATGCACCGTCTTCGTCAGGGGAATGCCCCTTACCGGAAACCGTGGCTCCATCGCCGCGTCCGCAATCAACAGTGGTTCAGGTTCAAGGATTGTGTATTGACAGGCCGTCGCCAGCCGCGGAATCTCCGTCCCCTGAAATCCAAACCGCGACTTGAACCACAATCGACTCGAATCGAGAAAGCCCAGGTAGGCATAGGGAGCCCCCGTCACCTGCGCGGCCACGCGCACAATCTCGTCGAACGCCGGGTCCGCTGGCGTGTCGAGGATGTCGTATTCGTGCAGCGACTTCAGCCTCTCGGCTTCGCTCCACTGCGCGCTTGTGGCCAGATAGCTCATGCCTCTCCGCAGACTGCGGCGAGCCCGGAACCCCCCTCCAGGCCCATTCCGCCTGTTGGTATGCAACGTTCGCGCGCTTCGCCAAAGAGCCCCTTTTCGGGGATCATGAGCATTGTTGCAAAGTATTTTCCGCCTCGCCCTGCCCCGTTCGGGTCATGACAAGTCCTGCTGTATGTATCGCTTACGGTAATTTCCGAGAGTAACTGATGGGCGGCCCTCATGAATGCACTAAGGTAACATGTCCGCCTATTTTTGCCTCATCTTTTGTTCATTTCACCCGACAGCAGTCCTCCGTGGGGCCCTCGTTGCTCGCGTCCAGTAATACCTTCCAGG
>Ga0302319_10007386_pt1 | contig 21631 bp, 16 predicted proteins | sample Bog_T0_2_FD_203319 | JGI IMG/M metagenome (GOLD analysis project Ga0302319, IMG submission 203319) | Peat permafrost microbial communities from Stordalen Mire near Abisko, Sweden - Bog_T0_2 | ecosystem: Environmental > Terrestrial > Soil > Wetlands > Peat | place: Sweden: Abisko, Stordalen Mire... | reverse complement strand
GAAAACGCCGTTGGCGTTTCCCACTTTCCCGCCGCCCCGACGGCGACTATGAATCTCGTATAGTCAATTGGACGGAAAACGGGGCCAGGTCACGCGGAAGTGGCCGGATTCCGAAGATGCCCCTCCCCGGTTTCTCCAATGAACATGAAGAGCAGAAATCCTGAAATCAGCAGCCCGAAGCCGCGTGCTAACCACCGGATGGCCGCGATCCCCGTGCTTACTTCTCCGCGGTCGGTGTTCATAAGTCCTCCTTCCGGCGGAGTTAACCTCCTGTACCCCTCGCGTGACGCACACTTAGCACCGGTGATTTCGCCTGCGAGATGATGTTGTAGACCGTGTCATCGCCGCGAATCGGCCAGAACGCGACCTCGCTTTTGACCCCCAGCACGATCAGGTCTGCATTGAGCTCGGCTGCGACATTCAGGGTTTCTTCGACGACGTCGCCGATCTCCACCTGCACCGTCACCTGGCTCCAGAGCGGTGCTTCTTCCGGGACCAGGCGTCGCAGCTCCACAGTGGTCCATTCCACAACGCGATCCGCGTCCGGCTGGCCATGTGTGGTGCGCGGCAGCACGTGCAGCAGCGTAATGTCAGCCCGATAGAACTGCGCCATCTCGATGGCCATGCGAGCGCTCTCCTCGAATCCGGCGCATAGAGAGACGGGATGGAGGATTTTGCGTGGGGCGCCGAAAGATGAAGCCTCATGCGCGTGCGGGCCGATGGTGCAGACCGGCACCTCGGCGGAGCGAAGAATCTCGTGGGCGACGGAGCCGAGGAGCAGTTTCTTTAAGTGACGCCGCCCGTGGGTTCCGGCGATGATCCGTCCGGCTCGGGTCTCGCGCGCCAGGGCCGTGAGTTGCTCGCGCGGGTTCCCTTCCATCACGATGACATCGCAGGGAATGCCGCTGGCTTGGGCCTGGGCGGCTACGCGGTTCAATGTCTGCTCCGCCTCCTGCGTCATTTCCGCTACATCGAGGTAGGGAATAGCGCTGGCGTCCAGGGGAACCGCCTGGCCTGGCGGAATCACATGCACAAGGGTCAGGGCGCTGCCGCATGCGCGTGCCTGAGCCACCGCGTGCGGAATCAGATAGTCGGTATCGCCCAGATCCGTTGCCACCAGAATCTTGTCCGGGACCACAAAGGCGCGCTTGCTGGAAACAGTTTCTTCGAGGGTTTTCATGGCGAAAAACCTCCTGCCGGAGAGTCTGCTGCCGTGCCCGCACCGGGTCTGTGACTTCGGGCACAAGGGCCTGTGACGGCGGTCACGAGAGAACGATCCCTGTCTGATGCTTAATGTCTGAAGCTGGAAGGCAAACAGAAATCCGCCTCTGGTGATGGCGATCACATACAAGCGTTTTTCCCCAAAGCTACGGTCTGTCTGCAATCCCCGGAGTCCAATTCCCAGGATTCCACCAAAGCAGGCAGGAGAACACGAATGGCCATAGAACAATCAGTTCTGGAGACGTGTGAACGGCGCGGCATCTCGCGCAGACGCTTTATGGAGTTCTGCGGCACGATGGCGGCCACGCTCGCCCTGCCCACCTCCTACGCGCAGAACATCGCCGCGGCGCTGGGGCAGAAGCGCAAACCAGTGTTGGTTTGGCTCGAGTTTCAGGACTGCGCCGGCAACACGGAATCGATGCTGCGCTCGCCGCACCCCACCATTGAAGACATTGTTCTCGAGACGCTCTCGCTCGAATATCACGAGACCATCATGGCAGGCTATGGCAAGCACGCTGAAGCGGCCCTGCAGAGAGTGGTGAAAGAGGAGAAAGGCAAGTACCTCGTCATCGTGGAAGGCGCGATTCCTACGGCCGATGACGGCGTGTACTGCACCATCGGCGGACGCACGGCTCTCGACATCGCGCGCGAAGTTTGCGGCAGCGCCGCAGCCACCATTGCGGTGGGCGCATGCGCGTGGGACGGCGGCCTGGTAAGGTCGAATCCCAATCCCACTGGAGCGCTGGGACTGCATGAGGCGGTGCCCGGACTCGAGGTTGTCAACCTTCCCGGTTGCCCACAGAACTCCGTCAACACCGCTGCCGTGCTGGTGCACTATCTCACGTTCGGCGTGCTGCCCGCGCTCGATGGCGAAGGCCGCCCGCTGTTCGCCTACGGGCAGCTCATTCACGATCAGTGCGAGCGCCGGGCCCACTACGACGCCGGCCGTTATGTGCAGGCCTGGGGCGATGAGGGCCATCGCAAGGGATGGTGCCTCTTCAAAATGGGCTGCAAGGGACCGGAGGCAAACTACAACTGCCCAACGGTGCGCTGGAATAACTCGACCAGCTGGCCGGTGAAGTCCGGGCACGGCTGCATTGCTTGCGCGTCATCACGCTTCTGGGATACGAAGTCACCGTTCTACGAACGGCTGCCGCATCCAGCAGGGTTTGGAGTCGATGTCACTGCCGGCGAAATCGGCTGGACGGTTGTGGCGGGTGTCGCTGCGGCGACCGCTGCCCATGCGGTCGGGCATGTCGTCCGGGATCATTTCCATCCGGGAGACGACGATGTTTCACCGCACGAAGAAGACAAAACCGTAAAGACCACGACGGAGGTGCACTGAAATGGCACGCGTCGTCATTGATCCCGTAACCCGCATCGAGGGCCACCTTCGCATTGAGGCCGAAGTCAACGGAGGCCGCGTCACCGACGCCTGGAGCTCCGGCACCATGTTCCGTGGCATCGAGCTCATCCTACGCGGCCGCGATCCGCGCGAGGCGTGGATCTGGGCGCAGCGCATCTGTGGCGTTTGCACCACGGTGCACGCCCTGGCCTCGGTGCGCGCCGTCGAAAATGCTCTCGGCATCGATATTCCCGACAACGCGCGGCTCGTGCGCAACATTATCGCGGGCGCGCAGAACGTCCAGGATCACGTTGTTCACTTCTACCATCTTCATGCGCTCGACTGGGTCGATGTGACCTTAGCCTTGAAGGCCGATCCGGCAAAGACTTCGCAGCTTGCGCAGTCGATCTCGGAATGGCCAAAGTCGAGCACTGTCTACTTTAAGGGTGTCCAGGACCGCGTCAAGGTGTTGGTTGCCAGCCGGCAGTTGAGCCTCTTTAGCAGCGGTGACTGGGGACACCCTGCTTACCAACTGCCGCCGGAAGCGAACCTGCTCGCTGTCGCGCATTACATCGAAGCGCTTGATATGCAGCGGGATTTTATTCGCATCCACGCGGTCCTGGGCGGTAAAAATCCACACCTGCAGACGTATCTGGTGGGTGGGATGTCTACCGCAATCGATGGCAACGAGCCGGAAGCGGTCATTAATCCGGAGCGCATTACGCTCTTTACTGAGCTTGCGGCTCGTGCCAAAACGTTCGTGCAGCAGGTCTACGTCCCCGATGTCCTCGCAATTGCCGGCTTTTATAAGGAGTGGTTCGGCTACGGCGAGGGGCTGGGCAACTTCATGGCCTACGGCGACCTGCCTACGGGCAGCATTAACGATCCGGCGGGGTTCGCCTATCCGCGGGGAGTGATCCTCAACCGCGATCTGTCCACCGTGCATCCGCTCGATCCCGGCAAGATCGCCGAGTATGTCACGCACTCCTGGTATGAGTATTCGGTGGGTGATCAGTCGAGCCGTCGTCCGGCGGAAGGGGAGACCAATCCGAAGTACTCGGGACCGAAGCCTCCGTTCGACCGCCTGGATACGGACGCAAAGTACTCATGGCTGAAGTCGCCTCGCTATGACGACAAGCCGATGGAAGTGGGTCCGCTGGCGCGCACGCTGATCGCGTACGCTTCGGGCGACGCAAAGGTGAAGAAGTCGGTGGATGGGGTGGTGGCGCACTTCAACGCGCCGCCGACGGTGCTCTACTCGACGCTGGGGCGCATTGCGGCCCGGGCGATCGAGGCGGACATCGTGGTGGAAAAGCTGCCGGAATGGATCGCGCAGCTCGACGACAACATGGCGCACGGGGACGTAGTCATCCACAACGGCGACAAATGGGATCCAGAGAGCTGGCCAAAAAACTGTGCGGGCTTTGGACTGGAAGAGGCGCCGCGCGGCTCGCTGGGTCACTGGGTCGAAATCGAGAACAAGAAGATTGTTAACTACCAGTGCATCGTGCCGTCCACCTGGAATGCCGGACCGCGCGACGCACATGGGCAGCGGGGCGCGTACGAAGCAGCGCTGCTGAACACGCCGATCGCCGATCCGGAGCGGCCGCTCGAGGTGCTGCGTACGGTTCACTCCTTCGATCCATGCCTGGCTTGCGCGGTGCATGTAGTCGACGGCAAGGGACGCAGCTACGGCCGTCATGTTGTGGCTGAGCCGGAACCGGAGGGATCCACGTCGCTTCCTCCGGGCTCCGCGGCAGAGGCGGTGTTTCAGGGAGGCCGGTAATGGCTGCCACTGTGCGTCCCGCTCCTCCGAAGAGACACGTTGCCGAGGGTGAAGAGCATCTGGTTCCGGTGTATGTTTGGGAGTTGCCCGTCCGGCTGAGCCACTGGGGCATCGTGGCCGCGGTCACGGTGCTGACCTGGACGGGTCTCTACCTCAATCATCCATTCCTGATTTTTCCAGGGCCGCGTTCGTGGACGATGGGGACGGTGCGATTTATCCACGAGCTGGCGGGATTCGAGCTGATCGGCGCGTTGCTGGTGCGGATCTATTGGTTCTTCGCCGGCAATCACTGGGCGCGTTGGCGCCAGTTTCTACCGCTCACATCGCGACAGTGGCGCAGCCTGAAGGCGATGTTCCGCTACTATACCTTCCAACAGCGCAAGCCGTTCGAGCAGATCGGCCACAATACGCTGGCGGGGCTGACGTACATCGTGGTTTATTTTCTGATCGCGTGCGAGTGCGTGACGGGTCTGGTGCTGTTTGCGACGGTGGAAGGTTCGCCGACGCTCAAATTCTTTGTGGGATGGATTCCGCGGGTCGTCGATATCCAGTGGATACGGACGGTCCACTTCCTGTTCATGTTCTTCCTGATGGCCTTCTTCATCCACCATGTCTACAGCGCGGTGCTGGTGGCCATGACGGAGCGGAACGCGGAGATGGAGAGCATCTTCAGCGGGTACAAATTCGTGGATGACGAAACCATCGACGAAGAAATGGCAATCGCCAGCATCGAGAAGCGGCATCTCTTCAGCAAGCGCAAGATCCATCGCACGCGAAACTGGGATCGATGAGCCCGTCGAGCATCGCGGGCCCTCGCATCGCGGTGCTCGGCCTGGGCAATCTGATGCGGGCCGACGATGCGCTGGGGATGCTGGCGATTGAACGGCTGCGGGCGGATCCCCGCCTGCCGTCGTCCGTTGTTGCGATCGACGGCGGCACGCTGGGTCTCGATCTTCTTTATCCGCTGGAGGGCATCACGCATCTGCTGGCGCTCGACGCCATCGATGCGGGCGTGCAGCCGGGGACGCTGCTACGGTTCGCCGGTGAAGAAATCGGCGATCTACCGATCTCGAAGAGCGTACATCTACTGGGATTCTCCGACCTGATCGGCGCGATGCGGCTGAGCGGGAGCGCTCCGGAGGAAATCGTGGTGCTGGGTGTGCAGCCGGGGGCCATCGAATGGGGCACAGAACTGACCGCGCCGGTCGAAGCCGCGCTGGCTGCGCTGGTGGAGCGCGCGATCGGCCAGGTGCAGCAGTGGGTGCGGGAAATCGAAGCGGCGCCAACTCCGGCATGCGATGCAGCGGCGCCGGCGATTCCATCCCTATCCTGACGGGCAGGGTACCGCGCGAATCAATTCGTGCAACGACCTCCATGTAACCACAGTAATATATTGTTAGTTACCAAGGATCGTCGTGAAATCGATTGAATCTGCATGGTTTGCGCTCGCTCGACGACGGTAATTATGCAATTTTTACCGCACCGTAGCCAGAAATCAGTCGATTGGGGCGGTGTGACATTCATCATTGTGCCGAAAGTAACGTTGCCCTGTGATTTCCGTCACTGTGTGCCATTACGGAACACCCGTATTCTCTGGCAGTTACATAGCAGTAATTTCAGCGAGCCGGGATAGCGAACCTCAGATACTCCGCTTGCTGCACGAGGTGAATACGCATGCGTCGAATTTTTACCAGCATGGCGTGGGTTCTGTTACTGACCGGGTTGGCAGGAACCAGGCTGGCGATGGGCCAGCAGGCAGCGTCAACGTCTCCAGGGAAGGCGGCGGTGGAATCGACGGATTTTGTCGGGCAGGAGACCTGCGCCACCTGTCACGCGGATGTCGTGAAGAAGTTCGGCACGAATCCCCATTCCCGTCTGGCTCTCGAACATTCCGGCAAGGGTGTGACGTGCGAAAGCTGCCACGGACCGGGTAAAGCTCACGTCGAAGGCGGCGGGGATGTCACGAAAATTCGCCGCTTCGACAAGCTGAGCACGAAGGAAATCGACCAGACCTGTCTGGGCTGCCACGGGGGCGCGCATCCGAACTTCGATCGTTCGCCGCACGCGAGGGCGAACGTCAGCTGCCTCGGGTGCCACAGTGTCCACGAGTCTGAGGCGCCGGAGCGTTTGCTGAAGGCCGAACAGCCGAAGCTCTGCTTCCAATGCCACAACGACCAACAAGCTGCATTCGGAATGCCCTTCCACCATCCGGTGAATGAGGGCGCGGTCACCTGCAGCGACTGCCACGATCCGCATGGGACCTTCGGGAACAACAATCTGAAATCGACGGCCGATCAAAACGCAGTCTGCACCAAGTGCCACGCAGAGACGCGAGGGCCCTTCGTGTACGAGCACGCCGCGGTCAAGGCGGAGGGGTGCGTGGCATGCCACACACCGCACGGTTCGCAGAACCCGCGAATGCTGAACATGGCGAACGTCAATACGCTGTGCAACCAGTGCCACAGCCCGGTTGCGGCGGGGACGGTTCACGGCATGGCTAATGCATCGGCGGAAATTACGCCGTGCACCAGCTGCCATACCTACATTCACGGCTCGAACATCAACGCGGCATTCCTCAGGTAGGTTGCATTGGGTCCGGCCGCTCCTGCCTGTATGGAGGAGCGGCCCCGATCTGAAACAGGTTTTAAGAGCGGGCCACGATTTTGGATGGGCTCGACGTTACAAGTGAGGCTTCCCTATGACGAAGACAGGCTGGTTTTCGCGACTTTCCAGGCAACGGTTGACTCCCGCAACGGCCGGGGGCATCGCCGGCGGCATTGGAGCCATTCTTATTCTTATGATGACGGGGGGCATCGCGACCGCGCAGGCTCCTGCGCCCGAGGCCACGCCGGTCACCGCCGCGAACGGGTACACCATACACCAGTCCGTGGACCTGGGCGGCCATCTCGCTAACGTCGCCGGCAGCGGCGCCATGTACGACACCCTGGTGAACGAGCAGTCGGGCCCGCGGGTGCTCGGGGAGACTTTCGAGATGCGCGCGCTCCCCGGCACGCAGCACACGCTGTTCGACTCCCTGAGCGCGAGAGGAAGCGGATTTGGCGGCGATCCGTACAGCTTCGCAAAAATGGATTTCTACAAAGGCAAGCTCTATGAGTTTTCGGGACTGTTCCGCCGGGATCGCCAGTATTTCGACTACGATCTTCTCGGCAATCCGAACATCCCGTCAGGCCAGTCGATCCCGATCGGTCCAACCGCCGCGCCGACCGGCTCGTTTGCATGGCCGCAGGTTCTGGTGTCGCCGTTCATGTTTAACACGGTGCGCCGCATGACCGACACCAATCTGACCATCCTCCCGCTGTCGAAGGTGACCTTCCGCGCGGCCTACTCGCAGAATATTCTCCAGGGGCCGAGTTTGAGCCCCAGTGGGTATCAGTTCGCCAAGTACAACGCGGTGCTGCAGGAAATGCAGCGGAACAGTACCGATACATTCATCGGAGGAATGGACTGGAAGCCGGTGCGGGAAACGCGGCTGACCTTCGAAGAGGAGATTGCTCACTACAAGGCGAACTCGTATTTCACGCTGAATCCGGCGGCGCTTATCGTGCAAGAGCCGGACGGAACCAAAGCCGCGATTAACGATTACGACGGTCTGGCGCCCTACGGGGCAAGCGCCTGCAACGCGAACAGCATCGGCACGACGCCGTTGCTTTCGGCGCCGCAAACACCTGGCGGCCTGCCGGTGATCAACCCCGCCTGCGCGGTTGTAACGAACTACCTGCGCTCCCAGCCGACGCGGTTCCTGTACCCGACGGAGATCCTGCGGCTGCAAAGCTCCACCATCCCGAAGATCGCAATGAATGGCGATTTCCGTTATACCCAGTCGAACATGAATCTGGCGCACTATTACGACGGCTATCAGGGTCTGAACGGGACAACGCGGTCGCTGACCTATCAGGCGTACGCGACGGCAAAGCGGGACGTGGTAGCGGCGGATTACGGTATCACCTGGCAGGCGACCAGCAACGTCAGCTTCGCGGATCAAGTGGATTACTCCAGCGTCCATCAACCGGGAGTGACCACCTTCTACAGTGGCGTCACTCTGGCGACGCCGGCGACAGCGGGCAATGAAACCATCAACTACGCGGGTGCGCTGATCAGGACCAACGCCGCCACGGGCGGCTCCACATTCGAAGGCAGTCCCGCCGTCGGGGTGCCCGGGTATGACTACTTCGGCCAGAATTTCCTGACCAACAACCTCACGGCCACCTGGGACGGCTGGTCGCGCGCGACGATCTCGCTGACGTATCGCTATCGCCAGCATGTCATCGCCGAAGGTGTTCCTCATACGCCGGCATTGGCCGTGGGCGCGGATACCAACGGAACCGTGACCATCAACGAAAACGGCGGGATTCTGAACGCCGCCCTGCGTCCCAGCAGCAACTGGAACATTAATGGCAGCGTCGAGGTTCTCTACGACGACAACGCGTTCACCCCGGTCGGTCCGCGGCAGACGCAGCACTACAGAATCCACACCACGTACAAGCCGTCGTCCTGGATGACGTTATCGGCCGCCTATAACGACGTGGAACGGCATAACAACACCAACAACAACCAGGCCGCCGTCGCAGCCAAGGACGTCGCCTACGCTGGTCCGATCGCGCATGTCGATTACAGCCGCGTGGGGAGCGTGGGTGCGGTACTGATGCCGAACGATCGCTATGGCTTCGATTTCAACTACTCCTACAACGATGTCTACACCGCGACCAACACCTGCTTCGACTCAGCCGCCAGCGCCACTCTGGCCGGCGCCGAATCTGCGGCCGGCATAGCCTGCCCGGGCGCAACGGTCCGAGGGGCTACATATTACGAGGTCGGGCCTGTCAAGGACTTCATCGATGCGCCAACGCAGTCCGGTGCAGCGGCTCTGCGTTTCTCTCCAGCCAAGACGCTGAAGTCCGGCATTGGCTATCGCATCAGCTCCGTCAACGGCACTCAGTTTTTCAACGATCCGCGCGCAGTCAATGGCTCGCTGGTCTCCACTTATCAGTCTCCGTTCGTGAATCTGGCCTACACGGTCCATCCTGGATGGATCTGGAAAGCGGAATACAACTTCTACGGCTACGGGGAGGGCGGACCTTCGGGCGCAGCCTACTGCGCCACGAACAATCCAACGCCGACGACTCCGGCCACCGTGGTTCCGTGCGCGTCTCTGTCCCTGCAAACCGGGCGGAACATATCGCCGGCCGGCGAAACGGCGCCCAGAAACTTCCACGCCAACAACGTAACCATCGGAATGCACTACGAATTCTGAGTAAGCAAAAAGCGAGGGCCGGGTTCGACTCGGCCTTCGCGGCACGAGGCTGAACATGAAACGAGATTCTCGGATTGCGGTCCTGAGTTTCCTGGCGTCTTGTGTGGCGATCCCGGCGATCGCTCAACAACCCGGAGAAGCCACCTATAAAGCGAAGTGTGCAGTATGCCACGGCGCCGATGGTGCAGGCGATACAGCGATTGGCAAGAGCATGAAGCTGCGCTCGCTGAAATCTCCAGAAGACGTGAAGGCAACGGACGCGGAGCTGTTCAGGCAGACGAAAGACGGTGTGGGCAAGATGCAGGGATACGCAGGCAAGTTGACGGACGACCAGATTCGGGAAGTCGTGGCTTACATGCGTTTCCTGCAGAAGTAGGAAAACTGGTGGTTCAAGGGCAACGACGGTCCGCCAATGTCGTGACGGGGTTAGGGCGCGTTGCTGCGGTTTGACACGGGATTCCACCGGGATGCCTCCAGCAACTTCAAGGCGGAATCGGGGAAGACGAAATGGGGACCATCGGCGTGCGCCGGCGAGCAGAACGAGGCTTTGCTGGTCGCGGGGGTCACTGCTGCTGGATCGATGCGGTTGTCCTTCTGGTTGTTCTTTTTGGCTCATGCTTTGCTTCGGATTTGCGCGCCCAGCAGGCCGCGGATTGCCTGCTTTGTCACGGTTCCTCAACGGGACTGAAAAACACCCAGGGCAAGGAGATCACGGTCAATCCTGCCGTGCATATGAAGGGCGTGCACGGAAGCCTGGGCTGCGTGGATTGCCACGCCGGAGCCGCGGCGCAGCCGCACAGCGCGAAGACTGCTTCGGCCTCGTGCATCACGTGTCACGCCGACGCAGCGAAAGCGATGGTCTCCGGAGCGCACGCTGCGCTGGGCGATCCGAACGACCCGCGAACCTGCATCACCTGCCACGGCATTAACAACGTGACGAAGGCAGTCGCCGGTGCGCAGTTCTGCGCCAGCTGCCACGCCAGCGAGGTTGAGCAGTACCGGGCGAGCATCCACGGGCGGGCGCACGATCATGGCAACGCGGACGTGCCCACCTGCCAGAGCTGCCATGGTTCCACACACGCGGCCCTGCCCTCCAGCGATCCGAGGTCGCCGGTGAGCAAGCAGCGCCTGCCCGACACTTGTGGTTCTTGCCACTCCAATCCGCAGCTCGCTGCAAAGTACATGTTTGCCGAGGTGCGCCCGGTCGAGGCGTACAAGCAGAGCGTGCACGGACGGGCGATCCTCGCGGGCAACCAGAATGCGGCGTCGTGCAGCGACTGCCATGGCACGCACGATATTTTGCCCGTCTCCGATCCGCACTCGAAGATATGGAAGCAGAATGTCGCCTCCACCTGCGGGAAATGCCACACCGGCGTGTACAACACCTACGCGCAAAGCATTCACGGGCAGGCGGTGGCGAAGGGCGTGCTGCAGGCAGCGACCTGCACGGACTGCCACAGCGAGCACAAGATTCTGGCGCCGGGCGATCATGGCTCACCCGTGTTTATGGCGAACGTCTCCCAGGAGGCATGCTCCCGCTGCCACGCGGACACGCAGCTGATGGCCGGCTTCGCGATGCCTCAGGATCGCGTACCGACCTACGAGGACAGCTATCACGGACTGGCCGCGAAGGGGGGAAGTCAAACCGTCGCCAATTGCGCGAGCTGCCACGGGGTGCATAACATTTACCCGTCGAGCGATCCGCGGTCAACAGTGAATCACGCCAATCTCAGCAAGACCTGCGGCCAGTGTCACACCGATGCGGGCCAGAGGTTCGCGATCGGGCCGGTTCACGTCATGGCCCGGTCGACGCCCGGCGGGCGTGTTCTCGATTTCGTGAAGCTCTTCTACTTCATCGTTATTCCCGTCACCCTGGGAGCCATGCTGCTGCACAATCTGCTCGATCTGCGGCGCAAGGCCCACCTCGCGCTGGCGCAGTATCGCCAGAGCCCCGGGCAAATCCGCCTGAACCTGAGTGAACGCTGGCAGCACGGGCTGCTCGTTGTGAGCTTCGTTGTGCTGGTCATTACCGGCTTCGCGCTCAAGTTCCCGCATTCCTTCTGGGCAGAGCCGCTGGTTCGTTGGGAAGACGGCTACCCGATCCGAGGCTGGGTCCACCGCATCGCGGGCGTCATCCTGATCGGCGCTTCGGTCTACCACGTTGTGTATTTGATTCTGAAGAAGAGCGGGCGGCGGTGGCTGAAGGAGATGATCCCCGACCTGCGCGACGCGAAGGAAGCGGTCGAGACGGTCGACTATAACCTGGGGCGGCGCGACCAGCTTCCGCGCTACCGCCGTTTCAACTATGCGGAAAAGGCCGAGTACTGGGCGCTGGTGTGGGGGACAGCCGTCATGGCCGTGACCGGCGTCCTGCTGTGGCTCAACGACTGGATTCTGGCCCACCTGCCGCATCCTGCGTCGATCCTGACGATCAGTACAGCGATCCATTTCTATGAGGCGATTCTGGCCACGGCGGCCATTGTGATCTGGCATTTTTATGCCGTGATCTTCGACCCAGACGTTTATCCGGTGAAGTGGACCTTTCTCACCGGGCGTGGGCCGAAGCATGAGGTGCGCGACATGACGGACGAGGATGCGGGGCAGGCAAACAGCACTGCGGCTCCCGGTCCGGCTCCAGACGCGACGAACCCTCCTCCCCAGCCAGGGGGCAAGGACTGAGGCGCGCCGTGCAGGACCCGCTGCGGCGGCGGCTGTGAAAACATCAGGCCATCGCGACGTGTGTGGCCCATATCACAGACCACCCCATGGCCTGCCCTGTATCAACGGGAAGGGAACATCACTGGGGAAGGGAAGTTCACCGGGGAACACACGGGACAGAATCACCCCATGAAGGAGCATCACTTATGAACCATCGCATCAGAACCGCGGCCATGATCCTGATCGCCGCGTCCATTGCGGCGCCTGCCTTTGCGCAGAGCGCCGGCGCCGACACCTACAAAGCCAAGTGCGCGATGTGTCACGGACCTGACGGCACGGCGGCGACACCGATGGGAAAGATGATGAAGATCCCGTCGTTCAAGGACCCCGATCAGGTGAAAGCCACCGACGCGGCGTTCATCGGGATCACCAAAGACGGCAAAGGCAAGATGCCGGCTTACAACGGCAAGCTGACCGATGACCAGATCAAGGAAGTTGTCTCTTATATCCGCACGCTGCAGAAATAGCGGAAGGAGACCGAGGCCGTCATCGGTGCGATTAGAACAACGGGGAGGCAGCCACGACGGTGCCTCTCTTGAGAAGTTGCAGCGAACGGCACGAAGTAACGGAGTTCGAATGAAAGCTGTCTCCTCTTTCGGCCTGACACTTTTTGCGTCAGTGCTTCTGTTGGCCGGGCCAGGCCGACCCCTGCGCGCGGACACCGACTGTCTTTCCTGTCATGGCGATGCGACCCTGCAGGACACGAACGGCAGGAACATCGGCGTCAACGCGGACAAATTCCACACGAGCATCCATGGCAACCTGAAGTGCGGCGATTGCCATAAAGACATTCACGACTACCCGCACCCGGATCATCCCGCAGCGGTACAGTGCGAATCCTGCCACACCGAGGAAGGGGCGGCGTTGGCCGGCAGCGTCCACGCGAAAAGGAGCGAGCACCCCTGCACGAGCTGCCACGGCGACGCGCACGCGATTGTGACGAAGACCGATCCACAGTCGCCCGTTTATCCGCTCAATATTCCGAAGACGTGCGGTTCCTGCCACGGCAATCCGGAAATGGCGAAGAAATACCACCTGCCGAACGTCTACGCGCTCTATATCGATTCGATTCACGGGTTCGCTCTCGGCAAAGAGGGCCTGCTGGTGGCGGCGAACTGCACCAGTTGCCACGGTTCGCACAAGATTCTGCGCCATACCGATCCGCAAAGTTCGACGTACCGGACGAATATCCCCGGCACCTGCGGCAGTTGCCACGTCGGCATCAACGAGCAATATCAGAGAGGCGTGCACGGCAAGGCGGTCGCCGCCGGCAATACCAATGCGCCGGTTTGCACCGATTGCCATACCGCCCACGGGATCGTCGAGCCCACTTCGTCCGACTTCCGGATGCAGTCGACACCGATCTGCGGCTCGTGCCATCGCGATAAATTCAGCACCTACCGGGACACGTTCCACTCGCAGCTGGGTTTGCTGGGCGGATACACCGAGACGGCACGCTGCTGGGACTGTCACAAAGCTCATGAGGTGCTGCCGGCATCCGATCCGGCTTCGCCCATCGCCAAGGCGAACCTGATCCAGACCTGCGGTCGCTGCCACGCCGGGGCGAACGCCAGCTTCGTCCAATATCAGCCGCACGCGAACGCGCGGAACCGCAAGCTGAACCCGGCGCTCTACTACATTCGCCTGTTCATGAATCTGCTCCTCGCCAGCGTGCTCACGTTCTTCCTGCTGCACACCCTGCTGTGGCTCATTCGATCGCGCTTCCAGCAGGTCAAAACGAAATCGCCGGGAGGAAAGAATGCCTGATACGGTCCCGACCGTAACCGCTCCGACGGAGCCGGTCCCTTTGCAAAGCGCCGCGGTTTCGGCCCAATCTACGGAGGGCCGCTACTTCCGCCGCTTTACGCTGGGGCAACGCTATCTGCACGCAGTGCTGTTCAGCACATTTCTCGGGCTCGCGGCGACCGGCTTGCCGCTGCGCTTCAGCAGTACGCCCTGGGCTATTCGCCTGGCCAAAATCGTCGATGGCTTCGGCACGATTCTCTTCTTTCACAAATTTTGCGCCCTGGTTCTGACGATTGCGTTTCTGGTGCATGTGCGCGAGATCATCGCCCGCGGCATCTTCCATCGAGACAAAAGCATTTTCTGGGGACCCACGTCGATGGTGGCGAACTGGAAAGACGTGAAGGACCTTTACGGCCACATGCGCTGGTTTCTCGGCCTTGGCCCGAAGCCGCGCTTCGAGCGATATGCGTACTGGGAGAAGTTCGATTATTGGGCCGTTTTCTGGGGGATGGTGGTCATCGGTTTTTCCGGCTACGCGATGTGGTTCGCGCCATTTTTTGCTCGCTTCCTGCCTGGCTGGGCGCTCAATGCAGCTCTCGTCATCCACAGTGAAGAGGGCCTGCTGGCGATCCTCTTCATTTTCTCCATTCACTTCGTGAACACGCACCTGCGGCCGGACAGCTTCCCCATGGATATGGTCATCTTCACCGGCCGGGAGAGCGAAGAGGAATTCAAAACGCGGCGTCCGGACGAGTATCAGCGCATGATGGCCGAGGGTAAGTCTGCGACAAGGATCACAGACGCGCCTCCGCTGTGGCTGATAAATTTCAGCCGAGTGGTGGGCTTTACCGCTATATTGATTGGCCTGACGCTGCTCGTGCTCACGCTGAGCGCTTATATTTTCGGGTAAGAGGTTTTCATGTCCCTGTGGCAAAAAATGAAGCAGGAGTGGTTCGAGCCATTTCTCTTCTTTGGCAACAACCTGATCAGTCTGATCGGCGGCGCGTTGACGACCGCCTCCGCGTTTGTCCTGGTCGGCTTCTGGATCGTCTCGATCTTTGGCCACAGCGGATCATCGAATCCTTACATTGGCATCGTCCTCGATCTGTTTCTGCCGGGACTCTTTGTCCTCGGGCTCATTCTGATCCCCATCGGAATGTGGCTGAGGCGCAAGCAGCTCAGGGCCGCGGGGCAATTGCCGTCTGCATACCCGCAGATCGATTTGCGCAACCCGGTCTTCCGCCGGGGGATTGAGATCGTGATCGTGGCCACGTTCATCAATTTTGTGATTTTGGGTACGGCGACGTATCGCGGCGTTGCGTACATGGATTCTCCTCACTTCTGCGGCCAGTCGTGCCACGTGATGGCGCCGCAGTGGTCGGCGTATCAGGAGTCGCCCCACTCGCACGTGGATTGCGTGGATTGCCACGTAGGCTCCGGCATGAAGTCGTATGTGCAGGCGAAGGTGAACGGAACCAAGCAGATGATCGAAGTGTCGTTCCACACTTGGCCGACGCCGATCCGCGCGACGCTGAATGGCTTGCGGCCGGCGCGGGAAACCTGCGAAGAATGCCACACGCCGGCGAAGTTTGTCGGCGAAAAGCTGCTGGTGAAAACGACTTTTGGCGATGATGAGAAGAACTCTGTGACCCGGACGGTGCTGGTGCTGCACCTCGGCGGCGTCGATTCTGTTTCTCATTTGAGCGGCATTCACGGCGCGCACCTCAACAATTTCTCCTACGTCGCGACCGATCCGGCGGCGCAGACCATCGTCGCTGTGAGCAAACCGAATCCCGACGGGAGTACAACACAGTACGTCAGCTCCGACCAGAAGGGGCCGATCCAGGGCATCCGCCGCACCATGGACTGCATGGACTGCCACAACCAGGCGACCCACGTCTTCCAGACCGCGGAAGACGCGATGGACGAAGCGATGCTGGACGGCGATCCCAGTCCCGATCTGCCCTTCATGCATAAGGAAGGTTTGCAGCTGATCCAGGCCACATACGCGTCGCAGGCTGAAGCAGGGCAGAAGATTACCTCCGGACTCAACGACTATTACCGGACGCAGCATCCGGATGTCTGGAATGCGCAGCGCGCGAAGATCGACGCTTCCGCGAAAAGGCTGGTGGCGATTTACGACAGGAATGTCTTTCCTGATATGAAAGTGACGTGGGGGACGTACCCCAACAATATCGGGCACATGGCGTATCCTGGATGCTTCCGATGCCACGACGGCAGCCACACCACAAAAGACGGCAAGACGCTGAGCAACGACTGCAGCCTTTGCCACAATCTGCTGGCAACCGACGAGACGCATCCCAGCGTGCTCAATGACCTGCAGCTGCAGAATGAGCTGCATCTGCAATAGGCCACGGAAAGAACCGTGCAGCTAAAGACCGCCATCTGCCTCACCGTAAGGTAGATGTGCGCCAAACGGGTCCCTTTTTCGGGCGAGATCAATCAGAGCCCGGGCCGGGCCATTGTGATAAGTGTCACTGTGTCGCCGTGTCTGCGACAAGTACCTTGTAATCGGTATGAACGCCCTGATTCTCGACCGCATTCACTTTGCCTTCACCGTCACTTATCACTATCTTTTCCCGCAACTCACCATGGGGCTGGCGCTGCTGATGGTGATTATGAAGCTCATCGCTCTCCGCACCGGCGATGAACGTTGGAACCAAGCCGCGCGCTTCTGGGCGAAGATCTTCGCGATCAACTTCCTGTTGGGGGTCGTCACAGGCATCCCCATGGAGTTCCAGTTCGGCACCAACTGGTCGGAATTCTCGCGACGGACGGGAGGCGTTATCGGCCAGCCGCTCGCTATGGAAGGCGTCTTCGCTTTCTTTCTGGAATCGACTTTCCTTGGCATGTTCCTCTTCGGCGAAAAGCGCCTCTCGAAGCTCGCGCACTTTGGAGCGGCTTTCATGGTCTTCGTCGGTTCATGGATATCAGGCTTTTTCATCATCGTCACCGATGCCTGGATGCAGCACCCGGTCGCTTATCATCTGCTGCCGAACGGCACCTATGAAGTTTCGAGCTTTTGGGGACTGCTGCTGAATCCCTGGGCCTGGCTGCAATATGCGCACAATATGTGCGGCTCGGTGGTGACTGCGTCGTTCGTCGTCGCGGCTACTGGCGCTTTCTACCTGCTCGAAAAGAAGCATGAGGACTTCGGGCGGCTTTTCGTGAAGATCGGCGTGATTGCCGGACTGATCTCGTGCATCGCTCAGATTTTTCCGACTGGCGACATGCACGGGCGCGCCGTCGCGCGGTACCAGCCCGCGGCCATCGCCGGAATGGAAGGCCTCTTCCGCACGGAGAAGGGCGCGCCGGTGGTCCTGATTGGGCAGCTTGATGATCAGGCGCAGAAGATCGACAATCCTGTCCCCATCAACGACGTCCTCAGTTTCCTCATCTACGGAACCACATCGGCCGAAGTGAAAGGTCTGAACGACTTTCCGCGCGACCAGTGGCCTTCGGCGCTGCCGCTGCTCTATTACAGCTACCACATCATGGCGGGGCTGGGGACATGGTTCCTGCTGCTGATGACCGCGGCTGCCGTGCTGCTGTGGCGAGGCCGGATCTACGCTTCGCGCTGGATTCTGTGGCCCATCCTGCTCAGCTTCCCGCTGCCGTACGTCGCCAACACGGCCGGTTGGATGACCGCGGAGATCGGACGGCAGCCCTGGCTGGTTTATGGGCTGATCCGCACCAGTGAGGGCTTCTCCCCGCATGTCTCTGCCGGTAATACGCTGTTCACGCTGCTCGGGTTTCTGGGGATGTACGCTGTGCTTTCCATCCTGTGGGTCGTTGTGGTCTACCGCTTCATCAGCACCGGACCCGATGCAGACCCGGCTGCTGGCCCGGTTCAGCCCGAACCTGCAACGCTGACGGCGGTCTAGGAGAGAGGGGAACATCATGGGATTTGTCTGGTTCTGGATTGTTGCGGTGATGATCGCCGCTTATGTCGTGCTGGACGGCTTCGACCTGGGCGTCGGCATCCTCTCGCCTTTTCTGGCCCGCGTGGAAGATGAGCGCCGGATGCTGATCCGCTCCATCGGCCCGGTGTGGGACGGCAACGAGGTATGGTTGCTGGCCGGCGGCGGCACGCTCTACTTCGCATTCCCGCTGCTGTACGCATCGTCGTTCAGCGGATTCTATCTGCCCCTGATGATCGTGCTCTGGCTGCTGATCATGCGCGGAGTGAGCGTGGAACTGCGCATGCACATCGATCACAACGTCTGGCGCAGCTTCTTCGATGGAATGTTCTTTGTAGCCAGCGCGCTGCTCGCCATTTTCTTTGGCGCGGCGCTGGCGAACGTCATCCGCGGCGTGCCGCTGGGCGCCGATAGCTACTTCTTCCTGCCACTGTGGACCAACTGGCGGGTCGGCCCGAACCCCGGCATCCTCGACTGGTACACCGTCATCGGCGGAGTTGTCGCACTCGTAGCGCTGGCGACCCATGGGGCGCTGTGGCTGGTCCTGAAGGCTCCGGGCGAGCTCGAGAACCGCGCCCGCCGCGCAGCCTCGACGCTCTGGGTCGCATTGCTGCTGGTTACGCTCATCAGCCTGCCCGCCACCATCGCCATCCGGCCCTCGGCGCTCGACAACTACGAAGCGCATCGCATCCTCTACCTGATTCCCGCCCTTGTGGTCGCCACGCTAGTCGGAATTCTGAGCTTTACCCGGCAACGGAAGCCGCTGGCGGCGTTTCTCTCGTCTTGCTTCTATCTGGTCTTCATGCTGGTCGGGGCGGCGGTGGGACTCTATCCAGCGCTCCTGCCTTCATCGACGAGTCCAGCGCGCGACATCACCATCGCGAACTCTCTGGCGGGACCGCATTCGCTGCGCGTCGGCCTGATCTGGTGGTCCTTTGGGCTAATTCTGGCGCTGGTGTACATCATCACGTCCTACTGGCTGTTCCGCGGTAAAGTTACAGCGGAAGCCGGCTATGGACATTGAACGAGATACAAAGGAGAACTCCCTCATGGCTTCCACGGCGGTCGCTTCAGAAACGCCTCTCATCATCGATCCAGCCCACGATCTGGTCAGTCTGCGCCGGAGTCCACTGGCATCGATTTTTACGCCCAAAGCCGTGGCGGTGGTCGGCGCGTCGGAGCGTCCAGGCAGCGTGGGCTGCACGGTGCTGACGAATCTGATGGCCAGTCCGTTCGGCGGGCCGGTGTGGCCCGTGAATCCGAAGCGACCGACTGTGCTCGGCCTGCCGGCGTATAAGACGATCCGCGAACTGCCCGGCATTCCCGACCTGATCGTCGTCACGACGCCGGCGGCCACGGTCCCCGCCATTATTCAGGAAGCCGTCGATGCCGGCGTGCCGTCGGCCATCATAATCTCGGCCGGTTTTAAGGAAGTGGGCGAAGCGGGCAAGGCGCTGGAGCGCGAGATCGCTGGAATTATTCACGGCAAAATGCGCGTCATCGGGCCGAACTGCCTTGGAGTGATGAATCCAGTCGGCGGCGTTAACGCCAACTTTGCCAAAGCCATGGTTCCCGCCGGACGCCTCGCCTTTATCAGCCAGAGCGGCGCTTTGGGCACGGCCGTTCTGGACTGGTGCATCCGCGAACGGGTCGGACTCAGCGGCTTCGTCTCCGCCGGTTCCATGCTCGACGTCACCTTCGGCGAGCTGATCGATCACTACGGACAGGACACCCACACCGATTCCATCGTCATTTACATGGAATCCATCGGCGATGCGCGCAGCTTTCTCTCCGCGGCGCGCGCCGTGGCGATGAACAAGCCGATCCTCGTCATCAAAGCGGGACGTACGGCTGCCGCCGCCAAAGCCGCGGCCTCGCATACGGGATCGCTGACCGGCAGCGACGATGTCCTCGATGCCGCCTTCCAGCGCGCCGGCGTCCTCCGCGTCAACTCGATCAGCGAGCTGTTCTACGTCTCGGAGGTTCTCGCCAAGCAGCCGCGCCCCAGGGGGCCGCGGCTCACTATCCTCACCAACGCCGGAGGCCCGGGAGTGCTGGCGACCGATGCCCTGATCGCCGCGGGTGGGGAACTGACGGAAATCTCTCCCGAGACGATTGCGACTTACAACAACTTCCTGCCAGATGCGTGGAGCCACAACAACCCCGTCGACATCCTGGGCGACGCGGAATCGGATCGCTATTCGCAGGCGCTCGAGATTGCTTCAAAAGACGCGAACACCGATGGCATGCTCGTGATCCTCACGCCGCAGGGGATGACCAATCCCACGGAGGTGGCCGAGCACCTTGCCCCCTATGCCAGCTCCACCGGCAAGCCCGTGATCGCCAGCTGGATGGGCGGAGACGTGGTCGCGGAAGGCGAATCGATTCTCAAGCACGCCGGCATTCCTGTTTTTCCCTATCCGGACGCCGCGGCTGAGGCGTTCGTCTCGACGTGGAAACATACCAGCCATTTGCGCGATCTGTATGAGACGCCGGCGGCACTCTCGGGATCGGTCCTCGACACGAAACGAGACGTGGCCAACAACATCGTGCAGGAGGTGCGCGCCAGCCGCCGCACCATCCTCACCGAATACGAATCGAAGCAGCTGCTCGCGGCGTACGGCATCCCCACGGTTCGCACCGAGCTGGCCAGGACATCGGAAGAGGCAGTGTTGAAGGCGGGCGAGATCGGCTATCCGGTCGTGCTCAAACTGCACTCGGAGACCATCACGCACAAGACCGACGTTGGCGGGGTCAAGCTGAACCTGCGCACGGCAACGGACGTGGCCGCGGCATTCACGGAGATTCAGGCTTCCGTCACCGTCAAAGTGGGAGCGGAGCATTTTCTCGGGGTCACAGTTCAGCCTTTCGCGAAACTCGACGGCTACGAAGTGATCCTGGGCAGCAGCATCGATCCGCAGCTCGGCCCCGTCCTTCTCTTCGGAACCGGCGGCCAGCTGGTTGAAGTGTGGAAGGACCGCGCACTGGCCCTGCCTCCGCTTACCGCGACCCTGGCGCGCCATCAGATGGAGCAGACGAAGATTTTCACAGCGCTCAAAGGCGTTCGCGGACGCAAGCCCGTCGACCTCGATGCGCTCGATGCGCTGGTGGTCCGTTTCAGCGAACTTGTCGTCGAGCAGCGCTGGATCAAAGAGATCGATATCAACCCGCTGCTCGCTTCCCCTGACGGGCTGATCGCCCTTGATGCCCGCGTGGTGCTGCACGAGCCGGACACGACGGAGGATCAGCTACCGCGCCCCGCGATCCGTCCCTATCCTGTGCAGTATGTGGAAGCCTGGAAGACGAGGTCGGGCATCGACACGCTCATCCGGCCGATTCGTCCGGAGGACGAGCCGCTTATCGTGGCGTTTCACGACCGGCTCTCCGAGCGCACCGTGGTGCAGCGCTACTTCACCGCGCTCGATCTGAATGCGCGCACCGCTCACGAGCGGCTTACCCGCATCTGCTTTATCGATTACGACCGGGAGCTGGCGTTCGTGGGAGAGACGAACGATCCCAAAGCGGGCAACGTGATCGGTGGCGTCAGCCGCATGGTTCGCCAGGACGATCGAACCTCGGCGACGCTCGCGGTGGTTGTCGCG
>Ga0302319_10007385_pt1 | contig 21637 bp, 18 predicted proteins | sample Bog_T0_2_FD_203319 | JGI IMG/M metagenome (GOLD analysis project Ga0302319, IMG submission 203319) | Peat permafrost microbial communities from Stordalen Mire near Abisko, Sweden - Bog_T0_2 | ecosystem: Environmental > Terrestrial > Soil > Wetlands > Peat | place: Sweden: Abisko, Stordalen Mire... | reverse complement strand
TCACGAAGCCCGCCTTGTTGATGTCGAAGTTGGCCATGAAGTTCCAGAACCCGCCGTGCAGTCCGCCGATCTGCGTCGGCAGGACTCCAAGCACCTCGATCGTGCCGATGAAGAAGCAGATCGACACGGAGAGGCCGGTGATCGCGAGGTTGTAATAGACCTTGCGGACGGGGTTGAAGAACGCCCAGGAGTAGGCGAAGTTCATGAAGATCCCGTCGATCGTGTCCATCAGGCTCATACCCGCGGTGAACAGAACCGGCAGGCAGAGGATCGAGTAGAACGGCAGGTTCTGCGACGCAAGCAGGGCAGTAGTTGCGAGCAGCGCGACCTCCGTCGCCGTGTCGAAGCCCATGCCGAAGACCACGCCGACCGGGTACATCTGCCATTCCCTGGTGATCGTTCGCATCCAGCGGCAGAAAAAGCGGTACATCAGGCCGCGGTTTTGCAACTGGCGTTCAAGTTCTGCTTCGTCGTAGCTGCCGCGGCGCATCGAGCGGAACACGCGCAGGATCCCCGCCAGGATGACGACGTTGAGTGCAGCGATGAGGTACAGGAACGTCGCCGACATGACGGTGCCGAAGATGCCGCCGAACTGCTCGAGGCTGGAGTGGCTGTTCGAGACGGCGCCGTACACCGCCTTCTCGGCGACGACGATGCCGACACCGATCGCGATCACGATCGTCGAATGTCCGAGCGAGAACCAGTAGCCGAGGCTGAGCGGCCGCTTGCCCTCGTTCATCAGCTTGCGCGTCGTGTTGTCGATCGCGGAGATGTGGTCGGCATCGAACGCATGACGCAACCCGAGCGTGTAGGCGAGACCGGCGACGCCGATGCCGAGCCCCTTGTAGTGGGACGGGACGACGAACAGCAGAAACACACCGAACCCGATCACGTGCAGCGCTGTGATGGTTGTGAACATCAGCGCCGCGCGACGGCGCTCACTCGGCGTCAGCGCCTTTGCGACCTCAACCAGATACCCCAGGATCCCAAACCGCGACGTGCTGGCAGGCTTCACCGTGCTCACTGAACCCCTCCTCTGGCGCGCATGTTCTCGGACCATCTTCGCTGCCGACTGCGCGGCCCGCCGGTGCGTTGCTCCCTATACGCAGGTTGGCCGCCGGCGGATGCATGCAACTTTCTGGGCCCTGCTCGGCGCTCAGGCGTGATCACTCCCGGGCAATTTACGCACGCCCTCGCCAGTGACACAAGGCGATCGCGGTGGCCTGGGAGGACGACCGCCGGCCAGACCAGGATTTGCCGCGGGCGCGCCGGCTGGGGCAGCGACCCACGCGCAGCGAAGGATCGCGTCTCGGCGATCTGCCGCGCGCTTGACAGTGTCGTGCGCGAGACGGGGTGCGTACGCTGTTCGACCTCGCCATCGGCGAGGTCGAACCCGGCGAGTTCGTTCTCGAGCCGGTCCGAATCGCGTTGGGGGCCGCGCTGATCGACGTCCGCGAGTAGGCTTGCGGCCGCACAACGACCAAACATCTGATTGGTCCCGCGGCCCAGTGTCGGCGATCCGAGGAGAGACAACATGTCCCCATTTCCCACCGACGTCCGCCCTGTCGACGTCTACATCAGCTTTCCGCAGACGAATCCGTCGGCGACCACAGATCGTTACCGGTCGGTGCTCAAGGACGCCGACAGCCAGGCGACCGCGCGCCATCCCGCGGAGTACATGTTCAAGGACATCCCGGCCGTCATCACCGAGGATGACGATCCGGTCGCCGTCCTCCTCGGCGAGCTAGATCGTCACGGGATCGAGATCGCGCTAGTCAACCTCGACTCACCGGCGACGCCCAGGGCGCTGGAGCAGCATCCCGATCGCTTCCGTGCGACGGTCAACGTCGACCCCAAGGACGTTTCGGGCGCCGTGCGCAAGATTCGCGACTCCGCGGCCCGCTACAGGGTGCACGGGGTCGTGTCCTTCCCGGGTGGCGTTCAGGTCGCGATCAACGACGCGCGCTACTACCCCGTGTACCAGACGTGCGTCGACCTCGACATCCCGATCATCATGAACGCCGGCGTGGCTGGTCCGCGCTTCCCGTCCGTCGACATCCAGTACGTCGGGCACTTCGACCGCGTGTGTTACGAGTTTCCGGAGTTGAAGATCGTGATGTGCCACGGGGCGGAACCGTGGGAGGAGCTCGCCGTCAAGCTGATGCTCAAGTACCCGGGGCTCCATTACTGCACGAGCGCGTTCGCTCCCAAGTACTACCCGAAGGCGATCATCGATTTCGCGAACACGCGCGGCGCGGACAAGATCATCTACGCCGGCTACTACCCGTCCGGACTGTCACTCGACCGCATCTTCCGCGAACTGCCCGACGTGCCGTTCCGCGACCACGTCTGGCCGAAGTTCCTGCGCGAGAATGCGATGCGGGTTTTCCGCCTCGACGAGGACCTGTCGCCAAACGTCGCCGATCGCGAGCCTCTCACCGCGATGCGGTGAGAGGTGGACGTTCGCCGTCGGCGCGCCTTCGCCACTGGACCGACGGGCGCAGGTCGGCGAGTCCGACTGAAGGCGCGTGGCGGGCCGCTGTGCGCCTGAGAGCCCGAGGACCCGCTCGAGCGAGGCGTCCTCGGGCCGGCTGGTCGGCCGGGTTGTGGGCGTCGTCGGCGGCGTGCCCGAGGAGTCGTTCGGCGCGTGATCGCGCTCCTCGGTCAGGGCTCAGGCGTGGCCCAGCTCGTTGGCGCGAGCGACGCGCGCCTTCGCGGCGGCTGGCGCCGTGGCGTCGTCGGACGCGTACCGAACGCAGAAAAGCCCCGCATGGCGGGGCTTTTCCCAGTGCGCCCGAGAGGACTCGAACCTCCACGAGCTAAGCGCTCACAAGGCCCTCAACCTTGCGCGTCTACCAATTCCGCCACAGGCGCAGCGGAGGCGAGTATAGGCGCTTGATTCCGTCCCCGCCGGGCGCTAGTCTGCGAACACGTGTTCGGTATGCGTGCTGTCCCTTCAAGGAGGCCGGTGTGGACCTGACGAAGCGCCAGCAGGAGATCTTCGACTTCATCAAGCGATACTCGGCACGCCATGGCTACCCGCCGACGGTGCGCGACATCGGTAAGGCCGTGGGTCTCGCGTCGTCCTCGACCGTGCATCAGCACCTCGCCAACCTCGAGCGAATCGGCCTGCTGAAGCGTGACCCGTCGAAGCCGCGGGCGATCGAGTTGCTCGATCGCGCCGCCCAGGAGCTGCGCAGGGTCGTGCGGCCGGACGGGCTGCCGCTGCTGGGCGCGGTCGCCGCGGGCCAGCCGATCCTAGCCGAGGAGAACGTCGAGGAATACGTCTCGGTTCCGGCTGCGGCCGGCGGCACCGACGGCGCCTACCTGCTGCGCGTGCGCGGCGAGTCGATGAAGAACGCGGGCATCATCGAGGGCGACCTGGTCGTCGTGCGACCACAGGAATCCGCCGATGACGGCGACATCGTGGTCGCGCTGGTCGGCGAGGATGCGACCGTCAAGCGCTACTTCCGCGAACGCGATCACGTGCGCCTGCAGCCCGAGAACGACGACATGGAGCCGATCCGCAGCCGCGAGGTTCACGTGCTCGGCAAGGTCGTCGGTTTGCTGCGCTCGCTGTAGCCACGGTCGCCGCCGATGCGCCGACGCTGGCACCGCTGGCGTGCGCCGCGATGACGCGCTACTGTCGGTGCGCAAGCCAAGCAGTCGCGGAGGTTCTCCTTCGAGGAAAGTCCGGACATCACAGGGCAGGGTGGTCGCTCAAAACGACCCGGGGAAACCCGCGGGAAAGTGCCACAGAAATACACCGCCTAAGCGCGCGGCCACACGTGAGTTGCGTGCCGGCAAGGGTGCAATGGTGCGGTAAGAGCGCACCGGCGCCGCGGTGACGCGGCGGCCAGGCAAACCCCACCCGATGCAAGGCCAAGCAGGACCGTTTGCAGGCTGCCCGCCAAGGTCCAGGTAGGCCGCTCAGATAGATGGCTGCTCACGACAGAATCCGGCTTACCGGCTTGCTACGGAAAAGGCCCTGTTCATCAGGGCCTTTTCTATTGCGGTGCCGGCGGGCGGCGGCCGCGCGAATGATCGGGGCCATCGGGTATCTTGCGGCACGTGCTCTACTTCGTGCTGGCGTTCTGGTTCCTGGTTGGCGGCGGCGTATTCCTGGTCGCGCTCACCGGCGGCCCGAGGCGCGCACGCGCGCAACTGCATTCCGAGAGCGCGCTCGCAAATCGCATTCGCCTGTGCGGTTTCGTCCTGGTGCTCGCTTTCGGGCTGGGGGCGCCGATCGCCGTGGCCGTCGCCAACGGACAGGACAAGGGCCGTCAGGGACCAGGTGGCATCACCCTGACCTCCGCTCAAGCGACTGGTCGCGAGCTCTTCGCCCGTTCCTGCGCGACGTGTCACACCCTCGCCGCAGCGGCGGCAGTCGGTCACGTCGGCCCGGACCTGGACCTTTACTCGGCGGTCGTGGGCAACCCGGCGTTCGTGCTCAACGCGATCGAGCTCGGGCGAGCCCGCGGTAACGGCGACATGCCGGCCGCGATCTACACCGGCAGTCAGGCTCGCGACGTCGCCGCGTTCGTCGCGGCCGTCGCTGGGCGCTGAGCCGCGCCTGCGCCCAGGCCCCCTGCGAAGCCGCGGCGCCCGGCTCCCTGCGACTCGGCCGCAACTGTTCCGCTGCCCGCGCGTTGTGGCTTGAGATGACCGAACCACGGGTACGCGAGCGCAAGCCCAGGCAGGGCGCGGGCCGGTCGCCGTCGAATCCTGGAAGCAGCGCCCGCCAGCCGAGGGTTCCGCGGTGATCCGAAGCAAAGCCGGTGGCGCACTTGATAACGATTGGTGAAAGGGGTTGCGAAATGGCTCCGGTCAGGTATCCTTACCAATCGTAAGTTGTAAGCAGAAGGTAAAGCAATAAGCAGAAGGTAAAGCAATGGCGAGTACGAAGGTCGAGATGTGATGAAGACGACAATGAGCAGGTTCCAGATCCACGACGACTTGACGGCTCCGGACGGCTCGCTGCCGGTCCTGCGCGGAGCCCTCGCGACCGGCGGGCAGCTTCCGAACTTTCTCGGCGTCCTAGCCGGTTCGCCGGCGGCGCTGCGCGGCTACGCGCGCTTCCGCGCGGAGCTGAAGCGCGGGACGCTCGGTCGAGCGACGCTTGAGCGGATCTCGCTCGCGGTGGCCGAGCAGTACGGCTCAGCGCCCGGGATCGCGCTGCACAGCCGCACGGCGCGCTCGTCGGGCCTCGGCCTCGACGAGGTCGCCAAGGCGCGCGAGTTCGATTCCGGAGACCCCAAGCAGGCCGGGCTGATGCGCTACCTGAAAGCGGTGCTCGACGGCGAGGGCGGGCCGCCCATGTACCTGCACGAGGAAGCACGCGAGCTGGGCTGGGATGACGAGCAGCTGATCGAGGCGATCGCATTCGCATCGCTCGAGGTGTTCACGGCGATGTTGAACGTGGCCGGCGATGTGCCTATCGATGGATCCGTCGAGGATTCGAGGACGCTGCGCGCGGCGTAGGATGCCGACGCGATGGCGCCCGGAACGAGCACAGAAACCGCCGCGCAGCAACGGCCGGTCTGCGCCGAGTCGGCGCCCCAGGCCAAGCCGGCCTGCTGTCCCTACTTCCACCAGGCAGTCGAGCTGATCGGCCGCCGCTGGACCGGCGCGATAGTCGAGATCCTGATGCAGGGCGGGTCGCTGCGTTTCTCGACGATTGCCTCGGCGGTGCCCGATCTCTCAGATCGAATGCTGTCTGACCGGCTGAAGGAGCTCGAGTCCTACGCGCTGGTGGAGCGCACCGTCTTTCCCGGACCGCCTGTTCGCGTGCAGTACGCGCTGACGCAGAAGGGCCTGGAGCTGTCCCCGGCGCTGTGGGAGCTGGGGCGCTGGGCACGCCGCTGGCTCGGCACATCGGCATAGTTGCGCCCAGGTGGCCGATTCGCCGATCACAGCACAGGACGTAAGGGCGATCGTCGCCGATCGCGAGATTCGGTTCATCCGCTTGTGGTTCACCGACGTGATCGGTCAGTTGAAGTCCTTCTCGATCAACGCGGCCGAGCTCGACGGCGCGCTGGAGGCGGGCATGGGCTTCGACGGGTCCTCGATCACGGGGTTCAACGCGATCGAGGAGTCCGACATGATCGCGATGCCCGATCCCGCGACGTTCGCGGTGCTGCCCTGGCGCCCCGAGGAGCAGGGCGTCGGGCGCATGTTCTGCGATGTGCTGACCCCCGAGCGCACACCCTACGAGGGCGACCCCCGCCACATTCTGCGCCGCGCGATCAAGCGCGCCAACGAGATGGGCTTCGACATCTTCAACGTCGGGCCCGAACTCGAGTACTTCCTGTTTCGTGACAGCTCCGCCACCGAGCCGCTCGACAGCGGAGGCTACTTCGACCTCACGACGTTGGACGCCGGCTCAGACGTGCGGCGCGAGACCTCGATCGCGCTCGAGGCGCTCGGGATCCACGTCGAATACAGCCATCACGAGGTCGGACCCTCCCAGCACGAAATCGACATTCGCTACGCGGACGCGCTCAAGATGGCCGATGACTGCATGACCTACCGGATCACCGTCAAGGAGGTGGCGCTGAAGTACGGCTGGCACGCCACGTTCATGCCCAAGCCGATGTTCGGCGAGAACGGCTCCGGCATGCACACGCACCAGTCGCTCTTCGCAAACGGCCGCAACGCATTCTTCGACCCGGACGATCACTATTTCCTGTCGCCCGTCGGGAAGGCCTTCATCGCCGGGCAACTGCGGCACGCACGCGAGATCTGCTCGATCTTCGCCCAATGGGTCAACTCCTACAAGCGGCTCGTGCCCGGCTATGAAGCGCCTGTATATGTGGCCTGGTCGCGTCGCAACCGCTCGGCGCTGGTGCGCGTACCGCTCTATCACCCCGGCTCCGAGGACGCCACGCGGATGGAGCTGCGATGTCCTGACCCGGCCTGCAACCCGTATCTGACCTTCGCGGCGCTGTTGCAGGCTGGTCTGGAAGGCATCGAGAAGGGCTACGAGCTGCCGGAGCCGATGGAGAAGAACCTCTACCACCTCTCGCCAGAGGAACGCCGCCGCTACGGCATCGAGCAACTGCCTGAGACGCTCGGTGCCGCGATCGAGCTGACCGCCGACTCCGAGATCGCTCTGCGCACGCTCGGCGAGCACACCTTCAACCGGTTCATCGAGATCAAGCGGCGCGAATGGGAGGAATACAGGGTGCAGGTGACCCGCTGGGAGCTCGACCGCTACCTGCCGATCCTATGAGCCGCTTGGCACCCGATCCATGCGGCGACGGTGCCGCCACCACGCAGGAGGGCTGCGCCGATGAGTAAAGCCGGAACGATCAGGCTTGGCGATCTGCACGTCAACCGCCTCGGCTTTGGCGCGATGCAGATTCCTGGCCCCGGAGTGTGGGGCCCTCCGGCCAGGCCACCGGACAGCCCAGATGGCGCGATCGCGCTGCTGCGGCGGGTCGTGGAGCTCGGCGTGAACTTCATCGACACGGCTGACGCCTACGGCCCCGACGTCAGCGAGGAGCTGATCGCGCAGGCGCTCGCCCCCTACGACGGCGTCGTCGTAGCGACCAAGGCCGGACTCACGCGCAGCGGCCCGGGCGCGTGGAGCCCCGACGGGCGCCCGGAGCACATCCGCGCCGCCCTGGAGGGGAGCCTCCGGCGGCTGCGTCTCGAGCAGATCGACCTGTATCAGTTTCACCGCCCCGACCCGGCGGTGGCGTTCGAGGAGTCCCTGGGCGCGTTCGTCGAGGCCAAGCAGGCGGGCAAGATCCGCCATATCGGGCTCTCGAACGTCACCTTCGAGCAGCTCGAGCGGGCGCTCGCGATGACCGAGATCGTCTCGGTCCAGAACCGCTACAGCGCGCTGGACCGCAAGAGCCAGCTCGTGCTCGACGCCTGCACGAAGCGCGGGATCGCGTTCATCCCGTGGTTCCCGCTCGCGGCCGGTGAGGCGACCGTGGCCGGCGGGCCGCTTGCGCAGATCGCGAGCGCTCACGGCGCCACGACCGGGCAGATCGCGCTGGCCTGGCTGCTCGCCGTCTCGCCGGCGATGCTGCCGATTCCCGGAACCTCTCAGATCGCGCACCTCGAAGAGAACGTCGCCGCCGCCGACATCGAACTGAGTGCCGCCGATCTCGACGCACTCAGTCCAGCAGGGCCCTCAGAGCATCTGGATCGCTGACCGGCGCCTGGCAGGCGAAGCGCTCGCAGACGTAGGCGGTCGCGCGGCCCTGTATTGCTGAGCGCCCGGCGAGCAGTTCGACCACGCTACCGCTGCTCTCTGGCGCGGAGGCGAGCACGACGTGGGGCCGGTGACGCTCGCGCAGTACGTCGAGCAGCGGCTGCTGGTCGGGGCCGACGAGTGCGACCTCCGCCACGCCGGCCGTGTGCAGATCGATCGCGCACAGCAGGTGACCGAATGCGATCGGGTAGCGTGGGGCGAGTCCCGCCGCCAGCTGCACGGCGCCGAGTGCCGCCCGCTCGTAGGAGCGCTCCCCCGTGAGCGCCGCGAGCCGCAGAAGCCCGACCGCGGCGCTCGAGGAGCCCGACGGTATCGGGTGGTCCTCGAGATCCTTGCGCCGAGTGAGCAGCGGCTCGCCGTCGAGTGCCGTGACGAAGAAGCCGCCCCGCTGCGGGTCGGCGAAGCGCTCAAGGATCTGCTCGGCGAGTGTCCGCGCCCAGCTGAAGAAGCGCTCGTCGAAGCTCGCCTCGTACAGCGTCAGCAGCGCTTCCAGCAGGAAAGCGTGATCCTCGAGATATGCGGGCAGACGCGCCGCGCCGTCGTTGTAGGTGCGCAGCAGGCGCCCGTCGCGGTCGCGCATCCGTTCCCAGACGAACTCGGCGGCGCGCTTGGCGGCGTCGAGGTAGCGCGGCTCGCGCAGCACCGCTCCGGCGTCGGCCAGCGCCGCGATCATCAGCGCGTTCCAGGCACACAGACGCTTGTCGTCGAGCGCCGGGCGCGTCCGCCGGGCCCGCGCCGTTAGCAGGCGGGCCCGGATCTGTTCGCGTTCAGCGGGCTCCTCGCCGTGGGCCTGGAGCACGTTCGCGCCCTCGAAGTTGCCCTGCGGGCTGGCGCCGAAATAGGCGATCGCCGCCGGCGCCAACTCCCCGAGCTCAGCTGCGAGCTCCTCGAGCGTCCACACGTAGAAGCGTCCCTCGACGCCCTCGGAGTCAGCGTCCAGCGAGGAGTAGAAGCCGCCCTCCGGCGCAAGCAGTTCGCGCAGGCAGAAGTCAAGCGTCTCGCGGCAGGTCCGCTCGAACAGCGGCTCCCCGCCGCGGGCGTGCAGGTAGGCGCGCGCGAGCAGGGCATTGTCGTAGAGCATCTTTTCGAAATGGGGAACGGTCCAGGTGGCGTCGACGGCGTAGCGAGAGAAGCCGCCGGCGACCTGATCGCAGATGCCGCCCAGTGCCATCGCCCGCAGGGTTCGCGTCGACATCTCCCGCTCACCGGTCGCCGCGAGCAGTTCCAGCACGCAGTGGGGCGGGAACTTCGGCGCCCCGCCGAAGCCACCGTTGCGTGCGTCGTAGGTCCGGCGCAGAGCGGCGAGGGCGACGTCGATCGCCGAGCGGTCGAGCGGTTGCGCCGAAGGATCGAGTGTCGCTGCGCCACCGAGACCGGCGGTCACGCGGGCGCCGGCCTCGAGCGCTTCGTCGCGTCGCTCGCGCCAGAGCTCGGCAATCGCCTCGAGCACCTGGGTAAAGCTCGCCATGCCCGACCGCGGTGTCGGCGGCCAGTAGGTCCCGCCGAAGAACGGCTCCTGCGCCGGCGTGAGAAACACATTGAGCGGCCAGCCGCCATGCCCCGTCATCGCCTGGACCGCCTCCATGTAGATCCCGTCGACATCGGGGCGCTCCTCGCGGTCGACCTTGACGGCGACGAAGTGCTCGTTCAGAAGAGCCGCGGTCCGCACATCCTCGAAGGACTCGCGCTCCATCACATGACACCAATGGCAGGCGGCGTAGCCGATCGAAACGAACAGCGGCCGGTCGAGCGCCCGGGCGCGCTCCAGAGCCTCCTGACCCCACGGCAGCCAGTCCACCGGATTGTGCGCATGGGCCCGCAGATAGGGCGAGGATTCATGTGCCAGCGCGTTGGCCACGGCGCGCGATCCGTGCTCAGCGCGTGGCCGACGCCGTCAGCGCCGTGAGTGAGGCGCTCGAGATCCGCAAGCGGATCGGTGTGCCGCCGAGCCTGCCGGCGAAGTCGTTGCTCGTCTTGGCGACGAGCGTCCCGCCGGAGGCGCCGGGGCCGCTGATCGTCAACCTGCCGACGCCGTTGCTGATCGAGCCCGTGAGCTCGACGCCGGGGACATAGGAGAAGTGGTGGAAGCGGACGGTTGGGTTTTGCGTCGTGGCGTTGGTTGTCAGCTTGGCGTAGCCGCCCTGCAGCCCGCCGAGACCGTGGCTGTATGAGGGGTTGTAGCTGCCGATCAGCGTTTCGAAGAGGCTCTCAGAGAGCTCCCGCGAACTCCACGCGAGGGTCAGCTCAAGCGCGCGCGCCGTGCGCCCGGGCTCGCCGCCGCTGCCGCCCACAGGCTTGAGGATCTGGGCCGAGGCGGGGGCCAGCGGAGCGGGATCGAGGTAGGGGGCCAGGGTTTGCGGCGCGCAGTCCGTGTTGATCGCCGTGCCGGCGAAATACGCGTCGACCGCGTTCTTGGCGCACGAGCCGAACTCGGTCGTGAGCACGGAATGTCCGGTCTGCGGGACCACGACGACGGTCGCGTCGGGGATCATCGCCGCCACCTGCTCGGCGTTCGAGGTCGGCGTGCGAAGGTCGTCCGCGCCGCTGATGATCAGCGTCGGCACATCCGGAAACGCGGTGACGGTGGTCTCGGGAGCGGCCGTCGCGAAGGGCCAGTAGGCGCAGTCGGCCGTCGTGCTCTCCTGATAGGCGGTCAGGTAGCTGAACGGCCCGAAAGTGCCGGCTGGCAACCCTTTCGCGTAGGCCAGCGCCTCGGTGGCGCGCGCCGCGCCGGTGTCGGTTCGGACCCACGGGAACGCCAGCTCCTCGCACTCGGTGTCAAAGAACAGGGGGTTGTCAACAGTGCTGTTTGGAATCGCGCCGTAGACGGCGTGAGCGACGAGGATCGCGAGCAACGCGAAGCGCCCGGTCGCGGCCGACGCGATCGCCGCGGGAAAGTCGGCGCGCAGCACCGGGTCGTCATCACCGTCGAGCAGGAGCGACGCGATGTCGTCAGCCGTGATCGGCAGGCGGATCGACTTGCCGGAGCTATCGATGTAGGTGCCCTTGATCGATTTGTCGCCGAGTCGCTCCAGGACGGTCTGCAGGTCCGCGGTCGGGTGGGGGACCCCCAGGCATGCGTGGTCTGCGCAGAGCTGGTCAAGAATGCGCGGCACCGCCTCGTAGGTCGCCTGGTCGAACACATCCGGGCCGTTCGGCAGGACCGTGGAGTCGAGGATCAGGCCGGCGACGTTGGCCGGGTATTCCGCGGCGTAGCGCAGCGCGACCTTTGTGCCGTAGGAGGTGCCATAGAGGATCAGCTTGGTGTACCCGAGCGCCACCCGGATCGCCTCGATGTCGGCGACCGTGTCGTCGGTCGTGTATAGGCCGCGGGTGGCGCCGACCTGCATCGCGCAGGCCGGGATGACCTGGCTGATCGGCCCAGTCAGCGAGTTGAGCGCGGAGCACTGCAGCGCGCCCGAGTATCCCGTGCCGCGCTGGTCGAAGACCACCAGGTCGTCGGTCGTGAGCGCCGGGGCGACGATCTGCGCGTCGTCCTGCGCGAACGGAATGGCGGCCTGGCCGGGCCCGCCGGCGAGCGCCACCACAGCGGTGGTGGCGGCACCTGTGGCGGACAGCTCTCGGCGGATCGCGAGCGTGACGGTGCCGGGGATCGCGCCGGTCGGGTCCAACGGCACGCTCAGATGGCCGCAGCCGAAGTTGGGCGCGCCCGCGCAGGTCGTGAACGCGATCGAACTCGTCGCGGCGGAGGCGAGCGCCGGCGCGAACGCGAGCAGCGCGCCGGCGGCTGCCGCGTTCGCGAGCGCGAGCAGAAAGCCCTTGCGGCGCATCGTTCTGACCTTACAAGATCATCCGGGCGGGCCGACAACCGTGCTTGCCGGGTGGCGCGCGTGCGGCCGCTATCGTGTCGCGGCGTGAGCACAGCACGCGAGACAATCCACGCCGAGCAGGCGCCTGCCGCGATCGGCCCCTACAGTCACGCCGTCCGGTTCGGGGAACTGCTCTTCTGCTCCGGCCAGATTCCGCTTGACCCGGTGAGCGGCGAGCTTGTCGCCGGCGGCGTCTCCTCCCAGGCGCGCCGCTGTCTGGAGAACCTGCAGGCCGTTGCCGGCGCCGCCAACACGACGCTCGCGCGAGCGCTGCGGATCACGATCTACATGGTGGACCTGGCCGCGTTCGCGGAGGTCAACGAGATCTGCGCGGAGTTCTTCCCGGTTGACCCGCCGGCGCGAGCCACTGTCGGTGTGGCTGCGCTGCCGCGTGGCGCGGCCGTCGAGATCGACGCGGTCATCGCGATTTAGGGCCGTCCTGGCAGGGCGTCGTTGCACGTCCGGATGCGGGCGTGGCCACGTCGCGGGGTCCGCCGCCCTGGCGGTCGCCAGGGCCTCGGGCGTTGACTTCGCAAGGTCTCAGCGACGAGCTCGGTCCACGGGCACCCCGGACCCACGATCCCCGCTCGGCCCGGTCCGCCCGGTCCGCCCGGTCGGATCAGCTTGATTGCGCGAGGACCGCACTGTCTGGCGAGTCGAGGTAGCCCGGCCGGCTTCCCGCCACGCCCGTGTGGCCGTACTGCCAGACGATCGCCTTGGTCTGGGGATCGATGACGAGGATCCTGTCGTTGCCGGAGTCGCAGACGAGCACGTCACCGTTCGGCAGGCCCTGTGCCAGCGACGGATCCCTCAAACGCCCCGGGCCGCTCGCCGGGCCGTAGCGCCAGAGCACCGTGCCGGTGGTGCTGAGCTCCTCCACCGCGCCGACGTAGGAGTGGGAGGTTACGATCAGCTTGCCGGCGGCGTACTCGTTGGCGTCGAAGGGATCGCTGAACCTTTGAAGCGGCAGCGCCCGAAACAGCGAGAACCCTTTTGTCAGCAGATCGATCCAGCCCGTGCTCTCGGTCACGACGAACTTGCCCCCGCGTGTCGGGAAGATCGCGTCGGGGTAGGAGAGCCGCGACGGTGGGTCGTGCACACAATCGCCCGCTTGACCGAGGACCTTCGCCGGCCGCGTGGACGGTGGCGCGAGCAGCAGGACGCGGCAGTTGGCTTCGTCGGCGACAACCAGCCGGCCGTTCGCGATCAGATGTGCGCTCTGGGGGTTGCGGAGCCGGTTGTTGCCCGCGCCTGGCTGGCCTGGTTGGCCGTAAACGTACTGCAGGGCGCCGCTGGCGACGGAGAGCGTCAGGACGACGAAGGCTCCGCGCTGGGTGACGGCGATCGAGCTCTTGTACGGGCCGAAATAGACGTCGGTCGGGGCGAGCGTCTTCGTCGACCAGGCGACCTGGCCGCGCGGCGTGATCACCACGAGGCGGTTGTTGCCGCGGTCGGCGATCAGGATCCTTGCGGGCAGCGCAGCCGGTGAGCCCGCCGCGAGGTGCCCCGGGCCCGAGCCGGTGGCCGACAGCAGTGTCGGGATCGGGGGCGTGCTGGGGGTCACCACCACAATCGCGACCAGCGTCGCGGCGGCGAGGACCAGCGCGATCAGGCGGTCGCGGATGACGCGACGGCGCGCCGTCGGTTCGTGGCCGCTTTGACGATCGCGCGCCTCGGCGTCGAGCTGTAGCGGTTGCGCCACTAGCCGTACCGCTTGGAGGCTTGTTCCAACCGCGTGACCGACATCGCCCTCAATTCCCCGGGACCGAAGCAGCGCAATACTTGCAGTCGGCGGGCGCCGGTGGGTCGCGGTGCGCTCAGCGGCACTCGGGCACAATGCCACGGGTGAGCACGCGCGCCGACCGCGGGGGAATGCTTGCGGGCGCGTTGGCGGCGTCGCTCGCGCTCGTAGCGGTGCTCACCGGCGTGCGCGGCGTCGATCTGCCCGCCGCGACCTACAGGGTCGAGCTGTTCGCCCAGCATGGCTTCACGCTGTGGGACAGCCAATGGTATGGCGGGCACTGGCTGTTCGACTACTCGGTTCTCTACGCCCCCATCGCCGCGCTCGCCGGTGTGCCGGCGACCGAGATCGTGTGCGCCGCGGTCGCGGCCTGGTGCTTCGATCGGCTTGCCGTGGCTCGCTTCGGCGCCGCCGGGCGCGCCGGCGCGATTGTGTTCGCCGCGGGGACGCTCGTGCCGGTCGCGATCGGTCAGGGCCCCTACCTGCTCGGCGAGGCGATCGCGCTGCTCTCGCTGCTCGCGGCGACGCGCCGTCGCTGGCTCCTGGCGCTCCCGCTCGCGGTCGTCTGCTCGCTCGTCGCGCCGCTGGCCGGCGCATTCCTTGCGCTGGCTGCGGCCGCCTGGCTCCTCGCCTACTGGCCGGTGCAGCGCGTCGGTGCCGGCGCGCTTGCGCTGGTGGCGCTCGTGCCGATCGCCCTCGTCGAGGAGCTGTTCCCGGGCCAGGGAAACTTTCCCTTCTCCGCGCACAACTTCGCCGGCATGATGGTCGGCGCTGTCGCGATCGGCGCCGTGGCGGCAGTCGTTCGCGACCGCGCGGTGGCGCTCGGCGCGGCGCTGTACGTCGCAGCGATCGTCTTTGCCTATGCCGTCCCCAGCGCGCTGGGCAACAACATCACGCGCCTCGGCATCAGCGTCGGGGTCGCGCTGGCCGTGTGCCTGGCGCCCAAGGCGCGACGCTACCGCCTGCTGCTGGTTGTCGCCTTCGTTCCGATCGCGCTCGCACAGTGGGTGCCGGCGTCGGCCGCGTTGCGCGGACAGGAGGGCAACGTCGGCGTCACGCGCGCCTACTACCAGCCGCTGCTTGCGTTTCTCGCCCGGTCCGATCGCCCGCTCGGACGCGTCGAGGTGGTTCCCACGGCGCTGCACTGGGAGGCGGTCTATGTCGCGCTGCAGTTCCCGCTGGCGCGCGGCTGGGAGCGCCAGCTCGACACCGCCAACAACCCGATCTTCTACGTCCCGGGCCGCCTGAACGACGCGTCCTACCGCGCCTGGCTGCTGGAGAACGGCGTTCGCTTCGTCGCGCTGTCGAACGCGAGGCTCGACTACTCCGCCGACGTGGAGGCGTATCTGGTGCGCCGCGGGGTGCGGGGGCTCCGGCTCGTATGGCACGACGCCGACTGGCGCGTGTATGCCGTGCACGGCGCCCGCGGCATCCTGAGCGGGCCAGGCCGGCTGTTGAGCGCGGACGGGGACCACATGACGCTTCGCGCGGACCGCGCGGCTCGCTTGCTCCTGCGCGTGCACTACACCCCCGCCTGGCGAGTCCAGCACGGCGCTGCGACCCTCAGCCGCTCCGCGGCGGGCTGGCTGACGGTGTCCGTGCGCCGACGCGGGAGCGTGGCGCTGGCGATCTCGCTGCCCACCTGACGCGCCGCCGATCTGACCGCATGAGGGATCCAGGATCCGGGCGCCCTCCACTAGTGTTCTGCTGTGGCCGTCGAGGTGACAGCGACACTGGCGACGGAGGTCGCCGACGCCCCGGCTCACGCCGGGCTGCCGCTGCGGCGTGATGCCCATCCACGTGCGCGTGTCAGGCCGCGCGCCCGGCGCCGGTGGCGTGGCGCCCACGGTCGCGAGCTGACTGTAGCTAGCGCAGTGGCGGGCACGGCGCTCGCGCTGATGGTCGCGGCGAGCCTGATGCTCGTGTCGCTGGCCGCGGCGCGGCCGAGCTGGCTCTCCCCGATCGCGGAGCGTGGCCCGTTTCCGCGCTGGCTCGCCGGCCCGCTGGGTCCGTTGACGAGCTGGTTCACGCTCGACACGCACGGGCTCAACGTCGCCTTCACGGCGATCGTCGCCACGATGTGCCTCTGCTACGTGATCGCCGTGTTCGAGGCGCCTCGCCTGCGCCCGCAGTGGGCGTTGGGAGCCATCGTGCTGGTGCACGTCGTCTTCATGCTCTCGCCGCCGATGCAGCTGACGGACATCTTCAACTACATCAACTACGCGCGGATGGAGGTCGTTCACGGCCTCAACCCGTACACGACTATTCCGGCGCTCGAGCCGGCGAGCGATCCGACCTACCTGTTGTCGAACTGGCACGGATTGCTGAGTCCCTACGGTCCGCTGTTCACGCTGCTCACGCTCGCGATCGTGCCACTCGGAGTCGCTGGGGCCCTGTGGGCATTCAAGATCGTGCTGATGCTGCTCAGCCTCGGGATCGTCTGGATGGTGTGGCGTTGCGCTGAGCTGCTCGGACGCAACCCCCTGAGCGCGGCCGTGTTCGTGGGCCTGAACCCGCTGGTGCTGGTCTGGGGCCTGGGCGGCGATCACAACGACTTCTTCATGGTCTTTCTGATCGTGCTGAGCCTTTACCTGCTTCTGCTCGCCGAGTCGGCACGGGTCGGCCTGCGTGCGCCGGGCGCGGCCGGCATCGGCGGCGAGACTCCGGCCGGCGCGCTGGCGCTGGTGCGGCGTGTGGTGGCCTGGCTCGACGGCACGCCGCGGCCACTGCCGATCGGGGAGCCCGGGCCCTGGCTCGAGGTCGCTGCGGGCTTCGCGCTGTCGGCGGCCGTGGCGATCAAGGCCTCGGCCGCGATCCTTGTTCCGGTGATGATCTTCGGCGCGCCCCGACGTGCGCGATTCGCTCTCGGCGTGCTGTTCGGCGTGGCCGTGCTGGGGGCGGCGACCGTGCTCGCGTTCGGTTTCAACCTGCCGAACCTCGCCCAGCAGGACATCCTCGTCGTTCAGACCGGCATCCCCAACCTGATCGGCTACGTGGCGGGCGTCGGCGGTGAGACGACCGGCCTTCAACACGCGTTCACCGCTGTCCTGGTGGTGGGGGTCATCGGCTCGACGCTGTGGGCCGCGCGCACGCGTCGCTGGATCACCGCGTCGGGCGCCGCGATCCTCGTGCTCCTGCTGACCCTCAGCTGGATGCTGCCCTCCTACATCTTGTGGCTGCTGCCGTTCGCGGCACTCGCGCGAGCCCGCTGGCTGCGGGTGGTGTCGCTCGCCTTCAGCGCTTACGTGTTCCTCTTCTGGATGCCCTACGCCGGCGCGCTTGAGCACTTCCTGCACCTGCACCTTGGCATGACGGCGATCGCGCAACGGATCGGCGACCTCCAGCGAACGCTCGAGTACTGACGGCAGTGCCAGCCGGACGACGCCGGCGCGAAGGAGCCTGCGGGCGCTGCGCAGCCTCAGACGCCGGCCGGGGTAGAGTGGCTCACGGACACCGGTTCGCCGCCGCGGTCGCGGGTCCCCGCCGCCGCTTCGGCGCGCGATCGTCGATGGCGCCGCAGAGCCGCAGTGCCGGCGACCACGAGCACCGTGTAGGACCAGCCGATCACGATGTCGAAGAAGTAGTGCTCGCCGGAGTAGATGAGCATGAACGCCATCCCCAGTACGTAGACGACGAGCAGCACCCGCACCCACGCCCGCGCGCCGCGCCAGAAGAAGCAGGCGACGAACAGCGAGATCGCCGCGTGCATCGATGGGACGGCGGCAAGCTGGTTGCCGAGGTCGTTGCCATCGATCGCGCCGTCGCTGATCGAGCCGGCGGTGTGCAGACCGAGCTTGCCCCAGGTTATGAAGACCGTGCGGTAGATCTCCGGCAGTTCGTGCAGGCGGTCGGCCAGATACCAGGGCGGCGCCGCGGGGTAGAGCACGTAGGTCGCGAAGCCGAGCGTGCTGAGGACGACGATCTGCGCGCGGAACTGCCGGAAGCGCGCGTAGGAGAAGCGCCAGAGGGCGCCTGCGACAACCAGCGCCATGAAGAAGTGGGTCATGTAGAGACCCCACATCGGGTACTCGAACCACTGGACGGCTCGAGTCTGCCCGAGCAGGTGCTGCAGTTCGACCGTCAACAACGGCTTGCCGAACAGGAACTCGTCGAAGTTCACCTGCAGCGAGGTGTGCAGCGGCGTTCCGAAGAACCTCACGAGCGGCGCCGACTGGTCGTAGAAGATCAGCAGGGCGGCCAGCGGCAGCCAATCCCACAACAGCCGCAGACCCCAGCGGGAGAGGTCGGTCAGCGTGAGCGCGAAGAGCCCGGCGACCACCCACAGGACGACGGTGTCGGTATGGATGAAGAGGCCCTTGCGGTGGATCCAGATCGCCGAACCGAGGAGGAAGGTTCCGATCGCGATCGCGCTGATCACAGGATCGCCGCGGCGCACAGCGCCCGGCTGCGCGCGCCGGTCGACCGGCGCCGGGGAGCCGGCGCGCCGCTCGGCGCGTGACATGGCTGACCAGACCACGCGGCGCATCATAAGCGCTTTCTAACACCCCTGACATCTATGTTCACACGATAGATGAGGAATGGGCGTATCGCGTTGCCGCGGAGCCGATGGCTCGACGCTCCCGCCTGCGCCGCCCCGCGTGGCCGCCGCGAGCCGCATCCCGCGCTCGTCTGCCCGCGATCCGCCGGCGGACGCCGGCGATGACCTCCGGCGGGGCTGTTAAGGTCGTCTCGTTTGAGCGGCGTGCCTTCTCAACCGCCCGCGGGCTCGCTTCGCTTGCTCGCAACACGCCGAGGCGGCCGTGCCGGCCGCCGGGGAGGCCGTGTTCTGATTCTCGCCGTGGCCGTCTGCACAGCGGCAGCGGCGCTCGCCATCGGTGCCGGGCGGCCGGAGCGCGCAGGCGCCTCGGCGAGGCTGCCGTGGGTGACGGTGTCGCCGCTGCGGGGCACACCGGATGCCTCGCCCACAACGCAGATCAGCTTTCTCGGGGCGTCCGCTGCCGACATCTCGCACGTCAGCGCCCGCGGCTCCGAAAGCGGTGAGCACCGCGGCGCGCTCGAGCCCTACGCGACCGGCCCAGGCGCGAGCTACCTCATGCCGCGAGCCTTCAGCGCCGGCGAGCGGGTGACGGTAACGGCAGTCGAGAGCAACGGCGACGAACGCCGCGCGATTGGCACGAGCTTCACCGTGGGCAGGCTCTACCAGGTGCCCCCGCCGCCATCCCTGCCGCGCAGCGCGCCGACCGCCGGCTCCGAGCAGAGCTTCGTCTCGCTGCCGAACATGCACCCTCCGACCGTGGACGTCACCACACCGGCAGCCGACCCGGGCCTCGGCGATATTTTCCTCGCACCCAAGGACGGTGCCTCGCAGCCCGGCGCGATGATCGTCAACCCGGCAGGGCAGCTGGTCTGGTTCTCCCCGTCGCCGCCGGGCCAGGAGGCCGCCGACCTGCGCGTCCAGGACTACCTCGGCCAGACGGCCCTGACCTACTGGCAGGGCTCAATCGTCCTCAACCACGGCGTCGGCGAGGGCGTGATCGACAACACGCACTACCAGACGATCGCGCGCGTCAGGGCCGGCAACGGCCTCTCGATGGATCTGCATGAGTTCGATCTCGCGCCGGGCGGCGTGGCCTGGATCACGGTCTATGAGCCCGTCTACGCGAACCTCAGCTCGGTCGGCGGCTCCACGCACGGGATCATCGAGGACTGCGCGGTGCAGGAAATCGACGTGAGAACCGGCCTCGTGATGTTCGAATGGCACGCGCTGGGGCACGTTCCGCTGTCGGCCTCGCACTGGCCCGTGCCGCACACGGCCGGGTCTGACTGGGACTGGTTCCACATCAACTCGATCGATGTCGAGCCGGACCAGAACGTGCTGGTCAACTCCCGCAACACCTGGGCCGCCTACCAGATCGGACACAGCCTCGGCTCGATCCTCTGGAGCCTCGGCGGGCGCAGCAGCTCGTTCGAGCTGGGTCCGGGCGTGCGGTTCGCCTGGCAGCACGACGTGAGAATGCTCGCCGACGGAACCATCCAGATGTTCGACAACGAGGATGACCCCGAGATCGAGGACCGATCGCGAGGCATCGACATAAAGCTCGACTTCGCCACGCACACGGCGACGCTGCTGCAGCAGTACGTCAATCCCGGCCGGCCCGTGCTCGCCGACAGCCAGGGCGACGTGCAGCAACTCCCCAACGGCGACCACCTGCTGGGTTGGGGCGCCGTCGGCTTGGTGTCCGAGCTCTCTCCGGCCGGGGCGCTCACCTTCGAGATGAGCCTGGCCGAGAACGTCGCTTCATATCGTGCGTATCGCTTCCCGTGGGTCGCCACCCCGGCGCGTGCACCCGCGATCGCCGCGAGCGTTGCCAGCGCCCCCGCAACGACCGACGTCGCCGCCAGCTGGAACGGCGCCACCGCCGTCGTGAGCTGGCAGGTGCTCGGGGGTACGAGCCCGGCCGCGCTCGCCCCGGTCGGATCGCCAGTGGCGAGCAGCGGCTTTGAGACCACGATCGCCTCTGCGACGAGCGCCCCCTACGTCGCCGTACAGGCGCTCGGGGCCGGCGGCGCGGTGCTTGCCACCTCGGCCGCCGTCACGCCCACGCCGGCCTGAGCCGGCCCGGTATGCCAACGCCCGGGCGCGCGCCGCCGGCGCCGCCTCGGTGCCTCCAGCCGCGCCGGGAGGGGGGTAAACTCGAGCGGGTGAGCGCGACGACCGACGCCAAGGAGCAGATCGCCACGGCGCTGGCAAGCATCGCCGAGGAGGTCCCCGCGCTGGCGCCGCTGAAGCTCGTCTTCGCAGTGGTGCTGCGCGGCCGCGGCGACGTGCAGCAGTTTCGCGTCGAGCTCCCGGAGCGCAAGGTCACCAAGGAGATCGCAACCGATGCGCGGGTGACGGTCGAGATGCCTCGCGCCTTCTTCAACGTGATGGTCTCCGAGGGCGCACGGGTCGCCGACTGGCGTGAGGCGTTCCACTACGGGCAGGCGAAGGCGACCGGCGTTCCCCAGTTGCTGAAGCTGGTCGAGCGCGTGGTGGACATGCACGAGGAGCGCTCGCGGTTGCGCCGCGCCAAGCAGCACTGAAGCGCCCGGCGGCCGTCGCGCAGGCGCCGCCGCGTCAGGCGTCGACGGACTGCAACGCCGCGAGCACGCGCGTCGCGCACGCTTCGACGTCGAGGCGCTCCGTCAACTCGACGTCGGGGGCTGGCGGTGCCTCGTAGGGGGCGCCGATGCCGGTGAGGTTGGCGAGCGCGCCGCCGCGGGCCTTGGCGTAGAGGCCCTTGACGTCGCGCCTCGCACACTCCTCGAGGCTCGTGTTGACGAACACCTCGACGAAATCGAGCCCGGCCTGCTCGTGCAACTCGCGGGCATGGGCGCGGTCGGCCGCGTAGGGAGAGACCAGGCACACCAGCGCGACCGAGCCGGCGTCGGCGAACAGCAGCGCCAGTTCTGCGACACGGCGCGCGTTCTCGCTGCGGTCGTCGCGGCTGAAGCCGAGGTCGCTGCAGACGCCGTGTCGCAGGTTGTCGCCGTCGAGCCGGTACGCCCAGCGTCCGACGGCGATCAGCTGCTCCTCGACGGCCGAGGCGATCGTGGACTTGCCCGAGCCCGACAGACCCGTGAGCCAGATCGTCGCGCCGCGCTGGCCGAGTCGCGCCCAACGCCGTTCGCGGTCCACGTTGCCCTCATGCCAGCTGACATTGCTCTCGGGCGAGATCGCAGGCCGTGGGTCCCGCAGCGGAGTCTGGCTCATCCTAGAAGTATCCGGCTTTTTTGCGGTCTTCCATGGCGGCTTCTGAGGTTTTGTCGTCGGCGCGGGTTTCGCCGCGTTCGGTGATGCGGGTGGCGGCGATTTCTTTGACGATTTCGGGGATGGTGGTG
>Ga0302319_10007384_pt1 | contig 21637 bp, 14 predicted proteins | sample Bog_T0_2_FD_203319 | JGI IMG/M metagenome (GOLD analysis project Ga0302319, IMG submission 203319) | Peat permafrost microbial communities from Stordalen Mire near Abisko, Sweden - Bog_T0_2 | ecosystem: Environmental > Terrestrial > Soil > Wetlands > Peat | place: Sweden: Abisko, Stordalen Mire... | reverse complement strand
CCTCGACCCAAAACCCTTCATCTGGCATAAAACCGCCGACCAGATCCTCGATTCCATCGCTCGATATTGTAAGCGTATTAATGACTCAGGACACTAGTCACTCTTGGAGATGGTCTTGAAAGAGTTCCGTGCCAGAACAATCGCACTTTGCGTTTTGATGCTGGCGTCGACCGCGTCGGCGAAGGAAAAGGTCACGAAGCTTACCTTCGAGTTTGCCGGCAACACGAGGACGTGGTATTCCTTTGTACCGGATGGCGAAGGCCCCATGCCCGTAGTGGTCCTGCTTCATGGCTCCGGGAGGAACGGGTTGGTGATGGCCGACTGTTGGAAGGACCTGGCAGCGAAGGAGCATTTCATTGTTGCGGCGCCGGACGCGTGGGACTCCGCAGGCTGGGACACCGGACCAGATTCTCCGGACTTCTTCCACGCCATGATTGAAGAAGTGGCAGCGAGGCACGCCATCGATCGAGGCCGCATCTACCTCTTCGGGCATTCCGCGGGTGCGGCTTTCTCGCTGGTCCTGTCGTTGATTGATTCTGAATACTATGCAGCAGCGGCGGTGCATGCGGGCGCGCTGCGGCGAGATCAATACAACTTATTCGATTTTGCCGACCGAAAGATGCCAGTAGCGATCTGGGTTGGAGATCGCGACCCGAACTTTCCATTGGATTTGGTAAACGCTACGAAGAAGGAATTCGAGCGACATGGTAACCCATTGCAGCTCTCTATCATTCCCATGCACGACCATAACTACTATGCAATTTCCGATGAGGTGAACCGGCGGGCATGGGATTTCCTGAAACCGCTGCACTTGGCCCCACCGGCTTCCGCGGACCAACAATAGAGGCGGAGCAAGACTCCTGGCCGACCCATTCCCTGATCCCTGATCTCTGACCCCTGTTGTGCGGTACATTGAATGGGTGACAGACAATCTTATTTGGATAACACTGCTGGTTAAGCTGGGCGTAATGGGATCGACGGCCAGTGTCCTGGCTCGCGTGACTACGTTTCGGAGACTGTTCTTTGCCGAGAAGCGGAGTCACAGGCAAACTGTGGCCTTGCTGGCGTTCATTCTGGTACCGCTGACGATGGGGGTGTGGTTACGGTTCCGGGTGCCAAATGACGCCTTTCTGGGCGCCGACATCTCATTTGAAACTGTGATCCTGCTGGGGTTGCTGGTCGGTCCAGCTTGGGCAATGCTGGGGGGGATCGTCCTGTCAGCGCCGGCGATGTACCACCACGAGTTTCTGGCCCTGCCGGTGAATGCAGCTCTGGGATTGGCTGCCGGGGTGCTGGGCCGCTTTGTCGGGACGGAGGAGATCTGGTCGTTCACGCCGTTCATTGACCTGAGTCTGTGGCGCTGGGTGCGCCGTAACCTGCGCCAGCCGCGCATCGATCGCCAGTTTTTGATGCTGTTCCTGATAGTTGCTGCGGAGGTATGCCGGGACTGGATCGCACACGCTTTTCCGCATCGTCTGTTTGCGCTGCTCGCCAATCAGTGGTGGCTGCAGGTGGCCGTGTGGCTGAGCGCGCCCATCGTGGTGGGTATTGCGCTGAAGGTGTGGAACACGCTGCGCATTGAACTCAAACTTGAGGAGCAGAAGCGACTGCTGCTCGAGGCCCGGCTCGACGCCCTGCAGCGGCAGATCAACCCGCACTTCCTGTTCAACACGCTCAACTCGATTGCATCGCTGGTGCGGATGAAGCCGGAATTGGCCCGCGAGATGACGGTGAAGCTGGCTAACATTCTGCGGGCGCTGCTGAAGGACCACGATACCTATGTGCCGCTGAGCGAAGAGCTGAGCTTTACCGACGACTACCTGGACATTGAGGTGGTGCGATTCGGCGCAGAAAAGTTGAGGGTTGAAAAGGAGATCGATCCGCGCACGCTTTCTGTTCTAGTGCCCAGCATCCTGTTGCAACCGCTGATTGAGAACAGCATCAAGCACGGGCTTGAGCCGCGCCTGAATGGCGGCACGGTGACCCTGCGCAGCCGCCTCGAGGGTGACCGGGTGCTGATCGAAGTGTCTGACGACGGAGTGGGAATCGGCAATAGGCCGGCTTCCGCGCTGCGGAAGACCGGCGCGGGGATTGGCATGAAGAACGTGCAGGAGCGACTGGACGTGCTCTACGGCAGCCAGGCGCGGTTCAACATTGTGAGCAATCCTGGACGAGGCACGCTGGTTTCTATCGAGCTGCCGGCGAATCTTCCGGATGAGCTTTGATGGGTAGCTCTTAGCTTGCTGGTTAGTTACGGCACAAGCAGGATGGGCGCTCGCCAGAAGGTTGCTTTCCCGGTTGACGGGTCAAGAACCGTAACCTGGCAGTCGTATTCACCAGCCGGGAGTCCGTTCACGCCAAGGTTGAAGCTGATCGGCATGGTTCCAAGCCGGCTTGCGGCATTGGGTGTGACGGCTGTTGGCGGTGTCTCAAAGACTTTGTTGCCGGCAAAGTAAAGGCTGACGAATGCGAAGAGGGGCTGGCTGGGTGTTTTACTTTCTGGAACCTGCGATTTGTAGGCCTGGAAGTAGACGTATATCTCACGGGTTGTGCTGAAGACTCGCGTGACGCTGGGAACAAGCTTCTTTCCATCCTGCACGAGAGGGTTAACGGCTGCTTCTTTCTCCTTGTCTTTTGCTTTGGCGGCGTCGAAGAGCGCATCTTTCAAATCGACTCGCTGGCTGCTGAGCACGACGGAACTGATGGGAATTTGTTTCTCTTCCTTGTTAAGGTTGGGAATGATGAAAGTGGTTTGATAAGTCCCGATTCTTCCGGTTTCATCGTCGCGAGCCAGGAATTTGATCATGTATTTGCCGGGAAGAAGCGTGAAGCCGGTGTCGTACTCGATGGGGCGCTTTGCTAACTCCTGGACGGTTGCGTCAGATAGTTTGATGTTCACGTTGTCGCGCACATTGGTGACGGTGGTGCCGCCGACCATGTCTTTGATTTCGCCGACAAAGTCGATAAGTGTGTGCTCTGCGCCGCCGCGCTTGGCCAAAGCTAACTCGCGCCCTGGGATCTTGACCACGATGGGCACGAAGTACTCGGCCCGGTTGAGCTGAAAGTGATCGATCTCCATGGCGATGGAGAGTTCCGTAACGGGGTCCTCGAGCATCAGCGCGTCTTCAAGCTGGCGCTCTTTGTCGACCGCGGTGAACTTGCTGAATTCCTTGTCGGCATAGTAACCCTGGCGGTAATCGAGCTTGGCATCGAGATTTTGTGCGAGGGATACCTTGATGCGGCGGAAGCGCCCGTTCTTTGCTGTATTGGTTGCGTAATATCCGAGCATGTAGTAATCGGAGATGGCATCCTGAGCCTGGACGATGCCATGATCGAGATCATTGTTATCCAAGAGAGCTTTGCCCCCGGTGTCCCCGGCGAGCGCATACAGCGTGTCTTGCGACTGCTGGAAGTTACTGGTATTAGCGAGCGCGGAGGCCCCGGAGTAGATGCCGGAGTTTCCCGGAGAGCCCTGGGTCGCGTCGCCGAGCGGCGCCTGCGCCACCAGGCCGCGCGCGTCTATGGGCCAAAAGGAAACGCCTGCTTTGATAGCGGCGTCGACCGTGGCGTGAAGCTGGGCCTGGTTGTCAATGCCGTTCAATCGAAGGCCACTGGCAAAGTAAATGAGCGATTTCTTTTCGGTCAACTGGCCAAGCATCTTGGCCGCGGTTTGCAAGGCAGAGAGCTGGCGATCGGTGTTGAAGACATTGAACTCGCTGTCGTCCTGGCCGAAGGCGGCCCCGGTGTCGGCGCTGCTTGCATCGTCGATGCTGTTCTTGTCTCCCTGGCCTTCGCCCACGACGAGGGTTGTAAGTATGCTGAGAAGCTTGTTGCGATCGTTGGTGAAGTCCTGAAGGATATCTACAGAACCGCCCTGGTAGCGAAGGATGGATACCATATCGACGGACGTCATCTGGGTGCGAATAAACTGCTCCCCGGCTGAGAGAGCGCGAAGCTGGTCGGCCGGATACATTGTGGACATATCAAAGTAGAGCGCAAGCAGCCGGCGATTCTTATACCGGCTGTTCTCTGTGGTCTCCGGCGCAATTTGCGTGTGCGCTAGCTTCTTATAAATCCTAATATCTTCGTTGCCTGGCTTGGACGCCGGCAGAGGTGCTGAGTTTGCCATTAAGTCCTGATGCTCGCAGAAACGAATGGACTGAGGCACGCCGTCTTCCGTCAAGGTAAAGTCTTTGGCTGTAAGTCCCTGAATGGGTTTGCCATCCTTATCCTTCACAACAACGGCTTCAACCACCAGTTGCACTTTGACTGATAAGGTATAACCCGAATCGTCAGCGGGCTTGTTCTGGCCAATCTGCTGAGCGCTCGCAATAGCGGCGGCGTTGAGGAGAAGAAAAAAGGCTGGAAGGATTCGCATCTTAGAACCTCAGCCTTATTGTGGTTGTCAGGCTGCGCATGGAATTGGCGGCGACGGGCAGCCCGAATTGAGTGCTGTTGACGGTGGTATACCAGCCGGTGAACACGGCATGATTCAGCATGTTGGTCGAGTCGACGCGTGCAATGAGATTGATCTTTGTGGTGGGACGAAACGTGCGTTCCAGCGAGGCGTCGAGACTGAACTGATCGGGTCCGGTTATGGAGTCTCTTCCCGACGTTCCCCATTGGCCGGTGAGCGGCGCGGTGTAGGCTGCCACATTGAGGCGCGCGGCGCCGCTTGTAGTGTAGATGGGAGCGCCGGTCAAGTCTGGCCGAATGGTGAAGAATCCCGTTCCTGGAACCGCGGCCAGATAACTCGGAGTTTCAGGCAGTCCGGTTCCGGCATTTATCTTCGTCACCACCGTCCACTCTTTAAGCAGCCTGCCCCTCCACCCATTCATCAGGTCTCCGCCGCCAAGGCCCTGTCCGCTGGTGTATTGAAGCGTAAGGTTAAGCAGGTGCCGCTGATCGAAGGTAGACAGCGCACGCTCTGCCCGTGGGTCCAGCCAGTTCTGTGCAATGGCTGTCGAGGAGGGAGCCGCGCTCTGGTTCTGTTCGCCCGCTGTCACATGTCCTTGTCCACCCAGCACTGCGTCGTCGTCGAGTGATTTGGAATAGGTATAAAGCAGGGTTGCGGTGAATCCGTTGCGAAGCCTGCGTCGCAATTGCAGCTGCCCCGATTCGCGTGTCGAGTTGCCTCCCGAGGTTCGATACTCAAAGTCCAGCGGACATGAAGGGCATGGAGTAACTGCGCCTATCGGGTAAGTGTTGGGTAGTAACTCCTGCACACCGTGCGTGCCATTGACTCCAAGATAAGTCGCTGTAAGTTGCAGCGCGGCCGGCAAATCGCGTTGGACGGCCAGGTTCCAGGTCTGGGCGTATCCGACGCGTAAGTTAGGATCGACCGCGTAGTTATCCGAGATTGTGGCACCGCAGGAGTTGAATCCGTTGGCCAGAGTCAGCGGGCAAGCGGCACTGTTCTGCACACTCAGGCTAGTCGAAAGCGGAGCCTGCTGCGCTAACTGCTTTGCGGGGGCCAGGTAGACGGAAGTGTCGTGATAAAGGCCGTATCCGGCGCGGACCACGACGGTTGAAGCAGGGATGGGACGCCAGGAGATGCCGATGCGCGGTTCAACGCCGCGCTTGTCCGGGCGAATGAGCGAGCTGGGATAGTGAATTCCTGTGAGAGGTCCGACAGGATCGCTGCCCAGCACCGGCGCGGCGGCGGTGAAGTCGGGCTCAAGGTCAAGGTTGACCAGGCGACCTTTGAGCTCTGTCATGGGCGCGCCATACTCCCAGCGCATGCCTGCGTTGATGGTAAGTATGGACATAACTCGCCAGTCGTCGGTTGCATATGCGTCGTATACCGGTTGCCGAAAGTACTTATCCGCGTTGCCGTATGCTATCTGGCTTGCATCGGGTATGCCGAGCAGAAAGTCGGCGAGATCGGAACCGCTGCTGCCAGTGCCCGCTGTTTCAGCGCCTGTAAAGGTAAAGCTGCCGCGCGGGTTCTGCTGAAAGAAGTCGTTGTACTCCTGCCTGCGAAAGTCGCCGCCCACAGTTATGTTGTGGTGGCCGCGATAGATGCCCACGGACTCGGAAACCGCGCCGGTGCGATTGCGGTTGAACTGACTGTTTGCATCGGAAAGGGACGCGATGCCGCTTGAAAAGCTGAGCGTGGGCGGGCCCCAATTGGCGGGATCCTGATCGTCGCCGCCGATGCCCGCGCTGCCGGCGATGTTCTCACGATTTTCAAAGTAGGGAACAATCAGCGTTCTGAGCCGGCTGAAGTTATATTTGCTGGTGAGAAAGAGATGCTGGCCGAAACGATGCGACCAATTGGCATTCGCATTGATTCCGAGCGTATCGGTGGTATCCACAAAGCCGAAGAGGCTAACATTGCCCGTCCTTGTGCTTTGAAGATTGAAGCCCCCATCCAGCTGATCCTTGCGGCCGAGGGTCTTGTTCAGGTGGAGTTGCACCACATCCTGATGGGTGCTGTTGAGTACAGGGACCTCGAAGTTATAGGCCGATGTGGCTGCCATGTTTGGAAGCGGATAAAGCGCTAGCAAGGCCTTTGCCTGCGAAGTGACCGGGACTTGATTGCCCTCGAACGGCAAACCCGTTACGGGATCATAGATCGTTATCGGTTGGCCGAGTGAGTTAACTAACCCGGAGAGATCGCCTGCCCGCTCAGCTTCAGTGGGGACTAGGCCAGGGTACGTGGCCGCCGTATTGTTGCGCGTCCATTGGTAGGCAGCGAAGAAGTTAGGTCCACGGGGAAGCACATGAGGGATCTTGATTGGTCCGCCGAATGTAATGACTCCAGTGATGAGATCGTAGAAGGGCTTTGGCGTTTCGGTTCCGGTGAGCGAATACGGCCTGGCATTCAGCGCGGAGTTATCCAGGACGGTGGCGAATCCACCGTTGTAGAGGCTCTTGCTGTTGGGCCTTCTGTTTCCAAACGCCTGGTCGAGCGAGTATTGACTGGTGGCCGCGTTATTGACGCTGCCGTTTACCAGTAAGCCTTCGGAGGATTGCTGGCTTTGCTCGTCCGGTGGCTTCGGCATCTCCGGAGTCGCTGCGGCAGCGTTTGATCCGTCGGGCTTTTTCTCAATCGGACGAACGATGAGGGCAGGCAGGGAAATTGTGGGGGCTTGCATCAGCTTTGAGCGCGCCAGCAGCTGGTCGATTGGAAGAAGTTTCAACTCCCACTTACCCGCCGGCGTATTCGGAGCGACAGTAACATCGGCTTGCATGATCGAGAAGCATTGCATCTCGACCTCGATCTTCCAGTTACCGTCTGGCAGGTCAGGGAAGTTATACAGGCCTCCCTGATCGGATATGGTAGTTAGCTTCTTTGTGCCTTGTGTCGCGGTGATGGTAGCTCCGGGAACCGGGAAGCCGCCGAAGGTAACCTGGCCATGATACTCCGCAGCCGCGGCCAGGGTTGAGGCGCAGAGACTTACAAGAGCTATAAAGTGCGAGATGTAGCCAAAGCGCCGCGCCATTTACCAGGTTCAACCGTGTTCTAGTTTGCTGAAGGCTGTTCGATGTGATCGATAACTACTACGTCCACCGAGCCCTTTTGCGGATCGAGTCTCAAACCAAGCTGTTCTTGAAGCGCAGTGAATAGAGAAGGTCCGGGGTCAGACGCGCCTTCACTCCCAGCCGGACCACCCTGTGCGCGACCAGCCATCGGAGGAGGTGCATCGTCGGGTGTCCAGTGGAGTTCAAAATCGTAGTTGCCGATAAGCCCAGTCTTATCGAAGAGGGGGCGACCCAGCCGTTGAGATGAGAGCATCTGCACCAGGTTTGGGATCGGAATACCCTGGCCTGTTATCTTTCCGCGTCCGGTCATCATCCTCATGCCCCCGGTGGATTGGCCATCAAGCCCCTTTATTCCATTGGGGTAGGTGTCGCCCGGCTTAGCCTCCTTCATCTTCAGGCCGCCCTTTGCGACAACAAGCGCATACGTGGGCATCTCCCTGGTCTCGTGATGAAACTTCAGACCGAATCGGTCCACAAGCACCGGCAAAAGCATCTTGCCGCGCTCTTCATATGGAACCTTTTCCAGCTTTGGTGCATCGGCCGCATCGACCTTGGCCTCAATGTCAAACTTATCCGTCCTTACCCAGCCTGGAGCTCCGACAATCCGACTGTCTTCGACACCGAAAGTTTCTCGGAGAACCATCAACAGCGCAACGTTCGAATAGGAAACTCCGTCGGGCGTTTGATTAATCATCATTCGGCCGTCGCCGGACTTGTTTGGCTTGACCGAAGAGACCTCATACGCCGGTGCAGGGCCGGGAGCGGCATCAGTTGGCGGCGCACCTAGCTGCATTTTCTGCGGTGCCTGCCCTTGCGAGCCGGGTGTGGCAAGGATCATGAAGCCGGCCGAAATCAGTAACAGCCATCGGGTTGGTTTGCATTGGCACACAATTGGTTTGGTTGTCATTCGCATTCGCATCCTTTGAGATTGGCGCCGATCGATTGGGAGATGCAGGGACCGCGCACACTTGTCGAACAGGATTTCTATATCAGACGTTTCACTCTCCCTTTCCGTTTGCGGCCGTCCTTAATTCCTCTTTGAGACGCTCTTATCCGTTCTGTCGGTGATAAGTCCTGAGACTGTGCGGGTAGGTAGTCTCCCAGGTCTCAACGCCGAAACCTTGGTCACCATGGTCGCGATGCTAATTCTGCGAAGGCTTCTCGACATGGTCGATGGAGATGACATCGACATCAGTCTTCTCCGCATCGAGCTTCAGGCCAAGCTGCTGTTGGATTGCATCGAAGAGTCCCGGCGCAGCGTCGGCGGAATTCGCTTGCGGTGGAATTGGTGGGTGCCCGTTGAACTGCGAGTCATCCGGTGCAAAGGTGCACTGATAATCGAATCGGCCCTGGATTCCGGTCCGATCGACCACAGGCCGGTCGAGTACAAGAATCTGCAGGAAGCCGGTAAAATCCCCGATGGTTGCATTGACCATGTTCAGCGTGATGCCGCCGGTGCCGGGCCGAATGCTGATGCCGGGCAGCGGGCCCTTCAACTGTGTTGGATTCAGCTTCTGTCCGATCTTACCGACCGTAAGCACGTATGCCGACATTTCTTTCTTGTCGGTATGGAATTTCATTGCGAACCGATCCACGATCAGCTTCCGCATCATGATCTTCAACTGCTCGCCGTTGGGAACGCCCTCTTGTTCCGGCACTGCGGCAATGTCGTAACGGTCCTTGTCCATCCAGTCCGGCCCACCGACGATCTGCTTGACCTGCACGTTGTATGCGAACGAGATGAGGTCGGCCAGAGACGAGTTGCGCGTGGCAAAGTTGCGCCCCTGCAGCGTGAGCCCCTGCATGCTCGCGGCTCCAGAGATGTTCGGCTTGATGGTTGCCACCTCAAAATTGGGGTCGGCGTTCTCGGCCATTGGCGGCTGTTGAGGCGGCGGCTCGGGAATGGCCCAGGCCGTCTCCGGCGTGGCGCGCGTCAGGACTAAGGGCACCGCGTTGGGTCCCTGGCTCCAGTTTCCGTCGATCGTCTTTCCGTCCGCGCTCAATTTGCCTTCATACGTTACACCAGCCAGGTTGAGTGTAAACTTCATGGTCGTGCCCTGCAGCGTGACAGTGGTGAGGTTAAGGGGCGGGACAGGCTGGTCGATGGCGTGGAAGACTCCCTTGTAGCCGCCGCCGTCCGCCTTTGAGATCTTGACTACCACACGCAGGTCCTTGCCGGCGTGGAGCGTGCCCTGCCAGGTGTCCGCAATATCCTGCGTGAGATGGGGCGCTGCGGCCGGCGCAGGGCTAGGCGCAGTGGCCTGCGCGCGGAGTTGATTGACGTTTACAAGGCCAATTGCAAGAGACGCGGCGAGCGTCACGGAACCGGCCAGATTGAGCGTTTTTTTGCTGCGAAGTTTCATCCTGCGCAAAACACTGGAATTGATCATGAAGGCGGACCTCTTTTGTGGCCGGGAGTCTTGTTTCCCAAAACGCGACCAGCGGTGGTTTTATGGAACTGGTTGAGAATACATCGTTAAGACGTTGGTACGTCCCAATCAGCTCGGTGGTTCCTTCATTTTTCTGTTAATCGCAGGTGGGTTATTTGGGGCGGCGAAGCGATTTGGCGAAGGATTTGCGGCGTGGAGGGGAATGATTGCAGCAGCTAACAATTGCAAAGACGCTGGGCCCAGTGGCGAACGGATTCCGCACTGATGGCCTGGCCATCGGCTTCGCTGGCGGCTAACTGGACGGCGAGGTTGCCAATGGTGGAGCTTTCCGTCTGCCCGGTTTCGACCGGCAAGCCGGTGCGCTGCGCGGTTAGCTCGGTGAGTAGCTTGTTGCGGCTTGCGCCTCCCAGGATGTGGATGCGCTGAAGCTTGCGGCCGAGCATGGCTTCCAAACTGCCGAGGGCCGAGGCGTACCGGCTTGCAAGGCTCTCGAAGATGACGCGGGCAAAGACGGGCTCGTTGCCGGCCAGGTCTGGAATGGGCTTCAGGCGACGCCGCCACATCTCATGGTTGATGCGCTCGGGCATGTCGGAATCGAGCAGCAGGGGCTCGGCGTCCACGTCGATGATGCCGGGAAAGCCAGCGCCGGCAGCCTGCGCGATCAGGTCTTCAATGTCCCATGCGCGGCCATCGAGGGCCCAGGCATCCATGCACTGCTTCAGCAGCCACATGCCGTTGACGAGGGTGTGGAAGCATAGGTCACCTGTCGCCGCGCCGAGGTTGGTGTAGCGCGCGTCGAAGGCTTCGCGAGTAGTGACCGGCTCTGAAGTCAGCGTGCCAACCAGCGACCAGGTTCCGGAACAGATGTAAAGGGTAGATGCGAGGCTGGTGGGGATGCCCGCGATGGCGGAGGCTGTGTCGTGGCAGGCCGGTGCAATGAGCTGGGTCTCGCGAAAAGCGTCGAGCTCAGCCAGCGGGCCCTGGATGCGGCCGAGGATGGTTCCGGCGGGGACGATAGGCGGAGCCGCTTCGACGGGAATATTGAGGAGTCGGAACAGGTCGCGGTCCCAGTCGCGGGTCTTCAGGTTGACGAGGCCGGTGTGGGTGGCGTGGGTGTACTCGGCCACGCGGGGTGCGCCAAGCCAGTGGAGGACGTACTCCGGCATGGTGACCCAGGGAGCGAGCGGGGAAATGCCGCTTTTGGGGTCGGCGAGCAACTGGTAGATCGTGTTGATGCGCAGGGGAAGCACGCCGGTGCGCTGGTAAAGCTCGAAGGGCGGCACAAGCAGATCGGCGGCCTGCTTGCTGGAGTTGGTACGCTCGTCGCGGTAGCAGAACGGGTCGCGAACTGGGTGACCGTCAGGCGAGAGACGAACATAGTCCACGCCCCAGCTATCGACGGCGATGGAGGCTATGCCCTCAGGTGCAGCATGTGCGGCTTTGCGGAGACCTTCTTCAAGGCCGGCAAGGATGGAGTCGAGCGGCCAGTGCAGGGAAGTGGTGTGGCGGACCGGACCGTTTGGAATGCGATGAACAACCTCGATGGTGGGTTTGCCATCTGTCCAGCGGAGCAGGGAGACACGGCAGCTTTCAGCGCCTAAATCGACGGCAATTCGAGCGCGTGTTTCCATGGCCCGGGCGGGGCTCCATTCCGATTTAACGCAGCAGTTGTTCAAGCATAGCGCGAAAAGACCAGACTCAACGCAAAAATGCCTCGGGGAGACCGCCGTCCACGGGAATTATGTGACCCGAGGTACAGCGTGCGCGAGGACTGGCCAGGAAGAGAATCGCTTCCGCGCAGTCGGCCGGGTCGATGGGCTGGTGCGTTAATGTGCGCTGAGCATAAAAGCCGGCAAGCAGATTGCGCAACTCGTCGTCGCTGAGCGAGTCCTCGAAAGAAATATTGTACTTGGTCAGCGAGGCGCGGACGCGGTCGCGCGGAAACATGGTGGAACCCTTCACGACCGTCGCGGGGCTGATGCCGTTGACCCGGATGCGCGGCGAAAGAGCGACGGCCAACTCGCGGACTAGGTGCGAGAGGGCGGCCTTGCTGACGTCGTAGGCCTCGCTGCCGCGTTTGGCAACCACGGCATTGGCGGAACTGGTGAGCACGATGCAGGCGTCGAGGGCCTGATCGTTGAACGGTTTGGCGGCTTCGTCGGCCAGCAGGTAGTTGGCGGTGACGTTGACATCGAGGGTGGTGGCCCACAGGGCGTCGGGAATGACGCCGTCTGGCGAAGATGGGAAGAGCGCCGCGGTGTTGATGAGGATGTCGACGCCGCCAAAGGCCGCGATGGTTGCGTGCAGGGCTTTCGAAATGGATTCGCGGTTGCGGATGTCGACCGGGGTGACGGCGGTGAATTCCTTCGAGGTTATGGAAGCCAGTTCGGTGGCGACGCGCTGTGCGGCTGGTTCGTCGCGGTCGGCTACCACAACGTGAGCGCCTCGGGCAGCGGCCAGGAGGGCGACTTCGCGGCCAATTCCGCTGCCTCCGCCAACAACCAGCGCAATGCGTCGGCTGAGTTCCTTTTCGGGCGGCTGGCGGCGGATTTTAGCCTCTTCCATGGCCCAGTATTCAATGCGGAAGGCCTCAATAGCCGGTAGCGCGACGTAATTGGTGAAGACCTTGAAGCTGGCAGGGTCGTTGGCCGGGCCGCACTGGGGCAGCGTTCCGGTAATCCACCCCGTCGACGAAGACCCGTCGCCGGGAACCCCGGTAACTTCGCCTTCGGAGAGCAGGCTTGCGCCTTCCATCACATGAATGGCGTTGGTATAGAACTCGCCTGTGATGCGGGCCTCGGTCTTGTTCTTGCCAAAGCTGAACATGCCGAGGCCCTGAATGAGCACGATGGTGGGGCTGGCGTCGCGAAGCGCGGGAGAATCGGGAGTGGCGAAGGAGTGATAGTAGTCGGCATACTGCTGGCGGTATTCGTCGAGGGAGGCGACGATCTGATTGCGGAGGGCGGCGAGGTCTGCGCCTTCAGGCCAAGGGACGAACAGCGGGCGGATCTTGGTGCGGATGAAGTGGTCGGGACAGCTGGTGCCAAGGAAAGAAAGATCCTTTGCATGAACCGAATTGACGAATTGGAGGACGTCGGGGGCGTCGGAGAAGCTTAAAATCCAACGGTTCAGGGTGCTGACGCGGCCGCGAAGATAAGGGGCGATCTGGACGGCGAGGTTGCGGCGGTCCTCACGTGCGGGGACATGTTCACCGCCGAAGCGGCTGGTGCCCCTGGCGATTCCGTGGCGCTGAATAAACTGGCCGATCTGGTCGATAACGGTGAGGGTGTTCAGGTAGCACTCGCGCTGGGTTTGGCCCCACGTAAACAGGCCGTGGCCGCCGAGGACAATGCCGTCGCAGCCGGGATTGTCGCGGACCGCGCTGCGCATCATCAGGCCCAGTTCAAAGCCGGGGCGCTGCCAGGGAACCCAAACCAGAGAGTGGTTGAATTCGCGGTTGAACTCCTCCATTTTGGTCTTTCCGTTGGCTGAGGCGGCTAGAGCGATGCCCCAGTCGGGGTGGAGGTGATCGACGTGCGGGAAGGGAACAAAACCGTGCAACGGAGTGTCGATGGAGGCGGCTACGGGGTTGTTGCGGAAGGCGGCGATGGCGTACATGGGGACCATGTCGTCTTCGGTGTCGACGCCTTTGTAGCTTCGCTCCAGCGAGAGCAGCTTTTCCTGGTAAAGGGTTGCGAATCCGGCGCGCTTGATGCTGCCCAAATCGCCGCCGGAGCCTTTTACCCAGAGGACTTCGACCGGTTCGCCGGTGAGAGGGTCTGTTTCAATGACTTTCGAACTCGTGTTTCCGCCGGCGAAATTGGTAATGCGAAGGTCGGATCCAAGCAAGTTGGAGCGATAGCGCAGGAGTTCGGGCTCGTCGAGAGATGCGGCCAGGCTGGGGTCCCAGTGGTCGTCGAGGAACTTGAGGGTCGGAGTTGCTAGAGATGCCAAGGTCATATACACCACTCTACGAGGAATGAATGAAGCCTGGTAAAGATTGTACAGTTAAGAGCAATAGGGAATCTATTTCACAGCGGAATTGTTCCGCCGGCGCTCGCGAATTGGACAACACGGCATGGGGCCCAAGTCGCCCTCTTTCAAAGGCGGATTCTCGCGTCGCCTATTCTCAATCGGCGGGTTCCCTATTTCAGCCAGACTTTGATAAAGATTGTGGATTCGAGCTTCACGTCTTTCATCAGCCCGTGAATTTCGCTGGCCCCATTGTCGTCCAGTTCCTGATCGAGACTCACACCCTTAATTTGACTCCCGTAATAAACGCGTTGATCCACATGGCCGCTTAAGCTAGTTCCGGGTGCCGTGCCGTGGCTGGACAACGAATCCCCCCCACCCCGGGACAAAAGTCCTTCGTTCCCCGTGTCCTTCTGGAATTCGGGGTCGACACTGATGGCGACGATCTGTCCCTGGAACGGATGCAGTTCGCCCTTAACCTCGACGTGATCGAACTTGATGGCTAGCGTCGAAGTGCCGCCTCCTTCTCCCTTGGACTCAGCCGTGGTCAGTTTGCCGATAAGCCTGGACCCGGTGGGAACTTCGGTGCCGTCCTTCAATACCGACGGAGCAATCGTCTTGGCCACAATGACATCGCCGGCCCAGGCCGACTTGGAATTCACGCTGACCGCGAACTTTGCCTGAAGAATCGTGGGAGGTACAGGAGCCTGGGAAGATGCCGAGCGAGCGGAGAAAAAGATAACGATGATGGCCACGACGGCCGCCAATTTCCTGCGAAATCGATTCATGGATTCTCCGGTCTGTGGTTCCTCTAGGATACCGATTCTTCAGCCCCTAGAGTTTCAGGGGTCACGGCTTTGTGGCGCACATAATTGTACGGAGGTACGGTGTAGCCGCGGAGGAGCGCGATTCCGAGTTGGATGAGACGGGGACCGTAGGATTCGACTTCATGCGAGATGGATCCGATCATGGCGCTCTTGCCGGAACGCATCTCTTCAATGACCTCTGGGATGCAGTCCTGGCCGACGATGGCAAAGTCCTGCTCGCGGCTGAATTGACGAGCTGCGTCGAGTACGCCAAGTGCGCTGGAGTCGGTGGCTGCGGCGACCAGGATGTGTTCGCCCGTGCGAAGGTTGCGGAGAAACTCGGCGACGGCCAGTTGGCTGGGTTTACGCATGCCGCGGCCTTCCAACTGGATAAAGTGTTCCGGTGGGATTCCGGGGAAGCGGTCGCGGATGCCGTCGAATGCGCCGGTGATGCGGCTATGGACGAAGCTGCCTGCCTCGGAGAATCCTATGCCCAAAACCCAGTCGATTTTGCCTTTCCACTTGCGGAGGGCGTGGCCTGCCAGCAGTGAGCCGGCTTCGAAGCCGACCTCGAAGTTGTCGACGCCGAAGTAGGTGGCGTTGGGGTGCGGCACGTCGATGGCGACCATGGGAATATCGGCTTTTTTGAAGATATGGGCCACACGCGGGGCTATGCGCTCCTCGACCTGAAACTCGATTGCCAGGTCCACGCGCCTGGCCACAAACTCTTCGGCGTTCTGGATTGCAACGTCGGGGTCATAGTGGTTGTCGAGCATGAGAAATTCGACGCCGGATGCGGCTGCCGCTGCGGTGACGCTTTGCGCCACGGCGACCGAGAACGGCATCTCGGCGCTTTGTGCGGCAAAGCCGAACCGCAGCCGCCGCGGACGCGATACCAGCCGGTAAAGGCCGTTCTGCGTCTGCGCGACGTAGCCGCGGTGGACCAGCGTCTTGAGGATTCGGTAGACGCTGGTCTTGGAGATCCGGGTATTCTGGTACACGTCTTCCAGAGTGACAGGAGAATTATTCTGCTCCAGCAGCTCGAGCACGTCGAGTGCCTTGGAGAGAATCGGAATCAGATAAAGGCGTTTGATCTTGGAGCTGGGCAAGCGTATTTCTCCATCCGGACGGACACTTGAAAAGGTGGCGACAAACCAGAATAACTCGTTTCAGGCGTAACTATTAACAGTGGATTGCCGGCTGCCCCGTTCCTCGGCGATTCGCTCTACGTAACCGCTGGAACGCAGAGCGGCAAGGGGATCGGGAGGCAGGCCACGGGCGACCCTCCAGGCGGCAATGAGTGGGCGCACGTCGGTCCAGAATGCCCCTCGGAACAGTTCTTCCGCAGCCACCAGATCGCAGGTTTGCTGGTGGTGCGCGAGTTCGTCGCGATCGATGAGGGCGGCCTTCAGCATGAGTTCCTGCGCGGTGACCACGGATTGCACGGTGGCTTCGATCTTGCCTTTCAGGTTGTGACTTTGGTCGATCATGAAGGCGATATCCTCGGCGTGCCCCTCCCTGGCTCCGGTTTGGATCTCATGGAAAATGCGGAAGATCTGGTAAGGATCGATGGAGCCGAGGGTCAGGTCGTCGTCGGCATAGCGCCGGTCGTTGAAGTGGAAACCGCCCAGCAGGCTGGTGTGAAGCAGCCAGGCCACAATCTGCTCGATGTTTTGCGCGGCATAGTGGTGGCCGGTGTCCACCAGGACGCGTGCCTGGGGTCCGGCCGTGCGAGCCAGATGGGACGACATGCCCCAGTCGGCGATATCGGTGTGATAAAAAGCCGGCTCAAAGGGCTTGTACTCGATGAGCAGGCGCTGCCCAGGAGCCAGCCGAGTATGCGCGGCACCGAGCGCTTCTTCAAGCCAGCCAATGCGCTTGCGGATGCTTTGGGTGCCGGGGTAGTTGGAGCCGTCGGCGAGCCAGAGGGAGATATCGCGGGAGCCAAGCTGCTTTGCGATCTCGATGGAATCGAGAACGTGGTCGAGGGCCTGCTTGCGGACTTCAGGCGCGGGATTGCACAGGGAACCGAATTTGTATTGCCGATCCTGAAAAAGGTTTGGGTTGATGGAACCGGCACGAACACCAAACCTTCGCTCCAGCCCGGCCACGACGGGCACATCGGCAAGGCCGTTTGGCAAATCCCACAGCACGTGCAGCGCCACCGTAGGGGTAACTCCGGTGAGGCGATTCACTTCGGCGGCATCGGCGAATTTCTCCTCGATGGTGGAAGCGGCCGCGGCCTGAACGAATTTGCCGAAGCGGGTGCCAGTGTTGGCGAATCCCCATGAAGGAATCTCGATTTGGAATGCGTCGAGAACCTGGGCTGCCTGGTCGAAAGTTGCTGAATCGAAGACGCTCATGGTCGGTTTTCCTTGCAGGGGATATTGGCCCTGTATTCAACATCGCACTTCATCGCAAATCAAGAATGCATTGCGGATTACACGTCGTCAAAAAATCAAACCGGGTCGCGCACCAGAATTACATGAAGAAAGCGCGGTCCGTGTACGCCTTTGATGCGCGTCATTTCAATGTCGGCCGTAGCGCTGGGCCCGGAGATCCAGGTAACCAGATTGGGCGGCACTTGGCAGCGTTCAAAATACTCGGGCAGAGTTTCCACCACCTGACTGGCGCGAAGAATGCAAAGATGCCAGTCTGGCAGCAGGGTAAGCACCCGCCGGCCTTCCGTTAGCGAGTGATGGAGCGCAATGGTTCCCGAATCGGCCACGCCGCAGAAGGCCGCCGTGACGACACCTTCAACTGCTTCGATCTCCTCGATCCGGAGGCCGTCATCGACCTTCCAGTTGAAACCGCCGGCGAGCCATTCCGCGGCAAGTCCCGGCGGCGCGGCAAAGGTATGTTTCCCGCTGGCAGCCAGTTGCGCGGCAATCGATGCTGCCACGTCTTCCGGCGAACACTCCACGACTTCCGCTCCGTACTCGCGAAGGCGTTCGATCATAAGATGAATGCGGGCGTCGGCGGTGAGTTGGCCGCGGACGATGAATGTGCAAGGCAATGCGGCGTAGGCGGTTTCGGAGTTGTAGCCTGGGTCGGCCAAGGCGTGGGTCGCGAGGCGCACTCGATCGAGAATCCGTTGCCGGGAAGTGGGAGGCGCGCTCATTTTGCTTGCCTTTTCAATTCCACCCCAACTGGGGTCCGAGCCGCCCACCAGTTTCGGAAGGTCTGCGAGGGCAAGCCGCGCAGGTCGCGGGTCTGGGTCCATTTGGCGCCAATGCCGGGCAGAGAGTGAATCCATCCATCGCCGGCGGTGAAGAACCACAGACCGATACGCCCCAGGCGCTGAGCTGCCCGGAATCGCCAAGCGCTGGCAAACAGGAAATTTGCAATCTTCATCCCCAGGTACATGGGATCGAGGAAGCGGTTGAAGCGGCCCCGCTCCTGATCGGTGACCTGGGCGCGCAGGTCGATAAGCACCTCGGGAATATTGATCTTGACCGGGCAGACCTCGTAGCATGCGCCGCATAGCGATGAGGCATAGGGCAGCGACTGGGAATGCTGCATCCGCATTAATTGCGGCGTCAGAATGGCTCCGATGGGCCCTGGATATACCGATCCGTAGGCGTGGCCTCCGGTTTGGCGATAGACGGGACATGCGTTCATGCAGGCAGCGCAACGGATGCACTTGAGGGTCTGGCGCTCAATGGGCCTGGAGAGGATGGAGGAACGCTGGTTGTCGAGCAGCACAACGTGAAAGCGCTGGGGACCGTCGCCCGGAGTGACGCCGGTCCACAGCGAGGTGTAGGGATTCATCCGTTCGCCGGTGGCCGAGCGCGCAAGAACCTGGAGCATGACTTCGAGGTTCTGAAAGCGCGGCAGCACTTTTTCAATTCCGGCCAGCGTAATCAGGGTGCGGGGCAGCGTCAGGCACATCCGGCCATTGCCTTCAGACTCGACCACGGCCACCGAGCCGGTTTCGGCGATCAGGAAGTTTGCGCCGCCGATTGCCGTGGGCACGGTGAGGAATTTCTGACGAAGATAGGTGCGCGCAGCGGCGGTAAGCGCCTCCGGGTCGTCGGAGAGGTTCTCGAGCCCCATGCGCCGCGCAAAAATCTCGCGCACCTGGCTGCGGTTCACATGCAGGGCGGGGACGACAATGTGCGAGGGCTCATCGTTTCCGAGCTGTAGGATAAGCTCGGCCAGATCGGTCTCGAAGACGCTGATGCCGGCGGCTTCCAGCGAGGGATTCAGCTGGATTTCAGCCGAAGTCATGGTCTTGATCTTGATGACCTCGGTAGCGTTTTCCTCGCGGAGCAAGTTGAGGACGATCTGGCGCGCCTCGGCGGCATCCCCGGCCCAGTGAACCGTTCCCCCGGCCGCAGAGCAGCGCGTTTCAAACTGTTCCAGGTAGTAGGCCAGGTTATCCAGCGCATGCGCCCGAATGGCCGATGCAGCCTGGCGAAGCTGCTGCCAATCGGTCTTTTCTTCTACCAGCTTGCCGCGCTTGGCCTGAATTACATCGATGGCGTGGGCCACATTTTTGCGCAGTTGCGGATTGCGCAGCACCGGCAGCGCGGCCTGCGGGAACGGCAGCGCCAGCAAGGGGTCGAGCTGGGGATGGGCTGCGGCTGTTTGGCTCATGCCAGTGCCTCTGCTGATGAGGCGTCCGTGCTTGCCAGTATCTCGGCCAGATGGATTGTCTTCATCCCGGCGTATTGGCGATGCATGGCCCCGCCGAGGTGCATCAGGCAACTGTTGTCGAGCGCGGTGCAATATTCCGCGCCGGTCTCGACAATGTCCTGCAGCTTGACCCCCAGCATGGCGGAGGAGACCTCAGCATTCTTCACGGAAAATGTCCCGCCAAAGCCGCAGCAGCGGTCCGTGTTGGCGAGTGGCGACAGGCTCAGCCCGCGAACCTTGGCAAGCAGGCGGTAGGGCCGGTCGCCCAGGTCGAGTGCGCGCAGGCCGTGGCAACTGGCATGGTAGACGACGCGATGAGGAAAGCTGGCGCCCACATCCTCCACGCCAAGGCGGTCAACCAGAAACTCGCTCAACTCGAATACCCGCGGCAGCAGCGCGGCAAGCTCCTTGCGAAGCGTTTCGTTGCCGAGTTCCTCAAACAGTCCGGGGTATTGATCGCGGATCATCGCCACGCACGACGAGGAAGGGATCACCACGGTCTCTGCATCCTGGTAGAGCCGCACGAATCGTTTGGCCTGGGAGTAGGCTTCTCCGCGAAATCCGGTGTTGGCGTGCATTTGTCCGCAGCAGGTTTGCTGGGGCCGGAAGTCGATTTCGACGCCGAGGTGCTCAAGCAGGCGCACCACCGCCCGCCCGGTCTCCGGGAAGAGCGTGTCGTTGTAGCAGGTGATGAACAGCGAAGCGCGCATGTCTGGACTCTATTGTTGCAGATCGCTTAACGAGAAAAGGAATGATATTCGATAGGGACACGAATTGTCTATTGCAAATCGAAGCTCTGCGGCTGGCCCACCGGTGGATTCCCTCAAATGTACGGTGCCCCATTCTTGCGACTTACCGGGTCCCCCGACCCACAGAGTGGGTGCCCGCAGGTCTTCGTCGCTGGGGTGGTCGGTCGCAAGGGTGGGAGACCGCAATCCTCGACCCAGAGCTCGTCTGAATAGAGGGACATACCTACTCCCCCACCAAATTACCACCAAATTCCAGACCTCTTCGACGCCGAGAGCCGCGTCTGCACGGTGCATGGTCGATAAATCAGCGCATTCACGGCCAGACCTGCCCCCTGTTGCGCTAGAATGGCCGGTTCCATTTTCAGGAGGCAACATGCACGCTCAAATCCAGAGGAGAACCGGGAACCGCTCCTCGCTCCTCCAGCTTTTCTCCTTGACCGTTTTGCTTTGCGCCGTTCTGTTCAGCGGGCCGGCAGCCCGCGCGCAGAGTCCGGACGACGAAAAGAAAATTAACGACACCATTTCGAAGCTCACGCTGGAAGAGAAGATTCACATGCTCTCGGGGTCCAGCATGATGGCCTCCACCGGCATTGCGCGGCTGGGCATTCCCGCCTTCCGCATGAGCGACGGCCCGGTGGGCGCGCATATTCCTCCTCCATCCACGGCTTACGCGGCTGGCATCGGCCTGGCCGCGAGCTGGGACCGCGACCTGGCTCAGCGCGTCGGCACGCAGATTGGCCGTGACGCCCGCTCGCGTGGCGCCAGCTTCCTGCTCGGCCCTGGCGTCAACATCTATCGCGCGCCCTTGAACGGCAGAAACTTTGAGTACTTCGGCGAGGACCCATTCCTGGCCAGCCAGATTGCCGTGGGCTATATCGACGGCGTCCAATCGCAGGGCGTGAGCGCCACCATCAAGCACTTTGCCGCCAACAACTCGGAGTACTTCCGGTTCACCGAGGACTCGGTCGTCAGCGAGCGGGCGCTCAGGGAGATTTATCTGCCCACCTTTGAAGCGGCCGTGAAGCAGGCCCACGTGGGAGCGATCATGGACTCCTACAACCTGATCAACGGCGTGCATGCCACTGCGAATGCCCACCTGAACGTGGAGATCGCGAAGCAGCAGTGGGGCTTTGACGGCGTAATGATGTCGGACTGGACAGCGACCCACGACGGCGTGGCCGCGGCCAACGCCGGACTGGACCTGGAGATGCCGTTCGGTGTCTACATGAACGAGCAAACGCTGCTGCCGGCGGTCAAAAGCGGAGTCGTAAAGGAATCCGTGATCGACGACAAGATCCGCCGCATTCTTCGCGAAGGCTACCGCTTTGGCTGGATCGGCCACGACCCGCTGGAGAACTCGATACCCCGCTATAACCAGCAAGGCCGCGTGGCCGCGTTGCAGGGCGCGCGTGAGGGAATCGTGCTATTGAAGAACCAGGGCAATCTGCTTCCCCTCGACCCCGTCAAGGTGAAGACCATCGCGGTGATCGGCCCCGACGCGTTTCCGGCCATTCCCACAGCCGGTGGCAGCGGCATGGTTCCCACCTTCTCCGAAGTGAGCGCGCTCAAAGGTATCAGCGACAAGCTGGGCTTG
>Ga0302319_10007383_pt1 | contig 21637 bp, 18 predicted proteins | sample Bog_T0_2_FD_203319 | JGI IMG/M metagenome (GOLD analysis project Ga0302319, IMG submission 203319) | Peat permafrost microbial communities from Stordalen Mire near Abisko, Sweden - Bog_T0_2 | ecosystem: Environmental > Terrestrial > Soil > Wetlands > Peat | place: Sweden: Abisko, Stordalen Mire... | reverse complement strand
GTCAAGATGGAAAATGCAGGGCGGTCAGCCCGTTCCGCACGCGATACGGCCTCCGCCCGAGGCAGCCGCCAGCCGGGAATCTGATTTTGTCAAATTAATGTTATGGGGCTACAAATCCGCCGCATGAGTTCGGACGACTGTCCTTTTGCGGGGTGCGCTGTGATCGGGAAAGAACCTGGCGATGGAAGTGCCGGCGGAAGGCGTGTCCTGCTGGTGGATGGCGTCGGAACGAACCGCGATGTCATCGGCGCCTTCCTGCGCCACGGCGGCCATGCGGTGCTGGCGGCGGAAAGCGGTGAGGAAGCCGTGCTGCTCGCGTCCGCGCGGGAATTCGACCTGATCATCATGGACTTGCGCATGCCGGAGATGGACGGGCTGGAAGCCGCGCGGCGCATCCGGGCACTGCCGCCCCCGCGCGGCCGGGTGACCATGCTCGCCCTGACGGCGCGCGACACTCCGGGCCAGATGGCGCAGTGCGCCGACGCCGGCATGGACGGGCACGTCGCCAAGCCGGTTGAGTATGCCGCGCTGATGGACGCTGTTTGCCGCGCCCCGGCGGAGCATGTGGCTGTGACAGCGGAAGGCCGCGAGCCGCCGCCCGCGCGCCTCGACCGCGCGGTGCTTGCGGAGACGCTGGCCTGCCTGCCCGATGACGATGCCGCGGCACATCTCCGGTCGCTCCGTTCCCGCAAGGAGGAAATGCTGCTGCTGCTGGATCGGCCGGACGCCCGTCCCGAGTGGGCAGCGGCCGCGCACACCCTGGGATCTTCGGCTGGCCTGTTCGGCTTCATGGCGCTGTCCGCGGCATCGCGGAGATTCGAGCGCGCCGAGGAGGCCGGCGCTCCGGACGGCGTTTCGCTCGATGAGTTCCGCATTGAGACCGGTGCGGCGCTGGCCGCGCTGGACGGGCTGATAAGCGAGCTGGCGGCGCGGGCGCCATGACCGGTTCCGCCATCCCGAACGGCGTGATTGTGGCGGAGAACGATGCGCTGATGCGCGGGGTGCTCCGCTCGATGCTGCAGTGGGCGGGGCAGCAGGTTTTTCCTGTCGCCGACGGGCTGGAAGCGGTGAATCTGGCGCGGACGTTCAAGGCAAGGCTGGTGCTGCTGGACATAGGCATGCCGCGTCTCAACGGGCTGCTGGCCTGCGAGGCGATCCATGCGTTGCCGGGCTATCTGGATGTGCCGATCATCATGCTCACGGGGTACGACGACGGACGTTTCCGGCTGGCCGCACAGCGGCTTGGCGCCACCGCCTTCATCACCAAGCCGTTCCGGCCGATCATGCTGCTGGCACAACTGGCAGCCTACCTTGACGTGCCGGGGGATGTCCTGCTGCCGATCGGCGCGGCTGCCGGTGATGTTCCGCTCGGCGGGTGCGCGCAGGAGTGGAAAGCAAACACCGGCCCCGGGTCAGTATTTGGCGAAAACCAGCATTTTGCGACCGGCCGCGACGTGGTGCGCATCTGCCGTGATGCCGAGGCTGGCGCTGGCGGCCAGGGCCAGCCAGCCACCGGAACTCCGCCGCCGCATGCCGGCCCGTCCGTTGCGTGCCAGGCGTCCCCTCCGGGAACCGCTGGCCCAACGCGTCCTCCCTGCCCGCCGGGCAGAGCCGTTGCCGCCGGATGACCGGTTTCATGCGAAGCCATGAGCCGGCCGGAGGCCGGCAGGTCATGTCCAGAAAAGAGCACAGCCATGAATGAATACGTTTTGAGGCTCTATGTGACTGGACAGACATCCCGTGCGGCGCGTGCGATCGCCAACCTCCGCCAGCTGTGTGAGATCGAGCTCCAGGACCGCTTCCGGATCGACGTGATCGACGTGCTGGAACATCCAGAGCTCGCCGAGGCGGAACGGATCCTGGCGACGCCAACGCTTGTCCGGCAGCTACCGCCGCCGCTCAGGCGCGTCATCGGCGACCTTTCGGAGACCAGCAAAGTCCTTCTCGGTCTTGACATCTGGCCCTCCGCGCAGGCCGGCCCCACGGACACCGGCCCGTCCCGCGACGGTGACGGGGCAACGCCGTTAGAGTGAAAAGTGTTGTGCCAAAATGACCAGCATCCGATCGATCGCGAAGCTTGAGACCCACATCCCCGGCTTTGACCACGTCGCGGACGGCGGCCTGCCGATGGGGCGCACCACCCTGGTGTGCGGCACCGCCGGCAGCGCGAAGACCATCCTTGCCGCGCAGTTCCTGGCCGAGGGAATCCGGCATGGCGGCGGATCCGGGGTGTTCGTCACATTCGAGGAAAGCGCCGGCGATGTCCGGCAGAACATGATGGGCTTCGGATGGGATATCGCCGGATGGGAGGCCGAAGGCCGCTGGGCATTCGTTGATGCGTCTCCGGACCCGGACGTTGAGCCCCTGATTGCCGGCGACTACGATCTCGGCGGGCTGCTGGCGCGGATAGAGCATGCGGTGTCGCGGGTTGGCGCAACGCGCCTGTCCATGGATTCGCTCGGGGCGATCTTCACCCAGTTCACCGACAGCGCCACGGTGCGGCGCGAGATGTTCCGGATCGCCGTGGCGCTCAAGCGGCTTGGCCTGACCGCACTGCTGACTGCGGAGCGCACCGCTGAGTACGGAGAGATCGCGCGCTACGGCGTCGAGGAGTTTGTCGCAGACAACGTCATCATCCTGCGCAACGTGCTGGAGGGCGAGACCCGGCGGCGGACCATGGAAATCCTGAAGTTCCGCGGCACGCCGCACCACAAGGGGGAATATCCATTCGCGGTGATCAACGGCGAGGGCATGGTTGTCATCCCGCTCTCCGCGATCGAGCTGAAGCAGAAGTCGTCGGACATCCGGATTACGTCCGGAAACGACGCCATGGACGGGATGTGCGGCGGCGGGTTCTTCCGTGATTCGATCATACTCGCTTCCGGCGCCACCGGCACAGGCAAGACGCTGCTGGCGACTGAGTTCATGGCCGGCGGCGTTGGCCTGGGCGAGCGCTGCCTGCTCTTTGCCTTCGAGGAAAGCAGGGAGCAGCTGTTCAGGAACGCGCGCGGCTGGGGCGTCGGTTTCGAGCGGATGGAGCAGGACGGCCTGCTGAAGGTGAATTGCGCATATCCTGAAACGGATGGCCTCGAGGACCACCTCATCCGCATGAAGCGCACCATACAGGCGTACAGGCCGCAGCGGGTGGCGGTCGACAGCCTGTCGGCTCTCGAGCGCGTGTCAGGCCCGCGGGGTTACCGCGAATTCGTCATCGGCCTCACGTCTTTCATCAAGCAGCAGGAGATCGCCGGCCTGTTCACGGCCACCACGCCCAATCTGCTTGGCGGCGAGTCGGTGACCGAGGCGCACATCTCAACCATCACCGATCTCATCATCCTGCTCCGCTACGTCGAGATTTACGGTGAGATGAGGCGTGGCCTGACTGTGCTGAAGATGCGCGGTTCACGCCACGACAAGGACATCCGGGAGTTTACCATTGATGCGGGCGGCATGCATGTCGGCAAGCCGTTCCGCCAGGTCACCGGCATCCTGGCCGGCACCCCCCGCCACGCAAGCGGCGGCGAGCTTGACGTCATCCACAACCTCTTCAGCAACGAATAGCGGCATGGCCGGGAGCTACGCCGTTCTGGTGGCCGGCGGTGACCCGGTGGCGCTGGAAGCGGTCGCGCGGGTTCTCGGGGACGCCGGGTGCCGCGTGCTGCAGGCCGCAGACGCGGGCGGGGCGTTGCGCCTGGCGCGCCGGAACCGCCCGTCGCTCGCGCTGCTGGACTGGGCGCTTCCGGGCGGCGGCATTGAGGCGGTGCGCCGCATCCGCGCCGATGCCGCGCTGGATCCGGTGGCGGTTGTGCTGATGGGCGCCCCGGAGCAGCAGGCTGCGGGACTTGAGGCGGGCGCTGACGGCTATGTTGTCAGCCCGGCCGCCAAAGACCTGCTGCTGGCGAGCGTCCGTGCCCACCTGCGCCAGAGCGGGCGCATCGACCGATACCGGACCAGCGAGGCAAAGATCCGCAAGCTGCTCGAACAGCAGGCGGACGCCGTCGTGGTGGTCGATGTCCTGGGAGTCATCAAATACGCGAACCAGGCGGCCGGAGCGCTGTTTGGCAGGCAGCCGGCGGAGCTGGATGGCGTGCCGTTTGGTTTTCCGACCGCCGGCGGCAGCGGCAATGAGGTCCAGGTGCTGGACATCACGGCGCGCGGCGGGCAGGCGTCGGTGGCGGAGATGCGCGTCACGCCGGCCGAATGGGATGGCCAGCCTGCCTGGATCGCGACGCTGCGCGACATCACCGCGCGCCGGGCTGCCGAACTGGCGGTCCGGGAAAGCAAGGCGCTGCTGGACATGGCGAGCAGCGTCGCGAGGCTTGGCGCCTGGAGCTTCGATTTTGCCACCCGCGCCAGGGTCTGGTCGGACAGCGCGCGCGAAATCATCGGCTTTGCGCCTGGCGTCACGCTGGGCCCCGCAGAAACGGTTGCGCTGGTTGTGCCGGAGCACCGCGCCTCGGTCCGCAAATGCTTCTCCGCCTGCATGCGGGCGGGGGTGCCCTTTGACATCGAGGCGGAGCTGACGACGATCAGGGGTCAGCGCATCCATGTGCGCAGTCTCGGCGAGGCGGTGCGCGACGAAGAGGGGCGGATCGTCCGTGTGCAGGGCGCATTCCTTGACATCACCAGCCTGAAGCTGGCCGAGCAGAGTGTTGCCCGCAGCGAGCGCCGCTTCCGCGAACTCACGGAAGCCATGCCGATGATTGTCTGGACGGCAACACCGGACGGAGCCGTCGACTACGTCAACTGGCAGTTTTTCGACTACACCGGAATCCCGGCCGGCGGCCCTCCTGAAGGCTGCTGGCAGCAGGCGCTGCATCAGGAGGATCTGGAGCGGCTCGGACCGGTGTGGAAGCACGCGCTTGAGACCGGTGAGCCATTCGGGATGGAATTCCGGATCCGCGGCCGGGGCAGCGCCGGCTTCCGCTGGCACACCGTGCGTGCCGTGGCTATCCGCGATGAGACGGGTGCCATCGCCAGGTGGTACGGCACCGCAATGGACATCCACGCGGCGCGGCTGCTGCAGGAGGAGCTCACGCTGGCCAGGGACCATGCGGAGCAGGCGAACCGGGCCAAATCCCGCTTCCTGGCCGGAATGAGTCATGAGCTGAGGACGCCGCTCAGCGGAATCCTCGGATATGCGCAGCTGCTGCGTCTCGACGGCGGGCTGAACGCCTCCCAGTCGGCGAGGGTCGACGCGATGCTGGACGCCGGCGCGCACCTGGTCGAAATGATCAACTGCGTGCTCGACCTTTCGCAGATAGAGGCCGGCCGTCTTGACCTGCACGCCTGTGCGGTTGACCTGCGCGGCAGCGCGCGCGCCTGCCTCGATCTTGTCCGCCCCGGCGCCGAGGCGAAGAGCCTCACGCTGCACATGTCCGAAGCGGCAGACGTGCCGCGGCAGATCCTGGCCGATCCGACGCGCCTGCGGCAGGTGCTGCTTAACCTCCTTGGCAACGCCGTGAAGTTCACCGTCCGGGGCTCGGTGGAACTGCGCCTGCGCACTGCGGCGGGCGGCGGGCGCCTGCTGGTTGAGGTGGCCGATACCGGCCCCGGTGTGCCGGCTGACCTCCGCAGCCATCTCTTTCAGGACTTCGACAGGCTTGGCGCCGACGACGCCGGCGTGGTCGAGGGAGCCGGTCTTGGCCTCGCGCTTTCTGCCCGCCTTGCGGCTCTGATGGGCGGCAGTCTGGGACACCGTGACAATCATGGCGGTGGCAGCGTGTTCTGGCTGGACATGCCGCTGGTGGCCGCGGCACAGGCGCCTCCGCAGGAGGTGCCGCAGGCCAGCGGGGCACCGCCGCCCGGACGGCCTCTCCGCCTGCTCGTTGTCGATGACGTCGCGATGAACAGGGACATCGCAAGCGCATTCCTGCGCTTCGGAGGCCATGAAGCCGTCTGTGCGGGCGGCGGCGAGGAGGCTGTCGCCGCGGCCACGGCAGGCGGTTACGACGTGGTCCTGATGGATGTGCGGATGCCGGGCATGGATGGCCTGGAGGCGGCGCGCCGCATCCGGGCGCTGCCGGGCGCGCGCGGGCGCGTGCCGATCATCGCGCTGACGGCACAGGTATTTGCCGAGCAGATTGACGCGTGCCGCCACGCCGGCATGAACAGCCACCTGGCGAAACCGTTCAGCCGGGGCGCGATCATCGATGCGGTCACGCGTGCGGCCGCCAGCGCGGGCGCGTTCACGGAACACCGGTGACTTCTCCCGCCGCGGGAGAGCCTGACCCGCACAGGGACCGCAAGCGCCGGATTGTTCGGGTTCCGGCGGCTTGTCTCCGCCGCGGGCGGGCTGATCCCCCATCACCGCACAATCAGGTCGGCCTGGAGCGCCCCGGCAGCCTTGATCGACTGCAGGATGCTGATCAGGTCGCGGGGGCCAACGCCCAGCGCATTCAGGCTGGCCACCAGATCCCGCAGCGTCGTGCTGCCGTGGAGGATGCCGAGTTTCCGGTCGTGCTGGTCGTCAATCTGGATCTGTGTCCGCGGGACGACCGCGGTGGTGCCGTTCGACAGCGGCCCGGGCTGGCTGACCTCCGGCGTTTCGGTGACGCGGATCGTCAGGTTGCCCTGGGCGATCGCCACCGTGCTGATGCGCACGTTGGCGCCCATCACCACGGTGCCGCTGGATTCCTCGATGACCACAACGGCCGCTGTGTCCGGCTCGACCCGCAGGTCTTCCAAGGCAGCAAGCGTTGCAACCGGATCGCGCCCGCCGAGCGTCAGCGCCACGGTATGCGGGTCCATGGTATGGCTGATGGGCCCCATGGCCTTGTTTATCGCGGCCTCAATCCGCTTGGCCGTCGTGAGGTCGGGGTTGCGCAGGCCGAGGCGCACCCCGCCGCTGCCAAGCTGGAACGGGACCTCCCGCTCCACCGTCGCGCCGTTCGCGATCCATCCGGCGGTCGGCACCCCGCGTGTGACGGTGGCGGCGGCGCCGCGCGCGGTGATTGCCCCTGTCGTGACCGCCCCCTGCGCAACGCCATAAACCTCCCCGTCCGCAGCCAGCAGCGGCGTGACCAGCAGTGTGCCGCCCATCAGGTTGGTGGCGTCCCCGAGCGACGAGACTGCCACGTCTATCCGTCCGCCGCTGCGGGCGAACGCCGGCAGCTCCGCCGTGACCATCACGGCGGCGATGTTCTTGGTGGAGAGCTTCGTCACCTGGTCGCGTGTGTTCACGCCCAGGCGCTCGAGCATGCCGACCAGCGATTCCAGGGTGAACACGGCGTTGTTCAGCTTGTCCCCCGTGCCGTTCAGCCCGACCACGAGGCCATAGCCGATAAGCTGGTTCTGCCGGACGCCCTCGATGTCGGCGATGTCCTTGATCCGAACCTGGGCTGCCACCGGACAGGGCGCGGCGGCAATGGCGGCGGCGGCGAACAGCAGGCAGGCGGACAGGCGCATGGCGGTAATCCCCGGCAGCCGCGCCGGGAAAAACCGGGCGGTGCCATGACAGCAGCAAGCCCTGTGCCACCCTGGCAGCCCGCGCTTCGGCCGCCGCGGCGCCATGGCGCCGGGCATTTCCTGCCGGGCGGCATGGCGGGGAGGCAAAAGGCGCCGGGCTGCCTTCGGGCCATGCCGGCGGCCATTCCAAGAAAAGGCACCGTCCCAGTCGGATGCATTCCTTGCCAGCCTGGCCTGCGCGTGGTCCAATCTTTGCAGTCCAACGGGGGGCCAATCCCATATGACTGCTTTTGCGCCGGGCGGACCGGCTGTCCCTGAGCCCGCGGCAGAGCGTGTCCTGATCCTGGACTTCGGCAGCCAGGTCACGCAGCTCATCGCCCGCCGGCTGCGCGAATCCGGCGTCTACTGCGAGATCTGGCCGTTCAACGCCGACCCCGCCCGCATCGCCGCCTGGGCGCCGCGCGGCATCGTGCTGTCCGGCGGCCCGGCCTCGGTGCACGGGGCCGCCGCCCCGCTCGCGCCCGCCGTCGTGTTCGGCCTGAAGGTCCCGATCCTCGGCATCTGCTACGGCGAGCAGCTGCTGTGCCAGCAGCTCGGCGGCGGGGTCGCCACCTCCGGCCACCGCGAGTTCGGCCGCGCCTTCGTGGACGTGACCGAGGACTGCGCCCTGTTCGCCGGTGTATGGGCCAAGGGAGCGCGCGAGCAGGTCTGGATGAGCCACGGCGACCGCGTGACCCGCCTGCCGCCCGGCTTCCGCGCCGTCGCCGTGTCGGAAGGCGCCCCGTTCGCGGCGATCGCCGACGACGCCCGCGGATATTACGGCGTGCAGTTCCACCCGGAGGTCGTGCACACCCCGCACGGCGCCCAGCTTCTGCGCAACTTCACCCACGGTGTGCTCGGCCTGTCCGGCACCTGGACCATGGCCGGCTTCCGCGCCACCCAAATCGCCCGCATCCGCGCCCAGGTCGGGCAGGGGCGGGTGATCTGCGGCCTGTCCGGGGGAGTCGATTCCTCGGTCGCCGCGTTGCTGATCCACGAGGCGATCGGCGACCGGCTCACCTGCATCTTCGTCGACCACGGCCTGCTGCGGCAGGCCGAGGCCGAGGAAGTCGTCACCACCTTCCGCGACCGTTTCAACATCCCCCTGGTGCACCGCAACGCCGCGGACCTGTTCCTCGGCGCGCTGGACGGCGTCACCGACCCGGAAGCCAAGCGCAAGACCATCGGCAGGCTGTTCATCGAGGTGTTCGAGCAGGAGGCGCTCGCGCTGGGCGGCGCCGACTTCCTGGCGCAGGGCACGCTGTATCCGGACGTGATCGAAAGCGCCAGCGTCACCGGCGGCCCGTCGGTCACGATCAAGTCGCATCACAACGTGGGCGGCCTGCCGGAGCGGATGCGCATGCAGCTTGTCGAACCGCTGCGCGAGCTGTTCAAGGACGAGGTGCGCGTGCTGGGCCGGGAACTGGGCCTGCCCGACAGCATTGTCGGCCGCCACCCGTTCCCCGGCCCGGGCCTCGCGATCCGCATCCCCGGCGCGATCACGCGCGAGAAGGTCGCGATGCTGCAACGCGCCGACGCGATCTACCTGGAGGAAATCCGCGCCGCCGGCCTGTACGACGCGATCTGGCAGGCGTTCGCCGTGCTGCTGCCGGTGCGCACGGTCGGCGTGATGGGCGACGGCCGCACCTACGACCACGCCTGCGCGCTGCGCGCCGTCACCGGCACCGACGGCATGACGGCGGACGTCTATCCGTTCGAGATGGCCTTCCTGACGCGTGTCGCAAACCGGATCGTCAACGAGGTGCGCGGCATCAACCGCGTCACCTACGACATCACCAGCAAGCCGCCCGGGACGATCGAGTGGGAATGAGCTGGCGCGCACGCGGGCCGCGCATTGGAGCGCCGCCAGCCCTGATGGCGCAGCCGCGCCGCCAGTGCGGCCAGTGCGGCCAGGAGCGCCGCCATGGCAGGCGTCCCGGCGGTCTCCCTGCTGGCCGCCAGGAAAGCGGCGACCCGACAGGATCCTTCCGGCGCAGGGAAAGCTGAAGTTCTGCGGGGGCGGCCGAACGGCTGCTGCCACAGTCACCAGCGTCGGTCGACGGCGCGAATTGCTTCCCGTCCTGACATGGGTTTGCCGACGGGTTTCCGGTGATGGACCGGAAGGGCAGATTCGAAGGTGCCTGGAGTGCGGAGCCCGGCGGCGGTTGCCCTGTCCGCGACCGCGGGCAGTTCCCCCCCATCGCCGGACGCGGCCTCCAGCCTGCCGCAAGCAAACCGGAATGGATTGTCCATGGCCGCTTGCCGCTGGCCGAGCTTTCCCCGCTTGTCAGGCGTATTTGTCAACACAAGGCAGGCCAGGCCTTGCCGCGGGAACGGCCGGCGGATATCGGCATGAGGCAAAAAAGTGAGGCAGTCTTCAGCAAAGGGTTTCCGGGATGCGCGTGCCCGGCCGCCACCGTCCGCCGGGTCAGGCGCTGCCGTCGCCGATGGCAGCGTCCGGGGCGTCCGGGTTCTTCATGCCGACGATATTGTAGCCGCAGTCGACGTGGTGAATCTCGCCGGTGACGCCGCTCGAAAGGTCTGACAGGAAATACAGCCCCGCCCCGCCCACATCATCGGTGGTCACGTTGCGCTGCATGGGGGCATTGAGCTGGTTCCAGCGGAGGAAATGGCGGAAGTCGTTGATCCCTGATGCGGCCAGGGTCCTGACAGGGCCTGCGCTGATGGCGTTGACACGGATTCCCTGACCGCCCAGGTCTCCCGCCAGGTAACGGACCGACGCCTCCAGCGCGGCCTTCGCCACGCCCATGACGTTGTAGTGGGGCATCCAGCGCTCGGCGCCGAGATAGCTCAGCGTCAGCAGCGCGCCTCCGGACGCCATCATCGGCGCTGCCCGCTGGCTCACCGCCACGAGCGAGTAGCAGGAGATGTCGAGCGCCCGGAGGAAGGCGCTGCGCGGCGTGTCGAGGTAGCGGCCCCGCAGGCACTCCTTGCCGGCATAGCCAATGGCGTGGACCACGAAGTCAATGTCGCTCCAGATCTCCCGCAGCGCGCCGAAGGCGGCGTCAATGCTCGCCTCGTCCGCGACGTCGCACGGGAAGACCAGGGATGAGCCGGCCGATTGGGCGAGCGGCCGGACCCGGCGCTCCAGGGCATCGCCGTGGAACGTGAAGGCGAGCTCGGCGCCATGGGCGGCGCACGCTGAGGCAATGCTCCAGGCCAGCGAGCGGTCATTGGCAACGCCCATGACCAGCCCGCGGCGGCCCTGCATCAGTGCGCCCCTGGCGGCTGTCAGAGGCTGGGTGATGTCTAGCATGATCGGTCCCCGGCGTTGTTGGCGTCCTGCATACAGCAGTCTTTCCCGTGGCCCGGACGGGATATCGGCAGGCTCCTGTGCCACCGCCGAATTCTTGTCCACCTGGAATTAAGAATCGGTTATCGGCGGGCATGTCCTTTTGGGCGCCAAGGCATTGGCTGCAGCGCCGCGTGCGCGGGGCCGCCGGGGCCATGGGCACGCGGCGCTGCGCCGTCAGGCGCGGGCGGCGGGCGCCGTCCGTCCTCCCTTGCCGGAAATCCACCGGCCGATTTCGGGCCATGCGTCGCGCAGCGTGCGGGCACCCATGAACAGGCCGATATGGCCGCCGGGAACCAGGCGGGTGACGGCATCTTCCCGGGGGTGCCAATCAGGCCTGCCGCGTTGAAGACCTGGTCAGCGGTCGTGATGTCGTCATCTTCGCCCGCCAGCATGTACACCGGACAGGTGATGTCGCGCAGCGACAGCCTTTTCCCAAGCCCGACGAATTCGCCTTTTGCGAACTGGTTTTCCTGGAACAGGCAGTGGATGGCCTGCAGGTACCAGCGGCCCGGCAGGTCCACGGTCGTTTCGTACCACGCCTCGAACGTCTCGTTGCGCCGGACCCATTCCGGGTCGCCGATGTGTCCGTACAGTTCGATGTGCTTCTGGACGTAATTCCGTCCGGGATGCATGTTCTTCCAGCCCGCGAGCATGAGCTTTCCGCGCATCAGGCCGCCTCCGGCAGCCACCATCTCCTCATAGAACCCGCCGGGCGCGGAGCGGACCATCGCCTTGAGGGGGCCGTCGCCGGCGTCGGTGTCGATTGGGGAGCCTGCCAGCACCAGCCTGGCGACGCGGTTTGGGAAGCGCGCCGCGTACATGGCTGACATCCACCCGCCCTGGCACAGGCCGACCAGGCTGACCCGGCCGCCAAGCTCCTCGACGCAGACATTGAGCTCGGCCAGGTACTGGTCAATTTCAAGGCCGGCCATGTCTTCGGTCGCGGACTTCCAGTCAGTCATGCAGACGCGCCCGACTCCGGAGGCCAGCAGCGTCTGCACCAGGCTCTGCCCTGGCGCGTAGTCCGCGATTGCCGACGTATGGCCGGCATACGGCGCGACGACGATGGCCGGAACGCCCCCCGCGCCTTCCGCCGAGAAGTCGCGCAGCCGCAGGGTCCGCAGATCGAGGATGACCCGGTTGGGGGTGGCCAGCTCCGGGTGCAGGCCACACCCGATCTTCATCTCCTCCCCGATGAAGCCGAGCCCATGGCTGGCAAGCTCCATGAGAGCATTCGCGTTTCCTGCCGCCACCGCGAGCGGCCACAGGAACGGAAGGGCGAGGGCCGACGCGGCCTGGGAACCGTCAGGCATGGCGAAACCTTTCTCACAAGGACTGGTCAGGAGGCATGCTGCGCCGCAGCATCAATCCTGTCAACAATGAATCCTTTGGTTGCGCGTGATAAATCCTTGTGCATGGCGGCTCGCCGGGTGGCGGCGCATTCCCGGGCCGCCGCCGTGACCGTTTGGCTCGGGAAGCCGACCCGGCGGTTGCGTCGGGATTGTCGGGGCCGGCGGACGGAACAGGAATTGCGCATCAGGCGCGACCCCGGCACCTGGATCAGCCGGTTTCACCGAAGCGCGGTCCGCTCGCCTGCGGACGGGGCGCCTTCTGCCGGACCGTTGCGTCGCCGGGACGTGTCCCCATTGCGGCGACGGGCCAGCGGGCGGCGGCCGGTGCGACGGCTGCGGCAGTCTCCGCCGCCCGGCCTGCCCCGCCGCGCCCGGATGATCCGCCATCTCCGGCGCATGTCCCATGGCGGTCCCGGACAGATGTGCGGCGGAGACGCGGCTCCGGAGCCGGGTCAGGTCATGGACGGATCCGAAACCATTTGGCAAAATCGGTGTGTTGGCGGCGGCCTGGCCGGGGTCAGCGGTGAACGGGTGCGGTTGGCGAAGCTTCTATGCCATAGAATGACGAGAAGTGGGAGACCATCTGTTCTTCCATTTCATCCGGCGTACTGGACTGGCACTCTGATCCGCCGCCGTGCCTGGAGCTGGACCAGAGTTTGCCTTCGTCGCTTTCCTTGTGCATCGTCCAGAACTCGAAGAACCCCATCGGCTCCCGGGACGGGCCACCGCCCACGACGAACTCGTGCAGTTTTCCGTCGACGTCGGTGGTGCCGATCATAAACCAGACCAGGGATGGGGTGCTGAGGCCGCTGCCTACAACTTCCCCAAGAAGGCCGCCCTTCAAGGTTCCGAGTGTTGCGAGCATGGCTTTGCGGAACGGCTCCACATCGACGTCGGCACTGTCGGCCGGCACCCAGTCAGTGGCCATCTGCGGCTGGCGCGGACGGCGAACCCCTTGCGCAAAATCCTCAGCCATCTTCCGTTCCTTCCAGCCGACCGTGTCAGGGTTATGGGTGCACGGAACTTGGCAAGGGACCGGCCAAGGCTGCAGGGAAGCCGACGGCACGGGCGCCGGAAACGGCCAGTTGCGGTCCGCCCGCCGCCGCAGGGCGCCCTGTCAGCGCCATGCGCCGGCGATGGCGGGACGCCATGCCGTCCCGGCGATGGCGACAGCAGGCTTGCAGCCCTGTGCTTCGACGGCATCGGCCCACGCACCGATCAGCGCTTCCCGGGTGTCGTCATCAATCCCGCCGAAGCGGCAGCCCAGGCCGGTCAGGGTGAGACCGCTGTCAGCGGTGTCGAAGTCCACGATGGCCGTGATGCGGCTGGAGCCATGCGCAACCGCGACTGGCTTGCGGATGCGGAACGTGTGTTCCCCGGCAAAGCGGTGGCTGCAGTATTCCATGCTGGCGGGCCAGCGGAATTCTGCCGTCAGGCGGTTCGTGGCGTCAGCGAAGGCATCGAAATTTTCCGGCGAATCGGCATCCCGCTGCATGAGCCTGAATTCGCGCAGCCATTGCCTGGCGAGTGCGATCTGCGCTTCGCCTGGCGGCGCGTGCCGGTTGAGGTGCTGGGCAAACGCCGCGGCGCCCCCGCGGGCCAGATAGCGCGGGTTGCTGCGGGCGGCCGCACCGAGCACGTCCTCGTCCGCCTCCATGTCGGCCTCATCCACATCAAGAACGACCACGGACGCGGTGCCGCAGAACTCCGCCGCGGCGCGCATGGCGAAGGGCACCGCAGCCGCGGGACTGGAGGAGCAGTAGATGCCGCCGACCGTCCGGAGTGCGCCGTCGCCCTCCGTGTAGGAGCGGTCATGGCAGTCGGGGTCCAGGCCGCGCGCCTCAATGGCATCGGCGTTCCCGGTGCCGTGGAATGCGGTCAGACCCATGCCCCACCCTCCATCAACATGGCTGCCCGGTGCCCGGGCGGTCCTGCCGCATCATAGGCCATGCCGGCGAAAGCGAGCACGCGGTGCCTCCGCGGCCCCGCGGCCAGCGGGAAACCAGATGCCATCCCCGGACCGGCCGGCCGTTTCCGCCAGCCGCATGGCCTGCTAGTCTGCCGGGAAACGTGGCGGAGGGTGCGGGCATGCAGTTCCGCAGCGACGGGGAGCGTGATGCGTATTTCCTCGGGGCGGCCGAATCGGGCGGTGTCAGGCCGGGGTCGTGGATTGAACACGCAGGGACGGCCGATCTCGGGATTTGGGGCAACGAAGGCCGCCTGGCCGCGGATTGCGCCCGGATTGCAGCCGAAGAAATCCGGAGGCTCACCGGACGCAGCCCGGATCCCCTGGCTGTGCAGGAGTCCAGGCTGTTCCGGGCTGCGTTCAGCAAGGTCCGGCAGGGGCCGGAGGCGCTGCTGGCTGATGCCGTCGAATCGCTGCTCATGCGCAGCCACGGCGGCGATGCCGAACTGGTCGGCAGGCATCCGCTGATGCAGCAGTTCAGAAGCAGGCGCGGCGACGAATCCAGTGAGCCCGGGATTCAGGATCTTGTCACCGGCGGTCAGGACGGTGAGGCGGGCGCCATGCTGGCCTTGTCGATCGCGGATGAAATCGGCTGCTGGCGGGAGCCGCGCGCGGAATGGAACCGGGCAGGCCGCTGATCAGGCTGCGCAGGCCGCCCATCGGCTGCAGCGGCATTGTCAGCTGTAAGCATGTGCGCGGTCTTCGGACTTGGCCCGTTCGCCCAGCGCCGCGTCGCGGCGGATTCGCCGGATCGCGATCCAGTCGAACAGGGTCTGCATGCCCCGCCATTCGAGGCGCAGCATCCGGTGCCTCGCGCGGTACAGGTCGATGATGTGCGCCGGCATGGCGGCCGCCCCTTTTTCCCACAGCAGCGGATAGAGCATCCTGTTCTGCTGGTGCCGGACGGCGTAGCGCATCAGGCGGTTGCGGAAGATGCGCCAGTCCGACAGCCGGAACGGCGACAGGCTCGCGTAATGGTATTGCGCGCCGGAACAGGAGGTCACGCGCCACTCCTCGAACGGCCCCAGGTCCAGCCCGAACTTGGCCAGCGAAGTGACGAGTCCGTCCTCGCCGAACATGCCAACGGGCAGGCGGATGCCCCTGTCCCTGAACCCGTTCAGGAATGTCCCGCGCAGGGCGTAGAAGTTGCCGGACATCTCCCGCTTGTGGGCAAGCTTCCGGCGGTAGGCTTCGCGGCGGCGGCCCATGGGCAGCGCCGCGCAGCCGTTCGCGGACGGGTCATCGGCGAAGGCGCGGAGCAGGGCCGCCACCGATCCTTTGGCTATGGTCATGTCACCGTCGATGAAGCAGTGCATGGCGGCGCTCTCCTGCGCGACGGAGTGCGTGTAGTGGTTCCAGGCGTTGGCCTTGTCGCCAAGCCGGATGATGACGGGGTGCACATCCGGGCGCGCGGCGGCGCGGCGGCGCACGATCTCCTCGGTCCGGTCGGTGCAGCCGTTCACCAGCACATGAACCGAGATATCGGCTTCACCTGCACAGCCCGCTATGCTGTCCAGGCACGCTTCAATCAGATTTTCCTCGTTGTAGGCAAAGACGGCGACGGACACCGCAGGCAGGGCCGCGGCGGCCGTGACAGGCATGTGTCCGGTGGCCATCCCCTGGTCCGGCTGCAGGATGCGATGCGGGGCATCGGCGGTGTCGTCCGTGGCCGCGGCGGCGTCCGCCGCGTTCCTGCAGTTCATGTCCATGACCGGCTTGTTTCCTGTCCGTGCGCATGCTTGGCGGAGCACAAGGATTATAGAACAGGAACTGGAGCGCTGGAAGGAAAGATTACCGAGTCACTAACGGATGAAATCCATGCCGATGCCGATGCCGGTGCCGGTGCCGCAACGGCTGGCGTCTCAGCGGATGAGGCTCCTGACCGATCCTTCCGCGGGCTCGCTGTCCGTGGCCACGGCCAGCTTTCCCCAGTCTTTCCCCTTGGCGGAGCCGGCCCGCGCTGACAGGATTGCGCGCTGCGCTCCAACATCGAAGGATCCAACTCTCTCACGGCACGCCAATGATCAGATCTGATCACCTGTCCCGCTGCTGCTGTCAGCCCCTGCACTGCCAGCCCACTCTGCGTCCCAGGAAACCGCTTCGCACGGGCACCGCATGGACGGGCCCGTCTTGCACCCAAACCCACAGCTCAAACGTCTGGCAGCCGGGTCTGCGGACAACGGCCAGGCGGAACCCGTCGCCCGGCACACGGGGGCACCTCCCTGCCGCCTCGACTGTGCCGTGCGTCTCGGAAAAAGTGACCTGATCGGAATTGTCAAGGGCGGCCAGGCAGCCGCCCAGGACGAGAAGCGGGCCACATGCCCGGCCATCCCCGCCCCTCTGCCGCCCGGGCCAGGCGGCAGCCAGGTGCCCGGTGCCGGATGCGGCCGGCAGTTTGGCGGCGGTGGCAAGGATTGACATGGGGAAACCAGTTGATTTTGGTTCTGGGAAAGGATTAGCTTCCCGGGGAAACAGGTGCCTCATGACGGTATATTCGCTGACGGCTCTCGACGGTCTCGCCTGGGCATCCATTCCCGCCGCGTATGCTGCGGTGTCATGGGTATTCCTGTCCCGGGTCCGGCGTTTCAGCCGCTCGCACGCCGGAGCGGTGCGGCGGCGGTCGCTCAAGTGCGCCGCCGTGGCTGCAGCCACCGGCGCGGCATCGCTGGCCCTGCTGCCATGGGCAGGACTTCACCTGCCGGGCCTGCCGCCGCTCCTGCTGCTGGGTTACTTTGTTCCGGCAACGTCCCGCGCGAACGCCAGGGCGGTCCAGTGGTACTGGTGGCACCCGGAAACCTGGGATCGCCGCCGGAGCCCGGCCATGGCTGGCTGAAACGGCGTTCGCGCGGGACTGGCCGTGCAGCCGCGCCTAGGGGCTGCCGAGATCGCGCCTGATCTCGTGCCAGTCGGCAACGCGGCGGACCAGGGGATGTTCGCGGCCGCCGTTGTGCGGGCGGTCGAGCATGTAGGCGCGGTGGCCGATTTCGGCGCCGATGACCCCATTGTGCCAGTTGTCTTCGACCCAGACAGCCGGCGCATAGCGTTTGAGGCAGGCGGACTTGTCCTCGCCGACGCAGTGCACGCCGTCCCACTCGAAGCCGAATGCGTCGCGCAGGTTCCGTGCACGCGCCGCCACCAGGCCCGGCTCGCCAGGGCACGCCGAGATGGCGACAAAGTGCCAGCCAAGCGCATGGAGGGACGGCAGCACGGCGGCGGCACACGTCTCGGGCGCCAGATGTCCGAACGCGCCGTCGCGCCAGAAATCGTGGATCATTTCCATCGACTGCTCCGGCGTGATGCCGAAAGCCTCGTCGACCCGGTAGTGGTCGCGCAGCCGGCGCAGGGCCGGGCGGCCCATCGCCTGCTCGACAAAGAGCTGCAGGCGGTCCGCGCACATGAGCACGGTCTCGTCGATGTCGGTCAGGATCAGACGCGTCATGGGCGGAGGCCGTGTCCAATGGAAGCGCCCACGCGACGGTGGTCCCGCGGGGGCGAACCGAAGGATCGCTTGCCGTCGGCATTTTGTCAACAGCAAGCGTTCACTGGCTAATCCTTGCGCGGGCCAGCGGCCTCTCAGCGCCGCCGCATGGCGAGCTGTTCGGTGAGCCGGTAGCCCGCCGCGGTGGCGGGCGTCCGGCCGGCAAACCACGACGTGTCCGGCAAATCACCCGATTCGCTCTCTCCGAGGATCTCCGCGTGGCGGCCGTTGTCCAGAATGCAGTCGGCACAGTAGTGGCCGGCTGTGATCTCCGACACGGACAGGCACTCGGCGATCGTGGGGAGCCGCTGCTCGGCCAGCCTGCCGTCCGGCCCCAGGATTCCGAGATCATGCGCGCGCGCGTCCGAGACAGGCACGAGGCTCCCGTCCGCCTCCTCGTGCAGCACTGGCGGGCCGTCCGGAGAAAACACCGCCCAGCCAAGCTGCGGCATGTGATCCCAGTTCAGATCCTGGGTCATCAGGCGCCCCGTCTCCCAGCCAAGCATCCGGAGAGCCTCGGTTCGGCCGCCAGCGCCCGCGCCAACGGCGCCTTCCACCAGCACCGCGCGCGGGGTGGCGGTCCTGCGGGCCTGCTGCGCATCCCCTCTTGCGGCCACTTCCGCGATCCGGTCTCCGCGCATGCCGGTTTCGGTCACCTTCCAGCCCCTGGTGAGCAGGCCAACGCGGTGGACGCCGCTGCCGATGCGGACCTGCCGCCTGGCGCGCCCGCTGAGGAAGTAGATTTGAACGCCCATGGCCCGTCCCCGTCATCTCCAGCGGCAATCCTGGTCCGCGCGGCCGAAAGTCACCAGCATGGTGGCGCGGACCGCCACGCTGACGGGCGCTCAGTCCGGTCCGCCGGCCTCCCATCCCGGCGGCGTGCGGGCAAGCAGCTCGGCGGCAATTGCGGGCACGCGGCCGGCGTCGATGTGCTCGCTGGCGTAGCAGCGGGCCAACAGGCCGTCGCCGAGCCATCCGTCGTATTTCGCCCGCTTCATGTCCGGAACTAGGTGTGCCAGCGCCACCGCGTCCGGCGGCGGGCCGCCGGCGAGCGCCTCGAGGGCCGCCGACAGGGTGGCCTGATCTTTGGCGGGGACGGTGACGGCGATTCCGTCGGGGGTTGCCGCCACCCCGTGCGACGCGAGCGCCAGCACCAGCGCCAGCTGGGCCTGGCCGCCAACCCAGGGGAACAGCAGGATCTGGTCCTCGTGGCGCCGCATGCTGCAGGCGCGCAGGCCGAGGCGGTCGAAACACTCCCGCGCTTCGGTGATGAACTGGCCAGCCCTGGCGTCCAGGAATCTCGGGATGGCGATTTCCTCGTAGACCCGGCGCATCTCCGCGACCACGCCGTCGGCGGGCGGCAGGCCGTCGCCGCCGAATGCCGGCGGCGCTCCGCCATAGGCCTTGGTGACCAGAATCTCCTTGCGCTTCGCGTCGACCTCCAGAACCCGCCAGCGGCGCCCGGCGAGGATGATGAGCTGCTCGGGCATGACCGGGTTGTCGACCGGGATTGCCCCGAGCGCACGCCCGCGGTCGGTGACCACCCTGAACTCCTCCGGCGTCATGAAGACGGCATAGAAGCCGCGGTCGCCGATGACACGCTCGCCCTCGGGGCCCGGCAGCAGGGTCCCGTCCGGGGCCTGCTCGATGAGCTTCACTTCGGGATGCCCCATGCGCCGCAACACCTCCATGAAAAGGGGCTTGCTGACATTGGCGAACACGCCGCTCTCCACCAGGCGGCTCCAGCCCTGCTTCGCGGTCAGGCCGCCATGCTGGGCGATGAGGGCCAGAATCTGCTGGACCAGCGTCGAAAGGTCCAGGCGCCCCGGCCGCGGCGGCTCGTTCCACTGGCGCAGCATGAGGTTCAGCATGGCCACCGCCTGGACGGTGCCGGGCCGCATGGCATCGACCGGATGGAGGCGGCCGTCGTCCGCCATTTCGGTGGTGTAGACCCGCATCACGGCAGGCTGCCCTGCCCGCCTGCCGGAGCGCCCGAGGCGCTGGCGCATGCCGGAGACGGTGTGCCCGGGGCCGATCTGGCCGACGGCCTCGATGTCGCCGACGTCGATGCCGAGCTCGAGCGTGGTCGTGGCGACGATGGATCCCGGGCGGCCAGCCTCCTTCAGCCGCCGCTCGGCCTCCTCGCGGTGTTCGCGCGACAGGCTGCCATGGTGGGCGAAGAACTCCTCCGGCACGCCAAGCGCATCGCAAAGGCCGCACAGGTTGGCGGTGACCAGCTCGACCCTTTGCCGCGACCCGGCAAAGATCAGGCTGCGGCGGCCCCTCAGCGTGCTGAACAGGTGCCTGGCGATGGCGTCCAGCGCAGGCGGCTCAGGCGGCTCTCCGCCGGGGCGCTTCAGGGACGGCTCGGTGTAGCCGCGCACCTGGAGGCGCAGCTCCTGGCCACCGGCCTGCGACTCCAGGATGCCGACCGCGCCGGGATCCAGCGGGCGCAGGAACGCGGCCGCCGTGCGCATGTCGGCGAGCGTGGCCGACAGGCCGACCCGCGCCACCCGGTGGCCCGCGGCGGTCTCGATCCGGTTCATCAGGGACTGGAGCTGGCGTCCGCGCGGGCCGTCCATGAACGCGTGCATCTCGTCGACGACGATGTAGCCCAGCGCCGCGAACAGCCGCCCCGCCTCGCCGCCCCGCCGGACCAGGATCGCCTCCAGGCTCTCCGGCGTGGTCAGCAGGATGCCGTGCGGGCGCTTGCGGGCACGCTCCTTGGCGCTGGCCGCCACATCCCCGTGCCACTTGGTCACGGGGATGCCGAGATCCTCGCAGAGCGCCTCCAGGCGGCCGAACTGGTCGTTGATGAGCGCGCGCAGCGGACTGACGTAGACGGCCTCGAACCCCGCGCCCGGCGCGCGCGCGTCCCAGGCGAGCCGCGACGCGATCGGCAGGAAGGCTGCCTCCGTCTTCCCGCTCGCCGTGCCGGCGGCGACAATCAGATCGCCGCCGCCGGCGAGAAGCGCCGGAATGGAGCGCTCCTGGATGTCCCGGAGATCCGTCCACCCCTGCCGCCAGATCCACCGCCTGACCTTCTCGTGCAGAAGGTCGAACGCCGCCGACGCGCCGGCGGCTTCGGCTGGCCGCGCGCCGCTCAAAGCCGGAACGATTCGAGGCCGTCCCCGGGCTGGCCGTCCCCGGGCTGGCCGCCCGCCGGGGACGCCGCGTGGGCGGATGCCGCCTGGGCAGGCGCCGGGTCGGCGATGTCGCCGCCTGCCGGGGGCGCGTCCGGGCTGACCTCGACCTGGCTCAGCAGCGCGCGCCAGTCCGTTCCGGGGTTCTGGTCGAGCACGGCAAGCAGGTCCAGGAATGCCTTGATCGTGTTGCGCGGCGTGCGGAAATAAGCCTCGCCGACCTTCCTGTTGCAGTGGGCCATGAACGCTTCGAACGCCTCGTCCGGAACGGGGCGGCGGGCGTGGTCGCCGCCGGCGAAGATGTCGCGCAGCTTGCCAAGCAGGATGTAGAGGTCCTCCGGCGTCAGGCTCTGGAGGCGGATGACAGGGCCGGACAGGTCGACAAGGCCGTTGCGGGCAAAGGTGTTCTCGGCGAGCCGCGACCGCAGCGCCTCGTAGGAGTAGAGGCCGCGGCGGCTGTCCATCAGGAACTCGGGCGTGCCGCCGAAGTAGACCCCGAGCGAATCGGCCGAGCCCTGGAGCACGTCGTTGACGATCCGCAGGATCTGCTCGTAGTTGGCGTTGCGCGCCTGGGCGTTGACCAGCTTGAACAGGTTCACGCACTCGTCGAGGACCACCAGCATCCCGGCATAGCCGGCCAGCTTCACGAAGCGGCCCATGACCTTCAGGTAGTCGTAGACGGCGGAGTCGTCGATGATTGTGCGGACGCCGAGCGCGTCCCGCGCCTCGGTTTTCAGCGCGTACTCGCCGCGCAGCCACCGCAGGGCCGCCGCCTTGCCCTCCTCGCTGCCGTCTTCATACGCGCGCCAGTAGCGCCCGACCGCGGTGGCGAAGTCGTAGCCTGAGAGCCTGAAAATGTATCTCTGTTTGGCGACCGAGTGATGGACGCGCGAAACCCACCGGCACAGGGGATGTGCCGGTGGGTGTGCGGAGGCG
>Ga0302319_10007382_pt1 | contig 21640 bp, 23 predicted proteins | sample Bog_T0_2_FD_203319 | JGI IMG/M metagenome (GOLD analysis project Ga0302319, IMG submission 203319) | Peat permafrost microbial communities from Stordalen Mire near Abisko, Sweden - Bog_T0_2 | ecosystem: Environmental > Terrestrial > Soil > Wetlands > Peat | place: Sweden: Abisko, Stordalen Mire... | reverse complement strand
AAACGGGTTCATGCCGCGCCGAAGCGACCCGTTGTGGTAATGGCGATCGGGGAGGGTGCGCGAACCATTTCAAAAAGTACGTGACAATCAGCCCGGTTCGCTGTTTTGCAGGGAACCATGAATGCTTCGATCTCTGGCACGACCCTTCAGACCGTCCTTGTCGAGCTTTCTCCGGGGGAGAGCGTCTACTGCCAGACCCACGCGATGGCGTGGATGACCGACAACGTCCAGATGGACACGACGACCGGAGGCGGCCTTTTCTCAGGCCTGAAGCGTTCCCTGACCGGAGGGAGCTTTTTCATCACGACCTACAGCGCGCGGGGGCCGAGAAACAGCCGGATCGCATTCGCCCCCCGGTTCCCCGGGCAGGTGCTGCCCTTCAAGCTCGGGGTGGGCGAGTCCCTCGTCTGCCGGAAGGAGACGTTCCTCGTTGCGGAGAGCGGCGTGACCCTGGAAATCGCCTTTCAGCAGAAACTCGGCGCCGCCTTCTTCGGGGGCGACGGATTCATACTCCAGCGGGTGACCGGCCCCGGCAAGGTGTGGCTTGACCTTTCGGGCGAGGTCGTGACGGAGGAACTTGCGGCGGGCCAGAAGCTCCTGGTTCATGCGGGGCACGTGGGGATCTTCACCCCGTCGGTCGCCTTCGACATCCAGCTGGTCCGCGGCGCGCGCAACATGATCTTCGGCGGCGAGGGCATCTTCCTCGCGTCGCTGACCGGCCCGGGACGGCTCTGGCTGCAAAGCATGCCGATCCTGAACCTGGCCGAGTCGATCGCACACTACCTTCCGCAGAACGAGGTCAAGGATGCGACCGCAGGCGGCGTGATCGGCGGCATCGTGGGCGGCCTGCTTCGCGGCCGGTAGGGTCTCGGGCTGGTAGCAGCAAGCCTCGGGCGCGTCATGAACTGACCTGCTGAATCTCTTTGGCCAAGGATCGTCGGCCCGGATAGCCTTGTGCAGCATCCCGCTGGGGGCGTACAATGTGGGTATGCGGTACCCCCTCTTGGCCGCGGGCCTGGCGTCGCTCGTTTCGCTCCTTCAAGCCAGCCTTGTGCAAGCGGTTGCGGCGACGGCGCCGTTGCCGCAGGCTCTTCCGGCGTTACCGGTTGCGTCCCTGCCAAAGATCTTCCGTCCCTCGGACGAGGCCTTCGACATCCGGGTCGACTTGCTCGAAATGGAAAAGGGAACGGCGGCGGCGTATTCGTTTGCGAAGCGCGAGATGGCCCGAACCCATGACGTCCATTGCGAGGCTGTGTGCGCCGAGTATCTCGACCAGACCGGGGGTCAGGGTCTTTCCGACCCTCCAGACCCCCGTGGCGTGGCCATGGCTCTTGAGGCCGTGCGGGGAGGAAGCGTTCGGGGCCTTTCCGTTCTTGGTTGGGACCTGCTTTGGGGAAAGCTGACCCAGCAGGATATTGGCCGCGGCATGGACTATCTGCAGCGTGGCGCGGCCGCGGGCGATCCGAAGGCAATGCGATATTTTGGAACCGCCAATCTCGCCGCCGGAAGGCTGGCTGCGGCCGAGTACTGGATTCGGGCGGCGGCATACCGAGGGGAGCCCGTCGGGCTCCTGTTGCTCGCGGCTGTAGAGGAGTCGGGCGGCCTCGGAGGCACGCCCGATCTCCCGGCCGCGTGTCGCTACGACTACCTAGCCTATATTTATGGGTACCGCGATGCCCGCATCCATCTGAAACAGCTGGCGGACAAAGGCGCGCCGGGAGCAAAGAGGTACAACAGCATGGTCATCATTTGGCGCGCGGCGCATGGCCACCGAACGCTCTCGAGCGACTCCGTTGCCCAGGCGGCGGCGTTCTTGGAAACCTCATTCCCAGCTGATCCTGAGGTTTTGGATGCCCTCGGGCTGCTTTACGAAAACGGCTATGGGAAAGGTTTTATGGATTTCGACAAGGCGATGGCACTTTTTGAAAAGGCGGCGGCACTTGGCTCGCAAGATGCCCGGAGCCATCGAGCTCACGCCCTGGCGGAGGGCATCGGATGCAAGAGGAATCCGTCGGCCGCGCTTGCCGAATGGCGGGCGCTGGAACGGCTGGATAACGCGGATGCGCTAGCGTGGCTTGGCTACTATAGTTTCTGGGGAGATCTCAAGGGCGCCGGCCTTGGGAAGAATGCCTTCCTTGCCTACGAGTATTCCCGACGGGCGGCGGAGGCGGGCGATCCATTCGGCGCGCTGAACCTGGCCAACAGCTATGCCGACGGCATCGGGGTTGCCCGGAACTACGCCCTTGCCGCCGAGTATTTCCGGGTCGCCCTGAACTGCCACGTCGTGGACGAAGGGTACGCCCGCAGGATGGTGGATCGCTGCCTTGCGTTTGCCGAATGACGCGCAGCGGATTCTGGACGCGGGGTTCGGAGAATCACCAGCATGTTGCAGATTCTTGAATCCAAACGGGCGGCTGGCGACACCCACAGGGGAACCTGTTTACCCATATGACCCTACCATCCGTTCTCCCTTACTTCGCGTCCGCCACGTCCGACATTGCCTCTCTCGGCGGGCTGCTCGTTCCGCTGGGCGGCCTCGTTTTTGCGGCCGTGATCATCATCGGCTCGCAGTGGTTCAAGAACCAGGAACGCCTGCGCTGGCATGAGACCGCCCGCATAGCCCTGGAAAAGGGCCAGCCAATCCCGGCCAGGGCCGACCTGCTGGACGAGAAGCTCGCGGAAAAGCTTCTTGCCACCGGCAGGCCCGCCGCGATCAGCCGCCATAAGCAGGTGATGGGCTTTATGACGGGCGGCTTGATCAACGTCGCCGTTGGCGTCGGTCTCTATATTGGCCTCGCCCATATGCCCGGCGCCGAGGAGGCCCGCTATTTTGCACTGATTCCCGGGCTGATCGGCGTCGCACTGTTAATCGTCGGGTTGCTCTATGCCTATTTATTCCGCAGTACTTTTGACTCAGGCGACCGTCCGCCCCAGTCGTGACCCCGACAGACTCCGAACTTATCTCCCTTGCCGTCTCCAGCGACGACGTCGGGGCGTTCGGGGAATTGGTGAGGCGCCATCAATCGGCGGTCAGGAGATTCCTACGGCACCTGGCCCGGGGAAACGATTCCTTGGCCGACGACCTGGCCCAGGAGACTTTCCTGCAGGCCCATCGGGGCCTTTCGCGATTTCGCGGGGATGCTCCGTTTCTCACCTGGATTCTTGGGATCGCCCACAACCACTACCGCAACGCCTGTCGTCGGAGGCGGGACGAGGTTCCCCTGGAGGCGGACGAGGCCCGGATGGTCTATGCGCCGTCGCTGGAGCGCAGGACGGACCTCCGACAGGACCTGTCGGCCGCCATGGACCGCCTGACCCCGGACGAGCAGCTCGCGGTTCGCCTCGCCTTCGAAAACGGCCTTTCGCATTCGGAAATCGCTGCATTGCTCCAATGGCCCCTCGGAACCGTGAAAACCCATCTTGCGAGAGGTAAGGACAAGCTTCGTGAACTCATGTCCGCATGGAATCCCCAGATATGAACCCGCCCGATGACGCTTGGCTCGATGCCCTGCTCGCCCGCGGCCTGAAGCAGGAGCCCCTGCCCGACGACGGCTTCACGCTGGGCGTCCTCGATTCGCTCACCTTTCGCCCTGCGACCCATTCGTGGATTGTGCTGGCGCTCGCCTGGGCGATGGCCGGGACGGGGATTGCGCTGGGTCTTTCCCGGAGTGGGGCATGGGAGCAGATCGCCGGCGGGTGGCTTCCCGTCGTCCATCTGGCGGCTGGGATCCTCGGCGACCCCTGGATGTCGCTTGTCGCGCTCGCCATCCTAGCTTCAGTTGCCCTCGCCTGGGTGCCCGCCAGGTCGGCATTCAAGTACGGCTAGCCAAGAATCCTGGCCAGGGTCGCCGGGCCGGGTGTGCATCGGGAAAGTCACATCTGCCCCGCCTCCCGAAAGCTGTAGTAGCCGAGGCCGAGCGGGTCGGCCCCGGGCCGCCCGATGATCACGTGGTCGAGAAGCGTGATTTCAACGGTCCGCGCGGCCTCGCGAAGGAGCCGGGTCATCTGGATGTCGGCCGTGCTTGGGGCGGGGTCCCCGCTGGGATGGTTATGGGAGCAGACGAGGGCGCTCGCCGACTCGCGGATCGCGGCCCGGAAGACCTCCCTCGGATGGGCGAGGGCGGCCGTGGCGGTCCCCGAGGTGACCTCCACGCACTTCTTCAGGCGGTTCTTCCTGTTCAGGCACAGGACCCAGAACTTCTCGACGTCGAGGCCCGCAGCGACGGGCTCCAGGTGGGCCGCGACAAGGTCGGCCCGGTTGAGCAGCGGAGCCTCGCCCCCTTGGGCTCCGATCACACGGCGCGCCACCTCCATGACGGCTACAAGCTGCATGGCCTTGACCGGGCCGATGCCCCTGAGCCGGCAGAAGTCGGCCTCGCGCCACGCGACCAAGCCCGCGAGAGATCCCGCCTCCGAGACCAGCCTGGCTGCCAGGGTCAACACGTCCTGCCCGCGGGTGCCGCTTCGAAGAAGCATCGCGAGCAGCTCCGTGTCGCTCAAGGCGCTGGCGCCAAAACGCTCGAGGCGTTCCTGCGGGCGCTCGCCCACGGCCATGGCCCTGATTCGGTTGGTGGAGGATTCTCCGGAGGGGTGCTCCATGCAACCGTACTATAGCAAGGGGAAGGAGCAGACGCTGGGGTATGCCCGGACGGGCGAGCCGCCCGTCCCTACCTCGGAAAGCCGATGATCCGGGCCGACCCGCCCACGGCATGGTCAACGGCCGAGTCGAAAGGCCAACTGGCTCAGAAGTGCTTCACGTAGCCGTTGCGGCGGAGGCGCTCGAGCCATTCCTGCTCGCTGGTGCGGGCCATCTGGCTGCTGAGAATGTCCTCGATCTGGGCGCGGACCTGATCGAGCGGCTGGATGCCTGCGAACTTGCGGTCCTCGGCGTAGAGAAGGAAGCAGCCCTCGGGGCGCAGGATCGGGGCGGTAATTTCGCCCTTCTTTAGCGCGAAGAGAGGGTCGCTGAACTCGGGCTTGAGGTCGGTGCGCTTCTGCCAGCCCCAGTCGCCGCCCTTTGCGCGGCGCGAGTCCTCGCTGTATTCCTTGGCCAGGTCGTCGAACTTCTCACCCAGCTTGAAGCGCTGGAGAATGGTCTGGGCCTTGGCTTGGAGTTCGGAGTCGGTTTCGCCGTCATTGTGCGTCAGCTGGATGAGGCGGAGGTGAACGCTGTCATCCTGGTAAAACTGGTCCTTGTTCTCCTTGTAGAACTGTTCGATACGAACCGGGCTCACGATGCTGTCCGACTTCCTCTGCTGCTGGAGCATGTAGTGATAGATGATATCCTCCTCCACCTCCTTGTGGTAGTCCTTCAGGGTCATGCCCCGGGTATGGAGGTAGGCGAGGAACTTGGAGCGGTCGTTGTCGAACTCGGAGTTCAGCTGGTCGGCGATGTAGTTGTCGACGAAGCTCGGGGGAATGTGGCGCTTATCGTCCTTATGGAAGTCTTTTACAATAAGGACCTTGTCAATCTGGTCCTGAATCACGCTATCCTGAAGCTCCTCAAGCTTCTCATTGAATTCCGTCTCGCTGTGGGCGTCGCGCTGCAGCTGGGGGATGAGCGGCGTCACCTCGCGCCGGACGTCCTCAACGGTGATGATCTTGTCCTCAACGATGGCGACGATGCCATCGGCGAATCTTAGATTCAGGTTGTCCGAGGGGGCTGCAGTTTGGGCTGACCCTGTGATTCGGGTCGCTGTCAGCAGTAGGGTTAAGGCAAAAGGGCCTCGGAACTTCATGAATTCGGCAGGTTGTTAAGAAAGACAAGAACTTCACGCAACCGTAGGAGAGGCCGCGTAGCGGTCAATCTCGGAAACCGGGAGCCGCTCATTATCCAGTCGTCGTGGCGCCCGCTGTTGCGCAGGCACTTCAGGCGGCTGGACTCCGTTTCGACGGACAACAGGCCCTTTTGTTCCGCGTGAACCCTGATTTCCGTGACCAGCAGGAGGGCGCGCACCTCCTCACCGAGCCGCCCGAAGCGGTCGCGCAGGTCCGCGGCGATCTGCCGGAGTTCGGCCACTGAACTTGCCAGCGCAAGGCGGCGGTAGAAGTCGATGCGGAGCCGGGTCTCGGCAATATACGCCGGGGGAAGGCGGGCCTGGATCGGGCGCAGCGGGGCGGCGTCTGCCGCGTTCTCGGCATCCTTGATTGCCGTGTACCCATCCTCCAGCCGCCCCGGGTCGGTGCCCGGGCTCCCCACTGAGGCCTCGCCAATGAAGACAAAGTCGAGTTTCACGGAGGCGCGGACGGCGGCGGCCTTTCTGTCCCCCTTCAGCCGGGCGACCGACTGGCGCAAAAGCTGGCAGTAGAGTTCAAAGCCCACGCCGGCGATATGGCCGCTCTGCTCGGAGCCCAGCAGGTTGCCGGATCCCCGGAGCTCGAGGTCCCGCATGGCGATGCGGAAGCCCGAGCCCGGCTGGGTGTGCTGGCGAAGCGCTGCAAGCCGGTGCCGGGCCGCGTCCAGGACCCTCGTATGGTGATGGAGAAGCAGGTAGGCATAGGCCTGGTTCCGCCCGCGGCCGACCCGCCCCCGGAGCTGGTAGAGCTGCGCCAGCCCGAAACGGTCGGCCCCCTCGATCACGATCGTGTTGCAGTTCTGGATATCGAGGCCGCTCTCGATGATGGTCGTGCAGACCAGCACCTGGTACCTCCCGGCCACGAAGTCGGTCATGACTTTCTCCAGGTCCACGGCGTCCATCTTTCCGTGGCCGACTCCGATCTCCAGTTCCGGCAACAGTGCGCGCAGCCGGGCGGTCGCGAGGTCGATCGTCGCCACGCGGTTGTGGAGGTAGAAGACCTGGCCACCCCGCCGAATCTCGTGGCGGATGGCGTCCACGATGATCTTCTCGTCGTAGGTCGTAACGACCGTCTGGATTGGATGGCGGTCGGCCGGAGGGGTCTCGATCACGCTCAGGTCGCGCGCCCCGGTCAGGGCCAGGTAGAGGGTCCGGGGAATCGGGGTGGCGCTCATGGACAGGACGTCGACCGTCTCCCGCATCCGCTTGAACACCTCCTTGTGCTTCACGCCAAAGCGCTGCTCCTCGTCGATGATCACCAGCCCGAGCTCCCGAAAGCGGAGGTCGGGCTGGAGCAGGCGGTGGGTCCCGATCAGGATGTCGACCCGCCCGGCCGCGGTCGCCTCGAGGATTCGTTCCTGCTCCGCCCGTGTGCGGAAGCGGCTCAGCATCTCGACGACGATGGGGTACCCGGCGGTCCGCTCTCGAAACGTGTTCAAGTGCTGCTGGACGAGGACGGTGGTGGGCGCAAGGACTGCCACCTGCCGCCCGCCCTGCGTCGCCTTGAACGCAGCCCGGAGGGCGACCTCGGTCTTCCCAAACCCGACATCACCGCAGATAAGGCGGTCCATCGGCCTCCGGCGTTCCATGTCTGATTTTGTCTCGTTGATCGCCCGGAGCTGGTCGGGCGTCTCCTTGAATGGGAATGACGCCTCAAACTCCTGCTGCCATGCCGAGTCGGCGGGAAAGGCGAATCCAGGCTGGGCCTCGCGCTTCGCCTGGATCTGGAGCAGCTCGGCCGCAAGGTCCAGGGTGGCCCGCTCGGCCGCCCGGCGCGTCTTCTCCCACCGGCCGGTTCCTATGCGCCCCAACTGGGGCTTTGCCTTGCCGAGTCCCACGTACCGGCTGACGAGGTGGGACTCGGAGAGTGGCACGTGGAGGGTGACGCCGTCGTCGAACTCGAGCGAGATGACCTCCTTCAGCCCCTCCGCGGTCTCGATTTTGCCGACTCCGCGGTAGTGGGCGACGCCGTGCTGAAGGTGCACGACATAGTCGCCCTCCGCGAGCTCGGCAAAGTCGAGCAGCTGGTCCACCTGGGCCCGCCGCCCCACAACCCGGCCGCTCCCGGTGCGCCTCCTCGCGCGCAGGCGGCCGAAGATCTCGGTTTCGGTCACGACGACCAGCCCGCGGGCCGGCCCGGCCAGGGAGAGCCCCGTTCCCGCCGTGTGCTCAACACGGAACCCGGCGTCAATGTTGCCACGGAGGAATTTCGGGCGCCTGCCGGCGATCCCGCCGGTCTCGACCAGGATCTCCCGAAGGTGCTTCTCCTCGCCGTCGCCCGCAGCGACAAACGCTATGGAATCACCGGCCTCCTTCCAGGCGTCCACCTGCCGCAGGAACTCCCGGCGGGCATCGTTCTCAAATTGGAGCTGCTCCTGTGCGATCAGCCCTTCCGGCGCGCTCCTTCGGTAGGTGGCGAGACCCTCCGTGATCCAGGCGGTCGCCTCCGATCCCGGTGGCACCAGTTCCGTGGCCTCATCCAGCTCGGAGATCGCGACCGCCGCCGAGCACCTCTTCAGAAGGGGAGGGAGCCCTTCCTCCCCCGAGCCGGAGAGCGCCCCAAACTGCGTCTCGAGGACGGACGGCTCCAGGAGGGCAAGGTGGCTTCCCTGCGGCAGATAGTCGGCGAGACCGGCGGACGAGGAGTCGAGCGCAACCCCAGGGGACGCGGTGATCGCAATGGCAGCCACCTTCTCAAGCGAGCGCTGCGTGACGGGATCCATCGTCCGGATATCCTCGATCTCGTCCCCGAAGAAATCCAGCCGGTATGGCTGGGTCGCCGTCACGGGATAAATGTCGATGATTCCCCCGCGGACGGCATAATGCCCCGGGGCTTCGCAGACGGCCTCGGAGTCATAGTCGAGATCGCGCAGCTGGACCAGCAGGTCGGCGAAGGGCTGGTGCTGGCCGACCGCCAGCTTGATCTCCCTCCGGGCAAACGATTCGACGGCCGGGACAGGCTGGAGCAGGGCCGCCGGAGTCGTGACGATGACCAGGGTGTTCCCGGGTCCGCGGGCGGACCCGCCGGCCGGGAAGCCCCTCAGCCGCGAGAGCACCGTCAGGCGGTCGCTCGACGCGGCAAAGGCCTCGCGCATGTCGGGGCTGTCGGCAATGGACTCCGGAAATAGGAGAGCCTGTGAGGTCGTCGCAGGGTCGGCGGCGCGCAGGAAGAATAGGACATCCTCCGCCAGGCGTTCTGCCGTCCTCAAGTCGTCGATGATGGCGAGCCAAACCCTGGCGGGCCGGTTTCGGATGCACTCCGCGAGAACGGCCCCCCGTGCGGGGCCGCAAATGCCGGTGAGCTTCGACCAGACAGCGCCGGGCATGGTCCTACGAGGCCCTGAGGTCGGGACTCTTCGCGAGCTCGAGAAGGGCGGCCCGTGCGGCGGCTTCCTCGGCGAGCTTCTTGGACGGTCCGCGGCCCCGGCCCAGGGCCCGGTCGTGAAGGAAGACGACGATCTCGAAAGCGCGCGCGTGGTCCGCGCCCTCGATGGCCGCCACCTCGTAGCGCAGGGCGCTGTTGCCGTGCGAGGGCTGCACGAGCTCCTGAAGGCGCCCCTTTGGGTTCTCGGATTCCTCGGCGCCTTGGAGCCGGTCGGGAAGCGAGCCGTAGACCCCGAGGACGACGAGTGCGGTCGTGGACAGGTCGCTGTCCAGGAAGATGGCGCCCACCAGGGCTTCGAACACATCCTCAAGGGCGGATGCCTTCGACCGCCCCCCGGTCGCCTCCTCGCTGGCCCCCATCCGAAGGCATCCCTCGAGCCCGATGTCCCGGGCGAGCCCGGCAAGGAAGGCGCCCTTCGAGAGGACCGCGCGGCGCTTCGTGAGGGTGCCTTCGCGCTCGTCGGGGAAGATTTCGAACAGGCGCTGCGTGAGGATCAGCTGCAGGACTGCGTCGCCCAGGAACTCAAGCCTTTGGTTGCTGGCGGGATTCCCGGGGTGGTCCTGCCGGTAGGACGGGTGGGTGACCGCGCCTTCCAGGAGGGAGCGGTCCCTGAATGCAAAGCCGAGGCGGCGCTGCAGGGTGTCCAGCTGGAGTGGCTCGTTCGTGCTCACGTTCGGATCAGGAGGAGGCGCTGGAGTACTGGCGCAGGCCGCGGTTGAAGACGGCCACGGCGATCACCAGCCACAGGACCGAGACGGCCAGCAGCCAGAGGGCCCACACCGGGTTGAATCCATGGAGGATGGTGCGCGCCGGCGCATTGGTCGTCACGACGACCGGCAGGAGCCAGACGAGGACCAGGCTACCCAGCCCCTTGAAGGCCTCGCGGGGCAGCCGGCCGAACTCGGCAAGCGTGAAGTAGCTCGCCTCCAGGCCCTGCGCGGATTTCAGCCAGAAGGTGAAGGAATTGGTCAGGACGAGCAGGCTGTAGTGTACGACCAGGCCGCAGAGCACCAGGAGCCCGTAGAGCAGGCAGTCCCCGATGCCGGGATGAAGGCCGAGCCGGTGGGCCGAATAGATGACGAGGGCGAGCGCGATCATGGAGTTTGCAAGCCCGTCCAGGTCGAGCTTGCGTGTCGACACCATCACCAGGGGATTCCCAGGTTGGGCGAGGTAAAAGTCGAACGCCCCGGTCCTGATATTGCGCCCCATCTCGTAGAAATTGCTCCAGAAGAACCCCATCAGCAGGCGCTGGATCAGCATCGAGGTTCCCACGAGCAGCATCATCTGGTATTCGCTCCATCCCGCGATCGAGGCCGTGTGCCGGTAGATCACGGCGATCATCAGGATGTTGACCGTCATCCAGAAGAACTCGACGAGCGACCAGACGGCGAAGTCGCCTCGAAACATCATCGTCCGGACCACGGAGTAGCGCGCGCCGGCAAGCCAGATGCGCAGGTAGGTGAGCGGGGTCATGGTCAGCCTCCGACCGCGGTGTAGCGCCGGAGGCCGCGCCGCCAGAGGAACCGCGCAAACCCGACAAGGGCGAGCGTCCAGAAAAGCTGGAGGGCCAGCCCCTGCAGGGCCAGCTCCCGGCCGATTCGCCCGCTCAGGATGGCCGCCGGGTAGTAGGTCTGGTAGTAGAACGGCAGAAACTGGGCCGCGCGGAAAAGGCCGGCGGGCATGAGGTCGAGTGGGAACAGCTGGCCGCCGAGGATGGACTCCACCGCCATGGACAGGATCACGAAGCCCTGGATCTCCAGGAGCCAGAACGTGAGCATCCCGAAGCAGTAGGCTATGCTGAACTGGATGAAGGCCGACATCGCGAGCGCCGGCAGTGCCACGGCCAGCCTCCAGCCCTCGTGCGGGAACACGAGGCGCCCGCGGAGCAGGAAGACCGCCACGGCAACGGGCGCGACGACAATTGCCCCGGAGACGATGCGCGCGGAAAAGAAGATGCTCAGCCGGTAGAGGAAGTAGTCGATCGGCTTCAGCAGGAACTGGTTGATCAACCCGTTGCGTATCTCCTCGCTGATCTGGTAGTCCTCGTTGAACGCGCTCGTGAAGAACTGGAGGACGATCAGCAGCGTGAAGTACGTGAGCGTCTGCCCGAACACAAAGCCGCCGACCCTGGGGGAGCCCGCGTAGACGGCGCTCCAGAGGATGAAGACCACAAGGAGCTGGACGATCGAGAAGACGCTCCGGACCGCGAAATTCCAGCGGTAGACAATGCTTCCCTGGAGCCCGATCAGGAACGCCTGCCGGTACTTGTCCATCTCAGGAGGCCGCCAGGCCGAAGCGCCCGGCGACCTCCCGGGAGAGGCTGCGGTACGCCAGGGCGCCCGGATTGGACGGATCGTACGCGAAGATCGTCTTGCCGAAACTCGGGGCCTCGCTCAGGCGCACCGTTCTCGGGATGATGGTCTCGAAGATCTTGTCGGGCAAATTCTGCTTCACCTCGTCGACCACCTGGCGGGAGAGATTCGTCCTCGCGTCGAACATGGTCATGACCACGCCGCCGAGCTCAAGGGTGGGGTTGATCCCGGCGGTCTTGAGGCGCTCGACGTTGCGGAGGATCTGGCCGAGGCCCTCCAGCGCCATGTACTCGCACTGCAGGGTGATCAGCAGGAAGTCCGCGGCGGCGATGCTGTTCATCGACAGCATGCCCAGCGCGGGGGGGCAGTCTATGATGACCGCCCGGTAGGCCCCGCAGGCCCGGACCGGTTCCAGGAGACGGCGCAGGATCATCAGGTAGTTCTCCGCCTGCGCGAGCTCGATCTCCGCCGCCGACAGGTCCTCCTCGCTCGGGATCAGCGAAAGCCCGTCATACGCCGTGGCCGTCACCTTTTCGAGGGCGGTGCCCTCCCCGTGAAGCGGACCATAGAGGCTCTTCCCCTCGAGCTTCTCAACGCCGAGGGAACTCGTGGCGCTTGCCTGGGGATCGAGGTCGATCAGCAGGGTGGGGATCCCGTCCCCGGCCAGGGCTGCCGAGAGATTTACCGCGGTCGTGGTTTTTCCTACGCCACCCTTCTGGTTGGCGATGGTGAAAACGGTGGTGGGCATCCGGCCCATCCGAGCACAGGTCTTACCTCACGACAAGCGTGCCTTTCATGCCGGCGGCGCAATGGCCGGGGAAGGAGCAAAGAAATGGGTACGATCCGGGCACCGTCGGGGCCTTGAACCTCACCTCGCCCGACTTCCTCGGGCCGAGGACGTCGATGTGCGCGATGATCTCGTCCTTCAGGGACGGTGGAATGTAGCCGTTGTCCTTGGCGACCGAGGCGGCATTGGAGAATTCAGCCGCATCCGACCCGGCCTTGAGGAGAACCCAGTTGTGGCCCATGACCTCCACGGGCACGGTGCCGATGTTGGTGAGGACCACGTCGAGGTCCTCGCCGGGGGACGCCTCGAGGCTCGTCGTGTTGAATTTCATCGTGTCGCCCGCCGTCAGGTCGATCTCCCGGGGTCCGGAAGGGGCAGCCGCCCCAGGGGCGGAGGACTCCTTCTGGCCGCAGCCGGTCAGGAATGCGAGGCTTAGGAACACGACCAGGGAGGATGTCTTCATGGAAGCGAAAACCATTGCCACGCAGGGTGTACTTGCAAACTTCAACCAAAAAAAGAGCGGCTGGAACGCAGACTTGCTTGCCTAACGGCCGGATAGCTGGGAGGATTTTTTTGAATATTACTTGAAACCGCGGGCGTTCGCAGACTCTCATCGGGGTTTGGCGAACAACTTGCTTCCCGACTCTCCTTCCTGACGACCTACATGCGCCTTTTTGCGCCCTTTTCCAACATCCTGCGCCTGGGGGCGTTCGCCCTTGCCTGCGCAGGCGCCTCGCTCCTGTCCGGCTGCTCTTGGCTCATCATGGACGGCCACCAGTCAACGATCCAGGTCGAGGGCCCCGTTGCGCGAAACCAGCTCAGCCTGTTCCTGGTGACGTGCTGGGTGACGCTGGTGATCTTCATCATCGTGGGCAGCATCCTGGCCTATGCGACGTTCAGGTTCCGGGCCCGCAACCAGGCCGAGGAGGAGGCAAAGCCGCCTGAACAGGGGCACGGGAACCCCATGATCGAGGTGGGCCTGATCGGGGCGTCGGTCTTTGCGCTGGTCATCATCGCGGTCCCGACGCTGAAGTCCATCTGGTACACGAACGACGTCCCGGCGGAGAGCAAGGAGAACGCCTACCAGGTGACGGCGACCGGGTACCAGTGGTGGTTCAAATTCGAGTATCCCACCGAGCAGATTGCGGGCTACGGCGCCCTCACGACCGGGGACGAACTCGTAATCCCGGCCGGCCGGCCGGTGCACATCAACCTGCGCTCGATCGACGTGATGCACAGCTTCTGGGTGCCCAAGCTCGCAGGCAAGGTGGACATGATCCCGAACCGGGCGAATTACCTCTGGCTGCAGGCGGACCACCCGGGCTACTACTGGGGCCAGTGCGCCGAGTATTGCGGCGAGTCGCACGCCGTCATGCGCTTCCGGGTGGTTGCACTTTCCCCGAGGGATTTTGAGGAGTGGCTGGAGAACCAGACGCAGCCGGCGCGCAGCGTGCCCGTCCCCGCGGGCGACGCACAGGCCAGGCCCCAGGCGCAATTCGCCGCGCTGAGGGAATTCTCCCAGAACGAGACCGGCTCCTCAGGAGCCTTTGAGGTCGACCCGCTGAGCTCATGGAGGGCCAAGCAGTTTGTCGACAAGGGCGAGGATCCCGTGCTGATCGCCAGGGGCAAGGTGCTCTTCGCGGCGCCCCCCGCTGACGGCGGCAAGACTTGTGGCACATGCCACACGATCCGAGGGGTAAGCGGGGCGATAGGCGTCCAGGGGCCCGACCTGACCCATGTGGGCGCCCGGACCACGCTCGCGGGTTCATGGCTGGACAACACACCGGAGCAGCTGCGGCGCTGGATCCACAATCCTGAGGCGGTGAAGCCGGGCAACAAGATGTGGGTGAATGGCTACGTGCCGAACAACATCAAACTCACTCCGGAGGACGAGGCCGCCCTGGTCGCCTTCCTCGAAAGCCTGAAATAACCATGGACGCACTGGCCAAATCCGAATTTCTGCCCAAGGAGCACGTTTCCCAGAAGCCGCTGGTGCTCTGGCGTCCCACCGCCAAGACCGGCCTGATGAGCTGGCTGACCACGGTCGACCACAAGCGCATCGGCTTCCTCTACGGGTTTTTTGCCCTTATCTTCTTCCTGGTGGGCGGCATCGAGGCCCTGTTGATCCGCCTCCAGCTCGCGGTCCCGAACAACCATGTGCTGACCTCCCACCAGTACAACGAGATGTTCACGATGCATGCGACGACGATGATCTTCCTCGCCGTCATGCCGTTGAGCGCGGCCTTCTTCAACTTCATCATGCCGCTTCAGATTGGCGCCCGGGACGTCGCCTTTCCCAGGCTCAACGCGTTCTCGCTTTGGACCTTCGTCGCCGGGGCGATCATCCTCAACATCGGGTGGTTTCGGATGGACGGGGCCCCGGCGGGCGGCTGGTTCGGATACACGCCGCTGACGACCCATCAATTCAGCCCGCACCACGACATCGACATGTGGGTGATGGGACTGCAGCTCCTCGGCGTGGCCTCCGTCGCCGCCTCGCTCAATTTCGTCGTCACCATCATCAACCTCAGGGCGCCGGGGATGACGATGATGCGGATGCCGGTCTTCACCTGGATGACCCTGGTGACCGCATTCCTGATCGTGCTGGCGTTCCCGGCCATCACGATCGCCCTGGTCGAGTTGATGATGGACCGGCTTTTCGGCACGAACTTCTTCGAGGTCTCGAACGGCGGCATGCCGATCCTCTGGACCCACCTTTTCTGGGTCTTCGGCCACCCCGAGGTGTACATCCTGATCCTGCCCGCGATGGGCATCATCTCGGAGATCCTCCCGACGTTCTCGCGCAAGCCGTTGTTCGGCTACCCGATCGTGGTGTTCTCGGGCGCCAGCATCGGGTTCCTCGGCTTCGGCGTCTGGAGCCACCACATGTTCACGACCGGGATGGGCGCGATGGCCACGGCGGCATTCTCGCTGACGACCATGTGCATCGCGGTTCCCACGGGCGTGAAGATCTTCAATTGGATTGGGACGCTCTGGGGCGGGCACCTTAAGATGCGCACCCCCATGATGTTCGCGCTTGGCTTCATCTGGCTGTTCATGATCGGCGGGTTCTCCGGGGTCATGCACGCGGCCGCTCCCGCCGACGCCCAGCAGCACAACAGCTACTTCGTGGTCGCCCACTTCCACTATGTCCTGATCGGTGGCTCGCTCTTCGGGCTTCTCGCTGGGATCCATTACTGGTTCCCCCTGATGTTCGGCCGCAAGATCAGCGAGTTCTGGGGCAAGGTCTCCTTCTGGGTCATCTTTGTCGGGTTCAACGTCACGTTCTTCCCGATGCATTTTCTCGGGCTGAACGGGATGCCGCGGCGCACGTACACCTATGACGCCGACATGGGATGGGCCCAGGGAAACCTCATCGCGACCATCGGTGCCTTCATTCTCGCGATCGGGGTGGGGATCTACTTCGTCACGATGATCTACACCTTCTTTCGTGGCGAAGTCACGACGCGCGACCCCTGGGATGCGCGCACGCTCGAGTGGAGCCTGCCGAACCCCCCTCCCGAGTACAACTACCGCTTCACCCCCCACGTGCACGCCCGGGACGACTGGTGGCATTTCAAGCAGCATCCCGACGAGGCCGCCGCCGCCAAGGCGGAGCACGAGAAGGAGGATGCCGGCCATGGCGGGATCCACATGCCCTTCCAGTCCATCTACCCGTTCACGGCCGGGATCGGTCTCCTGATCGGCGGCATCGGCGTCTCCGTCGTGGATCCCGGCTCGGGCCGCAAGCTGGCCATCGCCATCATCGGCGGGGTGATCCTGGTGGTGTCCATCTACCTCTGGTCCCTCGAGGGAAATGAGGGCTACCATCTCCATCCCGAGGACGAGGAGCCACACTCATGAGCAGCACCGCGGCCGTTGGCGCCATAGACCACCACCACGACCCGACGACCTCGACGGGCATTCCCAACAAGAAGCTCGTCATGTGGGCGTTCCTGGCGTCCGACTGCATGTTCTTCGGGTGCCTGATCTCGACCCACCTGATCTACCGGCTCCACCCGCCGGCCAGTGCGCCCCAGGCGCGGCAGGTGTTCAGCATCGAGCTCACCTCCTTCTCGACGTTCATCCTGCTCATGTCGTCGCTGATGATGGCGCTCGCCGTCAACGCGATCCAGAAGGGGAACCTGAAGAGCCTCCGGGCATCCCTCCTGACGACGATCTTCTTCGGCTGCATCTTCCTCGGCTGCCAGGTGTACGAGTTCAACAACTTCGTGTTCGAGCACCACATGACGATCACGAACAGCATCCTGGGGACCACGTTCTTCACGCTCACCGGCACGCATGGCACGCACGTGGCTATCGGCGTCTTCTGGCTGCTGCTGATGTACGTGCGCTCGTTCCAGCCCAAGGATCCGGAGACCCGGCCCGCCTGGTTCCTCGGGAACGTGGCGCACATTGCGGTCTTCATCGGCGCGATCCTGCTCAGCGGCTACGTGCTGATCGAGCTCGCCTGGGCGATGCAGGCCGGCGGGGCCTCGCCGGGAACGCTTCTGACCTTCGCGAAGGCGCAGGCCCTCGCGATTGTCGGGGCTGTCGCCTGCCTGGCGGGGCTCGTCCGGCTCGCCAAGACCCGCGGGCCCTATGACTTCGGCGAGGCAAACGCCATCGACGTCGAGATGATGGGCCTGTACTGGCACTTCGTCGACATCGTCTGGATCGTGATCTTCACGGCGGTTTACCTGCTGGAGTACCTTTGACATGAGCGCACCCGCAGCACCGGCCACGACCGGCCAGCCCCACAGCCTCGAGGAAAGCAAGTTCCAGATCTACGTGCAGATCGCGATGCTCCTCGCGGTCATCACGGGGATCGAGATCGTCACCGTCTACCTCCCGTTCGCGAGGTGGCTCCTGGTCACCGTTCTCGTCGTCTTCTCGGCCGTCAAGTTCCTCTTCGTCATCTTCTTCTTCATGCACCTGCGCTGGGACAAGCCCTTCTGCACGGTCCTGTTCTTCATCGGTCTCATCCTCGGGGGCGGCACCATGTTCGCCCTCCTCACGCTCTTCGGCATGAAGGAGAGCGTTCCGCTTCCCTGAGGGCCGCCGCTGCTCCATGATCCACTGGAGCGACTGGCATCGGGAGCCGGCGATCATCCCCGCTTGGATCGCGCTTGGCTGGTTGTACGCCCTCCTGACCGGTCCGTGGAGGAGTCGCATCGCCCCGGGAACACCGTTCTCCCCGGGGCGTGCCGCCTGCTTTTACTCGGCGCTCGCCGTCGCGTACCTCGCCCTCGGCTCGCCGCTGGACCATGCCGGCACGGTGTTTCTGTTCAGCGCGCACGTGACGCAGGAGCTGCTCCTGCTCTATCCGGTTGCCGCCCTCCTGCTGCTTGGCCTGCCGGGCTGGCTTGTCGATGGCGCGCTGGATCGTCGCTTCCTCAGGCGCCCTGCGGGCCTGATCCTGAACCCGCTTTCCTGCGGGGCGGCCTTCATCCTGGGCACGGCGGCGTGGCACCTTCCGAGGCTCTTCGAAAGCGCGCTCCAGAGCGCCCCGATGCAGGCCGCGCACATGGGGACGACGGTTGCCGCCGGATTGTTGTTTTGGTGGCCGCTGATCAGCCCTTCGCGCGCCTTTCCGCCGGCGGGCCCTGCGGTCAAGGCGCTGTACCTCACCTGCGCACAGGTTGCCTTCACGGCGCTCTTCTCCTATGTCTTCATGGCGGACCAGGCCATCTACCCGACCTATCGGTATGCGCCGCGCCTGATTGCGGGGCTCTCCCCGATCGAGGACCAGCGCCTGGCCGGGGTGCTGCTCGGTCTCGTCAGCTCCCTGGTCTTCCTGGGGGCCCTTGGCGCCGGATTCTTCCAGTGGGCGCGCCACTCGGGAAAGGCCACCGCCTACCGGTAGGCCGCCAGCATCCCGTACACCACGACCCCGGTGGCGGACACGTAGAGCCAGATCGGGAATGTGAACCGGGCAATGCGTCGATGCGCCGGAAAGCGGCCGGTCAGCGAGAAGAAAAAGGTGATGAGCACCAGCGGAAGGGCGAGCACCGAGAGGGCGATGTGTGAAATGAGAAGCGCGAAGTAGAACGGCCGGACAAATCCCTGGCCGTGGAACAATGTGTCACCGTGCAGGGCGTGGTTGGTGACGTACGAGGCGAGGAAGGCCGTTGAAAAGACAAACGCCGTGAACATCGCCGCACGATGCCGGGCGATCCTCATCGCCCGCACGTGCACGTAGCCGACGATGAGCGCCGCGGTCGACAGGGCGTTCAGCGCCGCGTTCACCGCGGGCAGGAACGCCAGGCGGGTGCCCGCGGCATCCGACGGAGGGTGCACGAACACGAGCCAGCAAAGGAATAGGCTGGCTGCTGCGCTGATCGCGATGATGGCGGCCACCACCGTGATTGGCGTCCTGGCCGGCTCTTCCTGGATGGAGGTTGCGGGGCTCATGGATTAGAAATGGACGATTCGGTCCGCGAGCAGTGCGCCGAGCACGAGAGGGAGGTACAGCAGCGAGGCGCGGAAGAGAGAGCGCGCCGCCGCGTCCCTGTTTGCGACCGAACGGAATCCGCGCGCCCGCAGGAGCATCGCGACACCGGCGACCGCGGCCACGGCGCCGTACCAGGCCGTGGCCAGGTGGAGCGGCAGCGGCAGGAGGCTCACGACGACGAGGAGCCCCGTGTTGACAAAGGCCCAGAAGGCAACCCTGCGACCCGAGGCATCGCGGACCGGAAGGATGGGAAAGTTCACGGCCGAGTAGTCATGCCTGTAGATCCATGAGATCGCGAGGAAGTGGGGCAGCTGCCAGAAAAAGAGAATCCCGAATAGGATCCAACCAAGGGCTGTCACGCCGCCCGCGCCGGCCGACCATCCGATGAGCGGCGGAAAGGCCCCGGCGACGGCGCCTATCTCGGTGCTCCAGCGCGACCACCGCTTGGCCGGCGTGTACCAGCCCAGGTAGGCGGAGATCGTCAGCAGGGTGAAGAGGGCGGCCAGCCCATTCGTCTCGGCAAACATCAACGCGAGCGAGGCCACGCACATGCCGGCCCCGAGCACAAACGCGGAGCCGGTGGCGACCTTGCCGGTGGGTATCGGCCTGTCCCGCGTCCTCTTCATCCGGGCGTCGGTGTCCTGTTCGAGCCATTGGTTGAGCGCGGCCACCCCCCCGGCCGCAAGCGAGGTCCCGGCGATCACGCTGAAAAGCTCGAGCGGAACCCAGGGCGGCCTGGCGGACAGATAACCCACTAGGGCCGTCAGCACCGAAAGGAGGCTCAGCCTCGGCTTCGTGAGCTCCAGGTAATCGGAGACCTTCGCGGGTCCGGCGCTTGGCAGGGTCATCGCGTCAGCGGGCCTCGATGGCGTCGCGATGCGCGAGCCAGGTAAGCCAGAACGTGGTCGCGAGCGTGGCGACTCCGACCAGGACATGGCTCGTGGTGAACATCGCATCCCGATGGGTCCAGATGACCGTGGCGCCGAGGAGGATCTGAAGCCCCAGCAGGCTGAGAAGGGCCGAGCCCGCCGTGCGCATGCCGAGGGTGGCCGCCTTGTCGCGCCAGATCCTCGTCACAAACCAGACGAGCCCCGCGGCGACGATGACCGCCATGACCCGGTGCGCAAAGGCGATCCCCACCTTGAAGCTCCAGACGGCCGGCAGGAGCCCGCCGGCGGCCGTCGAGTAGGGAAAAGTCGGTATCGCAAGCCCCGCAAAGCTGTGGCGCACGACCGCCGCTATGCCCAGCTGGGCGAGGAGCAGCCAGCAGCACCAGAGCCCCGCCCTCCGGACGGGGGCCCCCACCGGACGGGGCTGGAGGATCCAGCTCCTGGAGGACGCGATCGCAATCGCGATCATGCAGCAGACAAAGACCTGGGCCAGGCAGGCATGGAGCATGGCGAAGAGGCGCCCCACGCTGGTGTCGATCATGACAACCTGGTGGCTTTCCAGCAGGACCCGAAGGCCGCCGACAAGCGCCTGGAGCAGGACCAGGGCGACCGCGTAGGCGGCCAGCTGGCGGAGCCACGCCCGCCCTTCGGCGCACCAGATCCACAGCGCGAGGACGATCGTGATGGTGCTCATCAGGCCCGCACTCAGCCGGTGCGAGTGCTCGGCAAACATGGAGACGTCGCTCAGCCAGCCCTGCGGATTCAAGGACCCGTTGGAGAGGGGCCAGTCGGGGAAGGCCATTCCGGCATTGATGCTGGTCGTAAACGCGCCCAGGGCCACCAGGACAAAGACCCATGCGGCTCCCAAAGCCGAGAAGAGGGCCAGCGCCGGCTTGGGCGCGGTGGTGCGGGTGAAAAAAGGTCGGGATGCCATGGCGATTGCGGAGGGACAGCAGAAGGCTCCTTGCCGTCCACGGCAAACCCTTTGACAAACCCCGCAGTCCGGGAATTGGTGTTCCCGTGGGAATCAGCACCTATCGAACTGCCCGCCAAGGGGCATGGTCTCCGGGGGCCCTCCTGGCCCTGATCGGTCTCGCGCTTGCGCTCGGCTGCGCGAGGCCGGCCGCGGACAAGGATGCCGAAAAGCACTACCCGCTCAAAGGCGAGGTGGTCGCGGTCGACCGGGAGCACAAGCTGCTGACGGTGAGCCATGAGGCCATACCCGGGTTCATGCCCGCCATGGTCATGGAATTCCCGGTGTCCGCGGGCGACGCCGCGGTTGCCAGCCCCAAGGAGCGGATCCGGGCGGACCTGGTGATCGACGCCGCAGGTGCAGCCCGCCTCGAGAAGATCTGGCCCGACGACCGGCAGGCCGCGGATGCGGTCGCCGCCGGGGCCATCATGCTTCGGCAGGACACGCACGAGCGGGGAGGGGCGGCCTACCGGGAAATTGGGGAGAATGTCCCGGAATTCGCGCTCTACAACCAGGATGGGAGGGTGGTCCAGAGCGGGCAGTTCCGCGGGCAGCAGGTGATGCTGAACTTCATCTACACCCGGTGCCCCATCGCGACCATGTGCCCGGCATCGACCGCCAAGATGATGGCCGCCCAGCGGATGGCGCGCGAGGCGGGCATCAGGAACATCCAGTTTGTCACCATCACGATGGACGGCGCCTACGATACGCCCGGGGTGCTGCGCGAGTACGCCGACATCCGGGGGATCGACACCGGGAACTTCAGTTTCCTGACTGGGCCGGACGGCGCGATCCGCGACCTGCTCACCCAATTCGGGGTGAGCGCGCAGTTCCAGGGCGACGTCCTGATCCACACCCTCGCGACCCTGTTGATCGACGAGAAGGGAAGGATCGTCTGGCGTGCCGACGGAAGCACCTGGGATCCGAAGGACTTTGTGGCGAGGATGCACAAGCAATGACCGATGCCGGACTGCACCCGTGGCGCTCGAGCGCGGCCATAACGCTGGCGGCGCTGGCCGTATTCGGCGCGTACCGCCTCCTCCC
>Ga0302319_10007380_pt1 | contig 21643 bp, 14 predicted proteins | sample Bog_T0_2_FD_203319 | JGI IMG/M metagenome (GOLD analysis project Ga0302319, IMG submission 203319) | Peat permafrost microbial communities from Stordalen Mire near Abisko, Sweden - Bog_T0_2 | ecosystem: Environmental > Terrestrial > Soil > Wetlands > Peat | place: Sweden: Abisko, Stordalen Mire... | reverse complement strand
CGTTGGGACAAGTCATTCTCACCGCTACAAATTGGCAAGCAGTGGTTTTACGACCAGTTGGAGCAAATTGGTTTTGTTCATTTGTTGGAAGGATGGCAAACCAAAGATTTACGAGATACGCACGGTTTGTCCAAAACCAAGAGCAAGATGGCTCCTGTATTTGAAGCGCATTGCGTTGATTCCTGGGTCCTTGCCAATTGGCTGGTTGGAGGACATACCAAACCGGACAACACCGAGTTGAAATTTGTGGTTCCTTTGCAGTTCCATCGTCGGCAGTTGCATCGCCTGCAACCGGAAAAGGGTGGCTGTCGGAGACCCTATGGCAGCACAAGGAGCCTTGGGTTCACCAGAGGCAGCTTGGTGAAGCACCCGAAGTATGGTGTAGCCTATATAGGTGGTAATTCAAAAGACAGAATAAGTTTGCACGGAATCAAGACGGGAAAACGTTTGACGCAAGGAGCCACGCCGGCTGACTGCAAACTCCTGACATATAATTCATGGAGATGTTATGCATAGCAAGAAAGACGCGGCTCCTCCCCTGCCTGAAGGCAGGGGTCTCCGCCGCGCAGAAAAACGATGAGTTACGTCATCACAAACACAAACAATCAATTAATTGCCACCGTCGAAGATTACACGGTCAATGCCACTGCACTTCCAATTACGCTCATTGGACACTATTTCTCGGGATTCGGAGAGATATTAAACGACAATTTGGTTGGAATGTTGGAAAATTTTAGCAGCGTTGCCGCACCCACATCGCCTATCATTGGACAGCTTTGGTATAACAAACCAGCAGCGACATTAAACCAGTATGATCAGACAACTTCACCACCGTGGACGCCGCTAGCGACACAGCCGTGGGTTAGTCAGCAAGTTGCCGCCAATCAAATCGCTGTGCCTTTAGGTGGAATTATTATCTGGTCAGGAACCCCGGCCACGATACCATACCGCTTTCATCTGTGTGACGGAACCAAAGGCACGGCAAACTTGCCGACATCACTATGTTATATTCAGCGAATGTTCTGAGAACTTAAAGGGCTTTTCTTTCAATGGCATATTTGATAACCAATACGCAAGGCACGCAAATTGCGCAAATTGATGATCTCACCGTCAATACGACCGCCACGTCATTGACCTTGGTGGGGCGTGCCTATAAAGACTGGGGTGCAATCATTGGCAACAACTTTGTCAGACTGCTGGAAAACGCCTGCGGCCCGATTGCACCGCAATGGGGCATAGCCACACCGCCACTGACTGGACAGCTTTGGTATGACAGTGGCAATGGCTTGTTGAAGATTTACGACAACGCCAACTGGACTTCGCTTGCCACCCAGGATTGGGTGTTGCAATTCTCACAGAGCGCCAACAGCGCCGCACTCAGTGGTTATGCCACACAGGCGTGGGTTACCGGGCAGGGCTATACCTCCGCCAATCAAATGATTAAGGTGACTGGCGACGCCAGCGGCTCCGGAACCACAGCCATTACGCTTACACTCAATCCGAATGGCGTTACCGCTGGAAAATATAATAACCTCACTGTCAATGCCAAGGGCTTGGTAACGGCGGTACGGGTTCTGTCGCAGGGTGACATCACGTCCGCTCTCGGGTTTACGCCAATCGGCAATCACATTGTGACCAATTTTGTGGTCGATGGTCCTGCGGGTAGCGTGCGTGATGTGCAGTTTGACACGTCCGGTCTGACACGGTGGGGCATTGGTGTCACCTCCTATCCGGAAACCGGCAGCAACAGCGGTTCGAATTTTACCATCATCCGCTTCGCTGACACTGGAATACTGATTGACACGCCGTTGACCATCAACCGGGCATCCGGTTTCGTCTCGGTTGCCACGATGATTGTGTCAACCGCCCTCACCGCCCCAACCATGCCGGTAGCCGACAATTCCACCAATGTCGCTACAACCGCCTTTGTAAAATCACTAAACGTAGGAGGACTATATTCCTTCAGCACTTCGGCTCCGCCAGTCACGGCAATACCAATATTACCAGGGGACAAATTAATCATTACCGTTACCAACGCAAATGCCATCCCGATGCACGTCGCATCACAGCCTGGGATATACAAGGTTACGGTTATCATAACGTCAACCAATAGCGTTAATGTTGATGTTACGCTGAAGCCGAACGACATGACCTATATCAATTCGTTTAGCTCATTTGGCATGGCGTGCACCGACCAGTCGCTTACCGGTGTCGGAACTTCCGGTGGGGTGTGGACGCCCATCACCGCACCTCCCTATCTTGCGTCCAACGGCATTGGCACCACATGGGCTGTCATAGACACCCTTCCCTATTTCTGGCACGACACGTTCAATGGACCAAACACCTCCGACACTGGTTCAGGCATGAACGGCACCGGTCCATGGTCGCTGGAATACCTTATCAGCACCTTTACTGCCGCAAAAACGGTCAAGGCAACCGGCGGCATCTTTGGCGGTCCGGCAATGTCCTTCGCCACCTGGAATGACACCACCACGTCCTGGACGTCGCTTGGGACTATCGGCGACAACAATGTCAATTCCGCCACAGGCGCCAGCAATGCGACTGGGGTCGTCATGGCTGGCACGGTGGTCGTTGAACGGCTCGCCTGAATCTTCTTACTCAAAATGCACTTAGACGCCTCCGGTCAATGTTCCGGAATCAGTGGTGTTGTCAGGGGCGGATGCCGTAGAGGCTGATGGGGATGGCGCGCTGGTGGCGCTTGCTCCGGCTGCGCTCGTTGCCGTGCCAGTGCCGGATGCCCCGGTGCGGTCACAAGGCGCTGGCTGACCAGCCTGGGCTCCATATTGCGACGCCTTGGCGTTCACGGTCCCATTGATTTTGTTGTAAGCATCTCCAACGGTTGCGCAACCGCCAAACCATACCGGGTTGTTGTTGACACCGCTGCTGCTTAGAGCCCCGCTCGAAATGGCTTCGCTGATCGGCATGTTTGGATTTGTGTTGGCAGCCTGAATGAATTTGGAGCCACCGCTGCCACCCAGCAGATGGGTCATATATATCTCCCCAACGGACGGATTTGTGATGCCTTTTGATACCAACAGGCGCTGATTTTCGTTATAATATTCTGCTGCCATTTTGGCATTTGCATTGTCGTCGTATGGCGAGTCACTCAACGAAACGTTATTTGCGGCGCCATATTGATTAACCAAACCATTCCATGTGCCTCCAACTATTTGAAATAATCCACGCGCTCCTGTTCCGGATGTTGCCCCGTTTTTGAACTGGGATTCCACATCTGCCATAGCCATCATATTGCCGGGCGGAATACCCTTGGCAGATGCAGCAGCGTTGATGGTTGCCCATTGGCTGTTGCTCGCTTTCAGCGTTCCAACCCCTGTGGCGCACTGTGATTCATTTGGGTTGGTTGTGGTAATTGGACCCGTACCAGTTTGTGTCGTGTCTGTAACTGGTTCGCTCGTTACCGGACTGGAACCGCCACCCTGTCTGGCAGCAATCTGTGCCAGAGTGGCTGGTCCGGACGGTGCCGGCGGAAGGTTTGACTTCGGGTGACCGACCCAAGGCTCATGGCTTGGCATGCGGGACGTGATGGAATCAGTGGTTGCGCTTTTCCCGTTCAATACGTCCATTTTGGTCGTAGGCGCCGGACCTTTCACTGTCATGGGGGAAATGCTTGGCGTATCGGCGGTATCGGCTACAGCACCGGAATTGTCCTTGATGCTGCTTGCAGAACGGAGAATTGTTCCGCCGGATTTTTCCGTAATGTCGCCGCTGGATTGCAGATTCATTGAGCCACTTGATTTCGCAGTCATTGCTCCGCCAGCTTCTATATTCAAACCACCACTCGCCTTTAACGTCAGGGGACCGGCATCCGCTTCCAACTGTAACCCTGCTCCAGCCTCAATTAAAATATCGGTTGATGTTTTTACGTCCAGTTGTCCGCCAACTGCGGTAAATATGAGGTCAGTGCCGGAGCCCAATTGAATGGTTTTGCCTGCCTGGACAATAACGTCCTGTGCTGCCTGCATATAAATGCTGGAACCTGAATCGAGAATGATATTCCCCTCGGCGCGAACATTGAAATCAGCCATCGCGCGCATGGAGATGCAGTTGTTGGTGTATACGTCTATGCCCGCATCAGATATTTCCACCCAGGAATTGCCAGTTTTCGAGTTGATATAGACATATCCCGTTGTTTCGTTAATGACGATTTGGGCACCAGACCGCGTCCGCAAACGGATATGTTCGTTATCGGGGTTGTCATCCACATAAACGGCGTTGGAACGCGGCGTGTTGAAGCCAAACACTTTTGATGGCGCCTCGCGCCGGGCAGACGATGACGACGGTCCACGCTCATAGTCTTTGGCAAGTCCCTGTGTCGCCAAACCATTAGCCATCGGGGTGAATGGCGGACGCAATGGATTGTTGAGGTTTTGCCCGGCGTCCGCCTTATTATATTCAACCACCGGTGGCACGGTGCCATTCTTCTTGTAGCTTGGGTCCGTAGCCAAATTGGCCGCAACTCCTGGAAGCATATGGTTCATGTTCTGTTGTAATGCACAACCAAACCAATAAGCTCGGGCACCGTCACCATTGGCAAAAAACACCGCAACCTGATTGTCCAGATCAGGAGGAACCATCCACATGCCATAGGATGATTGTGAGCCGGACATGGTCTGATTGCCTTTTTTGGTGTCATCAATGCTGGTGCTGCCACCAAAAGGACTCAGGTAGTTACAAATAATCCACGAGGTTTCCTTAAGGGGATCACCGCAGATTTCCGGTATCCAGACTGAGAGCCTGCCCATGCGCTGCGCGTCATCGTTACGTTTGACGAACCCGATGTAAATGGTGTTGTTATAGACACGGGTGGAGTTGGTGGTATTGTCGAAGCCGCGTGGCGGACGGTTTACCTGTGGCATTTGCTCTCTCGTTTGTTGGAAAAGTTATTTTGAAGGTGGACGATAGATTGCGATCCCCTGCCCCTGACGGCGGAAGTCCGGACCGCCCCAAACGTCTCTCTGGTCATAGCCGGAGACCCATTGTCGTCCGTCATATAGACAAATGTGTCCTGGTGCCGAGGCTGGAGTGCTTCCGGCCTGCAAGACCGCGACATCACCGGTTTGCGGCTGAAACCCGGATATGCTCGAACCGTCCGCGACTTGGCTGAAATTGTTCCTCATAAGCGTTGGTCCGTAATCAGCGGCATTCACGGGATGTCCGTTCATATTATATCCTCCTGCCGTAAGGGCTTCCCTTACTGAGACCGCACAATTTGTTTGCCCTGCATACGACGGGGTGGCATTGGCATCGATATGGGCCACGGCAGCATTTATGCTGGGATTGGTTGATGGCGCACCCGGACCGGAACCGTTGCCGGAACCGGAGGGAGAACCGGAGGGAGAACCGCCGCCGCCACCACGGGCAGCGGAACTGCCGCTCCCTCCGGCAGGCGCGTCAGTGGCCGGTGGCGGCATGGACCCGTTCCACGCAAGCGCGCTTTTGAGGCTGATCAGCGGCAAACGGTTGGCATGCAGGGTCTGTTTGAAGACGCCGTCCGAGAAATTGTTTAAAACTTTGACCACAATATAAATTCCATTAAACAAATCATCTGGATTGAAAACAGGTTCAAGATTGGCTCCCTGACCCTCCGGGTAGCGGAACTTCAGCAAAAATGCGAAATCGCCGCGAAAAAAGTTCGGCTGATCGACCGCAGGCGGCGCCTGGACAAACGTGTCGGGACGCATATAAACTTGCCGTGCCAGGTTGGTCTCACCAAGCCAATACGGATCGCCACGGATGCCCATGTCAATCACCATCAGTTTATCCGGAACCAACCCGTATAACTGATTCAGCACGGCGCCGAAAATTGATTTGTCGCGATGATATTGTCCAACCATGCCTGTTCCGGTATCGTCCTTGCCGTAATTCTGTGAAAATGCCACCGGAAGCGGCAATCTTGGTCCCGTGGATGACGATGCTGCCGTTGGGCTATTCACCATCTGTTCGGCATACTGGTTTGGCGGACCGGTTTTCGCGGCGCCAAGCTCGGTCAGCTTATTCAGATTTGCCGATATCGCACTTTCCAAAGCACTCGACTGACTCGCCAATTGTTTAATAACCGGTATTAACTTCGTAAGATCACCATTCAACAACAGGGCTGATATCTGGCTTTTAAGTGATGCTTGTTGCGTAGCGGATGTATTTGGGTTATTGAGTTGCGCAGTAAGCGTGTTCACCTGATCCTTGGCGGCGTTCATCAATCCCAGTGAAGCCTGCACGCCTGCGTGTTGGTTTTCCAGTTGCAAAACTTTGTTCTTTAATTGATCGACTTCTTCTTTACCGCCTTCATCCGTGTTGTTGGCCCGTTCGGCAGGGTCACTTTGATCATAAGTCAGACGGGCACCCTCAAGGCGCGGCAATGTCGAACTCCATGCGATATTAAAACCAATATCCAAATCGATGACTTCGGTGTTCAATCCAGTGTAAAGATAATTGTAAACCTTTTTGATGTAATTCTTGTTCAAAAGGCGATACAACGCCAAACCCGATACCGCTGGTGTTGCCGCATCAACCGGCTGCTGTTTGCTGGTAATCGGCGCCAGGGTGTAGTATGGGTGTATGTGATAGACAATCGTTTTCTGGTATTGTTGGGAATAGGCTTCGTAGGCTCCCATAATCACATCGACTTCGATGCGGACAACAATGCTTTCCCGAAGCCGCCGGTCGTTTGTTGCACTCGGTGCACCGTCAGTCGCACCGGTTTTGTTGTCATTGTCCATCACCAGCAATTGTGCCTGTTCGGTGTTCATCAAGGCATATTCAATCATTTTGTCAAGTGAAACGCCGGGCTGAAATCTTGCTGTCGGATTGCCGGCTGACCCAGTGAAATCCATTGACATGCCGCGCAGGGAACTAAGGGCAGGCTGTTTGTTTTTCAGTTCGAATTTGGCCGGGTCAAGACCGTTGACCCGGCTTGGCGCGTCGGTTATCGGATACCATTTGAATGCCTTGACGGGCGGGCTTTTGTTCGGATCGCCAAACTTCACGTTGTCGTTGCCGTTCCTGTCATGATAGCTGTCGGTCATCGCCTTGCCGATACCCTCAAACAATTCACCGATGGTCGCAGCCTGGACGGTTATCTGTTCCGGAAGACAGCGATATTCGTCCCCCAAAGCGGCACCCTCTGCCCAAGGAGTGGCTGCAATGTTATAAGTGCCGCCCCCGGCATCAAAATGGACATCGATGTAGGTGATGACCATTTGCCAAATCCATTTATTGGAGGCGTCCATCTTATAAGACTTGACCGGGTTGTCCACAAAACCGCCACTGGCATCATATCCCATGAAACTCAACTCCAGATAATAGAAACATTTCTCCCAGTTGCGTATTTTCAGGGATGCGCAGGCATTCGCTATGGAATCCATGAAGCCCATGCCCATCGGCTCAACAACCGTCATTTTGATGGCGGTGGCTGTCATCGCGCGGGTGTGCCCGTTCGGACCCACGGTCGAATCGATCTCAACACTCTTGATGTTGTAAGTGGTGATTCCGGTTTCCGCTATCGTCACCTGCGGCAAGGTGGCAAGTTTTTCATAGATCGCTGATGGCTTGGCAGGACTGCCCGCCGCAGCATACAGGTCAACGTCCTGCGTCACATACAAACGCCAGTGATACGTTGCCTGAAAAAGGTCGTTCAACGGATTCGGTGTTCCCTTGCCATTGATCAGGTCTTTCACCGCCTGTGCGGCTTGTGCATCCGTCACACCGCTTTGGGGTGTCGCCGACGTGGCTGCGGCAGTGGACGGCGCCGTGCCGTTCCGCACCTCGGAATTGTTGGAAGACGCCGCTGCGGCACCGGCAGCCGGAGATGGGGTGGTTGGCGTTGACGATGGGGTTGAGCCTGCTGACGATGCCGCAGCGGCACCGGCCGCCGGGGATGGCGATGATGCAGCGTTGCCACCGGAAGACGGGGTTACCGTCATCGTCGGGATGTTCGATGACCCGCCAGTCAGGTCAGGGGATGATGATGCCGGCGCTGACCCCGGAGGGGACATTAGGTTGCCGATATATTGTGGTGCGTTTCCGCCGCCACCTGGGAGGGCAACTTGCGGAACGGATGGCGTGTCGGACGGCAACGGAATGCCGGAACCGGGCGCTGGCGGTGTGACCGGTGTTGGTGGCGTTGCCGGCGCGGGAGGGGGCTCCGGGGACGCTACCGCAGGTGCCGTTGGTTGTGGTGTTGGTTGTGATTCCGGTTGTGGTGCTGCCTGTGCTGGTGGCGACGGTGTCGTGTTTGGCGATACGGCGTAGTTTTGTGGTGGAAGATGTGGTGCGATTTCCGCGTCCATCGCATCCAATTTCGCATAGCCACTTTGTACGTTTGCCCACTTCGGATCATCTTGAGCGAGATTTGCTGCTTTGGCATCAAGTTGCGCCCTTAGGGCATTGTTTGCGTTTTGTTGTTCTTGCCAGCTTGTAGCCATCAGGAACCCGCCACTTGGCGAACGTATGACGCGCTAGGAACAATAATTGTCAAACCAGCCTTGAATGACCAAATTGGATCTTTGCGCAAACGCGGATTGCGCATGGCAAACACCCACCAGTATGCCATGGTCGAATACAGGTCGTAGCTCAACGTATCAGGACGGAAATTATGCCGTGGCAACAAAACAAAAAGCTGGTCACCTGAATCAGGCGAAACTGGCTTGACAACAAACCGCTCAAGATACCAACTGGTCTGTGGTGTTGCCGAATAAGGGGATGTCCCTGGATAATCAATGACTGGCATGGTTCAGATCCATCCTCCGCCTGCCATGAGGGCGCCACTGCGGAAAGTGTCCAAATTGAACTTGTCGCGCATGGCAGCAAATGTCTGCTGAACCGTTAATGTGCAGGTTATATCAAACATCGCCGGAAGACGGGTCGTTTTGCCATTGACCGCAACGGCAACGGTGTCCATTGTTTCGGAGAAACTGAAGGAATGCGACTTTAGAATGCAGGTAAGTTTGTTGAACATATAGGTTCCATAACCGTTAAAAACCAGGACCGGGGGTGGCAAACCAGCCATCTTCGGCACTGACGCGCCGAAATACATTTTTGAGGCTGCGCGGAAAAAATGAATCGCCGCCAGAGCATAAACCCCCTGCATGGCATTCTGCACAGTGAATTTTCCCTGTACCGTGATTGAGACAGAGGGGGTGCGCTGATAGGCATAATAATCCATGTCCGTATGAACCATGCCAACCTGAGTGTAATCAACGTCCTGCTGGAACGAAATCTGTGGCGTATAAGGAAACAATACGCCCCCGGTTGCTTGTAATGGTGCCAGAATGCCGGTATAATAGCCTGGACTGAGAGCGCCCAGCCGGACACGGGCATCACTGACGTCTGCCGGTGTCGCTGTCGCCGCCGCCGGAGACCCAGCCGTTGTTCCTCCGGATGATCCTGACGACGAACCACCTCCACCGCCAGAAGAACCGCCGCCGCTTCCCGAACCCCCTTGGTCCCAGGTGCCATTGTCCACACCACCGGTCAGCGCAGAGACTTGCTGGTTTACCGCTTGTTGTTGCAGTCCCGGCGTGGCGGCGCTATTGGCAGGAAAACCGGCACCAGCCCCGTTCCTTAAATTCGATTGGTTCAAAGCCCCCTGTGCGCCAGCCAAATCTCCCTGAGAAACCGAATAATTAAAGGTGGCGTTATCAATTGAGTCCATTACCCCCATGATGTTTTCCCTGTCGTTTATTCTGAAACGGAACAAACCTGCTCCACTGCCGTATTTATGGCTGCATTATCTGCCGCTTTAATTTGCAACATTAGCAAAAGAGAGATCGCTTTTGCCGCAGAAACTGGTTATAATTGTGATAATAAGGAGACCAATAATAAATGGATAGAATAAAATATATTTCGAATAAAGACCTGCTTCAGGAAATACACCGTTCCAAAATAACCTACAGTTCATTCACGGACAAGAGTTATCACCGTTTTGACGCCATTATCCGGTCTTTGGACGAATTGACGCCTGAATTTATCGAACAAACCTTTGAAAGGCAAACGTCCTCCCTGACCAAAAGAGGCAATACCACGGAATTGCCAGACACGTTTGCTCCCGCTGACCTTATATTCAGACTCATGACCGACCGGCATGTTCCATTGGAAACTTGTGCCAAGCGCCTGAAACGCGGTTTTCCGACCATTCGGACGTCATTTCCACCATTTGAGCATTATGTCATCCGCGATGGCATTGCCGTTGAAGTCGGTCGCTCCCATTGGATAGGTACACTCGAAGCTGGTCGCTTCTGTGACGAACATGGCACAATTAATAACCGTTTGGCAAGCATGTTTATGCTGTTGGTTGACCGCTTTAGCAGGCGCAGTAACTGGCGGTCCTATTGCGTGGATGGGGAAACCAAAGCACTTACACAACGCGGTTGGCTGGGTACTGACGATATCACAGAAAGAGATATTATCCTGTCATACGATAACGGGCAGCTAAAATGGTCGAAGATTGAATCTATTTTCAGAGACGATGACTATAAAGGCAAGATGTTCAAGCTCAGTGTCACCGGAATGGATGCGCTGGTTACACCACGGCATAAGTTCGTCACAGACGGCGGTCTCAAGGAAGTTGATTACCTGTTGGCGACAGACAGAATAATTTTGACCGGGGCACCGCTGGAAAACGGTCCTGGTTTCGTTGATGATAAGATTAAGGTGATTCCAGAACTTATTGATTTTCCCGTTGTGCTTTCTTTAACCCAACATCAAAGGCAACTTTTGATAGGGGCAATATTCACTTTTACTAACCGATATAAACACTCAAATAAAGAACATATTGATGCTGTTCTGATGCTCTGCACCATAGCCGGTTATCGGGTTTCAATCAAAAAAACCGATACTTATTTTGAAATCAACAGGTTATCAGCACAAGAAAAGTCTATTAAGGTTGAAAAAATTGATTTCGCCGGTGGCAAGCGGAACGGTGATTTTGACCATCCAAATGAACCAACCACTGATTATCACGCCAAGGTGTGGTGTCCCAAAACGGAATATGGGTCGTTCATGGCAATGCGCAATGGAACTATCTATCTGACAGGCAACACCTATGTGGACGAAATGCGCAGTTTTTCGTTGTTGCAACTGTCAAAAGTCGGATTACAGTTTGATGAATCAAAGTCAGACAATCCTTTTGCGTTTTACACTCAGATCATCAAAAATTGCTTTCGGAGAGTGCTGAACATTGAACACCGGAACCGCGATATCCGTGATGATTTGCTTATTATGGCGGGCGCCGCGCCGTCCTTTACCCGTCAGATCGACCATGAACTCGAACAGATGTTTGAGCAACGGATACTCGACGGCGGTGACGATGACGGGCTTCCGAAGGTAGAGCCGGTCTTGTTGCCAAAAAAGCGGGGACGTAAACCAAAGGTCTAAGAACTTGACGCCATCACCGAAAAACGCTAACGTTATACGCTCTATCAAAGAAAGTCTGCGCGTCAATGGAGAATTTGTTCAGGAAAACGGTCGCATTTACCGACGCGCATTTTGGACGAAATGGCGCAAGCCCCATCGCATTGCAGGACAACACTGATTTCCTACAATGGGCAGTTGACCGCGCTTTGTCATGGGGTGCGGAAAATTGCATTTTCCTGGGAGATTGGCACGATAGCCGGCATAATATAAGGACGACCGTTCTTCCACATTCCCTAGCCGGAATGGAACTGCTGAATTCGTCCTTCAAGAAAACCTATTGGCTTTCCGGAAATCACGACCTGCCCTTTAGAGAAAAGCGGGATGGTGCCAGCATTGAATTTGGCCGCAATCTCAGCAATATCGAATTCATCCGTGACCCGCTTACCACAGGAAATGTAACCCTGTTGCCATGGCTTGTTGGCGATGAATACAAAAGTATCAAGAACATCAACAGCCGTTATGTGTTTGGACATCTGGAAATGCCGGGATTCCTGATGAACGCCCGCATTATCATGCCCGATAGCCCAACCCTGGTGAAACCCGATCAATTTCTCAATACAGAATACGTATTTTCGGGGCATTACCACAAGCGCCAGAAACAGGGCAAAGTGATTTATATGGGTGCAATTATGCCCATGAATTTTTCGGATTCGAATGATGAAGATCGCGGCATCATGCTCCTGGATTGGGGAAAAGAACCGATTTTTGAGGCGTGGCCGGACCAGCCCCTGTTCAAGGAAGCCAAACTCTCTGAATTGATCGACACGCCAGGAATCATGCATCCGAAAATGACCATCCGCACCACCATTGACCTTCCCCTGATCTATGAGGAAGCTCAGGAAATCCGTGATTCTCTGGTTGAGACATACGGACTGCGGAAGATGGAACTGATGAAACAACCAAAAGACAGCGCGGAACTCCAGGAATTCAATGACGAAACAGTGGTCTTCCATACGGTTGACCAGATGGTAATCGATGGGCTGATGTCCATCGATGGCACAGGGCTCTCGACAGATAAACTTGTTGCTATTTACCGTCAGTTGACCGAGATATGACCAAAATTCTCGGTCTCGACATGCGTAATTTTTGGTCGGTCGGCAACGCCACACAGGCTATCCGTCTGGACGCCGACTTTCTGACGCTGGTGCTTGGCAACAACGGACACGGCAAAACCGCCATGCTACAGGCGCTGTCCTACGGGATTTATGGAGAGCCGTTAACCAATATCAACCTCGACAACCTGATTAACAATATCAACCTGAAAAACATGCTCGTTGGTGTTGATCTGGAACGCGACGGCATGCGCTACCGCATCGAACGTGGACGTAAGCCGAACGTGCTGCATATGTTGGTCTTTGATGCCAACGGCGTCCCCACAGATGCCGCCCTGGGCGAAAACCGCCATACCCAAACCGAGATTAACGCCATCATCGGTATGAGCCATACGCTATTCCAGCATATCGTCGCGCTCAGTACCTATACTGACCCGTTCCTTAAAATGAAGCCGGCACAGCAACGTGAAGTGATTGAGGAATTGCTTGGTATCATGACGCTGTCGCAGCGCGACGAAGCGCTGAAGAAAATGATTTCAGATATCAAGGAACAAACGCGTGCCGAGGACGCTTCCCTCAAGGCGACCACCGAAGCCAACGGGCGCATCGAAGTTGCCATCCAGCGTGCTTCAGCGGAGCGTGACGCGTGGCTCATAGCCCATAACATCGCTGTCAGTCGGATAACAGCACAGGTAACGGAATGGTCCGGTATTGATTTTGCTGCTGAAATTGCCGCCTTTGACACGCTTGATGCCTGGATCGAACAGGAAAGACAGTTGCTTGGCGCGGCGGAAGGGGAGGGAAAGGAAACCGACCTTTTGCGTCGTGAGCTTGCCAAGATTGTGTCAGAGCAAACCCGTCTTAAAATGGATGCTGGCTCGTCAGATGACCAAATACGGCGTCTGGAGGGCGAGGCAGCCCGCTATCTGAAGGACGCCAGCAGCCCTGCCACCGACCATCAGGCAGCCCGTCTGGAGGCTGAGGCAAGGCGGTTTGATGAACAGGCGGTGTCCAGCATTGACAACCAACTGGCTCGGATGCTGTCTGACGCCAAACGCAAAAGTCAGGAAGCTGAACAGAGAATGGCTTCCACCAAAACCAAAGCTGCCGAGATGGCATTCCTGCAAACGGAGATGACCAAAACCGATCATACCTGCTCGACATGCGGACAGGGACTTAATGGCACTGATCACCTTGCCAAGGTTGTGGCAAAGCTGGCGGAGAAAGTTGCTGACCTTGAGGCGGCAAGTGTTCATGACGTTGCCATCGCCGAAAAACTGCAGGCCGAAGCCGGGGAAATTGAGACGGAGACGGGCAGGCTGGCTGCTGAACACAAGACCGCTCAGGAAGGCTGGCGCAACAAAGCTGTGCAGATACGTGCCGAAATCGGGCAGGTGGTGGCACAGTATGCCGTTCGACAGGAAGAATGGCGGTCCAAGGCTGCCGCCATTGAGGGCGAGATTGCCAGGGCACGGAAACATCTGGCAAAGCGGCAGGCGGAAGTGGAGCAGACGATTGCCCAGTTGGACGATGACCGTGCCATGCTCGGCGTTGCCATCAGTGAGCGGGAAGCCGTTGAACGGGATATCATCAAATCCATTCAGAATCTCGGTCCCAAGCCGACTGTCCGGTTTAATGTCCGTGAAGAGGTATGGCGTTTGCGTCAGAGCATGGAAACGGCAATGCGTGACCTTGAGCATGAGATGGCGAAAGAAAATCCTCAGAACGCCAACATTGCGTCATTGCGGAGCGCCATCGTTGAAATTGATTATACCGTTCTAACCGAACTTCAGGACCAGCTTAAGCACATGGATTTTATCCACAAGTTGCTGTCCGGCAAGGAAAGCTTCATTCGGAAGAAGATTATTGACACCAATTTGCTGGACCTTAACCGGCGGCTCAATCATTATCTTGAAGCGTTGATGCTCCCGCACGAGGTCACGTTCATGCCGGATTTGTCGGTGGAAATCACACGGCTTGGACGCGGGCTTGATTTTAATCAGTTATCCCGTGGCGAAATGAACCGGGTGACCCTTGCCACATCATGGGCATTCCGTGATGTCTGGGAAAAACTGAATACGACGGTCAATCTGATGTTCATTGACGAACTGGCTGACGCTGGCATGGATGACAATGGCGCCGAATTGACGTTTGGCGTTTTGAACCGGATGGGGCGTGAGCGATCGAAAAATGTTTTTTTGATTTCCCATAAGGAATGCCTCATTGGTATTGCCGATAACTTACTGAAAGTTCATATGGAAAATCAATTCAGCAGGTTTGAGGCTAACGCGAAGAGTTAGCGGAAATCTCTTGCCAAAGCCTCTGTTTTGTGTTCTTCTCCGTAGGTAGCAGGAGAGAGGGTAAAATCATGAGCCAAAACAATAAGTCAGCCTCCGAACCGCCAGTCGAAGCTGAACTGGTGGATGTAGCGGCGGAAGAGCCTGTGGCAAAGTCGGTCAATGCTGAGGTGTTTGCCGCTGTGGAGGCAATCCGTGAGGAAGTTGGCACGCTTGCCCGTGACCAGCGAAATAGTTTCGGCAACTTCAATTTCGCCAGCATCGACCAATTCTATCAAAAGGTTGTGCCGATTGCCGCGAAACATGGCATCCAGTGGATTGCCCATAACTGCAATCCGCGCCCGATTGAAATCACTGGGGGGAAGAACGCGGACGGCGACAAGGCGATGCTGCTCACGGACGTTTCGGTTGACCTTCGCTATCGCGATGGAACGGTTATCCGTGGCTACATGACGTTCACGCTGATTCACCAAATTATCGGTGCACAGACGAGCCTGTCGGTCATCTCTTATGCTGACAAGGCGTTCATGCGCTCCGCGTTCAAAATTCCGACTGAAGAGGCGGATCAGGATGCCCTTGACAACAGTCGGTTTCAGCAAACACGTGGCAAGTACCTGAAGGCGCCGGCAAACGCAACACGGTATGCAAACGCCACACGTCCAGCGCTTCCGTCTGACTATTGCGAGAATTTGGCGCCGCCATCAGACCAAGAGCATGGGTTTGAGCCTGACGTGGACCGGGCTAACCGGATGGTGGCTGAGGGTGCACAGGCGCAGAAAGTCAAGTTCAACAACTTCGAGATGAACATCTGCAAGCGTATGCGCGCATCGGTGACGGTCGGCAAGCTCGAAGAAATCTGGGCAACGAACCAGCGCGCGTTGGGACATATCAAGACAGCGGACAAGGAACGGTACGACCGTATCGTTGCCGCTTTCGCTGCGCACAAAAACATTCTGCTGAATCGGGCGAAGGCAAAGGATGCGGCGGTCATCAAGGAGCCCAACGGCAACAATGGACATGGCGGTCCACAGCCGGCGCCCTGGCAATAAGCTAGGGCGTTCTTGCCGTCATCGTCGCCGCAAGAATTGCGGCACGGTTGTCCTGAAAGAATGTTTTCAGGTCCGTAATGATAAAATCACCGTATAATCCACGATACACGCAATGATTGCTATAAGCAATAACCATGCCATGTGATTTTGGGATGGCTACAAAAAGTCCGACACGTGTGACTTTAAAACATACCAGCCAGCAATCACCGGGATCAACCACGTCAAGGGTCTGTTTAATCCATTCATCAAGCTGCGGACATGACCCCGGCGATATAAGTTGATGAAATAAGAATTTTGAGAAATTTTTCATTTCAATCACGAGGCGTAGCATATGGTCAGGCGGAACAATATCTCCCTTGCGGCTTTGAATTTGCCCCACTGACATTACTGTTTTCCGCCGAGCGTTCTGCCCTCCGATGAAGGCGCCTGATTGCGGAGACCTCAGGAATTTGCCTTCAAATATATCGCCGAGAATTTTGCATAATTCGCGTTCACCAACTCCGCCTTTGCGGGATGATTTACTGCCTGCCATACATAACCGTCCATATTTAAATGTCCGACTATTTATATATTATTGTTAACTAGGCTTAATCTGTCACGACGAAAGATCATCCACCGACACAATGTCCAGCCGACGCTTGATGTGTTCGATGTCGCCGGAAATGCGATCAGTGCGGCGTGATATGCTGGAGTACTGCGCCTCCAATAAGCCCAGCCGTTCTTTGACCTCGGACATGTCAACCTTCAGCCCGGCAAGGTCCCCACGAATGGCACGCAGGTGCTCAAGAACAAGATTATCGCTCATTCGGACTTCATAACCAGCCAAAACGCACGTGTCAAGCCTTTTTCAGATCATCGGCAGACCGGTTTTCTCCACAACTTTAATCCGTTCTTCGATAAACTTGCTAATAATTTCGCGTTCCTCATGACATAGCGACCATGCCTCATCACGGGATATCGAACCACGCATATGCCACATAATGCTCGTTATGACCTTCTGTATCGACTTGCGTTCATGTCCGTATTCAGCGATAATTTTCACGAACCCTTCATGCGTCCTTACTCCGAGGAGTTGTCGTCGAAAAAACTTGCGGGGTCGAACTCCACCTGTGTCTTCCATTCATGGTTGCATTCAACGTTCTGACATTTCGCATGAATCGTCTTGTCAATCCCCTTGTCGTTAATCTGGTTTAGTTTTTTCTCAATTTTGTTAATCCATGACTTCTTTGTGTTGAACAGAAAGCCGCCAATTTGTGCAGCGTCCGTAACTTCAGCACCAGGAACCACAACTTTGATAATGCAGTCAGCAAGCATCTCAAGATTGAGCTTGGCAAGCCGCTCAATGGTCCGATTGATTTCGGTCTTGCGCCTTGGGTCTTCGGTGCCGTTTTCGTTCTCAAACGTCTGAAGCCGCCTAGCTTCCTCATAGGATGCCAAGGCAACACTTGTCGCGTTGTATAGGTTATAAGGACGCAAATATATCACCACCTCATCCGATAGCCTTACCGGGTTTTCCGGGTCCACCATGGTCATCGTGGCAAGCAATGCCGGAAGATGACAGGTAAATTCATTGTCCGTTCCACATTTCGGACAAGACGCGGTCAACAGCATGTTTTCGCCATTGGTCGCTGCCCGAATCGCCAACAGGAAAACATCCAAATCAGGCAGACTGACCAATTTTGGTGCCTTCAGGGCAGGAACACACGACTCAAGCAGTTTTTCAATGGCATAACCTGACATCAATGCATCAGGACTCTTGAGCATGATTTCGTCCATCGCCCGCATCGGCAACACCGGAATATCCTTCGCCATAGTCTGCTCCAACGTTCCCGGCGGCATGAATGCGCCACGGGTTGGCAAACAGACATGCAAGCCAGGAGACCGGTAGAAATTCAACAACGGATTGCCTGTGGGCGCCAATGCTCCGACCGCCTTGCGGGATGCCGCAGTTGCGGCAAACAAAGCGTCTTCGTCAAAGTCATCGTTCAACGGTTTGGACATCTAAGAAATACCTTTCGGGGGATAATGGTAGTATTTATCTGCGAGTTATATCGGACTATTATTTTCGGCTAAATATTGCTATAACCTTCGCGTGGTAAATTTTCCCAAATGGAACAACACGAAATAGACTCACTTGTTGCGGCAATCTCCAGAAACAACAAGGAGTTGTTTGTCGGCTTTGGGAAGATCATGGGTGCCTCGAAAAATGACGCCAAACACCCTGCTGGCAATAAGTACGCAGCCGATAAAATAATCGCCGACCTCTATAGATCTGGTGACAAGGAATCGAAAAAACACAAAACGCGTGTCGGCGCCAGTATAGCGAAGTTTGATGCCCAAATTAATCATTATACCAACTCAATTAAACGCCTCAGTGGCGGTGTTGATGAGGTTATCCATGGTCTGAAGGGGTTTGTTGCCGGTCTTGCTGGCGGAGCCATGTTCGTCAGCCTGATCGAAGGCAGCATGCACCTTGCCAAGAGCTACCAAAAGATGACCGATATCGGTCAGACATTTGGCGGCTCGATGCTGGAAATGGCGCGCTCTGCCGGCGAAGCGGGATTGCCGCTGGACGAATTTGCCGCAATGCTGAAAAGAAACAGCACCGTAGCGGCGGTACTTGCTGACAGCAACACCCAAACCGGCAGGTCATTGGGTTCATTGCAAAAATCAGTTCGCGACAGTTTGCGCCCCATGGGTTTCTATGGGATGTCAATCGGACAACTCGCTGATTTGACCGGAGATTACGCTGAAACATTACGCCTCCAGAATTCGTCAACATTCCGCAATAAAGACGCGACATCCAAGAGCGTGGCACAATTTGCCAAAGACATCTCTGATTTTTCAGCGGTGACAGGCAAAAGCCGTGATGACATAGCGAAGGCAACGAATGCAGCATTGCAGGATGTATCCCTCGTCAACTCCCACCTCACGGACGCACAGACCAAAGCATTGACCACGGCGACTGCGTTCATGGCATCCATTCCCGGCGAAACCGGTGCCATGCTTGCCAAGGGGTTGGCACAGACTGTTGGGTTGGGACTGGTTTGGATGACCGATGTGGGCAAGGAACTTGCATCGGTTGGGGCAACCGGCATTATGAGTGCCATGCAGGATGCGGCTGACAAAATCAAAACCGGCAAATTCGATGCCAAAGACGAAGGCGAATACTACGACCGCATAAAGAAAGCCGCGAATGAAAACACTGATACGTTAAAAATTCTTGCGTCGCAAGGAAATGCCGGCGCCAAGCTGGTCCTTGAGATGGCTCAGCAAATGAATAGCATATCCAGAGAGGACTGGGTAAAAAAACAGGAATCAATGAAAGGGTTTACCGCGCTGATGTCCTCATTGGAAGAGGCACTAAGTACGGTAACCGGCGCGTTTAGGGAAGCCTTCTACGGAGCATTGCAAGGGGTTGAAGGCAGCGTTGGTAACATCGCCCCTGTCGTTGAGAAACTGAAACTGGTGGCAACAAGGTTGGGGGCCGCATTTGGAAGCCTCGTGGCATCTGCGTTCTCACCTAAAAATATAAAAGCTGCTGGCGATTTTATTGATAAGTTTATAGATAAATTGCCTGATGCCGCTACGGCTGTTAAAAACTTTCTTCAAGGCTTTATCGACTTTGCCACAGATGACCTACCGAGCATTGTGGATAATCTCAAGACCTTGGGTCATTGGATCGGTGTCACCGCCGATGTTATAGCAAAAATCGTTGATTTTATTCATGGTTTCTGGAGTGGTGTTATAACACCGGAAAAGGGTGAGGACGGTAAGGACAAACCCAACCATAAAGCGGATTTTCTGACCGGATTGACGGTCATAGCTGGAGGGCTTCTCGTGAAGTCCCTGATCGGTTCCCTGCTCGGTGCCGGAAAGTCGTTTCTTGGCAATTTGCTAGGGATGTCGGCGCGCAAGGTCAATATCAAAGCGCAAGTCGTAAATGTCAATGGGGGTAGCGGAGGCAGTGGTGGTGGTGGTGGTGAAGACGATAACAGACGGGAAACTCCTGAGGAAAAAGAGCGTAAGAAAAAACAGGAAGAAGAACGCCGTCGAACCGGCGGTCAACGTGAAGAAAAAGGACCAAGAAGAACAGGTCGCCAAAGAGTTGGTGATCATATTGGGCGAAACAAAGGAAAGTACGGCGCTGCACTTCTGGGCGTTGGCGGAATTGCTGCTTTGGTGGCTTCCAGTTCCTCCGCTCATGCAGCGGAAGTTCGAGACGAAGGCGAGTACTACGACCGCATAAAGAAAGACGTTAATGAACACGCAGATACGTTAAAAATTCTTGCGTCCCAAGGAGACGCTGACGCCAAGCTGACCCTTGAGATGGCTAGCCAAATGAATGGCATATCCAGAGAGGGCTGGGTAAAAAAACAGGGACTGGCAGATAAAGAAAAACGACCGGATGACGAAAAAGATGATAATGACCGGGACGATGATGACAACGGCGGCAATGCCGATGAGGGCGAGCCGGCACGTCCGGCTGGCGTCGGAGACGTTTTGGACAAGGTCGAGGATCTTGGTGGTCTCGTTATGGCAGGGGCTTCCGTATTTCCATTAGCCAAGGCTGCCACAACCGCCATCGTTGGAACAGTTAAAAAAGTCTCCGGAATGGGCACGGCTGCCAATGACGCCGCCGCCAAAACAGCGAATGCCGCTGATAAAACGGCTGAAATGGTTGATGCCACGAGTGCAAGGGTAGCTGGCGCTGCCGATGCAACAGCGAAAACCACAACGGAAGCTGTTGGCAGCGCTTCCGATATAGCCAAAGCAACAGCAAAGACTACAGCAGACGCCACTGGTAAGGCGGCTGAGATGGCTGACGCCACAAGTGCAAGAGTAGCTGGCGCTGCCGATGCAACAACGAAAACCACAACGGAAGCTGTTGGCAGCGCTTCCGATATAGCCAAAGCAACAGCAAAGACTACAACGGACGCCACCGGTAAGGCGGCTGAGATGGCTGACGCCACAAGTGCAAGGGTAGCTGGCGCTGCCGATGCAACACTGAAAACCGCAACGGATGCCACCGGCAAAACAGCGGAAATAGCGGGTAACGCGACCGATGCCAGTAAAGTCATAAAAGTGCCGGAGGCTGCTACATTGAAAGCGGCGCCGCTTGCCGAAGACGTTATCAAGGACGTGACACAAAAAGGAATCCTGAAAAGTGTTGCACGCGGCACCGCAGAAGCCGCTGCAAAAGCAGCCGCAAAAACCACAGCAAAGTTCATTCCTGGCGTCAATATAGCCATGTTGGCTGTATCCGCAAAGGAAAGATATTCCAGTGGTGATAAAGTCGGTGCATCAATAGACACAGCATCAGCGGCAATGGATGCTGCGGCAATAGCCTTGGCGGCGTCTGTCATTGGTGCACCAGCGGCACCGATCCTGGAAGGTCTAGCCGATGGTATGCAATTTCTAATGATGGGCTATGACGCACTTGGTTTTGGACAAGGCGGTGACAAAAAAGAAGATAAACCTACCGAAGCAACACCAGAACCTGCTCCGGAACCAGCCATTCCGGTAGATTACAAAAAACAGGAAGAGCAGCAGGCGGCATTCGATAAAGATCACGCCAATAAATTCGTTCCGGAAGAACGCGGTATTAATGAGCAATTGGCGGACCAAAGCAGCAATAAAGGTAACTTTATCGAATTGGCGAAACTTCATAACAAAAATCTTCGTGAAGTTCAGCAGAAACAACTTGATGCCGACTTGAGTTCAAATTCACCAACAGTGCGATTGCTGGCTGAAATCCTGGACTCTTTGAAACAGCAAACTGGCATTGCGGTGC
>Ga0302319_10007378_pt1 | contig 21645 bp, 21 predicted proteins | sample Bog_T0_2_FD_203319 | JGI IMG/M metagenome (GOLD analysis project Ga0302319, IMG submission 203319) | Peat permafrost microbial communities from Stordalen Mire near Abisko, Sweden - Bog_T0_2 | ecosystem: Environmental > Terrestrial > Soil > Wetlands > Peat | place: Sweden: Abisko, Stordalen Mire... | reverse complement strand
CTACCCGGACTTCGCCCTGCTTACGGCGGGCGGCGACGTAAGCGTGGTTGCTCCGTGGGGGAGTTACGTCATTCAGGATCGCGAGCTGATCTCAGGTCAGAACCCGTTCTCCGATGAAGCGCTTCTCAAACTTCTCTTACCTGCGCTTGATCGAAGAAGGGAGTCGGCGCCAGCGGCGTAAGAAGCCGGACAGGCGGGACGTTCACGAGTCTCCATCCGTCGAAGGATTGGCAAGCGTTCGTTCTGTGCCCGGTCTTCCTCATTCAGTGAACGAGAGGTTGGACCGCCAGCCCTTGAAGAAAGGCAATAGAATGGGGTGAGCCTGGCGCATTCGTAATGCTGTCCGGTGTGACGGTGAGCACGTAAAGGCCGCCTCTACTGAGCGCGTAGAGGTGGTCGCTGTTGTCCCAGAAAAGCTGTGTGACCGGGTCAGTGGTAAGTAAGCCGGTGTAATGAGTTACAGGCTGCGATCCGTTGAAGCGGAAAATTTGAAGCCCTTCTTCTCCGCCCACGGCGAGCAACTTGCCCGAAGGTGAAATTTTCATATCCTGCGGATCGATGATCGGCGTCGAAGGCATGTTTTGGTAGGTGCTGTTGGTGTTGAGGTCGCCATTCGATTCCACGGTATAGGCGGCAATCTGGACCGGATACCCCGCGTCGCAGTCATACGGGGGATTGACCGGCTGTTCCACCATAGCTACATAGTTTCCCGCGGGGTCGGCAGCTGCGATGTCGGCATAGTAAAGGCTCACGTTCGGCGGCGGAATCGGCTGCTGGAAGTGACTCTGGGTCAAAACCAGCATACCGTTGCTCTGCCGGCGAAACTCGTCGAGAGAATCATAGGCACAGCTGATTTGATCGAAGCTAAAGGCCAACACATCGTTGTGCATGAACGAGATATTCGAGTTGTCCCACAGGGCGAGGAGCACGCCCAAGTAAGTCAAAGATCCACTTGACCCATCAACCGAGAAAGAGTTGGTGGAATAGCCGGAGCCAGCAAACTGCTCATTTACGTACAGATCGGCACCGGCATTGTCGAAGGTCATGGTGTATACGGACTCACAACCGTAGTCGTTTTGCACGCAGCTAATCGACGAAGCATAGGACAGCGACCCGTCCGATGCGATTTGAAATGAATCGAAACTTAACGTGTGGGCGTTGAATCCGACGACAGTTGTGGGGCTTGACGCTATCAGGGACTCATTCAGGCCTAACGGCGAGTTCGGGATTGGGGTGAGCGCACCGTTGGCGGCTGCCGCAAACCCGAACACCGCATCGGGGTTGGGCTTTCGGGGAGCACTCGATACGTAAATGTATGCCACCGGGCCACTAGCGGAAAAATCTTGCGAAGACGCTCCCTGGGCGAACGCTGGCGGCGCGTACAGCGCCGCACAAAGGAAAAGAATTGAGAGTGACTTGAACATTGATAACCTCTTGGCGAAGAACGTAGCTCGTCGGCAGTTACGATGAACGGGAGGATGTATCAGTTGTCCGGCGATTCCTAAGGGTCGCGCGTAATGTAGAAACATTGAATAACACGGGACATCCATGATAAGTAAGAGTCAAGAGGAGACGGAGGTCTCCTTTCGCTTGGAAGAGTGGAGCCTCGAAGCGTGGGTGGAGCGGCGCGTTGCAACCACTGTCGGCGATGCTTGCGTGCGGCCAAGGCGGCAGCCTGGCCAGACATCCATTTGCGGGAACCGCGGGTGAGTGCGGTCCACGAAGTATGAGTTAGGGTTTGCCGGCCGGCCTCGATACAGACGGTAAGGGGCATGGGGAGTCGAGACTCCCTGGCCCAGTCCCCGCATTGGCGAGAAACGGCCGGTGGATCGCCGGTGGTTCTAAAGTTTTTTCTTCTTAGGCGGTTTTGATGTTTTGCTCCGATGGCTCCGCCGCTTCCAACGGCCACGGCGCGCGCAGCTGAAAGCTCTGCCCGCTTTTGTCGACCGCCAGCAGATAAGTGACGAGTTTGCGCGCTACTGCCAGCGTGGCGCGGTTGCGATGTCCGCGTTCCAGCTCGTGGGCATGCAGCGCCGCCAGTTGCGGATTCCAGCGCGGAGCCAGCTTGGCCGCCTCGATCAGCGTGCTTTGCAGCCAGTGGTTGCGCTGCTTCGAGATCGGCCCGCGCTGCTGCTTGCCCGCCGAAGATTTCAGTGCAGCGGTCAGTCCGCAGTAACTCATGGCCTCGGCAGCGGAGCGAAAGCGCTGCGGGTCGCCGATCTCCAGCGCCCAGGTCAGAGCCGTGATTTGCCCCACCGCCGGAATGCTGGTCAAGCGCTGCACGCGTTCCGTCAGCTCGGGGGCGGCGAGCAACTCGCGCACCAGCTTGCGCTGCGTGCTCTCGAACATCTCCAGCGCGCCCCGGCTCAAGCGCAGCAGATCGATCACCGACCCCGGCACGTCTTCGAGTTCTTCCAGCAGACTGGCGAAGTATTTCTTGCCGTGCAGCTTCTCCTTTACATAGAGGGCGCCGGTTTCCATCAGCAGTCCGGCCATCTTGTTCTTCATGCGCACCGCCTCGCTCACCACCAGAGTGCGATAGCGCAACAGCCGCCGCAGTTCGCGGATGCGCGGCGCGGCCACATAACAAGCCGGCAACAGATTGCAACGCACCAGGTCGGCGATGGTGCGGGCGTCGATGGCATCGCTTTTCTTCTTGCCCGCGCTGATCGCTTTCATCTTCGCCGGATGCGCCATCTGCAACTCGGCGCTGTAGGGCTGCAACGTGTCGTAGATCCAGCCGCTGAACAACGTCGCCTCCAGCGCGCCCCGCCACGGTTGCCGTCGCGCCAGCGCCCACTGCTGCAGCGCCGGACGTTGCGCCGCCACCACGCCTTCTTCCACAATTTCGCCCGCCGCCGTCTTGATGCAGAAACTGATGGTTTTCTTGTGAACGTCGAATCCGATATAGTGTGAAGTGTTCATAGGGTTCTCCAAGTGAGCTTTCTGAGTCGGCGTTCCGTTCGCCGATCTCAGCATCGTAGCCGCTTCGAGAACCCTTCTTCATTTCGCTTATACATTCATACAGACGGAGCGTTCCCCGGTTTCTCGAAAAGTGGAAATTGGTGAACGTCCTGTCTGACCCCGGCTCCCATGCTCCCGCGCAAGATTATTAGACGGTCCGCCAGCGAGTTGTTTGACTCCGAAATTCAGCATGGCGCATAATTCGCGCATGAAAGATCGCTACACGCTGGAACTCAGTCAGCACCAAGCCAAGGGTTGAACATCGCGCTTGCGATGGTGAATCAACTTCTCGCCGTGCCTGAGAACACACCTGTATATCTGCATCTTCCAACCGAGGCGTCGCCCCCCCTTTGGCCGTTGCTGAGATGAAACTGCTTCACAATGAGATCGTGCGTCAATTTGAGGAGCAGGACCGAGCGTAAGATGGCCGATTACAGGCCCCAAAACCAGAGGAGCATTTCGCGCTACAGCGCACGACTAGAGCCGCCGAAGTCGTGAAGGCTGTCTTTGAGGTTCAGTCTGACACCTATCACGATTTTTCCTAGGGGATCTTCGGGCGGATAGTCGGCTGTATAAACCACTCGGCAAAAGTGCTCCAGCATGGGCCGGATATCTGCGGCAACGTCTCGCAAAATTGCCCATAGCCCCATTTACGCATTATGTGCGCAACTTTTCGTGTCGGCGGTCATACTCAGTTACGAGGTCAGCGTCCACGTTCCATATATCAATCGTGGAACTGGTTGGACCGTCGCGGCGCACCTGCAGCGCAGCTCGTTGCGTCGGGTCCGTGCTCTCCCATGTCTGGCATAAGAAAGGCTTGCTGTGCGACAGGATAATATTCGATCAATTGGCGGAGTAACGGACAGCCCTTCTGGTAGCCAACGGATAATAGCCGCGGGCAAAGAGTTTGTTATCAGTTGGCCCCCGATTCGCTGGACCGAATTCCGAGACGTACTGGCGAGTTTCGTCCGACGGTTCATTATGCGAGAGAACAACATCGACGTTCTGGTCAGTCGAACAGCCCTACGCAGACTGTTAGACGGAAATGATCAGTTCGTTCCCGCTAGTTTCGATCGTCCGCAGAAATCAATTCATCCCGACGATCTCATCTGCTTGACGATCGAGGCGAAGCTCAAACGTGCGGGTGGCGAAGTTCAGTTAGCCATTCCTCCGAATCAGATCGTTTCGTCCTCTCAACAGACGAATCCTTCCTTGATGAAGGCAGTTGCAAGAGGGCGCGTCTGGTGCGAGCCGGTGCTGCAGGGCAAGTCATCGGATCAAAGGTCGCTAACTTTACATACTGGAGCGACGGAACGATACATCGGCCTGGTCTTCGGATGCGCATTCCTCGCGCCGGACATCGTCGAGCCGATCTTGGAGGGCTGTCAACCCCGAGACCTCACTTTTAGAAAGCTTTGCGGCAGCATCCCTTTGAGCTGGGCAGAGCAACGCCGTCAGTTTGGGTTCCCTGATTAGGCAACTCGACGTTAGCCGCTTCTGCAATAGATCCTGATGAATAAGTTCCAGTCTCTCCTTGCACCGACTCCCGTTGCCTTCGTTCCTCTCTTCTTGCCGGTCGACAGCGATGCACCGGCATGATCGAGTATCAGACCTTGATCCTTTGGGGTCTTGCAACTCGAATCCCATGTATTCCTACGTTCCCCCCTGGGATAAGGAAGCCCGGGTCACGACAATCGCGGTTCGCGTGCGAGCGTTAATTTGCATCATTTAGTGCTCCACTAGCAGTCCTTGCCCCCCTCTGGCAGCTGTCCACCGGTGATAGACTCTGTGCTGGGACGGTCTTCCAGCTTGGGGACACTTGTGGCTGAAGCATGGTGTCGTGTTGCCGCCTCCGATGCACGCAAGAACACGCAGTTTTGTTCTAGAAAGCGCTCCTTGCAGTCATGAGAGGTGATGTCTGGCTATCGGTGACTCCAAGGCGATTCGCATCCTGAGTGTTGAAGACCATCCGGTCTTCCGCGAAGGGCTGGCTACGATCATCGGCTCGCAGCAGGATATGTTTTTGATAGCACAGGCCTCGAGTGGGGGAGAGGCCATCTCCCTATTCCGTTCGCATCGACCCGACATCACTCTGATGGATCTCCGACTCCCTGGGATCAATGGCACGGACGCTCTCATCTCGATTCGTGGCGAGTTTCCAAACGCCCGAGTCATCATCCTGACCTCCTCTGACGGGGATGCGGAAATTCATCGAGCATTGCAAGCCGGTGCCGCGGGTTACGCACTCAAGAGCATGCCTAAGAACGAATTGATCGCCCTGATCCGGTCCGTTCATTCGGGACGGCGGCAAGTCCCCCCCGACGTGGCATCCCGCTTAGCGGAGCATCTGGGAGATGAGAACCTTACGGTTCGCGAACTGGAAGTTCTGCGGCTGATTCAAGATGGTCATCGCAACAAACAAATCGCGGACGAGCTGACCATTTCAGAAACAACCGTCAATTTTCATATCAAGAATATTGTGAGTAAGCTGGGCGCCAATGATCGAACCCACGCGGTGACCATTGCAGTTCGTCGTGGCATGCTTCAAATCTAACTACGTCCATCGCCTGTAGGAAACTACAGGATCGTTACTGCAGTTCTTGCTGGTTAACGAAATCCACGAACGAGGTAAAGTCTGAGGTTGAGTCTCAGTCTCAATCGTTCCCGTTTGGATTATCCCTGGATAAGCAGTCATCCTTGGGCCCTCGTGAGAGATTTGCTGCGAGAAGCGGCCTGTGATCGATTACCATGCCAGCGGAGGCTAGGTATGGGCGTCACCGCGAAGGCCGGGAAACTAACTCCTCTGCGGTTGCCTGTACTCTGGCTTCTGCTATCCATCTTCGTATCCAATTCCGCTCGCGCCGTCGATCCCAACAATCACATCTCCCAATACGCGCACACTGCTTGGCGGTTGCAGGATGGGATCTTCGACGGCACCCCAAGAGTGTTGGCCCAGACAGCTGATGGCTATCTCTGGATCGGAACAATCTCCGGGCTGGTTCGCTTCGATGGCGTTCGCTTTGTTCCGTGGGATCCGCCGAATGGAGAAAAACTGCCTTCGCAACGGATCAATTCACTTCTTGGCGGAACTGACGGAAGTCTTTGGATCGGCACGGCGGTTGGGCTGAGTCGCTGGCGGAATAACCACCTCACAAACTACCAAGATCAGCGGGGGGTGGTGACCGCCATTCTTGAAGATACCGACTCGACAATCTGGATCAACCTTTCGCTGTCGGCTACCAAGAACCCACTGTGTAAGGTCGACTCTGGCGGAATGCAGTGCTATGGTGCCGCTGATGGAATCCCACCCGGGGCCTACTGGGCGTTAACCAAGGATCATCGAGGAAGTTTCTGGATCGGCCGTGAACAGGGTCTCGGGTTGATTCGCTGGAAACCTGGCACGCATGAAACCTATAGCCTGAAAGGAGCAAGAAATACGGACGCGGCGGTAAGTTCGATCGTTGTCCAAGCAGACGGTTCTTTGTGGACCGGATTCGACGTCCTAGGTGCTGGTTTGGGATTGCAGAGATTCGTTCATGGCATTTGGACGCCATTTCTTAGTTCTGAATTGGATGGAAGTAAAGTCGCCGTCATCGCGTTGCTCATGGACCGCGAGAATGCGCTTTGGGTTGGAACCACCCAGAACGGAATCTACCGGATTTATCGTGACAAGGTGGAGCACTTCGGCAGCGCGAACGGACTGTCGAGTGATTTCGTCTACAAATTGTTCGAGGATCGGGAAGGAAATATATGGGTGGCTACGAGCAAAGGTATCGATAACTTCCGCGACATGCGGGTTGTCAGCTTTTCGACACCCGAAGGCCTCAGCGCGGAGGAGGTCGATTCGGTGTTCGCTTCCCGAGACGGAGGCGTGTGGGTTGGAGGTCCGAGTTCAATGGACCTTCTCCGGGACGGCCACATTTCTCACATCTTGGCGGAACGAAAGCTTTCGGGCGGAGCCACGTCCTTCTTTGAAGATCATGCCAACCGCCTTTGGGTAGGGATCGATAACACTTTGAGGGTGTATGAGAATGGGAAATTCCGCTGGATCACTAGTAAGAAGGGCGGCCCGATCGGCATGGTCTACTCGATAACCGAAGATACAGATCACAACATCTGGGTCGAGAGTTCGGGGGCACTCAGTCGCATTCGAGACTTCAAAGTGGAGGAGGAATTTCCCTCAGAACAGGTGCCCCCAGCTTTCAGGGTAGTTGCCGATCCTAAAAGGGGGATATGGCTTGGCTTAGTCAACGGTGACCTAGCGCGGTATCAAGATGGCCGAACCGAAACATTTCATTTCCAAGATGCTCCGCAGTCCAGAGTGGAGCAGGTCCTGGTGAATCCTAATGGTTCAGTGCTGGGAGCCACAGCGCATGGACTTGTCGGATGGCGAAATGGAAAGCAGATGACTTTAACTACGCAGAATGGACTCCCCTGCGAAATAACCTACGCCTCAGTTTTCGATACCCGAGGAGACCTCTGGATTTACGCGCAATGTGGTCTCATCAAGATCACAAAGGAGGAGTTGCAGAACTGGTGGGATCATCCGGACGCCAAATTAGAACCGAGAGTGTTCGACGCTTTTGATGGGGCGCAGCCAGGCCGCGCCCCGTTTGGGGGGGCGACGAGGTCTCCCGACGGAAGGTTGTGGTTCGCTAGCGGCGTGGTGCTACAGACCATCGATCCGGATCATCTGGCATTGAACCCTCTCCCGCCTCCGGTGCATATTGAAGGAATCGTAGCGGACCATCGGAATTATCTGCCGCGAGGCGGCCTTCGCCTTCCCGCGCTTACACGCGATGTCGAGGTTGACTACACCGCGCTCAGTTTTGTGGCGCCAAAGAAGGTGCGTTTTCGGTACAAACTTGTGGGTCGCGATACCAGCTGGCAGGATCCGGGAATCCGACGCCAAGCCTTTTACACCGATCTTCGTCCCGGAAAGTACACATTCCGAGTCATCGCCTGCAATAACGACGGTTTATGGAATGAAGAAGGCGCCACGCTGGAATTCGGCATTGCGCCCGCCTGGTTCCAGACGAACTGGTTTCTGCTTTTCTCCTTAGTTTCCGGAATCCTATTCGCGCTTGTGCTGTACCGGTTGCGGGTGGGGCAGATCGCTCGCACGATGAGCGCACGTTTCGATGAGCGACTGGCAGAGCGCACTCGCCTGGCGCGAGAAATCCATGACACGCTTCTGCAGACAATCCAAGGCAGCAAGATGGTCGCTGACGATGCTCTGGATGAGTCCAGCGACTTGCCCCACATGCGGCGGGCGATGGAGCGACTGTCAGGTTGGCTAGGCCAGGCAACTCAAGAAGGACGGGCCGCATTAAATTCCCTTCGCAACTCGACCACGCAGACGAACGATCTCGCTGAGGCTTTTGAGCGAGCTTTGGACGACTCCCGCATTCAAGGCGGTCCCGAAGCTGTCTTTGTAGTAGAAGGCACGGCCGCCGAAATGCATCCTATTGCGCGCGACGAAATCTACCGGATTGGATATGAAGCCATCCGGAATGCCAGCCAGCATGCGGAGGCCAGTCACCTGACGGTGCATCTTTCGTATTCGCAAGACCTTGTTCTCACTGTCTCCGACAATGGCAAGGGAATCGACCCACAGGTCGCAGCCTACGGCAAAGATGGTCACTTTGGCTTGCCGGGCATGCGCGAGCGAGCCCTGCGGATTGGCGCAAAACTAGCCATTGTAAGTTCGGCGAGATCTGGAACCAAGATTGAGTTGATCGTTCCAGGCCGCGTGATTTTCCGGGATGCTCAGCCTTCGTGGAGAACTCTGTTCACTAGAGTAAAAAACATCGTGGGTGGAACTCACCCGACCGATGGCGCGGGCTGATCGACAAAGTAGCAGATGACGGTGCACTCCCCCACCTAGTTCTCTCCATCGACATACACAAGATCATCAGCAGACCTACAGATAAATGCAGTGCGTCTGCTGTGGTTTCCGATGTGTTAAGAAATCCGCACCTCTTTTACCCTTCTCGCACCGGTAATCAGACCGCAGGAGAACAGCAATGAGCGCCAACCCTCTGAGCATCCCACGATCGAGCAATGTTTCTGGCGACATCCGCCGGGTTATCCCAGCCTCGACCGATGTTGCCTGCCAACACCATTCTGCGGAAGGCTCGAAGGGTGGTTTGGCAGAACGCAGGAGAGCAGTGCGGTTTGGCCGCTTCCAAGGAGGCCAAACTACTGCCGCGCTGATTACCGAAGACGTGCCACTGCGTAGTGGTAGCAGGACCATGACCGAGAACGAAGATAGCAATATCTTCGAAGGGATGGTGGGTTCCAGTCCGGCCCTGAGACGGACACTAGATCAGGTCGTGACTGTGGCTTCGACTGGAGCGACCGTCTTGATCCAAGGGGAGACCGGAACGGGCAAAGAGTTGATCGCTCGTGCAGTTCACAATCTTAGTCCGCGCCGTAATCGTCAGTTTGTGAGATTTAACTGCGCTGCAATCCCGCTCGGTCTGCTAGAGAGTGAGCTCTTCGGCCACGAAAAAGGAGCATTTACCGGCGCTGTCGCCCGGAAGATCGGTCGCTTCGAACTGGCAAACCAAGGCACACTTTTTCTGGATGAAATCGGCGACATCCCCCTCGAACTTCAGGCCAAGCTGCTGCGCGTTCTGCAAGAGCGGGAATTCGAACGACTAGGTAGCAACCAAACTCAGCAAGTCAATGTGCGGCTCGTGGCTGCGACCCACCGCGACCTTAAACAGATGGTGAATGAGGGAAAGTTCCGGAGTGATCTCTATTTCCGGCTTAACATCTTCCCCATCTCGGTACCGCCGCTGCGTGAGCGACGCGAGGACATCCCGTTACTCGTCAAGTTTTTCGCCGAGGATTGCGTCAGCCGAATCAACCGGAGAGTTGAGTCCATTCCTGCAAGCGCGATCAGAGTTCTTACCGAGTATGACTGGCCCGGTAACGTCCGAGAACTCCAGAACTTTATTGAACGCGCGGTTATCTTATCTCCGGGTACAGAACTTCGAGCGCCATTGGAGGATCTCGATTGGTCAAAGCAAATCGCTCAGGCCCAGCCCCAGACGTTAGCGCAGACCGAATATGCACTCATTGCGAAGGCTCTGAAAGAAACGGGTTGGAGAGTCGGGGGCCCCAGGGGAGCCGCCAGACGACTGGGCCTCAAGCGCACAACCCTGATTGGGAGAATGCGCAAGATCGGACTGTTACGTTCGACCGAACCCGAACTTCAGTCTCGCCGACCGAGTGTCGCACGGCAAGACAGGCCCTCCGTGCAAGAGGAACAAATATGAAAAACGGCGACGTGAGCCCTACAGTATCTGACGATGACGTCCCGCCCGCCCTCCGACCATTTATCGATGTATTGCTCAACGAAGACCTCGGGGGCAATCGAACAGCGGACCGACTATTTACGGTAAAGACGCGGACAAGCGAGACTCAAAACATCAAGAATCGGAACGGGACATGAACCTCCAGATTCAATCTAAGGAACAGTCACCACTCGGTTGGTGGCTGCTTTGTGTCGGCATACGGTCCCATCCAAAGTGCTAACTGCATCTGAATTGACTTGCACCATGCCAGATGCATCTTGGCCACCTCTTCGGCGGAGTTTCCCCTCGCCGCGAGATACGGTTTGATGGTCTCATTCATGACCGCGACAAAGGTCATAACGTCGCGGAGCGGCACAAACGGCGTTGATTGAACTCCCTCAACCTGGTTCTTCCTTGCGCTCGTGTGTCGCAGCGCAATCTCCTGCTGATAGTTGATCCAGTCCTGATCATAGGGTCGCAGGCAAGTGTCCAGAATCCATTGTTCAAAGCGCAGATTGCTCTTCGCCAAATATTCGGGGAGTAGCGACCCCTCGGGAGAACGAGAGTGTCGGGCGAGGTTCGGAATGTTGGCGATGATGCCGCTGCGCCAATGATCGACGATCTGCTTTGTCTGGCCTGTGAGCACTTCGCCCGCGAGCTGCAGGTAGCGCTGGTCTTCCTCCGTGAATCCTGCGCTGGTTTTCAACTTCTCCAAGTCCTGTGTCGAGACGGGTGACTTGGCTACCTCGGCCGCGCCATATGAATATCCCGGAATATGTTCGGAGACTCGCTTCATGATTCTGTTGCCTAGAGACCAAGGTTGCTCAATCCAGGATGATCGTCGGGGCGGCGGCCGAGCGGCCAATGATATTTGCGTTCCGATTCCTTGATCGGAAGATCGTTGATGCACGCGAATCGCAGCCTCATCAGGCCATCGTTGTTGAACTCCCAATTCTCGTTCCCATATGAGCGATACCAGTTTCCGGAATCGTCGTGCCACTCGTAGGCGAAGCGCACGGCGATGCGGTTATCTGTGAACGCCCACAGTTCCTTGATCAGGCGGTAGTCGAGCTCTTTGACCCACTTGCGAGCGAGAAAAGCGATGATGTCTTGCCTTCCATTCACAAACTCTGAGCGGTTTCTCCACCGCGAATCGAGCGAGTACGCGAGGGCGACTTTTTGGGCGTCTCGCGTATTCCAACCGTCTTCAGCGAGACGCACCTTTTGGATCGCGGTCTCGCGGGTAAACGGGGGCAGCGGAGGTCTGTTTGTCATGGCTTCTCCTGTCTACGAATCGAGCTAATGAACGCTTGACGCGGTACTTTGCCGCAGTACAACCCGCGATGCGTCGTTCATATCGATTACAACAAGGTATCTCTGCGATTCACCCGCAGAGACACCAGCGCCACCGCGAGTGAGTGTTTTCAGGGGACCGATGGCCTGAACGATTCCCGCTCCATCGGGATTGGTTTTAAGTACAGCCAGCGCTTCCAGTTTGCCGAAGGGCGCTTGGTTAGACTCTGCAAGGTAAACCTGATATTGCGATTTTGGAGCGAGTCCTTCCGCCGCGATTTGTACAAGATCCAAAAGACCGAGTGAGTTCACTGCCACCGACGCTTGCGCGTTGGGTAAGGCGGTTCCGCCTCCTTCCAAATGCAGGCGCGACGTCTTGCCAGCCTCGCCCAGAGGAACAAGGTTGTCCGTACCGGCGCCATTTGGAACTGCGCCCGGAACGTAAACCAGCGCCTGGGTCGTCTGACCGATCGGAATCTCGGCGACGACCTTGTTCGTAAGCGTGTCAATCGCCATGGCGTGTTCGCCATTCTCCAGTGCGACATACACTTTGGAACCGTCGCCCGACGGCCAGATACCGTGGGGAAGATTTCCAACCGGGATCGTGGCAACCAATTCGGGTGTGGCACCTCTCCGAAACACTTTGACCTGGTTCGCACCGCCTACGGTGACATAGACGAATTTGCCGTTTTGATTATTCACGAAGTTCACGTGGTTCGTGATTGGCCCTGTCTCCAACAAAGCCTTTTGCTCAAACGGCGGCTGGGCATTGAAGACCTGCACTTTCCCTACATCTTTGAGTGTGATCCATACTTCATCGTTCTCCGGACTCACCGCAATATTTGGGCAAAATGGACTTACTTGCGCCAGGCGCTTGATCACTTGATGCGATGCCACCTCGATTACGGCTAGCTCTGGAGTGAAGCTCGAACAGACGAACGCGTACTTGCCATCCGGGCCGAACATGGTCATACCCGGCCCGTTGGCCAGTTCGATGCGGCGGATCTCTTTCATCTGTCCAGGGTCGATCACCGAGACGTAGTTTTCGCCACGCACCGTCACCCACAGCTCGCGGCCATCGGGCGTGAAGAACGGTTCGTGAGGCGAACGCCCGACGTAGATCTTGCCTTTGATCGCATTGGTCGCCGTGTCAATGAGCGTGACGGAGTTCGAGGCGACTGAGACGACGGCGAGTGTTTTCGAATCAGGCGCATATCCGAGGCCATGTACGAGCAACTCACCCCTGTAGAGAGGACTTAAAGCGCCGGGCACCGGATCGCCGAGTTTGATTACACCCAGAAGCGTATTGTTCGATGGATCGATCACAGAAATGGTGTTCGAAGTTTGATCCGCCGCGTAAACCCGGTCGTGCGCCGAAAGGGGGATGTCGGCTCGTCCCCAAGGCGCCTGTTGGGCAAATCCGAACGATACGAAACACACAATCGACAACCAACGAATGATTCTCATATTTATCTCCCCATACTCCGACGTGAACCGCCCCTACCTTACTTCTGCGAACTGGACTCGTGCTGCTTCAGCCAAAGCTGCATCAATTCGATCTCCGATTGCTGATCAGTAATGATCTCCTGCGCCAGCCTGCGCATTTGGGGATCCGTGCCATACGTTAATTCGGCCTTCGCCATATCCAGTGCTGCCTGATGGTGAGGAAGCATAAACCTGACAAAGTCGGCGTCATTGTCCCCGGTTGGCTTGATGGATGCTATCTCCGCGTGCATCTTATCCACCGCTCGTTCCATTTCCAGCTCGGACGTTCCGGCGTTTTGCTCTTTCTGAGACGAAGGAAGACCCTGCTGAGCAGACGATGCGATTGAACAGACCAGAACCACCAGAACCAAGAGGCCGTGCCAGATGCTTTTCATATCTCACCCATATCTCACCCTCACCTTATTATTAAACTCTGCCGCATGTAATCGCCTCAGGAAGCACGACGGGAAATCACATCACCGGTTGGCCCGCCGCACATCTCTCTCGTCACCGAGGGAGCTTTCGATGAAAACTTGGCGGCGATCAGTTTGTCGGTAGCCAGGTAACCGATAGTGATAGAAACAATCAAGAGCGCCCCTACAAGCTTGGGCGGCCCCGGCAGCGGAATATCAAACCACCTGCAGGCCGCGCCGATGAATAAACCCAAAATCAATCCGGCGAGTATTTTGATCACTTGTCCCCTCCAAAGGATTTGATTTCTTAGACTCCCTGGTACACCAGCTCAAGAAACGCGCTGGGCGTCATAAATGACCTTCCCCACTCGGCGTCATAGCGAGCGCCGGGTTTGGCGGCTACAATTTCCGCGAGAGTCCTGCCCTGTTTTTTCAGAGCTGCTACTTTGTCCCGCAGTTCGACCAACACGTCGCGGAACAGAATCAGGTCGGCTTTACCGCCCACGGCCCCGTGTCCCCCAATGATGATCGTCTTTTCATTGACCTTAGCCAGGTTCGCTTCTGCCGCGCGTATCTGGCCGTCGATACTACCGCCTGTCGAGTAGTCAATGAATGGGTAATCACGGTTCCAAAAAGTATCGCCGACATGGAGGATGTCGGCCTCTTCGAAGTGCACAGAGATGTCGGAGTCCGTGTGGGCTGGCGAGTAATGATTGAGAACAAGAGTCGTGTCGTTGGCGCGCAACTTGTAGTCCTCCCGGAATACGGTGGACGGAATTGCACCCGCCGGCGAGGCTGGGAAAGTGTGGTGCCACCCTTCAACCCACGTATCCACCAAGAGATGCTTGCGTGTATTCTCTTGCGCCAGGATGCTGGCTCCGGCGTTGTGTAGCCACTCGTTGCCGCCAGTGTGATCGAAATGCCAATGCGTGTTGATCAGCTGCTTGATGGGGTCCGCGTTGATGCTTGCCAGAGCCGAAGAAACATTTGGATGTGCGGTGACGATTTCGGCGTCCACAACAAGTTTGCCGTCGGGACCCGTCAGAACGGCAATATTTCCCCCGGGCCCCAAGAGCACGCTGACATTTCGGCGCAGCGTTTGCACCGCGACCTTTGCTGTCGCAGATTCCCTCATCGCCTCGGGGACGAGTTCGTCCGCCTGAGCGAAGAGTCCCCTTGGAATAAGGCAGGCTGCGGCAACCGCAAAACCACCTGCAACGAGAAATTTGCGTCGTGATACTTCGGTAAGTGGTCGGGTAATCATTGGCACCTCCGTGCTCATTGATATGCATGAGCCGGGCCAATATAAAGATCCGATCATGGTCCCCACAAATCGAGGGATTCTGCGCCTCATTTGCGAAATTGGAGATTGCGCTGATTGCAAGGAGGTGTCATGAGAATGACACCTGCCTGAACAAGAGTCACTGTCGCGTCTTCGTTAACTCTCAAGTGAGCAGTGTCTACCGCGAACTGCCGCATTTAGCGATCGAGACGGCGCCTTGAAATGAAAGGCCTTTCCCCGGGCTTTCGCATAGCGTTCTGGCGCGTCCCGATCTTTGGCAAGAAGAGTGCCACAAGGGATCCGTGCTGGTCGTCGCGCAAGAAGCCACATCGGGAGGAAAGTCATGGGTCATGTATGGGTCGGCGTGTTGCTAGCTACGCTTACCCTGTGCAGATCCACAGTGGAAGCGCAGAGCGCCAAGGACGTGCGCGGCCCATCACCTTTGATTGCAATCGAGAACGAGCCGCCACCTAGGCTCATCGTTGATCCGCCACTTGCCGAGCCGCTGTCGCGAGGTCTCGTCTTTATTCAGTACAGAACAGAAAACTTACGCGTGGTTCCGGTGTTTGGCAAAGGCGCCCTCGAAGTGTCGCCGCGCATCGGCCATGTTCACGTCACCGTCGACGACGCAGGCTGGCACTTCGTTGATGCCAGCGGCGAAACTTTAATCGTAGTGGGTCTGAAACCTGGCCCACATAAAGTCTTGATCGAGCTGGCTGATCCCACGCACCGAGTAATCACCAGCGAGGCAGTGAAGTTCACCTTGCCCGGTCCCACGTCCCCTGATTAGAGGTGACGTGAACGCGTCAGCGCATAAGCGTTTGATACGTCGACCAGCATTTTTTCAACGTCAGCAAGCACTACAAACCTATGGAGGAAACAAAGATGACAAGCAGCAGTTCCGCAGACAAGTGCGTCGTGCATTACAAGACGGCGCGTATCCATCATTCCGGCAACGATCTCGACATTTTTTATCGTGAGGCGGGCGCAAAAGATGCTCCCGTGATTCTGCTTCTCCACGGCTTTCCCACCTCATCCAGTCAGTTCCGCAACCTGATTCCGCGGCTAGCTGGCTCATTCCGACTCATCGCTCCCGACTACCCCGGCTATGGGCAGAGCAGTATGCCAGATCGCACGAAGTTCTCGTACACGTTCGACAACTTTGCAGCCATCGTCGACCAGTTGCTCGGACAAGTCGGCATAAGCAAATACACTATTTACACCTTCGACTACGGAGCCCCGGTCGGTTATCGCCTCGCGCTGTTGCATCCGGAGCGTGTCACCGGTCTCATCGTGCAGAACGGAAACGCCTACGCGGAGGGGTTGCGTGAATTCTGGGACCCGATCAAGAAGTATTGGGCCACCCCGGAAAATCGCGAACAGATCTTCTATATGGTCGATGCGGCGAAGACGCGCTGGCAATATGAGAACGGCGTGGAGGACAAGACGCTGGTCGATCCGAACGCGTGGACTCTCGATCAGTTTCTGCTCGATCGCCCCGGAAACGGGGAGATACAAGCGGATCTGATGCTGGATTACGGTACGAATCTCGCGCTGTATCCCAAGTTCCAGGCGTTCTTCCGTGAGTATCAGCCGCCCACGTTGGTCGTCTGGGGCAAGAACGACTTCGTCTTTCCCCCGGAGGGGGCGACTCCCTACGCTCGCGATCTGAAGAACATCGAGATCCACATGCTGGATACAGGACACTTTGCGCTGGAAACGCACGCGGAAGAAGTGGCAGGTCATATCGAATCCTTCTTCCTGAAGAAGCAGGTCAAGGCAGCATAGATCACCGTCCGCCTCGGGTCGGCAATTGGGCCGGCCCGATCAGAAGCGAACGGGCCCTATCCCACAAAATCACATTCCAAGGAGAAGATGGCATGCCGACGATCACTACGAAAGACGGAACGCAGATTTATTACAAAGACTGGGGAAAGGGTCAGCCCATTGTGTTCAGCCACGGCTGGCCGCTCACCGCGGACGACTGGGACGGACAAATGTTGTTCTTCGGGCAGCGTGGCTATCGAGTCATCGCAGCTGACCGGCGCGGACACGGCCGTTCCACCCAGACTTGGGATGGCAATGATATGGACACTTATGCCGACGATCTCGCCGCTCTCATCGAGAAACTCGACTTAAGGAAAGCGATTTACGTCGGACACTCTACCGGTGGCGGAGAAGTTGCCCGCTACATCGGCCGGCACGGGTCAAAGCGCGTCGCCGCGGCCGTTTTGATCAGCGCGGTGCCGCCGCTGATGGTGAAGACGGACAAGAATCCTGCGGGCGCACCGATTGAGGTTTTCGACGGACTCCGTGCCGCTTATGTGGCCAACCGGCCTCAGTTCTACAAGGACATCACGCTCCCGTTCTACGGCTACAATCGGCCCGGTGCCAAGATTTCGGAAGGCATTCGGGAAAAGTGGTGGCTCCAGGGGATGATGGGCGGAATGAAAGCGGGCTACGACTGCATCAAAGCTTTCTCCGAGACTGACTTCACAGAGGATCTAAAGAAGTTCGATGTGCCCACTCTCATTCTTCATGGCGACGATGACCAGATTGTTCCCATCGGCGCGGCGGCTTTGCAATCCGCGAAGCTTGTGAAGGGTGCAACGCTCAAGGTGTATCCAGGGTTTCCACACGGAATGCCCACCACCCAAGCGGACACGATCAATGCCGATCTGTTCGCGTTCATCAAACAAAACGCAAGAGAAAAAGCGGCGTGATCGACCTTGCCGGTGCATTTGCCTCCTCGCACGTGTACCGGCGTCACCACAACTGATAGAAAATAATTTCTTCCGTTCACAAACTTGCTCTAGAGGTGAACCTATGAAACAAAGAAATGCACGTATTCTCGGCGTCGCTGCAACCCTGCTGTTGATCGGCGCTGTCTCCGCGCAGACCACTGACTACGACGTTCCATTCCCCACCGGGTTGCGGGATTGGTTCGAGGTGAATTCCATGATCGTGACCAAGGACAGTCCGATTTTCGGACAACTCGGTGGTATGCACTTGATCCACGTGAACACGAAAGGATTGCCGACACTCAAGAACCGCGGTCCGCTGCCTTATCCTGACGGAACAGTCTTCGCGGATGACGTTCACGAATTCTCGGTGAAAGACAGTTCTTACGTTGAAGGCAACAAGAAGGCGATAGCGGTGATGGTAAAGGATGCGAAGAAGTATCCTGCGACCGGCGGATGGGGATTCCAAGTGTGGGGTGGCGGTGACCCGTCGAAGCCGCTCGTTCCAGATGCAGCTCATGCTGTCACGGCGTGCTTCGCCTGCCACAGACCACAAAAGGAGCAAGACTACACGTTTTCAACCTACATTCCATAGGACTAGCATAAGCCAAGAACAGACTACGGGAAGCGCAGCATCTGGATGATCTGACGAACGCTCGGGTTGTGAAAGACTCAGTCGAGAGCATGGCTCATTCGGGCCAGGCCGGGCACGGTGAGCTCCCACTCGGTCAGGGACTCGAAGTCCCGAAGCTCTCGAAAAGCCACCCCTGCAACATCCCTGATCAGCAAAATTCCCTGTATTTTTCCCTGTTAGCTGGGAATTCTGGCGGAGAAGGGTTAGCGCCGGACTGAGCGCTCCGCCATTTCACTCATAAGGTGACACTTAGCGTACGCACTGGATAGTGCCTTCATCTTTAGCGCCATTATCTGGAGCACAAATGAAACACGCTAAGGCGGAGATGCCATTGTGGAATGCTTCGAAAGGAAATACATGCTCCTCGCCGCGATCATCGGGTAAGAGAATTTCGTCGTTTCCGAGCGGACCACGCTTACGCCATGAACAATTTATGTCACGCCACCTCGAGATCGAATAGAGCCTGATCATTCGGATCAATGCCAAGTGGGGAGTGGCTACGTCGGAGCGGATGACGCCCACAGAGCTGTTGGCGGAGTTCGGCTGCGATCCAGCGCAATTTTCCCTCTACAAGCACGACAGCAGCGACCGAATCCGACACTTGCGAATTGCTACTTACTCCACGCATAGACCAGCGCATAAACTAACGCCTTAGCCTCCAAATTTTGTCAACAGTGGAAGGGCGCAACTTTTCATTTCACCTTGCCGACCGAGGTGCCGAAGTAATCGTCTCGTTACCCATCTTCTCGTTCCAGCCCGAATCGCGTCTCATGCGCACGGGGCCCGCGATTATATTGGTAAATGACATGCGGATCCCGTGCTTCGGCCGCAGGATGACCATCGGGCGCGCTTCGATCGTCTGACCTGGAGCCAACTGAAAATCGTATCTTCGGAGCAGATCGCTCAAGATCATTAGGATCTGAAGCATCGCATAATTTCCGCCGATACAACCTCGTGGTCCGGCTCCAAAGGGAAGATAGGTGAACGGGGTGCGCAGCTTATCGTTTTCTTTGGTGAACCGGTTCGGATCGAAGTTGTCAGGATTCTCCCAGTAGCGCGGAGCGTGGTGCGCACCGTACACATAGACAATGACCATCGACCCGCGCGGTATGGCGACGTCTCCTACGCGATCGTCCGCGACCGCCATGCGGTCGACCATCCAAAACGGCGGGTAGAGGCGGAGCGTCTCTTGAATGACTTGAGTCGTCAATTGAAATTTGGGAACGTCGCTGTGGCTCAGAGGCGCCTGCCCGAGCACGGAGTCGAACTCTTGCCGTACCCCCTCTAGACAATTCGGATGCGAGCTCAAAAGATAAAGAAGCCACGAGAGCGCATTCGACGAGGTTTCATGTCCGGCAACTAAAAGCTGCATGCTCTCGCTGAGGATGAGCTCGTCGCTCATGCCTTGGCCGTCGCTATAACGCGCATCCATTAAAGTCTGAAGCAGATCGCGGCCGGGCGGTTCTTTACGGCGCTTCTTTATGTATTCGAGCAGAATGACATCCGCGCGGGTTCGCATGGCTTCGTGCCGGCGCAATTCGCCGGAGACGGCGAACCAGGGATTCAGGTAGGGCTGAAGGGTTTGCCGAACGATGAATTCCTGAACGGTGCAGATGGTATGGCTGACCAGATCGATGTCTTCATCCTTCAACCGTGCGCCGAATAACGAGCGCGCAACCATGGCGAAGGTGATTTTCATGAGGTGGGAATAAATATCGACGGGGCCGCGGCGGATTTGACTGTCGAAATCGCGCAGGGAGTCGGCCATGGAGTCCTGCATGATCGCGGACAAGGCATCGAGTTGCTTGCGATCAAAGCCGGTTTGGATAAGACGCCGCTGAGTGCGCCAGGCTTCTCCGTGGGTTGTGAGCAGGCCTTTCCCCAGGAAGTGGCCCATACGCTTTACTTGAATTTCGGATTTTTGGTAGTTCTCGGCATTGGTCTTTAACACGTGCTGGATGACCGCGGGATCGATGCTAACCATCGCCTCCTTAATCCCGCCAATGTGGATCCAGAAAGTGTCCCCGAAGGTTTCGGTGTAGCGAGACAAAACCTGCACCGGATTGCGCGCCATGGCGGGAGAATCCGCAAAGCAGCGAAAGCGAGAAATGGTTGGGACAGGCATCGCTGATCTGACTCGAGAAGATTTCATATCACTTGTAGGGAGGGGCTGAGCCATGTGCAAAATATAGAACGCTCAGAATCGATTTTCGTTCCCTAGTTGCCTCAAGAGTAGCAGATGATGCCGGATTGCTCCGGCCATGGTGGGGTTCTGACGATACGGAATTCCAAACTCGGCGGCACTCTCCTTGACGATCCTCGTGAGCGGAGCATAATGCGTATGACACACGAAAGGACAGAGGTGGTGAACGACGTGATGGTTAAGGCCCCCCACCAGCCAACTGACAAGCGGGTTTTCGGTTGCATAGTCGGCGGTGGTCGCGAAGATGTGATACACGCCGTTGTCAAACTCAGAACGGTCTGAAGGAAAGTAGGTGTCGTCGACAGTGTGCGTCGACTGGAATACGAGCGTGACGCTTAAACCGACGATCAAATGAACCAGGAGGAACGCGCCGGCAACCAGCAAAGGCGATTTTCCCAGAACCATCACCGGCAGGATCAGCATGTAAGTGAGGTAGAAGGCCTTGCCAGCGAAGAGAATGGCATATTCTCGTAGAGGATGTTTCGTGCGTCTCAGGTATTCATGTGTGGGAAAGAAAAAACACCGAAAGTCCCGGAAGAACACATAGTCGAGGGAGAACATCGCGTAAACCAAGAGGGCATAGATATGCTGGAAGCGGTGCCATGGCGCGCGGGGTTCATAAGGGGTAAAGCGAAAGATGCCGCGTCCTGAAAGCGCGTCATCTTCCCCGTGGAGATTGATGCAGGAGTGATGGCCGCGATGATGGAGGATGCGCCACATGTAGGAACTGATTCCGCACACATCAAAGACATAGTTCAGGGTTTTGTTGACGTGCGAACGAGACGAGACGGCGTTGTGATTGCTGTCGTGGGCGATGTTCAGCAAAAGGAATGTCTGCGCAAGCCCGCCTAAAACGTAAAGGGCAACAAACGTCCACGAACCAGGTTTAAGGGTATAAATGGCAATCCAACTGCCGACAAGGAGAACCAGACCCATGGCGATCTTGAGCCACATGGTGCGGTCCGCTTTGGGAGAAATGCCCTGATCGGAAAAAAACCTATCCAGGCGGCTACGCAAGACCTTGGGAAATGAAGCCATACCGACCGATTCGATCATCGGGGAAGGTGAGTTTTCCGAGGGTACAAGATCCGCGATGTCCGGCTGATGGGCAATCATCGGTTTGGTGGAGTGCTGTTTTATCTTAGTGCTAGCGATAAAGGGCAATCAAGAAAATTCAGACTAGACAGTATTGGATGGATAGAGGGTGTAAATAAAACTGTGTAAACGGCCATGGGAAGAAGAAAATAGGAGACCAACCCATGGCAATCGACAAGAAGTTGATCGACCAACTGCTGACCAACTACAAGAAGCCCGAGGATATCATCG
>Ga0302319_10007376_pt1 | contig 21649 bp, 15 predicted proteins | sample Bog_T0_2_FD_203319 | JGI IMG/M metagenome (GOLD analysis project Ga0302319, IMG submission 203319) | Peat permafrost microbial communities from Stordalen Mire near Abisko, Sweden - Bog_T0_2 | ecosystem: Environmental > Terrestrial > Soil > Wetlands > Peat | place: Sweden: Abisko, Stordalen Mire... | reverse complement strand
GGAATCCGTCAAATCTTTCCACGTGCCGGCGACGCCCGGCACCTCGGCTTGACCGCCCAGGATGCCTTCGGTGCCCACTTCCCGCGCCACGCGCGTCACTTCCGCCGCAAAACCGTTCAACTGATCCACCATCGTATTAATGGTGTTTTTCAGTTCCAAAATTTCCCCTTTCACGTCCACTGTGATCTTGCGCGACAAGTCGCCTTTGGCCACCGCCGTCGTCACCTCCGCAATGTTGCGAACTTGGGACGTCAGGTTCGAAGCCATGGAATTAACGTTATCCGTCAAATCCTTCCATGTTCCTGCCACACCCGGCACCGCTGCCTGCCCGCCCAGCTTGCCTTCCGTGCCCACTTCGCGCGCCACCCGCGTCACTTCCGAAGCGAACGAATTCAATTGGTCCACCATGACGTTGATGGTGTCTTTCAACTCCAAAATCTCACCTTTGACGTCCACCGTAATCTTGCGCGACAAGTCGCCGCGCGCCACCGCCGTCGTCACCTGCGCGATATTGCGCACCTGCCCCGTCAAATTGGACGCCATGGAATTGACGTTATCCGTTAAATCCTTCCAGGTGCCCGCCACCCCCGGCACCGCCGCCTGGCCGCCGAGTTTCCCCTCAGTTCCCACCTCGCGCGCGACTCGCGTCACTTCCGCGGCAAACGAACGCAATTGATCGACCATCGTATTAATGGCCTCTTTCAACTGGAGAATTTCACCGCGGACGTCCACCGTGATTTTTTTGGAAAGATCGCCGTTGGCCACCGCGATCGTCACCTCGGCAATATTGCGAACCTGCGCGGTCAGGTTACCCGCCATTTGATTGACCGATTCCGTCAATTCGCGCCAGACTCCGGACACTCGTTTGACCTGGGCCTGTCCGCCCAGCTTGCCTTCCGTGCCGACCTCCCGCGCCACGCGAATCACTTCCACGGAGAATCCCGCCAGCTGCGCCACCATGCCATTGACCAGTTTCGCCGTGCGCAAATATTCGCCCTGCAGCGGCCGGCCGGAAATTTCCAGCGCCACCGATTGCGACAAATCCCCTTTCGCCACCGCGCCAATCACCCGCCCCATGTCCACCGTCGGCTGCGAAAGATCGTCCACCAGGGAGTTTACCGCATCAATGCGGTCCGCCCACTCGCCCACCGCATCGCCGATCGGCATCCGTTCGCCAATCTTCCCCTTGCGTCCCACCTCAATCCGCAAGCGGGAAACGTTTTCGCCGAACCGCTCCATCCGGCCGGCCACTTCGTTGAAAGTATCCGCCAGTTTTCCATCCAATCCCGTGAGGTCGGCCGGCATCCGGGCCGAAAAATCCCCCGCATTCAGGGCATTCAGGCGGTGGAGAAACACCCGCTTAAACTCCTCGCCATCCAGCCGGGCGGTGTTTTTGCCGTTGGCGCGCGGGCTGTACAATATCGCTTTCTTCATAAAAAATTCGGCAGCGCTCGCAAAACCTTCATCACCAACGTTAGACCGGATCATCCGGCTGGCTTCTCAAACTGGTAATGAAAATGAAGCTCCAGCCTCAATAAAACTTCTGGATTTTTATCGGCGCCCAGACCGATTTGCAAAATGTATGCCAAGCCGCAATTTGCAAACTGAACCCTTGAAATCCACCGCTAATTTCAGTGATGAAAATGCAATTTCACTCCTCATTGTAATAAGATCTCTCCCCTCGTCTGTTTTTTGCAAAATGCAATAAATCAGAAATGCAGAAATTGCATAATGCAAAACCTCCCGGCTGAATGGATTGTGCGCGACCGCTTATGCCGCGCCCGCAAAAATTTCGCACACCCATAGAATTTTGAATAGCAGCAGTCACATGTTGATTTCATGGAGAGTTCCTCGTTCCCTTCGGACCTGCTCACCCCCATGAACCAAACTCGGCAGGGCGGGCAGTCCTCTGCACGCCGTCATACCTCTGCCGATTGCCAAAGAAATAATCCCGATGGCCCATCGCGATTCCCTCGCCCTTCATGGGTAGGGATTTTTCCGCGCCGTAGGCGCGGCCTATTTGTAAAAACCCGTTAACCAAAATCCCATGCCTCATTCGGGGCGGCCTTTCCCGCTTTCTTTATCGGAAACAACCCGCAATAGCGGTTCACGGAAAGCCCTCTTTCGGTTCTCAAATGCATTGGGACCATGAACCTGATCAGTGCGCCCCAGCATCTCCGACCAGCGAGTCCCTTCGCCCCTCCGAGGGCTTGGCGCAGCGGGAAACGGCGCCCATCGACCAGCAAAATTCATATACTCCCTTGAAAAACTTTTTCTTTACCGCTATTACTATTTTTGCTGTCTTGGATAAGAAAACGGGAGGCTTTTATGTTTAAGAATAAATCGTTGCTTCCAACATTGGGGGCTTTTGCTTTGATACTTTTTATCGTCAACCGGCCGGAACCCTTGGCCGCCGCACCCACCCTTTTCACCATCGACAGCTCCCGCTCCCATATCACCCTGTCCGGTGATGTTGTGGGGGCAGCTTTGTCCGCGCAAGGACCCGGCGGCCTGACCACTGCCTGCTCCGGCTTTGTCGTGGCCGACCTGACCGGCTCAACCATCCTGTTCTCCGGTCAAAGCCAGATTATTGCGGACACCAATGGAGTATGGCAGCCGGGCATCGGCGGCACCAGTGGCAGCGCCATCGCCGATTTCGGCGGCGAGGTCTCTCTCCCCTTTGTCGGAACCGCCTATGCCGCCCTGCGCCACGGCGAATTGAACCTCACCAGTCCCATCCTTCCCTTGATCTTCGGAAGCTTTGATTCCAGTTCCCTCCTCTTCTCTTTTTCCACCAATGTCAGCCCATCCCTCGATTACAATGCCGGCTTTTTTGGCGCCGGCTCAAAACCTCTCAGCGGCTACTCCACCAATAATATCGTCAATGGCGCCACGCTGGCCACCGCGGGTTCGACGCAGACGCTGGCCATTTACATTAATACGCAATTCACTTTCAGCCTCCTGTCCAGCGAAGATACCACCCTCAATATTGTCGGCAATATTGTGGCCACCAGCTCGCCCGCCCCCGTAATCAATTCCATCGTGTTCAGTAAAGACTCCGTCGTTTTGACCGTCGCCAACGCCACCGGCCAGTCGCAATTGCAGAGTTCTCCGGATTTAATCTCCTGGATTCCCGCCACAGCCACCACTCTCACCAATGGAACTTTCCTCACCTATTCCGTGCCGGTCAGCGGCGGAAACCGGTTTTTCCGCGTCCAGCAATGATTCCCGCCCCCAGCCGGGTGGATCGGGCGACCCGCCCGATTGAGTGGGCAACCTGCCCACCAACTCCCAGCCAACGGTTGCTCATCGGACAATGACTCGCCTCGCCCGCCAATGATCCGTTCCCCATCCCGCCAATCCGGTTAATCCTGTCAAATTCAGTCTCCTTCCCGAATCTTTTCGGCTCAAAGCTTCGCCAGCGTCGCTTTAATCGCCTCGAAATTCGGCAGATCCTTCGGCGTCGCCGTCTGTTCGCTGTATTGCACCACTCCGTGCTTGTCGACCACAAAGGCCGCGCGCGCCGAGGTGTCACCCACTCCCGCCAGCATCGGGAAAACCACATCGTAAGATTTGACCACCGCCTTGTTCAGGTCGCTCGCCAGCGTAATGGTGATTTTCTCCTTCTGGGCCCACGCTTCCTGCGCAAACGGGCTGTCCACGCTGATTCCGATCACGGAAGCATTCAGGTCAGAATAGCTCCCGAGCCCCGCCGTTAAATCGCAAAACTCCTTCGTGCAAACACTTGTGAATGCCAGCGGAAAAAAGAGAATAACGGTATTCTTCTTGCCTAAATTATCGCTCAACTTGACGTCCACCAGCCCCGTGGGCGTTTTGGATTTCAGCGTGAATTCAGGTGCTTTTGAGCCTGCGGGAATAGCCATAAATGTAATGATTGTGTGTTGTTGGTTTCAGATCGCCACCAACCCTATTCTTAGCATTCACACCAAAACTGTCAAAATGAAATCAACGGAAGCAGGGAAGCTAAAATAGCTCGTAGCAGTAAAAACGAACCATCAATCGACCGTTCGGAATCAGGGGTGACCGTCAACGCCAGCATTGGCTGGCAAAATTCAGGCGGCTGCCGGGGCGGACTACTCGCTCAAAGGCCGATTCGGTCTGCCAAAATGAAAACCATGGTCATCTTGATAACCCTCTGGTATCTGAGAAACTACCAGTCGGCGCACTTTTGAGACCATCCGCTCCAACCACCGTCCCATGGAACCTTCTGGCTCCGATCCGCTGGTCACAGGACTCATAACGACAGTCTGGCTATTATTTCTCACAATTCAAGATCGGTTTTAAAACATTTAACTTGAGCTAAATTTACACATTTAACGCATTTTTTTTTGGGGGGGGGGAAAAACCGATTCGGGCCACAGCCGCCAAGGAGGCGGGACAGGGGATGTCCACTGAAATAAACGGCTGTGCGCCCGAATCAAATTCTACTTTAAAGACCAGGGATTCCCGGCCACCAACACATAACCGGGAATCCTCCGGCATTTTAGGGTCGGCTGAAAAATCTGTCGCTTCTCTCTTCCCCCGAAACAGGCCCGTCTTTGCCTTCACTCTCGCTCGTCCTGCTTCAGCTCAGCCAACGATCACGCTAAAACCTTCGCACAACGTCACTAATGATGCTAACCGGATATTGTCTTCTTCTTGATTTTTTTGGCCAGTCCGCCCCGTTCAGAGTGCCGCCAATATCTCCGCCACATGCGCTTCCGGCTTCACCAAAGGCCAGATTTTTTTGATTTTTCCCTCCGGCCCGATCAAAAAAGTCACCCGGTTCGTCCCCAGATATTTGCGCCCCATAAAACTCTTCTCCCCCCATACCCCATAGGCCGAAACCACCTGCTTGTCCGTGTCCGCAATCAATAGAAATGGTAATTTAAACTTTTCCACAAACTTATCGTGCGATTTCGCCGCGTCCGTGCTAACCCCCAGCACCACCGCGCCCCGCGCCTGTAGCTCGCCGAAATGGTCGCGGAAGGAGCACGCTTCCTTCGTGCATCCCGGCGTGTCGTCCTTCGGATAAAAATATAAAATCACGTTTTTCCCCGCGTAGTCCGCCAGCGAAACCCGGCCGCCGCCGCTGGTCTCCGCCGTGAACGCCGGGGCCGGATCGCCCTCCTTGAGTTTGAGTTGAATTTCTTTTGCCATGGTCTTTTTCCTTCTATTTTATTTGGCCGCCATCGCGGAACTGGCCGGATGCGCTCCCAGTTGCTTCATTCCGTCCCATACGTAAAAAAGTCCGGATCCTCCGGTAAAAATCCCCGCCGCCAGATTGAAACATTTCATCCATTCCCGGTTGCAGTCAAAATTCCATTTCAATAGCAGCCATACCACCACGATCATTTGGAATACGGTCGCCACTTTCCCCACCAGCCGGGGTCGCACCGTTATTTTTCCCACGGTAAAACGAATCACCCCCACCCCGATCGCCAGCAGCAGGTCGCGGCCAATGATGATTCCCGTCAGCCACAGCGGAATTTGTCCCAGGCGATGGCCATGATCGAAACTCAACACGACAATCGCCGACACCAGCAACAGCTTGTCCGCCAGTGGATCCAGGATCGTCCCCAATTCGCTCGTCTGGTGATAGCGCCGCGCCACATAGCCATCCACCCCGTCGCAAATCGCCGCCACCGCAAACGATAGCATCGCCAATAGCCGGTGTACTTCGTTGCCCGTTTCCACGTAATAAATCGTCTCAATCACGAAAAAAGGCACCAGCAATATCCGCAATACCGTAATCTTGTTCGCGGTCGTCATCTTCTCTTGCCGTCGATATTGTCACATTGTCCCGGAATTTTGCAGCCTTTTCGCTCACATAATCCGCCACCACCCCCCGCCTCCCGATTTGCAACCATCGGTAAACTTCCGTCATTTCCAACGTTTCGACTTGCGTTTTGTGCCCGCCCGCGAAAGACTTCCGCCCGTTTGTTAGAGAATTATGCAAGCACAAGACATCCCATCGCCGTTATGGTTTAAACTTTGGCCGCAAATTGAGGAGAATAAAAACGTCATTTTTGGCGTCGCCGGCGTCATTCTGGCCGGCACTTTGATTTTTTCCTACGTTTCCTACCACGCGGAACAACAGGAAATCGCCGCCGGCCAAGCCGTCACCCAGGTGTTGATGGGGCAGAATGCCTCCACCTCCGGCAAACAGTTCGCCGCAGACCTCCTGGCCGTTGCCAGCCAGCATTCCGGCACCATGGCCGCGCTGCGCGCCCAAATCGAGGGAGCCACCGCCCTTTTTACTGACGGCCAATACGCCGATGCCCAAGTCCAGTTTCAAAAATTGCTGGATTCCAATCCCGAAACTTTTTTCCGCGCCGCCGCCTCCCTCGGTATTGCCGCCAGCCTGGAAGCCCAGGGTAAAACGGATCAGGCCCTCACCGCCTATCAGCGCACCGCTGGCTTTAATGAAGGCGAGGCTGCTTTGGCCGCTAATTTCGCCTTGGGCCGCCTCTACGAAGCCGCCGGCAAGGCCAACGATGCCATTAATTACTACAGTCGCGCCGCCGAAGCGGGCAATAGCGAGATCGGCACCGAGGCCAATACCCGCCTGACCCGGCTTAAATTAAAAACGGCCCCGGCCAGACCGGCCCCGGCCTTCGCCAACCCCCTGACTACTCCTGTACCCGCAGCTAAATAAAGAATCAATCAAAGATGAAACTCGCCATTGTCGGAACTGGTTATGTTGGCCTGGTCACTGGCACCTGCTTCGCTGAAGTAGGGCACCGCGTCATTTGCGTGGATAATGATGCCAACAAGGTTAAAATGCTCCAGGCGGGCGGCATCCCCATTTACGAACCCGGCCTGGAAGAACTCGTAAAGAAGAATGTCGCGGCCGGCCGCCTTTCCTTCACCACCAGTACCGCCGAAGGCGTGCAGCAGTCCGACGTCATCTTCATCGCCGTGCCGACCCCGCCCCAGCCCGATGGTTCCGTTGACCTCAGTTTCATCGAGCGCGTCGCCCGGGACATCGCCGCCGCCATGACCGGCTATAAGATCGTCGTCGATAAAAGCACCGTCCCCGTAAAAACTGGCGAAAAGGTCACCGAAACCATCAAGCGGTATTGCCCCGCCAAGGTCGAGTTCGACGTCGTCAGTAACCCCGAATTCCTCCGGGAAGGCTTTGCTGTCGGGGATCTGATGAATCCTGACCGCGTCGTCATCGGTGTTCGCTCCCAACGTCCCGTGGCTGCCATGACCGAGATTTATGAGCCTTTCAAGGCTCCCATTGTCATCACGGACATCAATTCCGCTGAGCTCATCAAGCACGCCGCCAATTCCTTCCTGGCCCTCAAAATTTCCTATATCAATGCCATCTCCGCCATTTGTGAGGCCGCCGGCGCCAATGTTCAGGAAGTCGCCCACGGCATCGGCCTCGATGAGCGCATCGGCAAACGCTTCCTCAACGCCGGCATCGGCTTCGGCGGCAGTTGCTTTCCCAAGGACCTCAGCGCCTTCATCAAGATTTCCGAACAGGTCGGGTACGAATTTCGCCTCCTTAAGGAAGTTCAACGGATTAACTCCGAGCAGATGGATCGCTTTCTCAAAAAAATCACCGACACTCTCTGGGTCTTGAAGGACAAAAAAATCGCCGTCCTCGGACTCGCTTTCAAACAGAACACCGACGACGTTCGTTCCTCGCCGGCCATCGACCTGTGCCAGCGCCTCCTCAAGGAAGGCGCCACGCTTCGCGTCCACGACCCCAAGGGCATGGACAAAGCCAAATCACTTTTGAAGGACGGCGTCACCTACGTCGACGACATGAATGACGTCGCCATAGGCTGCGACGCCTTGGTCGTGGCCACCGAATGGGAGGAATTTAAGCAGCTCGATCTCGATCGCGCCCGCAAAAACCTGACCCATCCCATCATGTTTGACGGCCGTAATCTCTTCGACCCGGCCACTTTGGAAAAACTCGGTTGGATTTACAAAAGCGTCGGACGTTAACCGGGACTCTCACGATGAACCCTGCCGGCGATCATCCCCCCAAAGATCGCCCGCTGCCACCCAACGTCGTCGAAGTTTCCGCCGCGCTGATTTTTCAGTGTGGAAAAATCCTCCTGACTCAGCGTCCCCCCGGCTCGCACCTCGCCGGCCTTTGGGAATTCCCCGGCGGCAAACGCGAGCCCCTCGAAACCTTCGAGCAATGCCTCGTCCGCGAAATCCGCGAGGAACTTGGCATCACCATCGCCGTCGGACGCCTCTTCGATTCCATTAGCCACCAATATCCGCAAAAAAGCGTCCTGCTAAAATTCTTTGTCTGTCGGCTGCTCGCCGGTGTTCCCCGGCCTTTGGCCTGCGCCCAATGGGTCTGGGCCAATCCGGAAGAGTTGAATGCCTACTCCTTTCCCGCTGCGGATCGCCAGTTGCTGGAAAAACTCCGGAGCTCTCCCGCCGTCTGGCAGAACGATCCGGATTCAATCCTGAAAACCTCCGGATCCCCGGGTAATTGAATGCAAATCTGGAAAATATGTTTGCCCAACGCGGCCTGTCAGATTAGTGTCGCTTTAACGTCGCCCGCATTCTGGCGGGTGAATCAGGTGTTTTACTCAATTTAAGGACTATGAACAAACCGTTATCCGCAGCCGAACTGAATGAACTCGTCGCCGGCCTGAATAAACTGGCCCGAAATCTCTGGTGGTCATGGGATCAGGAAGCGCAGGACCTTTTTTACCAGCTTTCCCCCCGCGGCTGGCAAAACCTGTTCCACAATCCCGTCGCCGTTCTCCACGAAGTCTCGGAATACGAATTGCGCGTCCACCTCCAGGATTCCGAATTCGTCGAGCAGGTCCGCAGCGTCTTGAGCGACTTTAACCGGTACCTGGACGACAAAAACACCTGGGCGGATCAGCACGCCCCCGCCCTCCGCAAAAATCCCGTCGCCTATTTTTCCGCCGAATTCGGCTTGCATGAATCTCTCCCCATTTCCGCCGGCGGCCTCGGCATCCTCGCCGGTGACCATTCTAAATCCGCCAGCGACCTTGGCCTCGGCTTTGTCGGCATCGGCCTCTTTTATCGCGAAGGTTATTTCCAGCAGGCCATCGATTCCAACAATTGGCAGACCGAGTATTACAACCCCGTCGATCCCCATAACGTTCCCTTGGAACCTGTCCTGGATGCCAATGGCAGCCGCCTGATTTGCAGCGTCGAAGTCGGCATGAACGCCGTCAGCTTCCAAGTCTGGCGCGTCAATGTCGGCCGCGTTCCCATCTACCTCCTCGATACCAACCTCCCCGAAAACGAACAACTTTTCCGCACCCTCACCTCCCGCGTCTACGGTGGCGATACCACCACCCGGATCATGCAGGAAATCCTGCTCGGCGTCGGCGGCGTCCGGCTCCTGCGCAAACTGGGCATCGAACCCTCCACGTTCCACATGAACGAAGGGCATGCCGCCTTTTTAACCCTTGAGCTCATCCGGGAAAAAATCGTCTCCGGCAAGAATTTCAAGGAGGCGATCAAGGCCACCAAGACCGAGTGCCTGTTCACCACGCATACCCCCGTCGAAGCCGGTCACGACCGTTTTACGCCGGACCTGATGAATTACGCCTTGCAGCGTTACCTTGGCCTCCTGCCCGTCGCGTTCAACGAAATCCTCTCCCTCGGCCGCGTTCATCCCGAGAACGCCCAGGAATCGTTTTGCATGACCGTGCTCGCCCTCAAACTCTCTCGCGCCGCCAACGGCGTCAGCGAACTCCACGGCCAGGTCAGCCGCCACATGTGGCAAAGCCTCTATCCCAACGTTCCCGAAAACGAAGTCCCCATCGGCCACATCACCAACGGCATCCATCTCCTCGGCTGGATGAAGGGTCCCGTCCGCAAATTCTGGCGGAGGAAACTGACCGACGCCTCAAATGGCAACACCTCCATCTTCCGTGAGAAAGTCGGCGAGGATTGGTCTCACCCCCTCAACAGCAACGATTTCTGGAAGCGCATGACCGACCCCGAGTTTGTCAGCGACGAAGAATTGTGGGCCCTCCGCTACAAGCTCCGCCGGGAGCTCGTCGAATTCGCCCGCCGCAAACTCGTCATGCAAAATAATCGCGCCACCCCGGGCGATTACATCCGCTTTGACCAGTTGCTCAATCCCGACGCCCTGACCATCGGCTTCGCCCGCCGCTTCGCCACCTACAAGCGCGCCCCGCTGATCTTTCAGCAGTTCGAAAACATCGTAAAACTCGTCAAAGACAAACAGCGCCCCATCCAGTTCGTCTTTGCCGGCAAGGCCCATCCCCGCGACGATGAAGGCAAGCGCTTCATCCAGCACATCATTCACCTGAGCAAATTCAGCGATCTGGCCGGCAACCTCGTCTTTTTGGAAAACTACGATATTCACGTCGCCCGCCAGATGGTGTCCGGCTGCGATGTCTGGTTGAACAATCCCCGCCGCCCGCTCGAAGCCTCCGGCACCAGCGGCATGAAAGCCAGTTGCCACGGCTGCCTCGGGTTCAGCATCTTGGACGGCTGGTGGCGCGAAGGCTACGATGGCACCAACGGTTTCGGCATCAGCGGCGATTCGCATCCCGACAAGATCGAAGAACAGGATCGCATCGACAGCGCCAACTTGTACAAAACGCTAACCGAACAAGTGATCCCCAGCTTCTTCAACCGCGACGCCAACGGCATCCCCCGCGAATGGCTCAAGCGCGTCCGCCTGTCCATGGCCACCCTCGTCTCCCAATTCACCACCGATCGCATGGTGAAAGAATACACGAACAAATATTACCTCACCAAATAAGCCGCTCTAGAGATTCGCCAATGGGCCACGCCGGTTTCATCCGCGTGGCCCATTTTGTTTGAACCTTTAATTGCCATTCACACCCTCATCAATGCCTGAGATCCCAATCCCGTTAATTCCGTAAATCCTGTCCAAAAAGTCTGAATATTCTTTCTCCCTATTCTCCTCCGCGCCTCCGCGTGAAATAATTCCTTCCGCTCCTTCGCCTCCTGTCGATTTCTCGCCGTTATCAATTTTTCGCCCAAATTCCGTTCTTGCGCAACCTTCGTTTGGTCGTAATCTTTCCGCCGCTCATTTATGAACTATAAAATATCTCAGCGCGCCGCTGCCCTCGCCCCGTCTCTCACCCTGGCTATCGATTCCAAAGCCAAGGCCATGAAAGCCGCCGGCGAAGACGTCGTGGGCTTTGGCGCCGGTGAACCCGATTTCGACACCCCGCAGCACATCAAAGATGCCGCGGCCAAGGCGCTTGCCGCCGGTTTCACCAAGTATACCCCCAGCAGCGGCATCCCGGAACTCCGCGAAGCCATCGTCGCCAAATTTAAAAATGACAATGGGCTCACCTACAAACCCAGCCAGGTAATCGTCTCCTGCGGCGGCAAACATTCCTGCTTCAACGTCATCATGGCCACCTGCGAGCCGGGCGATGAAGTCATCATCCCGGCGCCCTATTGGCTGAGCTATCCCGAAATGGTCAAATTCGCCGGGGCCACGCCCGTCATTGTCCAGACCTCCGACCAAACCGAGTTCAAGGTCACGCCCGCCCAGCTCCGCGCCGCCATCACGCCGAATACCCGGCTGTTTATCCTGAATTCCCCCAGCAACCCCACCGGTTCCGTCTATACCCCGGAGGAAGTCAAAGCGTTGGGCGATATCTGCGTCGAAAAGGGCGTGCTCATCATGAGCGACGAGATCTATGAACATCTCCTGTACGATGGTGCGAAAGTTAAAAGCGTCGCCAGCTTCTCCCAGGCCCACTATGACCACACCATCATCGTTCACGGCCTCGCCAAAGCGTGGAGCATGACCGGTTGGCGCCTCGGTTTCCTGGCCGCCCCCGAACCCATCGCCAAGGCCATCGACGCCGTTCAAAGCCATAGCACCAGCAACCCGACCTCCTTTGCCCAAAAAGGTGGCGTCGCCGCCCTGACCGGTCCCCAGGATCACTTGCCCATCTGGCTCGCCGAATTCGACAAACGCCGCCGTTACGCCCATGCCAAACTCAGCGGCACTCCCGGTTTGACCTGCGTCAACGCCAAAGGCGCGTTCTACCTGTTCCCCAACATCTCCGGAACCGGCCTCAAATCAACCGAATTCGCCGCCCGCCTCCTCGAAACCGAGAAAGTCGCCGTCGTCCCCGGCATCGCCTTTGGTGCCGACGACTACATCCGCATCAGCTACGCCACCAGCATGGCGAATATCGAAAAAGGCCTGGCCCGAATCGAGAAATTCTGCCAGACCTTGGCCAAATAAAATTGACGAATTCGCCCGGCTCAAACCATCGCGTGGTGCCAAATCTCTCGCCGCATTTTGGGCCGGGCGCTCCCTCTCAATTCCTTCACGATCCGGCATTCGCCTGTGCCGCGGTCGGGAGTCCGCATAAGAGTCCAGACCCCGCCTGGAAAAAATGAATGGAAACTCTCGAAAGGATGGTTAAATTGAGCCCATGACACAGACAGCCGATGGTGCCCATACCCCGCCGAGCCTGGAAGAGATGCAGGCGGGATGGACGGATTTCATTCAGCGGATCCACCATTTGGAAACCGAAAACACCACCCTGACGCTGGAAAACAAAGCCTTGCGCTCGCTGCTGGAACGTTCCATCGAGCACCGCAAAAAGTCCCACACTGAGCTCGTCAACCTTCTTACCACCCTCGTCAGCAAAGTTCAGATCAATGATGCCGGCGTCCTCGTGTCGCGGCTCGTCGAGCATAATAATCAACTCGCCGAAGTCTGTTCCGCCCTCATCAATGGCAAAAACGAAGAGAATATTCTTCAACCCGCCATCCTTAAGGCGCTCGACAAGACCCGCACCGACCTCAAAGCCGCCATTCAGCCCTTGGTCGACGAGTTGATCCGCCTCGAGGCTCCCTTGGATGCCGGAATGCTCCAATCCTTGGTCGGCCGTCCCGAGAATTTCTTTTCACCCGCCGTCGTTCGCGCCAACCGCGGCTTCGTCAAAGGCCAGATTCCGCGCGAACGCGTGGTTAAGGAACTGGGCGAAGAATCGCTCGTCTATTTCAAGGATCTGACCACCGATCCCCGGTTCAATCCCCGTCCGAAAGCCGATGAAATCAGCCTGGGTTTTCGCAGCGATTTTGAAGAAATAGTCTCCCAGGACTCCGGCCTGACGCCGGAAAAACAAGCGGCCTTGCGGCTCCTGTATGCCCGCATCAAACAAAGCCGCGCCACCACCGACCAGGCGCGCGCCCAAAAACTCGCGTTTACCAAACTTTCGTTCATCCTGGAGCTCCTTCATTATTACGAAAATCAATCGACCGAGTCGCCCGAGGTCATTTTTGCCCAGCGCCTCCCCCCACTCATCGAACAGCTCGTCCTGGGCGGCAACCCAAATGTCCTCGACGAGAACCTGATCAAACAGGCCGAAGCCCTCCTGCAACAAATAGTGGGCTGGGACCATCGTCAGTCCGTCGTCAACAATGTCGGCAAGAGCGGCGGCTTGCTCAAAACCTTGCGCTTCGTCCTCGCCTTCCGGATGGAAAAATTGCCGCCCACCAACCAGCCCGCGCTTGAGTTCGTCAAACACTTGATCTCCCCCGATCACGTGCCCACCCCGGACGCCCTCGCCGGATTGTTACAGTTGATCAAGCCGGATCGCCAGCAGGCGTTGGTCCAGACCATTGTTTCCTACGACCGGTTGAAAAAATCCGATGCCGAAGACCTCGCCAAACAGGTCGCCGCCCTCCTGAAATTGCCCGAACCCGAAACCGGATCCAAAGCGGTCTTTGCTGCCGCTGACCGCGAACAGGCCGTCTGGGAAAACATCAAGGAACTCATTTCCGCCCATGCGGCGCCTGCGGAAATCACTTTGGCCATTCGCAACCGCCTCCACGCCAAATATGACGATGAAGAGGTCAAGCTAAGTTGGCTCACCTTGACCGGTTCGGACACGATGTCATTGATCCGCGTGTTTTGTCTCCTGCCCTACCTCCCCGACGGCCAGACCGATCCCATCGCCCGCGCCGTTTTGCAAACCTACGTGTCGCGTCTGATGCACGAAAAATATGCCGCAACCTACGCCAAGGTGGTTCAAGCCCTGCGAAACCTGTTTAAGGTCAAGGCCGACAGCCCCGCACTTTTGAATTTCATCTCCCTCGTCCGCTGGGTCGACACCGAAGCCGCCGACCGAATTTCCCATGACGTCGGCATTCCCGTCTAGCCAGCACCCCCCTTTCCCCGTCTTTCGGAACAAGGGAAGCGAATTCCCCGAAACAAAGTCGGCCGTTGAACCCTTGAACCGGATTGAGAAACTCCGCATCGCCCACCAGCGAGTCCCCTCGCCACTCAGACGGGAGAGGGTTAGGGTGACGGGTGGACGTTTGACCCATTTATATCTGGCGGATTCATGGGGAATCCCCTGTTTCATTCGGACCTGCTCACCACCCTTGAACCAAACTTGGTAGGGCGGGCAGTCCTCTGCACGCCGTTGTAGCTATGCCCATTGCCGAAGAAATGGTAACTATGGCCGATCGCGGCTCCCTCTCCCCTCAACGGGGAGAGAATCCCCCAAAATGAGTTCGCGCATTGAACCCTTGAACCAGAGTGGCAGGTACCGACGGAGACATCCGAAATACGCCCGAGCATCCCAACGCGGCGCCCTCTCCTCTCAACGAGGAGACTATTGCTGCTTGGGAAAGCAGCAATAGGAATTCGGCGGAGCCGGAGGCCCGTTAGGGCCGAGCGAGCGGGCGCGAGCGAGTCCGCGGCCGGGGGGTGGAGTGAGGCCACGTCAGTCTTTGAAATAAAGTGTTTGAGGGGTAAGATTGCAAAACCGCAACCGCATTTTGAGGTTCTTGGAGGTCACTGATAACGAATAATCAGTTTTTACGTTCATCGAGGGTGAGGGGTGGACGTTTGACTCACTGCAAAAAATCCCGCTCAAAGCGCTCCATCAGACTGCTCATTTCCAGCATCAAATCACCATAGTGCTCGGCGTTGATTTCATCCGCCAAATCCAGCGGCGCACTCATGGCACTCGCATATCGTTGAGTCAACGCAATCGATCGGTCCGTTTGCCCCATCGCTTGCAAAAGCACTTCAATCTTCTCGAGTTGCCTGCGAGCCGCCCCGATCTCATGCAACGCCGCCCCCGGCTCCAATTCACCCGCCTCCACCCGTTTTAACAAACCACAAGCAAACAACCGGCAACGCTTCGGACGATCCTCATAAATCCGGCACAGTTTCCCATCGAAACACGCACACGCTTGCGGAAACGCCAGCTTCCGCGGCCCTTTCTTCGCCACCGGCAAACCGAGTTTCGCCAGGCGTTTGGGATCGTCCCCCGCGCGTAGTTCCACATCGGCGAACAATGCCCCATTGCAGCACAAACCACAGTTCGGACAAAGCTGTTCAATCGCGTTCATCGCCATAGGTGCTTCGGATACTTCCGCTGCAATTCTGATTTGACCTTCGGATAATGCTCCCGCCAGAAATTCGCCAGGTCTTGCGTTACCTGAATCGGTTTCATGCCCGGCGTCAAAATGTGAACCGTCACCGGCACCCGCCCCATCGCCACTTTCGGCGTTTGCTGCACGTCGTACAATTCCTGAATGCGCAGCGATATAAATGGCGCCCGGTTATTTTCGTACGTTACTTTCGGCGTCCGGCCATTGGAAAGCGTCAACCGCTCCGGCGCATATTTGTCCAGTAATTCGCGCTGCGTATGCGACAACCACGAGACCACCACCGGTTTCACTTCCCGCTCCTTGATGTCTTTGTAGCTCACCGCCCCGTCGCAAAGCTGCGCAATGATCGCATGCCGGTCCTCTTCCGTGATCGGCGGCAATTGCAGCTCCGCACATTGCTGGCATAAAAGGTTTAACCGCGCCAGCCATTGCTCAACCGTATGGTCCCAGTTCGGCAATAATAGCCGCCCCGCCAGCACCTCGTCCGCCAGTAAACGCGCCGCCGCTTCCGCCGGCGGTGGATCAATCCGTTTCGCCGCCAGCGCCAAATCTCGAAAGCGCAACAATTCTGCCGCCAGCACCCGCCGCTGTTGCGCATCAAATTGCACCTCCACCTCGGATTTAATATCGCCGGGAAATAATTCCCGCAGCCAATCCGCCTCAATCGCCGTTGCCAAAGACAGAATCGTATTCACTTCCCGGTCGCGCCCTTCAATTTCCCGGATCTCCGCCACCACAAACAACGGACTCTGCTGCACCTTGCTTTCGCGCGCCAGCACCCCCCGGCGGCCGTGAACCAATTCGCAACGCAGCGTCCCTTGATCCATCCGGCGGCCCACCCGGTCGCTGAAACCGATTAAAATACATTTTTGCAATGCCTCGTCTTTGACCTCGTTGGCAGTCACGTCCAACCCTTCGCTCTTGGCAATCCGCAAAAACTGGTCAAAGAGCGGTCCCACCTGCCGTGCCGTTACCGCATGGATCCCCAGCTTGCGACAGGCATCCATTTGAAATCGATTGTTGAAGGCAAAACTCCACGCCCGCATGAGCACCCAAAAGTCCGACGTGGATTTCTCGCCGAAAGTATCTTCCCGGGCCGTCTCCACATCGCGCCCCGGATTCCGAATCAACAAATCCCGCCCCTGCGTTAGCGCCGCCACCAGGCACGCTTGGTGAACACATCCGTACTCCTGTGCCGCCAGCAACATGCGCGCGTAACGCGGATGCAGTGGAAACGCCAGCATTTTGCGCCCAATCGCGGTGATCACCCCGGTTGCATCGGCCGCTCCCAGGTCTTGCAATAATTCCTCCGCGTGCGTCAGCGAAATCTCATCCGGCTTTTCCAGCCAGCGGAATTGCCGTAAATCCTTCACGCTCGCCGCCTTCAGCGTGAGCACCACCTCCGCCAGATCCAGCCGCCGGATTTCCGGCATTTCGTGCGGCGGCCGCTCATCCTGTTCCGGTCGCGACCACAGCCGGATACAAGTTCCCGGAGCGGTTCGTCCGGCCCGCCCCGTCCGCTGGTCCGCATTGGCCTGCGAAATTTTCTCGATCAGCAGCGTGTTGATCCCCCGGTTGGAATCATACCGTGCCACCCGCGCTAATCCCGAATCAATCACCAGGCGGACCCCGTCGATGGTTATGCTGGTCTCGGCGACATTGGTGGCCACAACCACCTTGGGCCGATCATAACGCGCCACCGCGGCGTCCTGATCTTTTGGCTGCAATTCCCCGTGCAACGGCAGAATAATGTAACCCTTCGCTTCGGACGTATGCCGGATCGCTTCCATCGTTTGCGATATTTCAAAACCGCCCGGCATGAAAACCAGCACATCTCCCTGCCCTCCTCCGTTCACAAAGCGGGCAAACTCCTCCGCCGCCAACCCCCAAACCGTCGCCCCGCCCTGCCCCAACCGGTAAGGCAAATATTCCACTTCCACCGGATAAGTCCGCCCTTCCGAAACCAGTACGCGACAACCAATGACACGATTTCCGCCGTTTTTTGCGTCAGGCTGATGGCGAACTTCTGATAAATATTTTTCCAATTCACCGGCGTTCAACGTTGCCGACATGACCGCCAGCATGAGATCGGGCCGGTGCTGCTCCTGTTGATCCAACGCCTGCGCCAACGTGATGTCCCCGTACAAATGCCGTTCATGAAATTCATCAAATAAAATTACCGATACGCCCCGCAATTGCGGATCTTCAATCATTTGGCGCAACAGCACACCTTCCGTGACGAAACGGATCTTCGTTTTGGCGGAGGTGCAGTTTTCGAACCGGATTTGGTATCCAACCTCATCCCCCAGCCGCACCCCAAGCTCTTGCGCGACCCGGCTGGCGAGCAGGCGCGCCGCCAGCCGCCGCGGTTGCAGCACCACCACCTGCCCGTCTCCCAGCAAACCATGTTTCAATAACATTTGCGGCACCTGGGTGGATTTGCCAGAACCCGTCGGTGCGGATAATATTAAACGGCGATCTGTCTGCAATTGGGCAATCAAATCCCGCTCAATGTCGTATATGGGCAATCGTTCAGCCATGAATTGGCATGTTAACCGTTTGCCCGGCCGGAGAAAAACAAAAGGTTTTACCCGGCCCAAACGGTCGGTTTGTTGCAAAAATGGATGCTGGCTAAATCGACCACAAAGTCGTTCAATATCATTATGAAAAGCGCGAGCCGATTCACCTTAAATGGCAAATGGGTCCTGATTACTGGCGCCTCGTCCGGATTTGGCGCTGCCGCGGCGCGGGCGTTTGGCGCGGAGGGCGCCAAACTGTTGCTCGGCGCGCGCCGGGTTGAATTGTTGAAGAAGACCGCCGCGATCGCCTTGAAACACGGCGCGAAAAGCGCGCATTTTCACCAGCTCAATGTCGCCCGCACGGAGAGCGTGGAAACCTTCGTCGATTGGGTAAAAGTTCAATTAAAAAACCAGCCGCTCCATGTTCTCATCAACAATGCCGGCGGCGCGCACGGAGTGGATACCGTGGCCGATGGCAAGGACGCGGATTGGGAGGCGATGATCCAAAGCAACGTGCTCGGTCTGCTGCGCATGACGCGGGAGACCTTGCCCCTCATTGCCCACGATGATGGCGCCAGCATTATCAATATCGGCTCCGTCGCGGGTCGAACCGCGTACGCCGGTGGCGCCGTTTACTGCGCGGCCAAGTCGGGCGAATTGTCGATTACCCGCGCCCTGCGCCTGGAATTGCTCGGCACCGGAATTCGCGTCGGGACCGTGGACCCCGGGCTGGCCGAAACCGAATTCTCCCTGGTTCGTTTCAAAGGCGACCGCCAAAAGGCGGAGGACGTCTACGCAGGCATGAACCCACTGGTGGCCAAGGATATTGCCGAGACTTTAGTCTGGGTTGCCAATCGACCGCCCCACGTCAACATCGACGAAATCGTGATCAAGCCCGTCGATCAAGCCGATGTCGGCAAGGTCTTCCGGCGTAAATGATTTACCGCTGACGCCGCTGTTTTCCCACCGGTCATGGCTGGCCGTACTTGTTGATCAGCCATTGATCCGCGGCCGCCATACCGAAACCCGCCGCGCGTTCTCGATAGATAATCCAATCTTGATCGGACATGGCCGGATACAAATTGAAAGCCCGTTGGCTCACCTCAATCAGGGCCGCCCTTTGCTGCGCCAGTTCAGCAAGTTGTTCTTGAACCGTTTGCCCGTTGTCACCGTAAGAACTGTTCAGATCCATGGCTTGGAGCGCTCGCTGTTCAATGGAGATTCCCACGAGTTGTCCAATTTCATATTCGCCCGGCGACGGTGTGGCGTAACCTTGACCGAGGTTGACGGCCATTTGCAGCACTGCCGCCGCGGAAGTCGAATCTCCTGCTTGGCGATAAGCGTTGGCCAGATCAACTGCGTCCAGACTCAATTGTTTCATCTGCGCCAGTTGCGGCTGCAACAGTTGCGCCGCGGCCAGCTCTTTGGCGTCCGCCCAAGAATAACCGGCGGCGAGGTAAGCTTCCGCGTCGTCTTCCGTGCGGTTGGCGTTATAATCGTCCAGCGATTTGCCGGACGCGGCAGCAAGTTCCTGCACGCCTTGGTCAATTTGGCCGGAGTTAAAGTAATTGAGCGCGGAAAGATAATTCGCCAGCCCATTGTTGGGAGCGGACTTCTCGAACGCATTCAGCCATTGACGCTGTCCTTCGGGAGACAAATCCTTGTCGAAAGCCGCCGCATAAGCGACTTGTGGATCGGTGGGATATCTGGCCATCGCCTCCTGTAACAACGCCGGATCGCCGCTGGTGTCAAAGGCCGCGAGCAAATTGGCCGCGCTGCGCCCGTTCGTTTTGAGATAGGCCTCGACTTGGTCGCGAGTCAATTTGGGATTCTTATCCTTAAGCCGCTCAAAAAGATTTGTGGAAGAAAAATCCTCGTCGAGAGCATTCGTGGAAGGGGTCATCTGCATTAGCGGCGCGGGCAGATGCGGCCCGCGCTTCGCCAACGCGATCGGCGTTGAAAGCCTTTCATTATCCGTTTGCAGTTGCGCAATCTGTCGCGTCAGCGCTTTGTTTTGTTCGCGCAGTTTGGCCTGTGTTTGCTGTTGCACCACCGGGAGCGTCGCCAGGACGGCGACTGCGGCGCCTACGATTGCGGTCTGTGCTTTTGTCCATGCCATGATTTTCGTTGCTCCATTGACGAGGGTTAAGGTTGTGGCGGAAACGGTTGCGCCCTGGGATAGTGCCATGGCCGTTACGGTCTGCGCCAGCGCTGGTGGCGCGGCTTGGACGAAGTTGGCGGAGATGGCTCCGGCAATGATCGCTGTCGTAGAATTGACGCCCCGTTTGAGAAAAAACTGGCGCAATTTTTCCAGGGCGCGAGCCGTGCGTTTGTGCGCCGCCCCTTCCCGTATGCCTAGCAAAGCGGCCGTCTCCGCCGCCGTTCGGTTTTCAAACAGACGAAGCGCCAGCAGCACGCGTTCTTTTTCGCTCAAGCAGTTCATCGCTTCTTCCAAAACCGGCGCGAGCTGCTGCCATACCCCGTTGGAATCCGGATCATTCAACGTGGTTAGCATATAGGCTTCCTGTTCGCGGGCCTGTTGTCTGGCCTTGGCCCGCAGAAACGCAACGGCGGTAAATCGCGTGGTTTCATAAAGCCAGCCCGTAAGGGTGGTCCTATCCCGCAGGTGCGCAGTTTTCCTCGCAAGAATACCAAAGACCGCCTGGGTGATGTCCTGGGCATCCGCGGAATTTCCGACATACCGGAACGCGACGGAATAGACCAGATGAATGTGCCGCTGTACCAGCTCAGCAAAAGCCCTTTCCGAACCGCGGTCGGCGTATTCCCGGACCAAAGTCATGTCGTTCATTTCGGGCATCTACTGATTATTGACCGCCAAACGCGAAAACTGGACATTTAATTTCAACCAGTACGCAAAAAAGCGCGGACCGGGTGGTCCGCGCTTGATCCTAAATTTGTGAGGCGAATTATTTGCCTTCGGCCGCAGGAACGGCCGCTTCTTTGTCGCGATCTTCCATCGCCGCCTTGCGGGACAGGCGGACGCGGCCCTTCTCGTCAACGCCCAGGCATTTGACCGTGATGTCATCGCCCACTTTGACGATGTCTTCGGTCTTCTTGACGCGGAAGTTGGCGAGTTCGCTGATGTGGACCAATCCGTCCTTGCCGGGGAGGAATTCAACAAAAGCGCCGAATTCTTTCACCGTGACGACTTTGCCGCGATAAATCCTGCCGATTTCCGCTTCCGCCGTCATGCCCGAGATGGCGTCCACGGCGATCTTCATGCCGTCCGCCGAGACGGAGAAGATGTTGACTGTGCCATCGTCCTCGATGTCGATTTCGCAACCGGATTCTTCCACGAGGCGCTTGATGTTCTTGCCGCCGGGTCCGATCAAGGCGCCGATCTTCTCAGGGTTGATCTTCAGGGTCTGGATGCGGGGCGCGTACTTGCTGATGTCCTTGCGGGGTTCGGCAATGGTCTTGGCCATTTCAGCCAGGATGCCGAGACGGGCCACGCGCGCTTGTTCCACGGCTTCCGCCAGAATCGCGTGCGGCAATCCCTTCAGTTTCAGATCCAATTGGAAACCAGTGATGCCTTTTTCGGTGCCGGCGATCTTGCAATCCATGTCGCAGAAAGCGTCTTCCCAGCCGATGATGTCGGTGAGCAGCTGGTAACGGGAAATGGCTTTATCCGCGCCGCTTTCGGTGCAGATGCCAACGCTGATGCCAGCCACGGGGCGGATCATCGGAACGCCAGCGTCCAACAGCGC
>Ga0302319_10007374_pt1 | contig 21651 bp, 19 predicted proteins | sample Bog_T0_2_FD_203319 | JGI IMG/M metagenome (GOLD analysis project Ga0302319, IMG submission 203319) | Peat permafrost microbial communities from Stordalen Mire near Abisko, Sweden - Bog_T0_2 | ecosystem: Environmental > Terrestrial > Soil > Wetlands > Peat | place: Sweden: Abisko, Stordalen Mire... | reverse complement strand
ACATGGACAAAGCGACCCACGGACAAGCCGTGCTGCGCGTCGCGCTGGCCGGAGCCGATGGCAACGGAGGACTGGCTATCGGCGTCAACGGACAGCCCGTCGGCAGCATTCGACCCGTCGCCACCAACGCGCTGCGTTATAACACCGATACCGGCGTTTGGGGTCAGTATACGCAGAAGTTCGACGCGGCACTCTTGAAAGCGGGCGAGAATTCAATGACGTTAACCGTCCCCGCGGGGGATCTCACAACGGGAGTTGTTTGGGATTATCTAAGGCTGGAGTTAAACGAAAAATAGACACGCGCCCGTGCCATCTGAAAACAATGTGGCGCACGCTCTCAGCGTGCCGCGTCGAGTCTCACTCGACCCGAGCGAGTAATCCCGCGGCCGTTTGATGAGCGCGAGATCTCCGCGGGAGGCGTTCAGAACCGGTATGGCCCGCATGCCATGTGCAGCCGTTACGCCGTCCGCGATTCTCCGCACCGATGGACTTCCCACGCGGTCGCGAATCGCCTGCGGGGCCTCAGCTCGCGAGTGATACCGGCCGCGGAAGTCGGCCGCCGGATCCACGCCTGTCATGACCTCGATGGCATCGCAGACGAAGAGACAGCAGTCCCAGGTTCCGTAGCGGAACTTCGCATCCTGGTGCCGCGCGAGAAAGGCCTCGAGCCTGGCCGGCCAGTTCGGATAGCGGGTCATCAGATGTTGTTGGCGTTGTTGGGCACGGCGCCCCAATAGACCGTGATTTCCTGAATCCCTGAAACGAAGTTGAAGCCTTCGTCGCCGGGAGCGAAGATCTGGGCGTCCTGGATGGTGTAGCGGCGGTCCACCGGAGTATTCATGTCCATCAGCCGGTTTTCGCAGTTGATGGAGATGTTGCCCTTCTTGCCGTCGACGTCGATAGTGGGCTGGTCCATACGGCCGGCCCAGGCCGGAATCGGCGTAGCAATAAGAGTCGGGGCAGTCGGATCGAAGAACCCGAGACAGACAGTCACCGGAGCCCCCAGTTGAACCTCGGCCAGCACGTTCGCGAGCAGGCCCGCGTCAAAGCCGCTCAGCGTAAGAGTGATGCCCTTCGCTTCCACGGTGGAGCTTTCTTCTATAACCGAGACGCCGCCCAAAGAGCCGATGCCGACCCAGGTGAGCGAATTCCAGACGATCGGGAAATTGCCGGACCAGACGTAAATCGGCCCGGTGGCAAAGGTCGCGGTGACGAAGAGAGCCGGCGGCAGGAGATCGGCCGCTATGGCTGTCTTCATCGCGCTGCTCATGGAGCGCGGCATTAAATCGCCCTCTGATTTAGATTGCGAAAGTACTCATAATTGGGTACTATAGAGATATGACGGCGAGCGAATTGAGCGGTGGCTGAAGGCACAGGGATGCAGCTTCGAGGAAGGCAAGAAGCACACCCAGGTGAAACTGGGCAGCCGCACTTCGCAGATTCCGCGCCACCCGTCCACGGAGATCAGGACGGGCACGCTGAACGCGATTCTGAAGCAGCTCGATCTCAAAAAGAAGTGAGGTAAAAGTCATGTCACAATTCAACGCTTTATTCGAACCGGATGAACAAAAGGGCGGCTTCGTGGTTACATTCCCCGATTTCGAATGGGGAGTCACGCAAGGCGATACGGAAGAGGAAGCCACCGAAATGGCCGTTGACGCTCTCACGATGGTTATCGCCGACTACATCGGGAAGGGACAAAAACTGCCGGTTCCGGGGAAATACCGCGGCCGGAAGTACCGCGCAATCCAGTTGCCTGCGCTGGTGTCCGCAAAGACGGAGTTGTATCGCGCCTTTCTTGCATCGGGAATCCGCAAAGCCGAACTCGCGAGGCGCCTGGGCATCTCAAAGGGAAACATCGAGAGGTTGTTCGACCTGAAGCACCATACCCGGCTCGATCAGGTAGAAGCGGCGTTTCGGGCGATCGGCAAAAGGCTTTCGGTGGAGGTGCATGACGAAGCCGCTTAGATCGCCTCCCGGATCTTGAAGGTCAGTCCGTAGGTCTTCATCTCGCTGATGGACCAGCTCCGCGCGTTATTCTCCAGCCGCCAGATACCCTGGGTATTGCTGAGTGCGATCGCGGTGGCATCGGCCGGCGATTCGCGGATGTTGGGCCAGATGCTGGCGATCGCGTTCCCGCTTCCGTCGGCGTTCAGCGCCGTCAGATTTGTATAGAGGCGGTACCCGATCTGAAGTAAATCGCCCGGCTGCAGAACGCCCGCGGCGCTCGGAGTCCAGCCTTTGGTGGCCAGCGTGAAACCGGTCTGACCGGCGCCGTTGACCCACCCACGCGCGCGCGTGCGAATCCTTCATCGGCGGCATTGTGACGCTGGCCGAGAGCCAGCCCGCCTGCCAGTTCTGAATCTGCTGCTGTCCGCTGAAGGGAGAAACCAAAGCCGCCACGGCATCGGTTGCATTCCACTCGATCGAGCGCGGGGCAGGGGATGACGGCATCGGAACGATCAGGTAGCCGTTGAACGTCGCCATTTATGCCTGCACCGTCCGTTTGGCGCGCTCCGCGTTCGCCTGGACAGAAGTTGCAACGCCGTCGGCATGTGCCGCGAGAATCGCGCGCCTTACATTGTTCGCTGTGAGGGTTGGATCGGTGGAACCGCGGGCGTCGATGTTGTAGTGGGTGTCCCCGCCGCCGCCGAACTTGCCGGCAGGTATGATCGTGCCGGCAGTTTTGGGCTGGAAGTACTCGCGGCCATCGCCATCATTGACCCCGTAGATCATGCCCGGGTCGACGTCCCCGCCGTCGGCCATCATGCCTCCGAATGGGGAGGAGGAGAACGATGGACCGCCGCCAGCGTAGTTGAATATGCCACCACCCGCCGATCCGCCGAAGATTCCTCCGGGCCCGCCCCATGGACGTGAACCACCGCTCCCGGTGGCAGGCTTAATTCCGCCCGGCGCCGCGCTCCCGTTGGAAGGCATGTTGTCGACAATGACGTGGCCCGGGTCCCCTATGTTGAAAGTCGGTTTGTGGATACCAGGCTTCTGCCCCAGCGAGCCGAGGCTGCGCTGCAGGCCGCTCTTGATCGACTCCTGCAATATCTGCCGGCCGATCTCCTGGAAGTCTTTCCCGAAGTTGCCCTTCTTGCCGGTCGCCGCATCCGCAAGGCTGCCGGACAGCTGGTCCACCGACGAGGTGATGCCGTCCTGCGCGATCTGCATCGGCGTCTTCGCATCGGACAGCATCTTGAGGAAATAACCGGCCATCCCCTGTTGCTGGAGCACGTCCGGAATTTTCGTGTTCGCCTGATAGAGATCGTTCGCCGCTTTGGCCCGCTGATCGTCGATCTCGACCTGAAGTTTGGCAATCCTAAGCGCGTCTTCGTCCGACCTCGGAATGTCGGCTCGCAAATCGGCCAGCGCTTTATCCGCCAAAACCATCTGTTGATCGGCGACCAGCCCGGCGATCTTTGCCTGGCGCGCCTGTTCGTCGAGCGCGGCGATACGCCTCCTGCCGAGCATGAAGACAGGTGCAGCGCGAAACTGAACAATAGCCAATACATCCGCGGGCCCGGATCCGCGCACCTCGACTTCTCGCCAGGCTTCGTATCATAACCCGCGAAGTTGATTGGAAAACTTTAATGGCTGCGTTCGGTTATTCCGCCAACGAAAATTCCGGCGGCGCTTTTACGATTTGGGCGATTTCAGAACCGAGGCGCGTGAGGTCTCCCAGGTTCCCTGTCAGCAGAATTTTCGCGCCGGCTTTCACGCGCCTCGGGCACTCATCGCGTCATAAAATGGCCCCGAACATTGATTTCCCTAATGTCACCGCACTATAAGGCCCAGAGCCTTTGTTCGCCGGGCTGAATCGTCCAAATCGACCGGGAGCAGAGTTCGCAGGTACTCCCATTGCCCTTCATGCAACGGTAATGCCGCCATACGCTCAGACTAACCAAAAGCGCCAAAATGGTTAATTCTTATTTTAACGCCTATGAGGGGCGGTGAGGTGACGGAGGATTCCGACCGGGAACCTGATACATGTATCAGAATGACGGCCCTGAAAGGCCAAACTGTCCAATTTCGTTGGAAAGATTTGAAGAAAACAAAGGAACTTCTTTGTTGTCAACACTCAGTTCAGCTTCGAATCCTACCTGAGGAGCCAGATTTCAACACGTTGAAAACATTGGGCTGCAAAGAAGCCGCAAGGGTTAAGCCCTTTGTTTTCAGATTCGAGTCCTGACTGGGGGCATGGAACAAGTTCATAAATGCCGAGTTGCCTATCATTCGGGAGTTGGTGACCTTGCTCTGCACTGCGCCATTTTCGGCGGGCTAACGCCGGACGAGCATATTCTGCGATATCCGATTCTTGCCTTCTATTTCATCGCTGCTGCCGTACGTTCTTTGTCGATCAACACCCGTTTTCGCTCAATCCCCCATTTGTATCCACCGAGCGCGCCTGTGCCGCGAATGACTCGGTGACAGGGAATGACCAAGGCCAGGCGATTTGCGGCGCAAGCGCGAGCCACAGCCCTGGCCGCTGAGGGCTGACCGATGCCAGCTGCAACTTCCGAATAGGACTGCACGCTAGCGTATGGAATCGATTGCAGGTAACGCCAGACCTTCATCTGGAAGGCAGTCGCGCGTACGTCCGTTGGCAAGTTCAGGTGAGGTTGGTAGCCCTTCAAATGGTTCTCCAGCGCCGATATCCACTCCCGAAAATGATCCGGATACGTGGCTCCCATGGGCGCAATGTCGGCCAATGGGTATTCCTGGCGAAGCAGCTCCAGGAGCTCCGAGTCTGAGTCGGCGAACTGCACGAAGCAGAGACCTCGATCTGTAGCGCCGACCATCATTCGTCCGATGGCGGAATCCGCCATCGCATACGAGATGGAAACGCCTTGGCCACCTGCGCGATACTCGCCGGGTGTCATACCGAGGCGGGTATCGACTCGCTCGTAAACGCGGCTCCCCGAGCCAAAACCGGCTGTGTAAATTGCGTCGGTAACCGACGCCCGATCCCGCAACTCGCCCCTCAAGGCCTCAAGCCGCCTCGCCTCCAGAAATTGACGCGGAGTCAAACCGACGACAGCTTTGAACTTTTTTTGGAAATGGAAAGGGCTCATCCCAACATGCCTGGCGATGACTTTCAGCGTCAGGGGTTCCTGGCGGCAAGAACGAATGAAGGCAACAGCTTTCTGAACGCGAGAGGAATCAAGGTCGTCCCGGCTGGGCATTGACCATAGTATGAACGCTTCTGAACAAACAGCCTATCCGAATCTTGCTGTGAACGCCGGCCAATTAATCGCAAGAATCGGATGGCTGCCCGCAAAGGGCGGTTCACATACTGGAACTACTGAAACTCATGACTTCCAAGCCCTCTCCATTCGCCGGCCCTCTTGAAATCGCGCTTCGATCCGCCCTGTCGCATCTGGGAGGCCTGGACCATCAACCCGCTGCAGCCAGCGCCACGCTCTCGCAGTTACGCGCGCGTCTGGCGAAGCCGCTCAACGATTCAGGCATCAGCCCGGAAGTTGTGATGACCGATCTGGTCCGGGACGTGCAAGGCGGCCTCCTCGGTAGTGCGGGCGGCAGGTTCTTTGCCTGGGCAATCGGCGGCTCCGTTCCGGCCGCCCTGGCTGCGGACTGGCTGACGTCGGCGTGGGACCAAAACGCGGCGCTGTTCGCTTGTGGCCCCTCAGCCGCGATTGCCGAAGAGGTTGCTGGTGAGTGGCTGAAAGATCTCCTTGGCCTTCCAACCTCAGCATCCTTCGCCTTCGTGAGCGGCTGTCAGATGGCGCACGTCTGTTGTCTGGCGGCCGCCAGACACGCACTCCTGCTTGAGAGGGGCTGGAACGTGGAACGCCAGGGACTTTGCGGTGCTCCCCCGCTTCGGATACTGGCGTCGAATCGGCACGGGTCCGTGGAACGTGCCGTCAGGCTCCTGGGTCTGGGCGAAGGGAATGTTCTGGACCTCGATTTAGACAGGAACGAGCGGGTCACGGCTAATGTCCTGCGCACTGCGCTTGAAACTGCGCCCGGCGCCGCAACGGTGGTCCTGCTTCAGGCCGGCGATCTCAACACTGGCGCCTTCGACGATTATCGAGAGGTCATTCCCATTGCTAAGGGGCATGGAGCGTGGGTACACGTCGACGGCGCATTCGGTCTGTGGGCCGGGGCGAGCCCTCACTTCCGGAACTTATTGGATGGCGTGGCAGATGCCGATTCGTGGGCGACGGATGGTCACAAGTGGCTCAACGTTCCTTATGACTCGGGCTATGCGTTCGTCGCGCGGCCAGCAGTCCACCGGGCGGCCATGTCACATCGAGCGCCCTATTTGGTTCACGATCAGGATGCGCGCGATCAAATCGACTGGAATCCGGAATGGTCCCGTCGCGCCAGGGGCTTCGCGACATACGCGGCGATTCGGCAGTTGGGCCGCGCTGGCATCGCGGACATGATCGACCGCTGCTGCGGGCACGCCGCCACGATCGTAGAACGGATCGGACAGCTGCCAGGGACAGAGGTGCTGTGGAGACCGCAAATCAATCAGGGACTGGTGCGCTTTCTCGATCCGCGTGCAGGCGCTACGGATGCGGACCATGATCGATTCACCGGCGCGGTGATTCAGTCGGTTCTTGAGGACGGCGATGTTTTCTTCGCGGGAACGACTTGGCGTGGACGCCGGGCCATGCGCGTCAGCGTCCTGAACTGGCAGTCCTCGGATAGTGACGCCAACAGAGCCATTGCGGCGATTGGAAGGTGTTTGACTGCTCAACAAGCCAAGGTTGCAACAAGTCCGGCAACGTCATTCTGAGAACAAGTCCCGCCTGGTCGCGAAGGGTAGGGCTATCCGCGCGGTTTGCGGCCCGATGATGGCGCGTCCGGAAATACGGGTCCCATGGCAAGTTCGAGACGTGTCCGGACTGGGTGCCCGCCATGGACTCCTGCCAGCAGTTCGCACGGATCACTCTGAAAACAATGCCCGTCCACGGGTTCGATCACACTGCTGTTTGGCCTGCGAAAGTTCGAAACGTATCCAGACTGAGGAGCCAAATTTTTCATAGACATACGGGCCGCCACACACCGGTAAAGCGCCCATTTCTGCAAGACTGTGGGGACTTTTGTGGGGATGCCCCTTCAATACTGTGGGGACTCCTTTGTTTTCATCTGGGTCTGTCCACGTTCATCCGTGGTCTGATATGGAATACTGAAGGTGCATGACAGAAACGGCTCTCGCATTGCCGCAGGCTGAAATCGAAGAATTCTGCCGGCGGAATCACATTCGCAAGCTGTCGCTTTTCGGTTCTGTCCTGACCCCGCGCTTTCGGCCCGAAAGCGACATCGACGTTTTAGTGGAGTTTGAGCCGGGGAGTAAGATCACTCTTTTCGACGTCGCCGGCATGGAACTGGAACTGACGGAAAAGCTGGGCCGCAAGGTCGACCTGCGGACTGCCGGGGACCTCAGCCGATATTTCCGCGATCAGGTGGTTTCGACGGCCGCCATCCAGTATGAACGAGTCTGACATCATTCGGCTCAGACACATGCTGGACGCCGCCAGAGAAGCCCTGTCCTTCGTCGTCGGACGAAACAGCGAAGATTTGGGCCGAGACCGCATGCTCGTGCTGGCGCTTGTTAAAGAGATCGAAATCATTGGCGAGGCGGCGAGCCGGATTTCAGACGAATCCAGGAAGGCTCTACCGCGGATTCCCTGGCCGAAAATCATTGCCATGCGAAACCGGCTGATACACGCATACGCGGACGTGGATCTGTCAATCGTTTGGGACACGTTGACCGGTGCGCTTCCGGAACTCCTGCGCGAGTTGGAAACCGCTTTAGCGGATTGAAAACATTTTGTTTTCATCGGCGTTGTACCGTGCAGCTGTAAACCAGTCCCCTCTGGCCCTTGCCTGCGCGATAATGTCTTTGACCGCTTGCGCTTGTTGTGGTGCAATCTGAACGCCAAGACTCGGGCATAACCCAGCCATTGCAACGATGAACCTAACCGCTCCCTATCCGCCAGAACTTCTGCGAGTGGCGCGAAAGGTGGTTTGGTACGACAAGCCCGAGCACACGATTGCGGATCTAAAAACCTTCTTGGCGCACCTGATGGTTTAAGGCTCATCGGTTGATGTGGCCGTGGTCGAGCATCACGTACCCGTGGAAGAATTCAGAAAAGCGCTCGAGAATGGTCCCGCCGGACTGTTTACCCAGGATATCTGGCGAAGATGGCACGAACGGTTCGGAATGCCAGTACCTCCCTTACCGCGACGCCGGTTTCCCGATGGCTCGTTCGGGTCCGGAGCGTGTCCTTTGACCTTCGGCGCAAACGGTTGTTTGCCGAACTGCTCGTACTCCCGCCGCAGAATGCAGCGCGTGGCTGTTCCGCTCAGCCATTCGGGCGCCCGGTCTGTTTCCGCCAGCAGAGTGATGTCCTGGTCCGTGTATTTTCTCGGAAATCGCAGCGGCTCTGAGGGTTGCAATGCGACCACACCGGTTTCGCGATATTGCCGGATCAGCCTTGTTGCCTGGGGCACGCTCAATCCGGTGACCTTCTCTCTGTAGGCTCGGATTGTCCCTCGATCCCCTTTGTCCTGGCTGGCAAATTCCTGTGCTACCAGAACCTCCTGCACTCAGCTGTACACCTCGGCCTTGCTCGCGACCGCAAAGCTGATTTCTTCGCTGCCTTTCAGGAACTCGCTGATCCGTTGCGGAGTTAGTTTCTCGCCGTTCTGCATGCTCATTTGCATCCAGCCGCAAAACGACCCCTCTCAGCTCCCTTTCATGATCATCCCGCATTGGAATCCATATCGGTTTCATGATCATCTGCATTGGACAATTCTGAGATGATCACCGAGACCCTTCCAGTGATAAAATGTACAAACCGGAGCGGTCGAGATCTCATCACTTTGAACATCAGATGCACGCGCCAGATCATTCCGAAGCCCCCCAAATCACTCAATATCTCCAGCAATGGCGCTCCGGCGACGCCTCGGCCCTCACCCCCCTGTTTGACGCCGTTTATCACGAACTCCGCCGCCTCAGTGCCTCCCTCCTAAGCCCCCACCGCAAGGACCTGAACCTCCAGCCCACCGTCCTCCTCCACGAGTTCTACCTCCGCCTCCCGGACGTCCGCCACTTCGATTGGCAATGCCGCGCCCAGCTGTTCAGCACCGCCGCCCGCATCATGCGCAACATCATCGTCGATCACGCCCGCGCCCTCCAGACACAGAAGCGCACCAACCCCGTCACCATCGCCCTCGAACCCGCGACGGATGACTACACCACCCGCGTCGATGTCCTCCTCGTCCACACCGCCCTCGACCAGTTCGCCACCCGGCACCCCCGCCACGCGCGCTGCGTCGAGCTCCGTTTCTTCGGCGTCCACATCGACGAAACCGCGGAGGTCCTGAACTCCGAAGGCTACGAAGCATGTACTCGCACCGTCGAACGCGACTGGAATTTCGCAAAGGCCTGGTTGCAAAAACACATTGAGTCCGTTTGAAGAAATGACTCGGTTTGAACAAATCGAACGCCTCTTCGAACAGGCCTCCGCTCTGCCCCCCGATGAGTGCGCCGCGTTCCTCGATGCCCACACCACAGGCGATCCGGCCCTTCGCGCCGAAACCGAAGAGCTCCTCCGCGCCTCCGCCGCGGCCAACGCCAACCCCGCCTGGGAACACGGCGCTCTCCTGAATGTAACCCCGGCCCCCGACTCAGCCCCCCACGCAGCCTTCGACGGCCCGCGCGCCTTCGCCCAATACCGGATCCTCGAAACCATCGGCCTCGGTGTCATGGGCGCCGTCTACCGCGCCCTGCGCACGGGCGAAAACATGGAGCAGGTGGTTGCCATCAAGGTCCTCCACGCCCGCGCCACAGGCACGGCCGCCTGGCGCTTCGAACAGGAGCGCCGCATTCTCGCCCGTCTCGATCACCCCAACATTGCCCGCCTCCTCGACGGCGGCACCACGCCCGACGGCCGCCTGTTCCTCATCATGGACTACGTCGACGGCGTCACCCTCACCAAATATCTCGCCAACGCCAACCTCACCATCGCCCAGCGCACAGAACTCTTCCTTGCCATCTGCTCCGCCGTCTCCTACATCCACCGCAATCTGATCGCCCATCGCGACATCAAGCCCGGTAACATAGTCGTCACCCCCGAAGGAACACCCAAGCTCCTCGACTTCGGTATCGCTACCCTGCTCGACGGCTCCGGCCCACGCACACTCACCGGCAACGCCGCCCTCACTCCGGAATACGCCAGCCCGGAGCAAGTCCAGGGCGAGCCCACCGGCCCGGCCTCCGACATCTACTCTCTCGGCGTTGTCTTTTACCAGATGCTCACCGGCCATCTGCCTTACAACCCGAAGTCCGGCCCCGTCGGCCTTGCCAACGCCATCATTCAGACCCCGCCGGTTGCACCCCGCGCCCGCGTCGCGTCCCTCCCCGCCGACCTCGAGTACATTCTCCTCAAGGCCCTCCGCAAGGAACCCGCCCGCCGCTACGAAACCGTCGAACAACTCTCCGCCGACATCGAGCGCTTTCGGAAATCCTTCCCCGTCTCCGCCCGTCCGGACAGCCTCGCCTACCGCCTTTCTCGCGCTCTTTACCGCAACCGCATCCAGGTCGCCGCCGCTACCCTCGTCGTTGCCGCCATCGTCGGCGGCTTCGCGATTGCCCTTCGCGAATCCAACCGCCGCTTCGCCGAAATCCGGAAATCTCCGAGGTCCTCACCCGCGAACTCGACGACTCCGTCTATGACCTGGGTGGCGCCGTCCAGGCCCGCCGCCTGATCCTGCAGCGCGGTGCCGGATACCTTAATGCCATTGCCAGCGAACGCGGGAACGACCGCGCCGTTGCGCTCGAACTCGCCGACGCCTACCAGCGCTTTGCAACAGTCCAGGGAGTAAATCAGTTAAACGTTGGTGACGACTCCGGTGCTATTGACACCCTGCGGCGTTCTGAATCTATCCTTGCCCCGCTCGCCGCCCGCAACCCCAGGGACCTCGAAGTCGGCCGCCGCCTCGCCCAGCTCCAATCGCAATTAATCGACTTATTCAACACCGTTGGCGACCTGCGCAACGCCCAAACCTACTCCCAAAAAGCCATCGCCACCAGCCAACAACTGCTGCCGCTCAAACCGGGCGATCCGGACCTCGTCATGTCGCTCGGCACCGCTTACGAACTCCTGGCCGATCTCTCGGGCAACCCCGCGACCTCAAACCTCGGCGACGCCACAACGGCGCTCCAGCTTTACGGGACGTGTCTGCCCTTCCTCTCCACCTACGCGGCAAACGACGCGGATCCTGACGCGGGACAGCCCCTCGCCGGCACCCACATCCGCATCGGCAAGGTTTACCAGTACGCTCTCGGCGATTACCCCAAAGCCCTCGAACACTTCACCACCGCCGCACAGATCTCCGATTCCATTCGCCGCCGCAAAAGCAACCGCTGGACCGAATTGAATTCCGGCATCCGATACCGCTTCGTGGCTGCCGCCCTGCAGTCCCTCGGCCGCGCCGAAGAAGCCCGCGCACGCGGCCAGGACTCGCTCGCCATTCTCGAATCCGTCGACAGGAATTTCCCAGGCGTTCCCTCTTTCCAACGCGAAGTGGCATTCTCCGTAGTCATGCTCGGCTCCTTCGACGCGGAAGCCGGCGACCACACCAAAGCGGCCGATCGATACCACCAGGCCCTCAAAATCTTCGACTCGCTGATCGCCATCCAGGCCAGCTACGCCACCGACCTCGGCTACCGCGACATCTGGCGCCTGCTCGCCGATTCCCAACTGGCGTCGGGCGACGCCGTCTCCGCCCTGCAAAGCGCCCGCACCCAGCTCACCATCGACGGCCGCCTGCTCGCGATTTGCGCCGATAACGCTAACGCGCTCGAAAACCGCTCTCTGGCTTTGGAACAAACTGCCCGAGCTGAAGCCGCGCTCCACAAACCGGCGGATGCCAGGGCCGCTTACTCCGCGGCGCTCGAGATCCTCACATCGCGCCGAGCTGCCGGCAAACTCCCGCCCGTAGCTGCCGCCGGCATCCCCCGCCTGGAACAGGCGCTCGCCGCTTTATAACCAAAACCAGGATCGCTCGTCAGGCTAAATACTGGGTTTGAGATGACGCGTGATTCGGACGACTGCCGCCGGTTGGTCACCGCGGGTAGCAAGCTGTCCTGAACGCGGCGCGAATCGAGGATCACGCCGGGCGCGCCGGGTTACTGCACGGTAATATAAACGCCAGTCTGCGACTGCACACCGTTTACCGTAGCCTGCAGGATGTTGTCGCCACTGGCGGCGGTCGCGGGAATCGTTATGTTCATCTGGTAGAGTCCCGCGCCGGTGATGTACGCGGTGCCGCTCACCACCACGCCGCCGATGCTGAGACTCACCGGGTAGATCGTCTGCGAAGCGCTGGTCACCACCTTGCCGGCGGCGACGGCGGGACTGCCGGCGCCGAAGCCCGTCATATAGAGAGCCACAATTTCGCCCTTCTTAACCGGGCGAGTACTGTAGGGAAACATGCCCGTGGGGCCGACAAGGTCGTAGCTGTTAGGCGTGCCGGGCAGGTAAGCGCCCGTGGCCGACGGAATTACTCCCGCTACGTACTTTCCATCCAGCGTGAAGAATGCCGGACTCACCGAAGCCAGCGTTACAGTAGCGGGCGCGCTGGTCCCGGTGGGGGTTGTAACGGTGACATTAACCTGGCCGGTGGCTGCGTCGTCGGGCGCCTGCACGTTGAGTTGCGTGGGGCTGATGTAGTAGATGTAGGCCGCCTTTCCGTTGATGGATACACTAACGCCGCCGAGGCTGGTAGGCAGGTTGCCGTTTACGATGGCGTTCGACCAGTTCGTCGTTGTCGGCGCCAGGTTGGTTCCGTAGATCGTCACCCAGCTCCCCGGTTCGGCTGTTGTCGCCTTCAGACCTGTGGTGACCACTCCCGAAGCGCTCACCGCGGGAAGGCCGGCGACCGGCGTCAACGTGTAGCCGAGTGCATTTAGCGTGTTGATCTCGACGTTACCGTCGTTGGTGATATCCAGACCGGGCGAACCTCCTGGACAGCCCGTTCCGTTCTGCACATAAAAGGGACCGGCCGAACCACAGTCGGCCGATATGAAGTCGGCGTAGTCGTTCCCGTTCGAAAGCGTGTTAAAAAACAGATTCGGCGCTACGTTGTTGGTGCCATCATACGAGAAATAGGCGCCGGGAGCAGTGCTGAGCGAAGACACGGGTATCAGCTTCCCTGGCGCGGAGTAGCGGAACAGATCGACAGCGGCGGGGATGCCCGGCCCGCAGCTGTTCATCAGAGTCGCTTTGGACGTATCGGTGCAGGAGGATGTGCCCAGCACTTCGTTGACCTCATGCTCGAATGTAGTGAAGAAATCGTAGGCCGTCGACGCGATGGTTCCCGTGCGGTAGTAAAACGAGGCCGTGTTCGACATCGTTATGATGCCCACGTAGCAGCCGGTGGCCGGCAATTCGCAATTTGCGGAAGTGCTGGTAATCCCTGTCATCCCGGGGAAGCCGAGGCTCAAGCCCTGCGCGGCGCTGACCTTCACGTTACCTGTGTATATCGGCGCGGCATTGTTTTTGAGCGCGGCGGCCGCGGCAGTCTGCACCGTGCTTCCGTTTGCGTTCGCGGTCGCAGCCGAGACGTAAGTCGAGTAGGGCACGAAATTGTCGAAACCGCTACTCGAGCCAAGACCGGTTGCGCCAAAGGTGACATAAACGTTGGCGTTTATATTGCTGAAAGTGTTGTTGTAGATTCCGGCGGTGGTAGTTTGCAGCGTATTGCATAACCCGGGTACGGTCGCGTTGATAGTCGGGTCGCAGGTGAAGGTGATGCCGGCGTTTGAGACGACCGCGCCCGAGAGCAGTACCAGGGCGAGCCGGAATGGTGAACTTTTCATAAGAATTAAGGCTCCGTGTAATTTAACGCCCCACTCAGCGAAGCGGGAATCAGTGTGGCGAGTAAGGTTTTCATTCTTCGTTGCGCAATCGCGTTTATTGATCGTACGTATTCCGCCGAGAAACTCCGACATGAAATGGGAAGTTTTTTTGGGCTGAAGCTTTGCGAAATCCGCCCCGGCCTCGGGGTCCCCACGGACCGTAACCGGCGCTCGTCGGCTTCCCGGAGCTATCGGCATGTGGAGGAGCGGAACCCGGGGTCCCGCACCGGATCAGGTGTTGTCTCCCCTACCCCCTTCCGCAACTGGCAGAACGGGCGATGTCCGGGGTTGGAGGAAAATCCGCCGCATGGAACCGACCGCGCTGGCCTGAATATCGGCCGGAGACGCTTTGCTGCGCCCAGGTCCCACCACCAGGTCCGTCCCCGAATCGTCAGCGCGAAAAAACTCTGAAATTCGATGTCGGAACTTCTCCGCGAAATTCGTACGAGTAGCCAGGAGGATTTCGCCATGCAACGAAAACTGAACCAACCGGCCGATTCCCGCGGGCGGCTGGCAGGCGCTGACGCAAAAGCCCCGGCAAACCCGTCCCATCCGGCCTTGACAGCCGGGGGGCGCGTGCCAGGGTTAACATCGCAGTCGGCGCAAGCGATTCTCAGTACCATTGCCGATCGGTTACATTCGGAGGATTTGTCATGCGTTTGTTGAATCAAGCAGCGTTGTTCCTGATGACTGTCTGCGGCGCTTCCGCGCTCCAGGCCGAGGTTGTTTACAACATCGTCGACTACCCCAGCCTGGAGAATGGTTGGACCGTCAGCGGCACCATCACTACGGATGGCACCATCGGTACCCTCACCGCACGTGACATCACCGCTTGGTCCTTCACCTTGACCAACGGGGGAACGACGGACACCTGGAGTTCCGCCGTGATTGGGGCTACTTATTCCAGAACTACGGTGGCAGGGATAACAGCTACGGCGACGGAGCTCGAAATAATGGGCACTCCTGGACCGGACCAGGCTTTCCAGTTGGATTTGGGTTACGGCGGCTCAGGAACCGGAGGAGAGATGTTTTGGACCCGCGACGGCAGCTTTAGCGCCATTAGCGAGCCCGCAACTGATGTATACTATGGCAAATTCGGCGGAACTAGCCTGTTTTTCGACTCCGCGAACAATCCTCCCGGGCTCACGCTGACAGATTCGACAAACTGGGTCCTTGCGGAGGCTCCATCGCAGTCCTCCGCCACCCCCGAGCCGGGTACCGTGGGACTGCTCGCCCTCGGCATCGCCGGTCTCGCCGTTGCCCGCGCCCGCCGGACAGCCTGATTGCCTACTCAAAAAGATTAAAAAAAGTCGAGGATGTTCACGCCGACGATGCCCAGGCCGGTGAAGAGGTTACGCATCCCGGCGCGGCGATGTGCGCCCCGCCATCGACCGCGACGCCAGACGGTGCGGAAGGCTGGTCGCGCTGAGCCATCCATTGTTGTTGTTCGCCGAGCTGACGTGGCTGTCGTGCTGCTCGCCGGGTAGTTAGTTCAGCAGCCGGTTGTTATTTGTGTCGGCCACGTAGAGTCTGCCCCCGCTGTCCAGTGCGACTCCCGCCGGCGCACCATTGCTCGTCAAAGCAAGGCTGTTCGCGCTTGGGGGCCAGGAGGCGTTGGCGGTGGTGTAGCTGCCTGACTGCCCGTCGACGGCGTCGGGGGTTATGTTTGCCTGAGCGGCGAGCCGGACAGGCAGGCAGAGGCTCAGGATGGAAATGATGTATGTGCGCTTCCGTGCCCCGCTCAGGGAAGCAGGAATCAGCGTGGCAAGTAAGGTTTTAATTTTCGTGCATCCCCTCAATCCCTATGCATCAAAACCACTTCTACACCGTCCCCATCTCGAGCTCTCCCGAAGTCCACCCGGTTTTTCGCCCTCATCATGGATACTGAAGCCAGCCATGAACGTACGACAGACGAGATCCGCATCTTTCTCAGTACCAACCCTGGCCCGCGGCCCAAAAGCGGACATTACGGCGCGAAATCTGCAAACGAACCCAAGACCGTATTACCGCCCTCACACCAGGACGACCGATAAACTAACCCTTTGCCAATGACTAACCAGACCAAAGGCGTCCTGCCGTCCCAGGCCCTCGAACGCATGATCGTCTCAGGCGCCATCCGCGCCCGCGCGCCCCTCCTGCCTGAGCAGATTTCGGCGTTTAGGCAGCGCCGGTCTGAACGGTCGCGAAATCGGTACATTCGATCAGTTCCGCGCCCGAAAAATCGGCGCCCGAAACATTCGTATCGATAAAGTTGCATCCGGTCATGCGCGCGCCGCGAAAGCTGCGGCCGCTCAGGTCGGCGAAATTCAGAACTACCCCGTCCAGTGTCGCGCCATCGAATCGGGCGCGCGGACCGGCCCCGCGAGTCCAGTCTCCGCCCTCGATTTTCGCGCCCTCGAAAGAAGCGCCCGGAAAATCGGCACTTTGCAGGTTCACGAATTCCAGATGAGCGCGGCTAAAGTCGGCTTCCTGAAGGCTCGCCTCCTTAAATTTCGCAAAGGTCAGGTTCGCGTTTCCAAATTGCGTCCCGCGCAGACTGGCGCCGGTAAGATCCGTTTTCATCAGTGTGCTGCCGCTCAGATCCGCGCCATCGAGACGGGCAAGAGTCAGAACAACCTCGGTCAGGTCCGCCCCTGCCAGTTTCGCGCCGCTCAGGTCGACCCCGGCCAGAATCGCCGGCCTCCGAATCGACCGGAAATCGTTCCATGCCGCGGCGCCCTGCCACAGCACGAAGATCTGGTCGAGAATCTCCTTCTGGAAATCGTCGACTTCCAGTCCCTCCGAGCGGAATCCCTGTAAACGGCATCTCACCAGCACCGATCCTTCCGCTTTGCACCGCGACAGGTTTGTGTTGCTGAGGTTGCAGCCTTCGATATGGGCCGGACGAAGATCGGCGCCGCTCAGGTCGGCCCGTACGCCCGCCGGGAGTCCCGCGACGTATCGGTTGAAGGCTCCGACCTCATGGCGAATCAGCGCCGCGAGGTCGGAGGGGGTTTTCAGCATGCCTATTTCTTAATGGGAGTTGTCGGAGCTCCCTTTGAGGGCTCAGAAGCCGGGGCCGGGAAAGGGTTGGGAGCCAGCCGGGCATATCGCAGAACAGCTAAGCGCAGAACATTCAAATCCGTCTGCGTCTCTGTCTTGAAAAAGGGGTCGGCTTGAATTGCGATCGGGTCATCTCCCTGATCGGTTTGTTTGAGTTTGTCGGATGCTTGTGCCACCTTGTCCAGAACCGGGTAAGCCTGGTCGGTAGTCGGGAGCGCAAGTGCTCTCGCCGCCAGGAGCATGCGGAACATGTATTTACCCGCGCGGTAAGAGGCATAACTCGGGTCGCCCTTATAGTGTTCCAGGCTGTGCAGCGAATCGCCCACGTTCTCAAGGAAAGACTGCAGATACTTCTCTTTTGAAATATCTGCTTCGCGACGGGGGTTGGTCTTGTTGACCATCTGAATCCCCACCACCGCGTGCTGCGTTGCTCCTTCGGTGGCATAAACCTCATTGGCGAAGTAAAGGGCCTCGGGGATGGCCTCGGTGACCGCCAGAGCCAGCTTATACATTGTTTGCTGATCGGTAGGGGTCTTCTGTGCTTTGGCCTTAAGCACCTGATAATAAAGCCGCAAGTCTTTCACCTTGATCAGCCGCTCTTCGTAAAGGCGGTTCCGGGCGATAGTTTCGATCTCCTCCTCATAAAAATGCAGGTCGCCGGGACCCCATACGCTTGTGGGCTCCGGAAGCGCCTTCTTTACCGCCGCTTCCTTAATCTCAATCTCCCGTTGAAAGGCAAGAAACTGATTATTCACGCTGTCCATTTTGGCGGCGAGTTGTTTGCCCGCAGCCGCGTTTGCCTTAGTCGCCTCATCCACCAGAAACGTCTTATAAACCGTCCATTCCTGAGCTGTCGCATTCCTGCGCACCTTCAGCAGTGCGGCGCTCGCCAGGATCTCGGCTCGCTGGGCCTGAAGCTTCACGTCTTCCGATTCCGGCGATCCTGCGTCGCGGTGCAACACGTGCTCGGGGACCGGCTTGATCGCGCCCTCGGTATTGTAGGGCTGAAAGATCTAGTCGGAAGCGTAGACGTTGTAATCGAAAACCGTTGCCGGCTCCCATTTTGTCTTCATTTCCTCCCGGAATTTTGTGTTGAACAAAGCCACTCCGATTTCGCTGTTGATGCCCCCTGTCGCGGTGTCGATATCTGAAGTCAATTTCTGAGCGCCGGCCGGAGCAAACATCTTGAAATTCTCCTGATTCGGACCGAGCGGGCTTTTGAAGGCCTTTAACAGTTCAAGCTGCGTATTGGAGTCGATTGTCACCCCGTTGATCGGCGCCGCCATGGAAGCTTTGAGGGCGTTTTCGACCCCGATTGTCGCGATTTCAGCGCCGATTCCCGCCGTCGTCAGCTTCTCGATCGTCACGGTTTCCCCCGCTCGCATATTGACCAACTGCCGCATCAGAGCGAGAGCAACCTTGTGGTCCGGCTTCGGAGCCGTGACTGCTGCCGGCCATCTGTCGAACAGCAGACAGTCCTTGGCCTTGAACCAATCGCCCGCGGGTCTAAGTGTTGAAAAACAAAGCTGTTTTAGCAATACTTCCCACTCCTTCACACTGCCGGGCAACCCGCCGGCAGTGGCGGTTTCGGAGCACACACATAACTGTTAACTGCCGGATTGTAGATTTTTGGGGGAGATTGACCGAACTCATCCGGCCCAAATCTGTTTTGGAATCGCCAGTGCTTTAGTATCAGGCAGTTCTGCAGTCTGATTTCGGCGTCCGTTTGGGCTCCTGCCTGGCTTCCGTATTCTGCCCCCGCAGGGAGCCACGACTCCCGTCCCCCGAGCAGTTGAACCCCAAATGGCTTCCTTTGGCTTCGAATCCCCCGAAAAACCCAAATATACCTCCCCAAAAGCCACGAACAACCCAATCCAGGCCGCGAGATACCCCCCAAAAAACCGTATCCCATCGGCGTTTATCCTCTTTATCGGCGTTCATCCGACCGAAATTAAGCAAAACCCATCCCCCCGCCAAACCTCTCTGCCAGCGCCGTGAAACCCCATTCACAACCAAAACCCAGAAATCGCCCCAACAAAATCAGCCGCTTAGCATAATCAAGCCCCCCGCACCCCAAAGCTCGTTGTATCGTAATTCCAGGATGAAGAACAACGCCGAAAAGCCGACCCCGCGCCCCGCCGCAGTCGCCACAATCCCCCCCAACCGAACCCAAATTAATACCAAATATCGCAATAACGAACCCAACCCAGAGCGGACCCTAACCCCCACTCCCTCAACAACCTACAGCCAAAAATCGCCCGCCGGCAATTGGCTTCGTTTAGCTGTTATCGGCCTCTGTTCCCTGCCCTTTCTGACGGCAGCCCCCTGCGAATCCCTCAAATCTCTCGCCCTCGCCCACACCTCCGTCCTTACCGCCGAAGCCCGCCAACCCGGTCCCTTCACCTCACCCAACGGAGGCCGCCCCATCCCCAACCTCCCCGCCTTCTGCCGCGTCACCGGCGCCCTGAAACCCACCCCCGATTCCGACATCCGCTTCGAAGTCTGGCTCCCGGAAGCCTCAACCTGGAACGGAAAATTCCAGGGCTACGGCAACGGCGGTTACGCTGGCGACATCGCCTACTCCGGCCTCGCCGACGCCGTCGCCCATAATTACGCCACCGCCTCCACCGACACCGGCCATCAATCCACGCCCGGTGCCCCACCCGACGCCAAATGGGCTCTCGACCATCCCGAAAAAGTGGTCGATTTCGGCTACCGTGCCATCCACGAAACCGCGCTCGCTGCCAAACACATCATCGCGGCTTTCTATGGCGATGCCCCGACGCATTCTTATTTCAACTCCTGCTCCAACGGCGGCCGCCAGGCGCTTATGGAAGCCGAGCGCTTCCCCGCCGATTACGACGGCATCGTCGCCGGCGCCCCCGCTAATGACTGGACCCGTTTGCTCACCGCCGCAGCCAAACTCAAGGCCCTCATGGCCCAGCCCGGTGGCTACCTCTCCCCCGCCAAACTTCCCGCGCTCCAGGCCGGCGCGCTCGCGCAATGCGATGCCAAAGACAGGGTCAGGGACGGTGTCATCGATAACCCCCAGGCCTGCCGCTTCGAACCCTCCGCGCTTCTCTGCAAAGGCCCCGAGACCGACGCCTGTCTTACCGCTCCTCAACTCCAAACCGTCCAGGCTATCTACAACGGAATCAATGGCTTTCCTGGCCTGTCCGCTGGCGGCGAAGCTGAGCCCGGCGCCTGGGATGCCTGGATTACCGGTGATGGCCCCGGGCAAAGCCGTACCGACTTCAGCACCGAGTTCTTCCGCTACATGGTCTACAACGACCCCTCCTGGACTATCGAAAAATTCGACCTCGATCGCGACGCCAAAACCGCTGACGCCAGGCTCGCCAGCATCCTCAACTCCACCAATCCCGATCTGAAAGCCTTCGAAAAGCGCGGCGGAAAGCTCATCCTCTACCACGGCTGGGCCGACCCCGCCATCCCCGCCCTCAATACCGTTAACTTTTTCATTCAAATGGACAAAACCACGCCCGACACCGCGTCGTTCGCGCGCCTGTACATGGTCCCCGGCATGGGCCATTGCGGCGGTGGCGCGGGCCCGAACCAGTTCAACGCTTTAACCGTTCCCCACTCCGACCCGCAACACGACCTTGACGCCGCCCTCGAAGCCTGGGTCGAAAAAGGCACGCCCCCGGCCGACATTACCGCCTCGAAAGTCGAAAAAGGCAAAATAACCCGAACCCGCCCTCTGTGCCCATACCCCGCCGTAGCCAGATGGAAGGGCACAGGCAGCACCGACGACGCCGCAAACTTCAGTTGTGTGAAGCCGTAAGGAACTTTCTAATGCTCAGGAACAATCACACATGACAGCCGGGATGAAAAAAACCGACGAGCAGTTGTACCAGCTCATGAAAAAGGGCAATTCCCAGGCGTTCGCCGAGTTGTACGAACGTCGCGAACCGGCGCTCTATCGCTTCGCCCTCCACATGACCGGCAGCGCCTCGTCGGCCGAAGAGGTGGCGCAGGAAGTGTTCGTCCAGCTCATGGCGCCCAATACGCGGTTCGATGAATCGCGTGGCTCGCTCGAAGGCTGGATGTATGGAGTGGCTCGAAACCTGGTCCGTGTGCAGCGCCGCAAGGCCGGGAGTCCGGCGCCCCTGACCAAAAACGGCACGCCGCAAAACGAGCCGGCGTTTGAAGACGATATTCTCGGCGGCATGATCGATGGCGAAACTCTGGCGGCCCTGAAGATCGCGGTAACCGAGTTGCCGCCGGCGTATCGCGAGGCCGTGGTGCTTTGCGATCTGGAAGAACGGAATTACGATGAAGCGGCCCGCCTGGTGGGCTGCCCAGTGGGGACGATTCGATCGCGTCTCCACCGTGCGCGTGGCCTGCTGGCCGCGAAACTGAAACGTCTGAACGCGCCCCTCTATGCAGGGGCAAGGTGATTGATATGAACGAGTTGGACGAAATCCTGAACGCCTTACGTGCGGAAGCGCGGGGCCAGAGGTCGAGCCCGGAAAGCCGCGAATATCTGCTGGCCCGCTTCGAAGCTCGCCGCCGGACCAGGTCGGCGCCAAAGTGGTTCTGGGCCTTTGGAGCCGTGGCTGCCATGGCGCTTGCAGTTGTGGCAATCCCCCGCAAGACGCCCACCGGGTCGGTAGCTCAAATCGAGGCTGTTGCGGACCAGGTTGCCGACTCCGACGATTCCGAAGGTTTTATCGCCGTCCCGTACG
>Ga0302319_10007373_pt1 | contig 21655 bp, 28 predicted proteins | sample Bog_T0_2_FD_203319 | JGI IMG/M metagenome (GOLD analysis project Ga0302319, IMG submission 203319) | Peat permafrost microbial communities from Stordalen Mire near Abisko, Sweden - Bog_T0_2 | ecosystem: Environmental > Terrestrial > Soil > Wetlands > Peat | place: Sweden: Abisko, Stordalen Mire... | reverse complement strand
GAGTAGACAGAGTCGGGCATCTCCGCATACATCACAAACAATACTGTGCGCAGTGTTAAGGGTCAAGTCAAATTTGCAATTTGCACAAATCGAAACCCTCATGGAGAAGCCAACCAGAGACGAGATGCTTTTCCATCAAGAGAGTGGTTTGGTTTTCATGTATGCAGAATACCCAGATGGAAGGCATGTCATTTACGCGGCCACCAGTCCGACGGCACTATTTCAGATTGCGTATTCAACTGCTATGCCCGAGGCGACAGCAGAAAAAGTGAAATCAAGCTGGGAGCGGATCGTGGCAAACTTTACAAGCCAAGGCGCCGTTCATTTTAAGAAGTAAATTTACGCCCATTCACGAGCTGTTCGAGTTGACCAAAGTACGCGACCAAGGCAAAGCCTCGTATCACGTGACAACAACCCTTTTTTCCTCAGGCAATGTAGCAATACAATGACTGACGTGGAGCATGGACCATGCACTCTCTTATTGTACTCCTTATAGCCCTTGTTAAACCATCGATGCACGGATGAGTAATCCCGAAACGCTGGCATTGCCAGGGGTCTTTCATACATGATTGTCATCAATAGATCCAGGATTTGCTCTGCACGCAATCGCCAACCAATGTGTGTTTGCGATACGATATCATGCAACAGCCCTTGATCCGTAATTGGCACAGCAGCACCCAGGTATCCACGCAAAAAGGATTGATGCGAAACTTCCATCACCAAGCCCTTTAATGTCCTTCCTCATCTGATTGCATGGGCCATGATGCGCGTGAATTCCTTGTTGTCCATACCATTTGTACAATAATTGAACGCACATGCACATCAATAACAACTTTGCGTCTCATTGCCGTTAGCAACGATATGATTGCATTACAACATTTGCGAGTCCGTTGCTTGGCAGTTTCAGTCAGGTCCACCACGCTCAGTGTGACTTCCCATTTCGTCTCATTTGCCCACAACGCGCGGTAACTTAATCGGTTTTGCCTTGGAAAGACGGCCAGCACACGCTTCAAGTGTAAATCACTCGCAGGAGAGAGCGAACGCCTCGTATACCCGTTCACCCAGCATACGATTGCAGGAACAAGAATCCGCTCATGGGTGGTGTTAGTTCCAACGCAATGGTGGTGGCTTTTCATTCCGCGGTAGATTTGGATTTGATATGCTAACCAATGCTCAAATTCTTTTAGCATATCAGCAGTAGACCCTTTCATTTTCCAGACAACTTGATGGTTCTCATGGTACCTCCGTGGTGGAGCACGTAAAGCGTATCGGGAGTGGCACGCACTCCTGCGTAGCAGTATTGAAGCAGCGGTGTGTTGGCTGACGCCTCTGGGGGAGGAAAAGTGTGGCAAACGCGACGGGTGTGCATATCGAAAACGTTGATGAACCCATACTTGGAAACCACGTAGAGCAGGCCACCACACGTATCCATGGCCACTGGGCGATCCATGCCCATCATTTTGTTGTCCCAGGGTGCGCCCATGGCCACTCCCATGACAGAGAGCATGAAACGTGCCTTGGCCAGCGGGCGATAGCGGACTTGCCAAATGGGTTCAATGCCACGCAATGCATCGTAAGCTAGCAATTCAGCACTGCGCCAGTTGAGCACGTAACATTCGCCCAGCGTGGTGCCCATGCTGAGCGTATCACCTAGCACTTGGACGGCGCTAATTTCGCGCTTATCGAGGACAATGACAGTTGCTTCAGTTTCCTGTTGACCAATCTTCCAAATCAGCACTGCCGATTGCATGGCCAGCGCACACTGTTCACCATGCAGCGAAAGCGAACCATGCGTAGTACGTGTTCCAGTGGTGCCCAGCAGCATTTGACTGGGCAACGCTTCGGCACGCCAATGCTGTTCAGCCACCAGCTTAATGGCTCCTCCCTCTTCGCATAGCGAATAAAGGCGATGCGTCAGTGTGGTAGAACCACTCTGATAGAAAAGCACCAAATGCGTGTCACTCAGTGCGCTCAGCGGAGCGGTTTTGGCCCATGTGTATACTGCCAATTTGCGTTGCTCCTTCCACGCTTTTCCGCGACAGACATGCAACGCCCACTTGGTGAGGCCCGGGTGATCCGTGGGGGGTTCTTGATCAGCCAATTGAATGGGCCACAAACCTTGGGCGGGCGTCACTGCGCCTGGTCTGTTGGGTCTCGGGGAAATGGAAAACGTGTCTTCTTTGAGCTGGGCGCTCATCAATGGTCCCATTTCACGAGCTACTGCGCGCAAATGGAGGTCCACTCGAGTTTGGTCAATCATGTAGTCCAACACGCGCTTGGCATCACTGGGGTCGCGCACAAAATGCAAAAGCACCTGCTCAATGTGTGAGCGATACGCTGCCACCTCAATGCTTTTGAGCTCAATCTTGTAGCGAAACGCCATGTTGCACTTGGCATAGCGTTCGTACCAAACGTCCATGGCTTTGGCAGCCATATCCACTTTGCCCGTGGGCTGTGCTTCCTCTTTGGGAGGAGGTCCAGGCTCTTCGGCAGTCTTGTCATCTGCGCAATACAGAGCAAGTGCCATTCCCTTACCGGTGACGCCAATCACAATGCAGCGATTGGGATACAAGAGTCGCTCGCTTTCGCAATGCACTTGGGCCTTGGCTTGGGCCTCGGTGGGGCTCATCCAGGCTTGTTCTTGGGCTGAGCGCGCCAATGGATCAATGGCTGGCGCATCGTCTCCGTACTTGGTTCGCAGCGTTTCCAGTGTCTGGGTGATGGTGGCGGCCTCAACGACGGGAATAATCTCGCCGCGTGATTCTATATTGATTGAAGAGGGGTCCCATTCTGCTGCTTCAGTCGTCATGTGGAAGGTCAATGAGAATACGACTTGGGCTTGGCTGCGAGAAAGCTACCCTCTCTACGTGAAAGGAATGTTGCGCAGCACACTCAACAAAAATTGCAGTTGGTTCATACCCCAATCACTGCTTGCTGCATGTCAATTGCAATGTGTACCGGGGGAAGCGGCTCGCCTGACGCATCGTTGGGTTGAGGTGGGTCCATTTCACTTGGAACCAGATCAGTTGCCCATGCCTCTGACGCCCAAATTAAGGGCAAGATTTTTCGCCTTTTTAGTGCATGTCCATTCCAGCACACGCAGTTGCGCTGACCAGTACGCTGCACTCAAAGAGAAAAGCCTGCCTGACGCGCAATGGCTGGAATACGTCATGCAATGGAAACGGGCTCCGATGCGTGTGACTGAGCATGTGCGCTGGCAACACGATAACATGGCACGTGCACTGTACATTGAATTTGAAAACTATGTGCGTCGCATGGATCATTTGTTTGCTTGGCATGCAGTGTCAAAGCAGCGCAAGAGTCACAAACTCCCAGCTGAGGCCAAACAACTGCGCTGGTTCAAGGGAACGCATAAGGCGCTGATGCGTGACTTTTGCAAGGATCGCCAGCTCAGTAGGGAAAAGCAAAGCTGGTTGAATCTGAAAAAAAGCACGCCTCGCACCCGTTTTATTTGCAATTACTTTGCTGCCATCTTTCACGAACGCCTGCTGCGGGATCGCGAGGATTGCGTAATGCTTGATTCCATTCGCTGGATCATTGGTTACAGTAAATTGGCATAAGCCTTAATTTGTTCAGTCACCACACGCTTGTTCACTGCCACCCCATTGCGTAGCGCAGCACCCAGTTGGGCAGTACGACTCTCAATGGCCAACCACCAATCAGGAAGTACAGCAGCAGCAGCAGCAGCAGCAGGTGTGGTATCAATGCTCAGCAAGCGCTCACGATGCTCTCGATAACGAGTTACCATTTCGTTGCCTTGCAAAATGGCCACTGGCTTTGCACGCTCAGCCAACTCAACCAAATGAGCTCGTAGCGCTGCCTTGTCGTCGTCTTCACCTGGGTGGGGGGCGGTCCACACGCGAATGAACCAATCTTCCAGTGCAGCATCACGATTGACGCGATACACGTGGGCCACATCCAGATAGTGCCATTTGCCCTCTTTGGCGTGCCACGTGCGAGCGGGACGGTAGCGCACCAAGTCAGCCCATTGCACGCCAAGCGCCATCATTTCCATGTATAGTTGAGGGTAAAAATAGGGTTCCATACAGAGTTTGGTGCGTGAAGTTTTGAATTCCAAAGCACCTTGTTGTCCATTGCTACTGCTATCTGTGACGAGCCCATCAGGTGAAGCGCCCCATCCAGGTCGTCCTGTGACGGGAACAGTGCCAATCTCTGTAAAATGACGAGCCCCACCATAGTGGCCCAAGTACATGAGCGCCGCCACATCTTCGGATTGCGATCCCAAGCGCATGGCATTCCTGTTGAATGCAGTCATGGGCTTGTCATTGGCAAAAAAACCCGTACGTTTCACTGCCTCACTTCCACTGAGCTGGGCACGCAGCTTAAACCATAGCGGTGTACGCTGGGGTATCTTGCGCGGATCAATGTGCAATCCCCACTGAGCAGGATCAATGTCAGGTGGAAACCAACGCAAAAAGACTGATCCTGCAGGCAACAGTTCTGGCATGCAAAAGAGATGCATGTCAAGCTGAGGACCCAACTTGAGCGGACCTGATTCGCATTGTGTGTTTTCCAGCGTCACATGGAGCGCACTGTAGGTGCCTGGCACTTTTCCAACTCTCAGTTGATGCGTCTCAAAACAAACATACTCTAGCTCATCAGGACGCAGCGTTAGCCATAAACAGCGTGCATTGCTTGGGCGAACTACGCGTGAAAATACCAATGCACCCCCGCTAATTTCCTTGTCACCCACATAGCTAATTGTCAGCTGGGCAGCTGCTGCTTGAACCTCGCTGAGCGCCGGTCGAAAGCGAACCACATAAGACATGGCATCTTCATCATCAAATCCTCCTCCTCCTCCTTTTACTTCCCCCAGCTTTTCCACACTCATGGCATGGCCATTGGTAAGAGAAAAATGAAAGCCATCTTCAACTGCTGGGGTAGGACGAACACGCTTCATTTTTCTCTCTTTCTTTTTTTTATCACAACTTTATTTATCATACATCCATCGTAAGGCTAAAAAAAATGTTACTTTTTTATTCGATTTTTTATTTTGACCCCTCGATTGAAAAAGCGATGCAAAAAACGCTGGAAATCTCCACGGTCATTTTGTTCGGCGAATCAAATGACCTTGTCCTCATTTTGTTCGCTGAACCAAATGACCGTGGAGATTTCCAGCGTTTTTTGCATCACTTTTTCAATCGAGGGGTCAGAATAAAAAGTCGAATAAAAAAGTAACTTTTTTCAAAAGTGGACCCAAAAAGAATAAATTCTTACTTTTTTATTCGACCCAATAATCGGTTTGCATCGCTTTTTCAATCGAGGGGTCAGAATAAAAAGTCGAATAAACTATTTCGATTTTTTTTCAAAAGACGTTTATTGGAGTTGCACGGTTGGCATCGCGCCACAAGAAAGCATCTAGCCAAGCACCCGTATTGAGCGCTGCTAGCAATGCCACAGCACGGGCATCAGGTTCCCCATCAGTGGTGGTGGCACGATGCACGTTGAGCACTACATTGTTCCAATGGCGTTGACAATCAAGGGCAAGACGTTGGCGCTGAGGGTCCAAATGTGATGCATCAATGTTGTTGCCGCCGCCGTTTGCCATGTAATCTAACACAAGAAAAGGTAGGGATTGTGGTGCAGCTGCATAGTCATTGCGTTTTGCCCGCCACTGCGCAATCAGATCATCACTGACACGCCCAAACTCCAGCTGTTGTAGCACCATTTTCCCTGCTAGCGTTTCACATGTACTGGAGTGCGCTCGTTGATGCAGTAGGTTGTATCGCAGCTTGTTGTACATTTATGCGACCACCATTGAATTCAATGTTGATGCTAATAAAGTGAGCATTTTATGTGCATCTTGCTCTAATTCGCCATAAACCACCCGGCCTACTTGAGTCTTTAAAACGGTGGGATAGAGGAAATGTCCACTCCCATTGGTTGTCTCTTCACTAGCACCTCGCTCTATGTGTGGAGCGGTGTGCAACTGCTGGGATGGGTGCTTCCATTCTTCATTACTCTTTTGGCTCGTTACAGAGATCCCGTGACCAAAGAGTGGGTAGCAGAGGCTGGGCTTGTCATATACAGCTTTTATCTCTACCTATGTCTGGCATTGCTGTACATTTTGCAAATTGCCATGGGCCAGATGCAACAAGACCCATTTTGTCCCTACGTGTACAACTACGGATTTCCTGCGCTTTGCCCGTTCTATATCGGTCTAGCCATTGGCCTAACGCTCTTTCTTCCGATTTTCATGAACTTTTATTACTCAATCGTAACGGGGCTGACCATTTTGGCTTGCATTTGGATTGCTCCTGCCCTCGTGTTGGTTTGGTTCAGTTTTCACACTCCATCGCAAGTAGGCCTATCTCTCGGAATGGGAGTGCTTGTTACACTGGTCTATTTAATGGCATTCAAGTTTTTAGTGATGCCTCAAATGCCTTATGTTCTCAATCAACCCCCTTGCACGTGGCTTGGCCTCACTGAGACATGGTTCTCATCAGACGAGCAGCAACAAGCTACGCGGGAGGTGAAGCAAACGCTAATGGAATTGCGTCGCCGCAGTCGACGCCGGGGATGTTGTTGTTGATAAACATTGCACTTGATGTCCTCCCTTTTTCCAATGGCGCGTGGCACAACGCTCAGAGCAATAGCCAACCCCCTCACATGCGCCACAAACGCGTGTCACTTGCGGTGCCATGCATGAGGCGCATATCGGCTGATGAATGCCTTCTGTGTGACCATGTCTATTAACGATCAAAATGTAGCCTGCCTCAAATGCTGCATACATCATGCCAGCAAACCCAAGTTCCAGGCACTTTCTCATGATGGTGGGCTGCGCAAAATAAATGGTCCACGTGTGGTTATCTCGTACGGAGCCATCAACCGTAGTGCGCTCAGACACGGGACTAAACGTCATTTCAGGAACTAGGGACAGCTCCAGGGCTGCCAGTGCGTTAATGAGTTGCATGCCTATGATTTGCCATCTCCATCCCAGTTGCGTTTGAACGAATGCATTCCGTTTGCTCCTGCAATCCATTTCAATCACATTTGGAAGTTCCTCGTCATAGCTCAGTGTAATGCGCGCAAGTGGCACATCTTCTTGTCCGCCATCTGTTGCAAAATGCATATGCTCGCGTCGCATGGGATAATTGGCAAACGCATAGGCAAAGTAGAGCCAGCGTGAATTGGAAAAACTCCTGATGAGCGCGGCAGGGAGAGCGAAGCGTTTTTCCAATATGTAACTCCATACATCATGGGCATTGGCCCATTCATAGAGGGATGGTCGCCTGCGTTGCCCAGGTTGCAATTTGGGGTGTGCTCCGCGCTTGTGCTCTGTTACTCCACCGTATTTGTACAGCGCCCATACATCGAGTGGATCTTCAAAAACGCTAAAGAGCACTTTCTTAGCCCCATTATCAAGGAGCTCAATGGGATAGCGCTGAGCTAGCTCCTCACGGGCAGCCTCTAGCTCCTCCCGGGAGCGCTTGTCCATTCTCTCTCTCTCTTAAAGTCTTTTTTTTTTGCAAGTCTTTATATCTAGTGTGGTTTGTTTTCACTTTCACTTTGAAGGCCATCCCGTACAAGCGTCCAGCGCTGCAGTGCACCCACGGCGCAATAGACATGAAGAGCATCTGGGACCATTTGTGATGCATGGTGCTTTGCATTCATTCCATCCGCAAATGTAGACATTGCCAAAGCATTCGGCACACCCATGGCTTAGTCCACTGACGCGCACCACGGCATCCACAAATTCGGAGCGACTGACAAAGAGACCTCCTTCCGCTCGAAAATCACGCTCAAATGTGCTGCCACGGGCTGTGTGGATGGCAGTATCCTGTGGAGTGCATTGCGCTGCCCAGGCGGAGGCCAGCAGCACTAAGAGACCCACTATCATCGTCATTTTGTTAAAGAGGGGTGGTGGGTGATTCTTTTAAACATGAAACCTTCTTCTATTGGACGTGATGTGGCATACATGGTAGCGTATTTAATTGGACAAAGTGATTACGTGGCCAAATCCAAATACTTGGATGCCCTGCAACGTGATGCAGTGGCCATGAAAGACGAGGATCATGGATATTCGTCATACAAGAAGACACGTCCCATTTGCCAGATTTGTTACCTCCCGGTGTTGCGTCCCGTGGCGGCCATACCGAATTGCAAATCATGCAATGTTTCATTGGGTTGTGCAAGTCCATACTGCAACGAGATAAAACGTAACATGCAACTTGAATGCTTCATTTGTTTGCGTTCTGGCTATTGTGTCAAATGTATTAGCAACACTGGTTGCATCGGTTGTGGTAAATACGTCTGCAAGCAGTGTGCTTTTGTTGTCAAAGGTGCAACCACAATTTGCTCGGAAAATTGCATTCAAAAGAGTGTGAAGCGATTAAAAAGCGAATGAGTAATTTAGGGTCTTACATGGCCCCTGTGGTTTCCGTGGTGGTAGCGCGCTGCAACGAAAAGATAGCGTGGGCAGATTCGCTGGCTGACCATGTGAAGACACACAAGGCTACACCGCCAACTTGTGAGTATTGCAAGTTGCCGTGTACCGTGCAGCAGACTAAGAGATGTTCAAATTGCATCAACACTACCCCGTGCGGCGGGCCCTATTGCAAGGAGCTAGGAGGAGGGGAAAACACTTTTAACCTTGAGTGTGTCAAATGTGAAGCAAGCGACATGTGTCCCAATTGCATTGATGCGTCAGGTTGCTCTTTTTGTGGCGACTTCATATGCGAAGACTGTGCGTTCTTTACAAGATCAGGAGGCGGTATGGGAAGATTTCACCCGCTCGACTTTACCATTTGCTCTGAGGCGTGTGCTCGAAAGGCTGCGATGCGCTTGAAACGAGCCAAAATAAACGAGAGTGATGAATAATGGAAGGGTCGGCTCCCAAATCACTGGGGCAGCAACTGTCCAATAGCGTAGTGACCTTTATCCTGAACTCGCGCTACACGGAAAAGGCCAAATACGTTGATGCTCTTTATGCACACAAGGGATACATGAACGCACTTCCACTGTGTCGCTTTTGCGACATGGCTATTGTGAAACCAGCCGAAGAAGGGCTACCCAAATGTACACGTTGTAACAAACGCTGCGCTTGCTTGGGCCCCTATTGCATGGCAAAAGCAAAGTCTACGACGTTACAATGTCCAAAGTGCCAACGTCTTGGTCTTTGCCCAAATTGCATCGACACTGATGGTTGTGCAGTATGTGGCGAGGTTATTTGCGGCTTATGTGCTTACGTGACCAAGTATCCTCAAAGCGCGGTCACTGATGAGCATAAGCGTAATGCACCCATTGTATTTACCATTTGCTCTGAGAAATGCGCGGAAAGTATCAGCGCGAAAAGAATAAAGACGGACCAATGAGTAAGGGTGGTTCACTCAAAGAACACTTGGCCAATTCCATTGGAGAAGTGGTGCGTGAAACCAACGAAAAGGCTGCCTACTCAGAAGCACTGGCATATCACGTTTTAACGCATAACTGTGCATTACCAGAGCGTAATTGTAACTTTTGCGGTCTACCTGATGTGAGTGGCAAGTGTGACACGCATTGCGTCATGTGTCATGGATACATGCCATGTATGGGTCCTTTTTGTCCGATCGAAATTGATACTAGCGCCGCGGAATGCCTTAAATGCAAAACCGGACCATTCTGTCCCAATTGCATGGATCAATTGGGCTGTGTAGTGTGTGGCAGTTATTATTGCGAAAGATGTGCCATGGCCACAGCAAACACAGATAATCAGGCTGGCAAGCCCTTGGTGACATTTACGCTTTGCAGCACGGACTGTGCACGCCAGGCTTCCATGAGTCTGAGAAAACGAATGAAAAAAGAGTGAAATGAGTGAGTGTCTCTCTAAAGAGTTATGCGATCAATTCATACTGTGGATCAATGATGAAAGTCGCAGCGTAGCAAGCATTCTAGAGCGATATCGCCCCTGTGATTATATTAGTTACACTCCCGTATGGTTTTACCTGGTATCACGCGAATGGCTTTATGAAGACTTTTTGCTTGTGGCTAAGCGCCCTGAGTGGGACGTCAATCAGTGCGATAATATTGGTGTACCATTTCTTTTTACTAGTTGGAATTGGCCTGGTGTTAATGCGGACGACTTGCAATCCACGCGTATCATTAGGCACATGCTCGAGGCTGGCTACGATGCTACGAGGATTCACCCGCGTTTTAACGAAAGCATTGTTGAGCTGTTCATTCGTCGAAGTGACATTGACAACGAGTTGTGGGTGGCGGTACTTAAGATGCTTTTGGACGCAGGAGCCAGACTTGATACCGATGTCATAAGTCCTTTCCATAGTGAGCCGGGTGTGCCAGAGCTGATTAGTTATGCTAAGCGTGTCAAGGAACGTGTTGCCGCATGCAAGGAAAACGCGTTGATCATTTTGCATACATTGAGCAATCGTGATTTGGCTCGGTATGTGGCACTTGCCGTTTGGAATACAAGATTTATTTCTTTTTATCCTTGGCCAGCTCTGCAGCCACACTGGCCATGGTAGGCACCACAGGAGCGATACCAGGCGCTGGGGCAGGGGCCAGTTCTTGTTCTTCTTGTGTGCTTGGCACAGTGGGCGTGAAATGAGACAAGGGCACATTGGCATCTGGAATGCGATCCAGAAGTTGAGAGAAAATCGTGCGACGCTTGGGTTCAGGCCTTTTGCATATCCCTGCAAACTCACGCTGATCGCCTACCACCCAAAGTCTGAGGCGAGCGCGCGAGGTGGCAACGTAGGCTGTGGCACGTGTCCATTGATCTCCAGGCTCCTTGTCGATCCAAAAAATGACATAGCGAAACTCTCCTCCCTGTGTTTTAAAGGCAGTCGAAGCGTAGCCAGGGACCACGTGTTTGTGGGCAATGCCATGTTCGTTCTCCACCCACAGCGTACGTTCTTCTGGCTCATCCGCTGGGTCTTCACTGTCCACCACCACCACTCGAAGGCCTCCCGTGCGCCCAGTAAGCTTCTCCACTGAACGCACAATGAGCAGATCGCCATTGACCACGGGATCGCTTTGCCAGTGGCCTGATTTGCCTTTCATTCCCACGTCAATGGGGGCGTTGTAATTCTTCGTAATACTAATCTTGGCCCCCGGATAAATGTGTGCTGGTACGTAGCGACGCTGCGGGGGCTTAAGCATTCCCAGCCGCGTCCATACCTCTTCAGCTGCCTTGTTGAGGGCAAAACGTCCATCTGCCTTGTGATTTTGCAGCGTGATAATATGACAGTGGCTGAGCGCATAACGACCTGCCAGCTCTAAGATGCACTTGAGCAGTCCATACAGGGCATCCTCTGCCTGGCGCACCAGCGAAATGGGACCCATGGATGACCAGCGAATGCGCTCTGGGTGCCCAGCGCTAATGGCGGGACTAGCCTCTTGCAGCGCTGCCAGTGCAGGTTGAACACGTAGGTTCTCGGTGAGAAAAAAGGCCCTGCCAGGATAGGCGAGCAGCATGTCCCCCATGGGATCTCCAGGTTCGAGGGGTTTCAGCTGCTCATAGTCACCCACACAAATGAGTTTGCGAACGTTGCTAAAAAGAGCGAGGACAGAGGCAAAACGTTTGGAATTCACGTTGCTAATCTCCTCAACCACCACCACCTCAAACTTGTCCAGCCAAGCACGCACCAGCTCTGCATCCCCATGCTGGGCCATGGTCAGCAGATAGTCAATGGTATACGCTACTTCGCGGCGTTTTCCGTTTCGTCTCCTAATCATTTTCACCAACATGCCCACAAATCCCACTTGCAGCACGTAACGCCAATGACTGCAAAGCGCAGTGCCCAGCGCAGTCTTGCCAGTGCCAGGCCCGCCGCTGATGAGCGTAATCCAATGCCTCTGTGTGGAGTCAAAGATTTCCTGTTGTTTGCGCGTGAGCTGATCGTAGCCAAAAATGGCAGGCACATTTTCGCCCTCCCTGCATTCGGGTTCTCCATTTTCGCGTGCATTGCGTGCAAATCGCTCAAGCGCTTCCAGCGTAGTAGTTGCGTCTCGCATGTCATCTTTGAGGGCAAACGCCTCCTGAGCAGGTGTGGCCCAGCGCATAGCATGTTCCATGAGTAGGCCATAAACATCACGTTCCAGCGTGGCTCGCTCCTCACGCGGCAGGCACGGGAAATTAGTGTTGTAATGAGCACGCATGAAAAGCGTATGTTTGTGTTTCTCACGCTGCACATCTACGGCATCAAAGAAGATCTTAATGGCCACTTGCACTGCCAGCGTGGGTTGCAGCTTGTGATCACGGACTGCCCTATAGTAGCCATCTGCTCGCAACCGCGGTTTCTCAGCGCACCACACAAGCGACCATGGTTCGGTGCGCAGCTTGTGTGAGACGCCCTCCAAACGTGTGGTGGGCCATTCTTTGTGTTTGCGCAACTTATTCACGTGGCCCAAGTATGAGACCACAAAAACCAGCGGCCTGAGGCGCCACCAATCACTCTGCTCATACAATGGATGCCCAGCGCTACTTTCCAGTTCCGTTTGTCTCTGCTGCGTGACTGATCCTAGCAGCGAGCGCGCTTGATCTTCCATAATCTTTGGCAGCTGCAGCTCTCCCATCAGATAGTCAATGGAAAGGCGATCCACCCTGCGCAATGGTACGCAAAGCGCGGCAGATTCTCCCCAAACCTCCAAAATGTCACCTTCCGCCTTGTACATCAAGGCAGGATGCGTGAATACCCAATAGGGGGAGCAACTAATGAGCCTGTTGCTTTTAAACATACGTTGACTCCCAACCAGTGACGCGTTACCGCTGCAGCGCAAGATTTGGATCTCTCCCAAATAGAATTTCCCATCGAATTCCTCCACTTTCACCGGACGCTTCCTCCCATGCTCAAGGAGCACAAACTCTGAACGCCCCAGATTTTTCATGATTGAGACCCTTTTCGTCACTTTTTATCTTTCCAGTGCCCAGCCTTAAGATTGGGAACTACCGTGTCATTTGTTTCAACGCCTCCGCACCACATGGCCAGTGAATCGTTATCCTTATCCTCTATATGTGAATCCACCCACACCAACCGCTTTTCCAAATGGACAGTATAACGCGGCTCTGGGTACATGGTTTTAGCACATTCAAAATGTGGGTCTTTGTTTCCTTCAAAATATTTGTGAATCAAAATGGAGGGAGCTCCATCTGCTTTGACATAAAACTGAAGTAAGTTCCACAATGGAAGTGACTTGGTGCCCGAGGTTTGACAATAATCCAAAACTATGATGTGCTTTTCCACCACTCTGATATGGCAGTTAACATGCAACTTTGGGAACATCCAAAAGAGCCATTGAGCCCAATGATGGTTGCGTGGCCGTAGAAAGACATGCTTGGGAAACTCAAAGAATGGATCAACCATTTCGCGAATGGCCAAGGGAGCGAGGGGAATACGTAATAACATTTCTCGCTGAACAGCGGGCATCCAAAACTCGCGGCGTTTCACCATGCGCGAAAAGTCCTTGCAAACCAGAGCCAAACGGAAAGCATGATGCCAACATCGATTGAAAACATGAGCCATCAGTTGTAGGGGTAAAAGTAACACATAGGGTTGCTGCTGCTGCTCAGTCATGGCGGAATCGCAGGCAGTGATGGCCTATCTCTCCGAACCACTGAAGAGTCGAGTCTTCTTTGGCCCCTTTCCCGAAAACAAGGATGAAATTACTCATTTGCTTGACACTTGTGGAGTAACGCATATTGTCAATCTGAAACCAGCGACCAGTGAAATGACAAAGACGGGCCTTCCTCGTGATAGCTGGTATCAATGTTTTTGGGAAAGAGAAGATGCGCGTAATCCGCTGCCCACGCCAGAGTTGATGCGTTTTCCGCTGCCAAAGAAGGATGCCAAACGCGCTGCTGTCATTGCCTGGTACACGAGGAGCGCCCAACGCATTGCCACAGAGGCTGGCCCAGATGCTGTGTATTACATTCATCATGTGGATGGCATACACGAGGAAGCGCTGCTGGCCTTTGTGCTTTGCCATGTGCTGCGCAAGAACAGCGTGCCTGACGTGGATGTTTGGGTAGATGCTCATCCCAACGCCAGTGGAGTGTTGCGCTCAGATGATGAGCGCGATCTGTTGCGTGAGTGTCTGGCTCATTTGAATGCCACTGGCGCTCAACCGCTTGATCGCTGGGTGCGAGTGAATAAGAGGGCGAAAACAGTTGAATGAAAAAGAGGGTCAGCAGCAAATGGACCCCAATTTGTATGTCGCTGCCTCATTTGATCGCCTCCCATTCACGCTGCTGCAGTACAATGTGGACCAAGCGATGAGGGAGGAGAAATACGAGGCCACAAAATGGGTGAACCGAAGCGCTCGCATTCGAGCGCTCATTCTCAAGGTGAATGCTGACATTGTGACGCTGCAAGAGTTCCGTGCCCTGCCTGGGGTAGACGAGACACCCGAGCAGTTTTTGGCCTCATTTTCTCCCGCATATCGCTATGTGATTGAGTATCGCAATTCACAGCCTCTCGCCTTTGGCCAAGTTACCATGTGGAAGGCTGATAGGTTTTACCCACTGGAAGTGGCCAAACGCTGGCTCTCGGACACCCCCAGCATTCCCTCTGACACTTGGGGAGTGATCAGTGGCACCAAGGTGGGTAGCACTGGGTTTGGCACCATTGTGAATGGCGTTCGCTTTGCTCCCATTCATGAGGGGAAATTTATCTACGGGGCCACGCCGTTTTGGGTGTTTAACACGCATTTCCAGCTCGATGAGCACGTCAAGACCCAGTCGTGCCATAGCGTGTTGCGCTCCATGCGCGAGATAATCGGCAACGCCAATGAGGCTTTCACTCTCAGCGGAGACTTTAACTTCTTCCCAGATCGCGATGGTGCCACGCAGCGAGCCATTCTCACCAGCGAGTTGCAAGACTTGGGCGTCAAGATGAATACGTTGGAGCAAAAGGAGTTGCACGGAACCTTTGTGGGCTACGATCACGATGAATTCAAGGCGGATCTGGGTAACATGGTTTCGCGCCTGGATCACATATTCCTGGGCGGAGCACCGCGCATCGAGTCGCGAAGTGAATGGCTCTTGGTGTACAACCGCACCATGCTTGAGAACGAACCCGAGCCTTTTACTACACGCTCCTATCCATCGGATCATCTGCCGCTTGTGGCATTTCTGAGTTTGGCTTTGAAGTAAATAGTTTGCACCATAGTACAGCAACGCTTTCGCATGACGCTTCATGTTGACGCAGCGCAGCGCGCTCTGCATCCCCATGGCATACTAGTTGCCACATGCTGGTAGCCTCATTCACGTATTCTGGATCAAAAGCCAGCACATGGGGAATAATCTCATGATCACAAACCACCCAGACAGTGTAGCTGCGCCTACGATACTTATCGATCCTTGCCAAACACTTGAGGGCTAAATCTGGAAGCGCATAACCTTCCAGCAACGCGCTTGCCACACGATCACGCAAATAGCAGCTAATGTGCACAGTTGTGCTGCAGTGAACAACGGCCTCAAGGTCACATATGATCAAGCGATTTCCGCAAAGGGAATTTGAACAAAAAGACATATCAAACGTGTGGACATTCTCATGCATGAGCGAGAAGTGGGAAAATACAATGAGATCCAACATGCGATTCACAGGATGGGGAACTTGATAATAGAGTACGGTCATCCCATCATACATGCCTTGAAGATTCACTTCCTCTTGTGGAATCCACTCGGCAATAACGGGATTAGCTTCAACGAGTGCATCAAGCGTTGTGCCAACGACACAAACGTCCAAGTCCTGGTAGGAGCAAATGGAATCTCCGTTGAGGACGCTCAACAGGAAACCACCCGTAAGCATCATGCTGCCCATTGCTATTGCAGTACCCAAGTGGTGATCGCTCATCACTCTGCTTAACGCTTCATAGCAAAAGTCTGCGCTCGAAGGAAAACGATGTGGGTGGCGCACAAAGAGCGAAAGCGTGCGGCGCAGCACCACATACTGGATTGGCGTGAGCGTGGGCAAAATATGCACCAACCACACATCAATTGGAACCCTTTCCATTGATGATGAAGGGTCGTGGTCTAGTGGTTGGCCTATCTGGCAAATTTGGCGCTGGCAAGGATACTGCTGCCACCCTACTGCAAGAATCAATGCCCGAGATGAATTGGAAGCGAATCAGTTTTGCCCACCTGGTCAAAGCCACGGTGGCCACTCTGACATCCACCACCATGGAGGCAAATCTAAGCGATGAAGGCAAGCAAACAGTGCCGCGTGGATTCTCGCATACACTAGGCACGCTTCAACAACGAGTGGGAATGGCTATGCGTGAACACGTGGATGCCAATGTTTGGGTGCAAGCGGCATTTGCCAGCGTGGAGCCAGGAGATAACGTGCTGGTCACGGACGTTCGGTTCCCAAATGAGTTGGCTGAGATTCAACAAGTTTGGCATGGCATTGTGATTCGTCTCGAGGGCAGAGCGCCTAGGGCAGAAGAACGCCGCGATCCCAATCATCCAAGCGAAACTGCGCTGGATGGTGCGAAATTTGACGTGGTGATTCAAAACACTGGGACGCTTGAGGAGCTGAGAGAGGCACTGATGAAAGCGATTAAATTCATTTGATTTTCAATAGTTTTTTCTTGGCGCGTTTGTAATCCTCTTCCAAGCGAACCAGCTCAGCATCAGCCTCTCGCTTCTTTAGGAGCGCCTGGACTATGTTTTGCGGATACTCTTTGACAAGTCTTTGAAAGTAAGCCGGTTCAACGTAGCGACCCAGCAAATTGCTACCATCAGCACACCCCACTTTGAGCCATGAGACCAAAATTTTCCTGTAATGGCATTGACGTTCCGCGGCTTTTTCAAATTTTTGCTTGGCTTCAATGTAAGCGGGACGCGCTTGCTCTGCAGCCAATAGATGCATCTCCTCGTCGCGTTTCAGTTCAGTCCAGCGCTTGTCATCTGCCCCTCTCAAATGGGCTGACCGTCTGACACCGTAGCGACCCTCGCGAAGCTCCTCATTTCGGCGATCAAGGCGACGTTTGATGGCTTCTGCCTTGCGACTCAAGCGCTCAAATTCAGCTGTTGCATTCAGTTCATGCCGCCTAGCCGTTTCATAGGCCATGCGCCATGCGTTGATATGCACTATCACCCAAGGCTCCACTTGAGCCGTTAATGCTTTCACCTCATCAAATGTCCATGTGCCAATACGTTTTCCATGCAAATCTTGTCTCTCAATCTTCATGTGCAGCTTATAACGGAACAAAACTGCTAGCAATATGTTATCCACCACTGCGCCAACACGACGTGCAATGAAAAGACACCCAATGCGACGCGTTTGCGTGGAAGCGCTAATAAAACCACTCAGCTGCTTAATTTGTGGAATGAACCCAAGTATGAGACCCCACACGTCATTTGGTATACGGGGTAGCATATTTTTGACCCTTTGCTCAAAAAAGAGGGGCTCATGAAATTTAATCCGATACCACGGGAGCTCAGCGTCATTAGCAATGTGCTGGAAAGCATCCCAGCCTACCAATTCAACGCTTGTTTGATTACCATGGAACGCACTCCCAACATTACGCTGACCATGTGCGTTGATGCAATGGCAGGCCAAGCACAACTCATGGTTTATGGGGATCAATCACTGCTGCCCGTAGATCCCATTCCCCATCCATACAAGGAGAACATGCGTTTTTACTTTAACATTCGCACTGCGCGGGGCACTTGCCACAAAGGGTATGTCTACGTGGTGCAGCGAAAAGGCATTATCATAGAACTGGAACGTACCGTCTGCGAGTTGCCCAAATGAACTTGCCCAATAGGCGGCTCATATCCAGATTTCCAAGCATGAGACGGTGGCGAATGAAAATAATGGCCACTCTCTTGCAGTGTTCAAGACGGCCATCTGGATAATAATTAATACCACACCAAGTGCAATATCCATGAATTTCGCTCAACCGGCTATATGGCTCAGTGCACATGGTACAAATGTGATGCATGGCGCATTTTGAGGCGCGGGCCAGTGTTCCGCTCCGTGCGCAACGATAGGTGCATCCAGGGACGCTGCACATGGGTAAGGTAGCCCAGCCGTAGCTTTCGCATTCATCACAATACAATGCGCTCCATCCGCTTCGTGTGGCGCAAATGGAACACCTTTGATGTCTCACGCAATGGGGGCCTCCCCAAGGGCGCACACTTCCTAAATCAAATGGTACCGGCAACTTGCAACCTGAGGTGGCACAGATTTCGGATGCTACGCCCCTCATTATTATTTCGGAGTGGGAGCGAATGGGTTCCGCTCTCTCGTCATGGCTGCTGTGGCGAGAACCAGAACCAGAGGAGGAAGAGGAGGAGGAAGAGGAGGAGGATGAGATTACTACTACTCCTTTGCCTGAAGCCGTGTTACCACTGGTCCCGCTGAAACGCTACGTTGGGCGTGCCGTGCCCAACAATGTGCTCGACGAGGCAATTGATGTGGTGATGCGTATTGCACAAACCAGCGTGGAAATGGATGAAGAAACGCCTTATGTGATTTGCGTAAGGCTTCCCAGCAGGAACAAACGTGCAGCTCATCATGCAAAGCGATGGCCTTACGTGGGCGACCCAGCTGTGATTGCGCGTAACATTAGGGCGCTGATGAAGGAAGACGGCGTAAAGGCGATACGTTCACCATCAGAGTTGTGTGCACGCTATCCTGGACACTTTTGGAACATTGCCTATTACCATGGCATGAATGTGGATGAGCTATTCGAGTTTATTCGGAATGAATTGTGTTAAAAAGTTGGTTTTGCTTTCATTGCAACCTTTTCGCCCTTGATCAGCGCTAGCACTTCATCTTGTTGGGTGTCAATCCAATCGGGATCGCACACATCGGAAGGACTGAGAGGTCCAAGCGTAATCATAAGCGCTTCCACCTGTTCCATGTACTCTGGCCCCACCAGTGCATCCAAGTCCAGGTCAGCAAGTCCAAAGCTGGAGTAGCGATCGCGTCCATCGCTGCCGCCACGATAAGGCTTAATCACGATTTCGTTGTCATCGTAGCGTTCGGGTTCAGTCCTGAGTTTCCCAGTCACTTGCAGCTGGTAGGTGCACTGCGACGCACGCGCAACCAGGTAGCGCGAAATGGGCGTCACCTCCTTGATGCAAATGATGCAAGTCCCCGTGCTAATGGTTTTGCGCAACTTTACCAGCGGATCTATGCGTGTCCATTCGTCTTCGCTCTCATTGAGCAAATCTTGCATGCCCCAGCTTAGAGCTTCTGGAATGGGTATTTCGCGTGGGGCTGCCAGCACAGTGGCTAGGGCATTGCGCAACTCATAGCGAAGTGAACGTTTCCCTTGTGCCCCAATGCGCATGGTACCAGTGAGCTGCTGCTTCTTCAGCATTTGCTTCTGCCGGGCATTTAAGCCAATTTGCGTGAGCTCATCACCATCGGCACCGGGCAAAAGTGACTGCTGTTGTTGTGGCGGTTGCTGCTCTTCTTCATCGTCTTCCTCGCCCAACAGACGCGTTACGCGAGCCATTTTGGTCGGTGGCGGTCGACCATAACCCCTCATGCCGCTGCCTAACCCTCTGCGATGGTTATTGGACGAACCACGCAGTGCACTTCATCGACTGGTGCGATTTCAGCTGGTGTGTGAACTCCTGCTGCTCGTGGTTTGGGTCACCCTTTATGGTGTGCTTGAAGGCTACGCGCTAGCCGCATCACCTGACCTGTGGTATGCGCGCTTCTCGCTAGTCTTCTCGCTGGTGGGCCACTTGGGCACTCCGCTGGCGCTCATCAAACTGGATCATGGCATGGGCAAAGGCCATGTGGGATGGGAACGCTGGTTTTGGCTATTTGGCAATCTCTTCACTGACATTTGGAGCGCTCTCGATGCTTGGCTTCACCTACCCGACAAGGCGCTTGTGGCAGAAGCCATTGCCATTTGCCGTGCCTTTACCACGGTTGCCTTGGTCACCAGTTCGCTGGCCGTCATTGTTTATGCAGTGGTACTCTTTACTCGGGCAGAGGGAGAAACCACCACCACCACCGTCATTCAAATGACGATGCATGAACCCCTACTTAGAAATACTGCAAAGGTTCGCCCAATCTACAAAGGTATGCCGTGATGAGAGAAAGCAAATAAAAGAGAGATGGAAGACGCTGATCATGTTAATGGCGACAGCCACTGGCGCATTCGCAATACTACGGACCCTGACACTATCTTGCCGCCTGCCCCGTTTGAGCTAAGAAAGCGGATCATACAACAACAGGAGGAGGATAATGGGGAACTTAACGCTTTGAAAACGCAGCTGGCAGAGGCAAATGCCAAAATCAAGGCACTTGAACAGGAGGCGTTGGAATTGGAGATTGAACGTGATGAATGGGCGCGCAGGGCGGCCAAATGGAAACAGATGCTGGTGGAATTGAGTAAACAGTGATATCTTTCATTTCATTTCACCCACAACTTTAACCTATAGTGGTAGATGTCATTGGTCACGTGTTCCACTTCATAGGATGCATCGTAGATGCGATCCAACTGTTGCGTTTCGTATATCATCTGTTGAATGACATTGGCCCCGTACTGGTGAGGCCTAATCACCATGTCCACAGGCTCTGCTGGAGGAATAGCAGGTGCCTTTCGGCCCAACTGCTTTACGCTTGCCACGTAGCGATCCAAGTGGGGATCTCGTGCTGGACCAGCCACTTTTCTTTCCGGATGAAACTCAAGGGGTCTTGCAGGGGGTCGTAGCGCCACAGCCTCTCCAATCATGGCCATAACGGGGGCAGGTACAGGTGGTTGAGGAACAATGGCAATATTTGACTTGCCGTTGACCATGTCTTCAAAGAGGCAGCCTCGACTGAGGGAACCATCTCCGTTAACTTGGCAAAAGATGAACCCACCCACAGGTACTCCATTCTCTTCCATAAACTGATCCGTAATGCCCAGCAGGTTGGCAAAATAGAAAGTGGAGGGTGCTCCCTCTGCGCGGGGGATCTCTTTTTTGAAACCTGCCACTGAAGGCATTTGCATGGCAATGTAACGCCTTTGATCAATGATGGGATCATAGCGACCCAGGCAATCGATGCGTCCCGTTCCCTCTCCAAAAAGGAAGGGTAGTTCGGATTTCCAGGCATCTGCTGGATCGGCGCTAATCAGCGGTGTGGCTGGAAGGATGCGCTCGCAAAACTGACGCCCTTGAGGCGAACGCTGGAGTGCGGCAAACCACTGATGCTTGGGCATCATGGGCAGATACATGTGTGCACCATAGCCTTCTTCGTCTCCAATCTTGGCACCATGCACAACGCTGAGCGTTCCCAGTTTGATATATTCCCTGCTAATGATTTGCATTTCACGCAGATCAGGATGTTGCAGCGTGACACGAGAAAAAGCTTTGCAAGTGGCAGCAATGCCATGCTCGCCATCTTCGCAATCACCTGCTAGAGAGTTCCAAATCATGGAAAACTCTTCGTTGCCCACATGGCGACGCTGCATAATCTTTTCCATGCGTGAGCTCATTTCGACAGCATCTCCAATGTAGTCAAATGTTTGCACGGCCTCACACATGATGAGTGACCAAGTTCGTGCCTTTTCCTTGGTGTCAAAGTCATGCCAATTGCCAATGGTCAGGCCACGACGCTTCATGACGCACTGGTAAGCGTTGAGGAAAAATCCCTCGTTTGCGCGAGGGGTCTCAATGATTGCAAACGCTGCCACTGGCAGAAAAAGCGCAGAAGTATTA
>Ga0302319_10007372_pt1 | contig 21655 bp, 14 predicted proteins | sample Bog_T0_2_FD_203319 | JGI IMG/M metagenome (GOLD analysis project Ga0302319, IMG submission 203319) | Peat permafrost microbial communities from Stordalen Mire near Abisko, Sweden - Bog_T0_2 | ecosystem: Environmental > Terrestrial > Soil > Wetlands > Peat | place: Sweden: Abisko, Stordalen Mire... | reverse complement strand
GAGGATCACGCCCCAGGTTTGCGTGAGGCCCAGGCCGGCGGCGAGTTCGGGCGTGATGCTCTGAACGGAGACGCCGATCTCACCGCGGTGCACGTGGCCGTCTTTTCGGATCTGATCGTAGACGTTTCTTACAACGTTGCTCGGGATGGCGAAGCCGATGCCCTCGCTGCCGCCGGACTGAGTAAAGATGAACGTATCGATTCCCACCACTTCGCCATCGGCGTTGAGCAGAGGGCCGCCGCTGTTGCCGGGGTTGATGGAGGCGTCGGTCTGAATGTAAGTCATGGGATCGTCGGGGCGGATCTGGCGGCCGACGGAGCTGACGATGCCGAGGCTCACGGAGTTTTCGAGGCCGAGCGGATTGCCGAAAGCGAGCACGATCTGGCCCTGTTTGAGAGCTTCGGAGTCGCCGATTTTGAGGACGGGCAGGGGCGAGGGCCAGTCGATTTTGAGAACGGCGAGGTCGGCTTCGCGGTCGGCGCCGACCACGATGGCCTCGACAATGCGGGCTCGCTCGGGGGCGGAGGAAAGCTGGACTCGGACGCGGCGGGCGTTCTGCACGACGTGGTTATTGGTGACGATATAGCCGGTCGGATCGACAATGACGCCGGACCCGGAGCTGCGCTGTTTGGTAACAAGGCCGGTGCTTTTGGCGCCGACGGACTCGGATTCCTCGTCGGCGAGAGCGTAACCGGTGGAGAAGACCTGAACTACGGCGCGACTGGCCTGGTGAGAGAGGGTTTGGATGGAGTCGCTGAGGCTGCGGAGGGTGGGTTGGGCTGCCAGAAGCGGACAGCAGAGGAGCAGGAGACCGGTCAGCTTGCGAGCCATGCCTTAGAGATGGCCGGGAAGGGCGGTTAGTTGCGGCGAAGGGCAGGCGAGAACGCCTGCCTCACTTCGTATCCGGTTTCGGTTGAGCGACTTTTTGTACGTTGGCGGGGTCGGCCATCCCTTTGGAGCGGATCTGATCGGGCGTCGGGAGTTGCGCGTTGTCCCAGCCTCCGCCAAGTGCCACCACGAGGTTAACGGCCGAAGTCATGCGGCGTCCGAGCAGAACGACGGCGGAGCGTTCGTCGCCGAGGGCGATGGTTTGCGTGGTGATCACGTTCAGGTATGAATCGGTACCGGCCTTATAACGGTCGAGCTCAAGCTGGAGAGAAAGCTCGGCGGCCTGGACGCCGGCGGCGAGTTCCTGCGATTCCTGAGCGAGCACCCGAAGGTTGGCGAGGTTGTCTTCCACCTGCTGGAAGGCTGTGAGAACGGTCTCACGGTAAGCGGCGACGGCGGCATCGTAGTTTGCGATCGAGCCCTGGACGGTGGCATCGCGCCGGCCGAAATCGTACAGAGTCTGGTTGATGGTGGGACCGGCCGACCAGACGCGGCTGGCCCATGTGAAGAGCTTGCCGAGGTTGGGGTTGGAGAGTTCGGCGGTAGCTCCGAGGGTGAGCGTCGGGTAATAGGCTGTCTGGGCGATCCCGATATTGGCGTTGGCGGCGGCGATGAGGCGCTCCTGCGCGGCGATATCGGGGCGGCGTTCGAGCAGTACTGAGGGCACCGCGACCGGTATGGGCGGAGGCTGAAGGGCGGTGATTTTGCCGAAGGGAATGGTCAGTTCGGCAGGCGCGCGCCCGGTGATTACGGCGATGGCGTGTTCCAGCTGGCTGCGAGTGGTCAGGAGGTCCGTGCGAGACGCCTGAGTGGTATAGAGCTGCGTTTGCGCGAGCGTGACGTCTGACTTTGCTGCGACTCCGCCGTTGAAGCGGTTGTTGGTGAGAGTGAGATTGGTTTGATAGGCCTTGATGGTGTCGTCGAGAAGCGCGATCTGCATATCGGTGGACAGCAGATTGAAATAGTCGAGCGCAAGCGTGCCCTGAAGACTGAGGCGCATATTCTCGAGATCCGCAGCCGATACCTGAGCGTTGTCGTTGGCGGCTTCAACGGCCAGGCGAACGCGTCCCCAGAAGTCAGGTTCCCAGGTGGCGGTGAACGGGAGCGCGAAGCTGGAAGAGGTACCGCCGGCGCGGCCTCCGACGCCACCCGTGTCTCCCTGGGTGATGGAGGGACTGGAGCCGATGGTGGGGTAGTAATTGGCACGGTTGCCGAGCACGAGCGAGCGCGAGGCGCGGAACTGCGCTTCGGCCTGCTGGACGCTGAAGTTATTCAAAGCTACGCGCTCTTCGAGTTCGTTGAGCTGGGGGTCGTTGAAGATCTCCCACCATTTGCCTTTCATGAGGCCGTCGCTCGGAGTGGCGGTTTTCCATTCGTCGCTGCCGGCGAATTCCTTGTAAGCGGGCGGCGCGGGGATCACGGGCGCTTTGTATTTCGGGCCGATCTGACAGGCGGTGGTGAGAAAGACCAGGCAAAGAAGAGCAGGCGGAAGCGTCTGCTTTAGATTGCGCATCAATCGGCTCCCTGAGCGAGTCCACCGGGGAGGAGGATGGACGGGCGATTGCCGGTAGCTTTCCGGCTGAAGCGAAGGCGCAGACGGTCGAGCGAAAGATAGATCACGGGTGTGGTGAAAAGGGTCAGCATCTGGCTGACGATCAGGCCGCCCACGATAGCGATGCCGAGCGGGTGGCGGAGCTCGGAACCGGTGCCGGTGCCGAGCGCAAGCGGCATGGCTCCGAGCAGTGCGGCGGAAGTGGTCATCATAATGGGCCGGAAGCGGAGCAGACAGGCCTCAAAAATGGCGTCGCGGGAGTTCTTGCCTTCGTTGCGTTCCGCGGCGAGCGCGAAATCGATCATCATAATCGCGTTTTTCTTGACAATGCCGATAAGCAGGATGATAGCGATCATCGCGATGATGTCGAGCTGGGTGCGGAAGAGAACCAGCGCGATGAGCGCGCCGATGCCGGCCGAGGGCAGCGTCGAGATGATGGTGAGCGGATGGATCAGGCTTTCGTAGAGAATGCCGAGGACGATATAGACCGCGAGCAGCGCGGTGCCAATGAGGATGGGCTGGTTCGAGAGCGAATCCTGATACGCCTGAGCGGTGCCGGCGGGCTTTCCGGTAATGGCAACAGGGACGCCCATATTGATCTCGGCCTTGTTGATGGCGACGACGGCTTCGCCAAGCGACACGCCATCTGCCAGGTTAAAGGAAATAGTCGAGGCCGGGAACTGGCCCTGATGGGGCAGCGAAAGCGGGGTGACGCCTTCGGACCAGTGGGTGAAGGTCGAAAGCGGGACCTCTATGCCGCGGGGCGTCTGGACGTAGACTTTGTCGAGGATTTCGGGGCTGGACCACCACTTCTGCTGGAGCGCGAGAACCACGTGGTACTGGTTGATCGCCTTATACATGGTGGAGACCTGGCGCTGGCCGAAGGCGCTGTAGAGAGCGCTGTCGACGGCCTGGGCGGTGAGGCCGAGCCGGGAGGCGGTGTCGCGGTCGATCACGACGTTTTCGGAAAGGCCCGAGTTCTGAAGGTCGGAACTGACGTCGGTGATTTCGGGCAGCGTCATCATGCGGTTGAGGACCTTAGGGGCCCACAGGCCGAGAAGAGCGAGGTCCTGAGTCTGAAGGGTGTACTGATACTGGGCGTTGCCCTGGCGCCCGCCGATGCGGATGTCCTGATTCGACTGCATGAATAACTGAGCGCCCGGCATACCGGAAGTTTTGCGGCGGATGCGGGTAATGATCTCGTCGGCTGTCGCCTTGCGGACGCCGATGGGTTTGAGCTGGCAGAAGATCTGGGCGGAGTTGCCCCCACGCGTGAAGCCGCCACCACCACCGCCGCCGCCGATCGAGGTATCGACGCTGTCGACATCGGGATCGGAGCGGACCTGAGCTTCGAACCAGCGAACCTTTTCCGACAGCGCCGCGAAGGAAATGTGCTGCTGGCCCTGAATCTGGCCCTGCAGGCGGCCGGTATCCTGCTGGGGGAAGAAGCCCTTGGGGATTTTGACGTAGAGGTAAACGTTGACGCCCATAGTGACCGCCATCACGATCATGGTGAGGGCCGGGTGGCGCAGGACTACAGTCAGGGCGGAAGAGTAAGTGGAGATGATGAACTGGAAGAATTTCTCGCTCCAGTTGTATAGCACGCCGTGCTTGTGGTTCACCTTGAGAAGGCGCGCGCACATCATCGGGGTGGTGGTGAGCGAAACCACCATGGAGATCGCGATGGCGATGGACAGAACAACAGCGAATTCGCGGAAAAGGCGCCCCACGATGCCGCCCATCATCAGGATGGGAATGAAGACGGCGATCAGCGAGACAGACATGGAGAGAACGGTGAAGCCGATTTCCTGGGCGCCGCGCAGAGCGGCCTGCATCGGCGGGATACCGTTCTCGATATGGCGCATGATGTTTTCGATAACGACGATGGCGTCATCCACCACGAAGCCGGTAGCGATGGTGAGCGCCATGAGCGAGAGGTTGTCGAGCGTATAGCCCAGCAGGTACATGAAGCCGAAGGTGCTGATGAGGGAAACCGGCACGGACACGCTGGGGATGAAGGTGGCCCAGCCATTGCGCAGGAACAGAAAGACGACCACGATGACCAGGCTGATGGAGATAGCCATGGTGCGCTCGGCGTCGATGACGGAGGCGCGGATCGTGTTGGTGCGGTCGTTATCGACGCGCAGGGTGACGGTGGGCGGGAGCGAAGCGATGAACTGAGGCAGGACGGCGCGAACGCGGTCGGCGGCATCAATGATGTTGGCATTGGGCTGGCGCGTGATCATGATGAGCACGGCGGGCTTGCCATCGGCCAGGCCCATGTTGCGGACGTCTTCGACGGAATCGAACACGTTGCCGAGATCGGAAAGGCGAATGGGCGCTCCATTGCGGTAAACCGGGACCAGATTGCGGTAGTCTTTGGCTTCGTTGAGTTGGTCGGTGGTCTGGAGCGGCAGAGTGTTAGCGCCGTCGATGATCTCGCCTTTGGGGCGGTTGGCGTTAGCGTTAGCGAGGAAGCTGGCGATCTGATCGAGTCCTACGTTGTATTGCGAAACCGGCTGGGGATTAAGCTCCACGCGGACCGCGGGCAGCGAACTGCCGGTTACGTTGACCTGACCTACGCCGGGCACCTGAGAGAGCTTCTGCGCCAGGATCGATGAAGCCATGTCATAGAGAGTGGGTGTGGGGACCACTTCGGACTGAAGCGAGAGGATCAGGACCGGCGCGTCGGAGGGGTTGACCTTCTTATAGCGCGGGTTGGTGGGGAGGTTAGCGGGCAGGTAACCGGCGGCGGCATTGATGGCGGCCTGGACGTCGCGCGAGGCGGCGTTGATGTCGCGGCTGAGATCGAACTGGAGGGTGACGCTGGCTGAGCCGAGAGAACTGTTGGAGGTCATCTCGGTAACGCCTGCGATGCGGGTGAACTGTTTTTCGAGAGGGGTGGCAACGGAGGCGGCCATGACTTCGGGGCTGCCACCTGGGAGGGAGGCGCTGACGAAGACGGTGGGGAAATCGACCTGGGGGAGCGGGGAGACGGGGAGTTGGGTATAGCCGATGGCTCCCGAGAGAGTGAGGGCGATGGTGAGGAGCGTGGTGGCTACGGGCCGGTGAATGAAGGGTGTGGATACGCTCATGCGATGGGCATCTCCGGCAGGTTGAGCTGTTCGGGGTCGTGTTTCCCGCGGAGGCTGGCGAGCCAGACCGCGATGCGGCCGAACCAGAGATAAATGACCGGCGTGGTGAAAAGCGTGAGCACCTGGCTCACCAGCAGGCCGCCGATAATCGTGATGCCCAGGGGCTTGCGGAGTTCGGAACCGACGCCGCTGCCGAAGGCCAAAGGCACGGCACCGAGGAGCGCGGCCATCGTGGTCATCATGATGGGGCGGAAGCGCAGCAGACAGGCCTGATAGATGGCTTCTTCGGGCGTCTTGCCTTCATGGCGCTCGGCTTCGAGCGCGAAATCGATCATCATGATGGCGTTCTTCTTCACAATACCTATAAGCAGGATAATGCCAATCAGCGCGATGACATCGAGATCCTCCTTGAACAGGATGAGAGCGAGGATGGCGCCGACACCGGCAGAGGGCAGCGTGGAGAGAATCGTGATCGGGTGAATGTAGCTTTCGTAGAGCACGCCTAACACGATATAGACAGTCACGATGGCGGCGAGGATGAGGATCGGCTCGCTCTTGAGAGAGTTTTCAAATGCGGCGGCGGTGCCCTGGAAAGTGGGCTCGATGCTGCCGGGGATGCCGACTTCTTTGGTAGCGTCGCGGATATGCTGCACCGCGGCGCCGAGCGAAGCGCCCGGCGCGAGGTTAAATGAAAGCGTGACCACGGGGAACTGGCCCTGGTGGTTAATTGAAATCGGAATCGGTACGGTATACGTTCGGGTGAACGCGCCGAGGGGCGCCTGGGGCTGCGAGGCCGCGCCGGTGAGAGCCGTGTTGGTTCCGGCGAGCGCAACTGTGGAGGCGAGGTTCGCCGAGGCCGCGCCGATCTGGATGCGCAGATCGTTGAGGGCCACCGCGCTCTGCTGCCATTTTTTGCCGGCTTCGAGAATGACGTGGTACTGGTTGGCCTGCGTAAAGATGGTGGAGACCTGGCGCTGGCCGAAGGCATCGTAAAGGATGTCGTCGACGTTTTGCGGTGTGATGCCGAAGCGGCCGGCGGTGTCGCGGTCGATATCGACTTTCAGCCCGAGTCCATTATTCTGCTGATCGCTGGCGACGTCGCGCAGCTCGGGAATCTGCTTCATACGATCGACCACGCGGGGGACCCAGGTGTCGAGAATATCCTTGGTAGGCGCGTCGAGCGAGTACTGATACTGGGTGCGGCTGATGCGGTCTTCCACCGTGAGGTCCTGCACAGGCTGCAGGTAGAGACGGATGCCCTCGACCTGATCGACCTTCGGCTGGAGCCGGTGAATCACGTCGAGAGCCGAGACGCCCTGGCGCTGATCGAGAGGCTTGAGCGTGATCTGAATACGGCCGGAATTGGGGGTGGTATTGGTGCCGTCGACGCCGATGAAAGACGTGATGTTCTCGACGGCGGGGTCGCCCAGAAGGGCGTTGACAAGGCGCTGCTGTCGGTCCCCCATGGACGTGAAAGAGACCGTTTCGGGGGCTTCGGAAATCCCCAGGATCACGCCGGTGTCCTGCACCGGGAAGAAGCCCTTGGGCACGATCATGAAGAGATAGACGGTAAGTGCGAGCGTGCCCACGGCAACCAGCAGCGTAGTCGGCTGGTGGCGCAGAACGACCCGCACCATTCTGCCGTAAATCTCGATGGTTTTGACGAAGACCCATTCGGACCAGCGGTATAAACGGCCCTGCTCGTGTTCCGGCTTATGTTTCAGGATGCGGGCGGCCATCATCGGGGTGAGCGTGAGGGAGACGAATGCCGAAAGAATGATGGTGACCGCGAGAGTCACGGCGAACTCGCGGAAGAGGCGTCCGACGATATCCGCCATGAACAGCAGCGGAATAAGCACCGCGATGAGCGAGACGGTGAGCGAAACGATGGTGAAGCCGATCTCGCCCGAGCCCTTGAGCGCGGCTTCCATGGGCCCGTCGCCCATTTCGAGGTAGCGCGAGATGTTCTCGATCATGACGATGGCGTCGTCCACGACGAAGCCGGTCGAAATGGTGAGCGCCATGAGCGAGAGGTTGTCGAGACTGTAGCCGAGCATGTACATGACGGCAAAGGTTCCGATGAGCGAGAGGGGAACGGCGATGCCAGGAATGATGGTGGCCGAGAGGTTGCGCAGGAACAGGAAGATCACCATGATGACCAGGGCGATGGTCAGCAGCAGTTCGAATTCGACGTCTTCGACGGAGGCGCGGATGGTAACGGTGCGATCCGTTATGGTGCGCAGATGAACGCTTTCGGGCATCGACGCCTGGATCTGCGGGAGCAGTTTCTGAACGGTATCGACAACGCCTATGATGTTGGTTCCGGGCTGGCGCTGGATGTTCAGGATGATGGCTTTGTCGCGATTGACCCAGGCGGCCTGCTTGGTGTTTTCGACGCCGTCGATGATGGTGGCGACATCGGAGAGGCGAACCGGCGCGCCGTTGCGGTAAGCGATGACGATCGGGGCGTACTGGGCGGCCGAGTCGATCTGATCGTTATCGTTGATGGTCCACGACTGTTCGGCGCCGTCGAAGTTGCCCTTGGCGGCGTTGGCGTTGGCGCTGCCGATGGCGGAGCGGAGGGTTTCGAGACTCAGGCCGTAAGACGCGAGCGCGGTGGGATTGGCCTGGACGCGAACTGCCCGGCGCTGACCGCCGCTGATGCTGACCAGGCCGACGCCCTGCAACTGAGAGATCCGCTGCGCCATGCGGGTTTCGGCCAGTTCCTCAATGAGAGGAAGCGGCATTACATCCGACGTGATGGCGATGGTGAGAATGGGCGCGTCAGCCGGATTTGTCTTGGCGTAGATTGGTGGTATGGGAAGGTCTTTGGGCAGAAAGCTGCCAGCGGCGTTGATGGCGGCCTGGACTTCCTGCTCGGCAATATCGATGTTGAGCTCGAGGTTGAACTGGAGGGTGACGAGCGAGCTCCCGAACGAGCTGATGGAAGTCATCTGCTGCAGGCCGGGGACCTGGCCGAACTGCTTTTCGAGCGGCGCGGTGACCGACGACGTCATGACCTCCGGGCTGGCGCCGGGATAGAAGGTCTGGATCTGAATCGTCGGGTAATCGACCTGGGGAAGAGCGGAGACCGGCAGTTGCCGGAACGCTACGACGCCGACGAGCACGAGGCCGGCCATCATCAGAGAAGTGGCGACCGGTCTTTCGATGAAAATTCGGGAGGGACTCACTGAGGGTTTCTCACTTACCGGCGGGCGGCGCGCCGCCCCCACCGCCGCCTTTTTTACCGCGACCGCGACCGCGGCCACCACCGCCGCCGCTGCCATCGTCGCCCGGACGCCGAACGCGAATGGTCGCGCCGTCCTGCAAGCGGTCGGTGCCGTCGACGGCTACTGTATCGCCTTCCTTGAGGCCCCCGGACAAAGAGGTGAGATCGTTCTCCATCACGACGTCGGGCTGGATGATCTGAATTTTGACTTTCGAATCCTCGCCGACGAGGAAAACGAAGTTGCCCTGCTGGCCGTGCTGGATAGCGACGGAAGGAATCACGATCTGATCGGGTTTGGAATCCACCAGCAGGCGAACGTTAACGAACTGGTTCGGGAACAGCGCGTTGTCCTTGTTCTCGAAGACGGCCTTAAGCTTGGAGGTCCCGGTCGTCGGGTCGATCTGGTTATCCATGGTGAGGAGATAACCGGTCGCAAGAGCCGCGGAATTGTCGCGATTGAAGGCGGTGACCGCGAGTTTCGCTCCGGCGCGCAGCTTTTTAACCACCTGCGGCAGACTGTCTTCGGGAATGGTGAACAGGACGGTGATGGGCTGTAGCTGTGTAATCACAAGCAGGCCGTTGGTATCGGAAGCGTGGACGATGTTGCCGGGGTCGACCAGACGCAGGCCGATGCGCCCGGTGATGGGCGCGATCACCGTCGAGTAGGTGATCTGGAGTTTGGCATTATCGATGTTGGCCTGATCGGTCTTAACGTTACCTTCATCCTGGGCGACGGTGGAAACCTGGGTATCGAGGGTTTGTTTCGGGATCGCGTCCTGAGCCATCAGGGTTTTGTAGCGCTCGAGATCGACCTTCGCATTCGCGAGCAGAGCTTCATCACGGGCCAGCTGACCTTCGGCCTGTTCGAGTTGTACCTGGAAAGGACGCGGGTCTATCAGGGCGAGTTGCTGGCCTTCTTTGACCATGTCGCCTTCTTTGAAATTAACGGACATCAACTGCCCGTCCACGCGGGTTTTCACGGTGACGGTATAAAAAGCCGCCACGTTGCCAAGACCGGTAAGGTAGACCGGCACATTCATTTTTTTAGCTTTAGCGACCGCGACCGGAGTGGGGCCAAAAGCATTGGCGCCGCGCCCGCCTCCCTTTTTGCCGCCGCCGGCGTTGGGCGAAACCGGCACCAGATTCGGCTGGCTGGCGCGCCACACCGCATAGGCCGTCACGCCTACCACCATCACCAGAAACAGCACCCAGATGAAGCCGCGCTTGCCTGCTTTCTTCGGGGGAGTCGAATGTGGCGGGGCCAGCTGATGGGGACCCGGCTTGTATTCGGCAGGCGGGGTTTTCTGGCTTGTAACGCCAGGATCGGTAGTTGGGGTGTTGGTCGTCATTCAATCCGCATTCCGGACAATAAATGTAAGTGACTGCTTACAGCGGCGCGAGGTAACTTCCGGAGTGCAAATTCCGGACGGCGACGAGACAGACGGCATTCCTGATTCCTCACAAATTTGAGCCGGGCAGACGAGCTCGGCGGCCCTTGCGAGCGCAACCGAACGGAAACGGTTTACCTGGCAAGCTGGTTTCTAACGATTGTACTTCGGAGTCACGCCTCGCAGAGTGGCCCATACCGTATCACACGTTAAAAGAAGCGGATCGGCAACCGGACCTTCGGCCAGGGTAGCGAGGTTTTCCTGCAGTTGCTCGATACGGGAAGCGCCCAAAATCAGGCAGTCGGCGGCACTGTGGCTGTACAGCCAGTTGAGCGCCAGGCTGGTGAGAGAACGCCCGTGTTTGGCGGCGGCGGCGGCCAGGGTATCGACGGCATCGAAGTATGCGGGATGCCAGTAGCGGTCGAGATACATCTGGTTTTTGTCGAACCGCGAGCCTTCGACGGGGGCGGATTTTTGTTGCTTTCCGGTTAAAAGACCGCCCGCGAGGGGATTGTAAATACAGGTAAATATTCCGAGATCAGCGCACATGGGCAGGTATTCCTGTTCCAGGCCGCGCGCCAGCAGGTTGTACATGGGCTGGGTGACGGTGGCCGGCGTGAAGCCCTGGGCGGCGGCGATCCACTGGGCCTTGGTGACCTGCCAGGAGGCGTAGTTGGAGAGCGCGGGGAAGCGGATCTTGCCGGCTTTGACCAGGGTTTCGAGCGCTTCGAGGGATTCTTCGAGCGGGACGGCGTAGTCGGGTTGGTGGAGGTAGAAGAGGTCGAGGTAATCGGTTTGGAGGCGCTGAAGGGAATCGTCGATGGAGCGGAGGATGGCGGGTTTCGAAAGGCCTTCGTAGCCTGCCTCATTCATTTTGCCGCGGACTTTGCTGGCGAGGATGACCTCGTCGCGGCGGCCTTTGATGCACCGGCCGAGGATGCGTTCGGATTCGCCCTGGTTGTAGACGTTGGCGGTGTCGAGGAAGTTGAGGTTTCGGTCGAGGAGGTAATCGACGATGGTCTGGGCGGCGGTCTGATCGACCTGGGAGCCGAAGGTCATGGTGCCGAAACAGACGCGGGGGACGGTGAGGCCGGTTTTTCCGAGAGGGCGGGTTTGCATTTGGATTTCAGGTTAGCTGAGAAGTAAACGAAGGAATCGCTTATTCTCCCGGCCGTCGGACCCGGAACTGGCGAGAGAATTGCCCGTTTTCAGAATCGTCCGAAGCGGCGGGCATCGGTGGTACCAGCTCGATCCGGTCATTATTTCGCTTCCGCAAGGAGACGGTCAATCAGGTCCTGAGCAATATAGAAGTTGGTTGCGCGAAGGTCTCTGAGTGCGTCTTTCAGGTTTACCAGTCCGCGCTTTGCGGCAGCCTGCAGGACACCGATCGTGCCGACAAAGCGGATACGGCGGCGCGCAGCTTCTTTTCGGCCGTCCCGATCGTCAACTATTAATTCCATGGCTCCCAACTCCTGCGCGAGAAGGATCGCATCGAACTCTCCGGCATCCGGTTCTGCCGCTATAAGTTGCGCATCCGGTTCCACTGTCGGCACGCGGACCTCAAGCCATCCAGGCGGGTGCGCGATCCAAAGGCGGACCACTTCAGGGGCGCGATCTCTGCTCAATTCGTCGCGAACGGCGGGTGGAATTACCACCACGCCGTAGAGCGCCGGGAGTACATCGATTGCATTAATACAGACGAGATAGTTGATGGGGCCAGTGTCCGCGACGACTATCATCCGGCGTGCCGGTCACCGGCGGCATCGCGCGCGCTCAGAATCGCTACGATGCGCTCGGCCTCGCGTGTGTCGTGTTCCAGATCGTCCATCGTGTAATGGAGGCAGACGCCGTGTTCTTTAAGAAATCCGTGCACCTCCATGCGGGTCTGGAATCCGAGCAGACGGCGCACGGCCGATTCCCCGAGCCGCTGGCTCCGATATCCTTCGAGCGCGAGTGCTTCCAGCGCGGCGCGGTTCGGGTCCTGTTCGGGAGCGATCACGCCTGCGATGGTGTCGGGGATCTCGATGGCAATGTGCATGAGTGCCTCCTCACTTGATTTTACCGTCCAGTCATGGCACGCGAGTCAAAGTGTAGTTGCCGTCACGAGAATTCAAAGGGGTCGCGAGAATTGTCAGGGTCTCTAAGAACGGCCTTTCCGGGATGAAACGGAGGAATCCATTGCGCCCTGTCAGGAGAAATTGAAGGCGTCCAAATCAAGCTCGATCTGGACCGCCCAAAAGCCGAGCGCATCCTGATCGCCGTTCGTCAGACTGCGGATGGCCCTGAGGAACTCGGCTTGCTGCTCCGGTGTCGGTGGATTAGGGTCGATTCCATAGGGCCAACTTCTGCCTGCCGCGAATCTGTAAAGCTCTCTAACGCATTTTGCGAAGGCAGCAATCGACGGCGCTACGAGTTTTGGTTCCCAAAAACCTTGCCCGTGCATGGCGCTGAAAACCGGATGCGGCGTCTCCTGTGAAGCAAAGATCGGATCTCCGCAAGCTGTCTCGATGCCGATTACGACCCATTCGGGCCGCCTATCGCCGGGGCCAGCACCACCCAGAGACTCGCCGTTGCTCGCAACCGCGAAACCCAGTTGGCCTTTTGCGACCTCGCTGGACCGGAAAAGCCGGATGCCACCAACGCCGAACTCGACGGCGTCGATGTCGAACGTTGAACGCCAATCGGCATACCAGTCCGGAGTTTTCAGCACGACACAACCCACGGCATCTGCTATCTCCCCAAATCCAGATGCGGCTTCAAAAAGCGTCCAGTGTGCGAAGCTCTGCATGCCGCAATGTCCTCGGGAGTTCCCGTCACCACCACTCTTCCGCCCGCGTGCCCGCCTTCAGGACCCAGATCGATCACATGGTCCGCGGTCTTGATCACATCGGGATGATGCTCGATCAGCACCACCGTATGTCCGGCGTCCACGAGCCGGTTCAGCGATTCCAGCAGGCGCTCGATATCCGCAAGGTGCAGGCCGGTCGTCGGCTCATCCAGGATATAAAGCGTATGTTTCGCGCGCTGGAGTTTACTGAGCTCCGTTGCGATCTTGATGCGCTGGGCTTCACCGCCTGATAGCGTCGTGGCCGACTGCCCCAGCGTGAGGTAACCCAACCCCAGATCGTTCAGCACTTCAATCTTCTTCCCGATCGCGGGCTCGGCGGCGAAAAAGGTCACCCCCTCTTCCACCGGCATATTGAGCACATCGTCGATGGTCTTGCCGCGCACGGCGACCTCGAGCGTCTCGGCATTGAACCGCGCCCCCTTGCACGCCCCGCACGTCACTTCCACATCCGGCATGAAGTAGAGCTGGGTCGTGATGGCGCCTTCGCCCTGGCACTCTTCGCAGCGGCCGCCTTTCACGTTGAAGCTGAACCTCCCGGCCTTGTATCCCCGCTCAATCGCGAGCGGCGCCTGGGTGAACAGGTCGCGAATGCTGTCGTAAAAACCGATGTAGGTCGCCGGGTTCGAGCGGCTGTTACGGCCAATCGGCGACTGGTCGATATTGACGATCTTGTGGACATGCTCCATGCCCTCCACCGCATCGTGTTCGCCCGGCAAAGTGCGGGTATCGACAAGATGCTTCCACAGCGCTTTGTACAGGATCTCGTTCACGAGCGTGCTCTTGCCCGACCCGGACGCGCCCGTGATCGCCACCACCTTGCCCAGAGGGATGGCGACGGTGACGTTGCTGAGATTGTTCTCGCGCGCACCGCGAATGGTGAGCGCCTTGCCATTGCCTGTGCGGCGCTTCTGAGGAGTTTGAATGCGCCGCTTGCCCGAGAGGAACTGCCCGGTGGGCGAGGCTTTGCAGGTCATCACGTCGCGCAGTCCGCCCTGCGCAACAACCGTGCCGCCATGCACGCCCGGGCCGGGACCCATCTCGACGATGTGATCGGCCGCGCGGATGGTGTCTTCGTCATGCTCGACCACGATGACGGTGTTACCGATATCGCGCAGGCTTTCGAGCGTCGCGATCATTTTTGCATTGTCTTTCGGATGCAGGCCGATGCTCGGCTCATCAAGCACATAGAGCATGCCCATCAGCCCCGAACCGATCTGCGTGGAGAGCCTGATCCGCTGCGACTCGCCGCCGGAAAGCGTTCCCGAGCGCCGGTTGAAGCTCAGGTAATCGAGGCCGATGCCCAGCAGCAGTTCGAGCCTGCCGCGGATTTCGCCCAGCACCTGCCTGCCCGCGTCCGAGCCGCGCCCCGCCGGTTTTACGCGGCCGAGAAAGGCATGCAGTTCATCGAAATGCATCTGGCCGATATCGTGAATCGTTTTGCCTTCGATCGTGAACAACAGGCGCGTCGAGCGCACCCGCGCCCCGTTGCAATCGGGACAGACATGCTCCACCATCACCTTGTCGAGCCAGGCTTCCATGCCCGAACTGCCCTCGCCGCGCTGCCGGTAGCGCCGGTATTGCCTTTCGATGCGGCGCGCGATCCCGCCGAAGCCCACTTCCTTGCCGATGGCGTCCTCTCGCTTCACCTTCGCGCCGGGCGGGACACCGATGGTGACCTTCGCGCCTTCAAGGCCGTTGAGGATGATGTTGCGAATTTTGGCGGGGAGTTTTTCCCAGGGGGTTTCAAGCGAGAAGCCGAGCTTCTTCGCAAGGCTGTACATCACTCTGCCGTCCCAGGTATCGGGATTGTATTTGAAGGCTTCTTTGACGAAGCACCCGCCCTCGATGCTGCGCCGCTGATCCGGCACCAGCAGATCGGGATGCGTCAGCTTATGGACCCCGAGCCCGCCACAGGTGCGGCAGGCGCTTTCGGGATTGTTGAACATGAAGTATTCAGGCTGAATATCGCCGTAAACGAAGCGATGCGTTTTGCTGCACAGTCCGCGGTAAAAACGCTCCGCCTCAGCCTTGCCCGCGCCTTTCACCACATGGATCTGAAGCAACCCATCGCCCACCAGAAGCGTGCTCGCGATACCGGCTTTGATCGCCTTTTCATGTCTCGGCGCGACGATGAACCGGTCCACAACCGCATCCATATGTGTCACTTTCGAATCATCCAGATCGACTTCGGCGGAGATGTCGACGAGCCTGCCATCGACGATCAGGAATCGGCAGCCCTTCTTCCTAACGTCGGTGAGCACGAAATCGAGATCCTCGCCGTATTGCCGGAAGACGGGCGCTCGAAGTTCGATCTCGGCGCCTTCGGGCAGCGCCAGGATAGATTCGAGGATCTGGCTCGACGTCCGGTTCGGAGTGGGCTCGCCGGTGCGCGGGCAAACCGGGTCGCCGATGGTGGCGAACAGGAGGTTCAGGTAGGAAGCGACGTCGGTCATCGTCCCCACCGTCGAGCGCGGATTGTTGGCAACGGTCTTCTGCTCGATCGAGATCACCGGCGACAGTCCGTAAATGAAATCGACATCGGGCTTTGCGACCTGCGAGACGAAACGCTTTGCATAGCTCGAAAGCGATTCCATGTAACGGCGCTGTCCTTCGGCGTAGATCGTATCGAAAGCCAGGCTCGATTTGCCGGAACCGGAGAGCCCTGTGACCACGATCAATTTGTCGCGGGGGATTTCAATCGAGACGTTTTTAAGGTTGTGCACGCGAGCGCCCTGCACCCCGATGGTGGTGCGTGCGGCAGGCCGTGGGCTCTTAGAATTCGTTGAGCTCATCAGGCGATTCTCCCATGTGGACGAACGCGAGTTCCTGGAGCATGACATTGCTCCGCTTGGTGAGCTGCACGGGAGTCGAGACCTTGCCGATGAGCCCAAGGTCGGCCAGATATTCGCACGCGGTGGTGACACTCTCAATTGCGAATTGCCGGCGGAACCAGGTCTCGATCTCGGTGGCGGAGCGCGCTTCGCCGGCCTCGCGAAGATAGTCGAGAACCGGCCCGAACAGAGCTGTCGCGCGTTGTGCGAGATAGCCATCGATCGCGTCCAGCGCGGCCTGAACCTTTACCGCAGTCTTCTTTGAATTCAGCAGATCGGAATACACGGTTTTGAAAAAAGCCGGATTGATCTTCATGGCCTGAGGGATCACTTCGCGGTCGGCCAGTTGCCGCGCGCCGATCACCTCGATTCGGGCCAGCGCTCCAGCCGAATAGAGGATCCAAAGAGCCGTGTAGTCGAGATCGCCGCGCGTGACGAACCATTTGCGAGCCTTGTAGACCGCCGGCAAAGCTCGGGTCCCAGCCGCCAGAAGCTGGATCTGCGTGTCGCGCTCGCCGATCTCGTGAAGGCGCGCGCACAGGTTCGCGATGGTTTCGTCATGGGTGTAAAGAAGCCGGCCTTTCGCCAGCATCGAGTGCGCGAACGAATTGCGGACCGCCCCTTCCACGGTCTTGCGGAAATCAGTTCGCGACATCAGAAAAGCGTGGACGTTAACGCCGTCGGCGTTGAGCGATACACCCGACTCGTCCGCTTTCTTATCGTCGATGGTGATGAGCGCCAGATCGATATCGGACTTCGCCCAGACCCTATCGTGCGAGAGGCTTCCGCAGAGAATCGCAGCAAGCACGGAGCGGTCCGTTTTCACCTCTGCGATCAGGCGTTCCAGCGCCCGGTTGAATTCCTGGCCGATGTCCGCAGTCACGCTCTATTTTAAAAGGGACAGGTTGATGGAATCCGCCATGGCTTTGTAGCCCGCGTCGTTCAGGTGCAGATGGTCGCCAGGGTCGAATTCCGCCTTGAGTTTTTTAGGATCGGCAGCGTCACGGGTGGCGGCTTCGAAATCGGCAACGGCGTCGAAGGCTTTGCCGGTTCTGATCCAGTCGTTAACAGCTTCGCGGATAGCTTCGCCTTCCTCACGATAATAAGAAGCGCCCTCGTAGGGCGGCAAAGTGCAGCCCATGATCTTGATCCCGTGGGTGTGGGCTCGCTCGATGATCTGTTTGAAGCCGCCGATCAGATCTTCGGCGCTGGCCGGCTCGGTGTTGGCATGCCCGATGTCGTTGATGCTTTCCAGCATCACGATCCATTTCACGCCTGACTGTTCGAGCACGTCATGATCGAAGCGGGCCAGAGCGCTGGCGCCGGTGCCATCGCGCAGAATGCGATTCCCTCCGATCCCCATGTTGGCTACGCCGATCCCCGCAGTGGCTTTGTTGGCGGCAAGGCGCTGGCTGAGCACGTCGGGCCAGGTGCTGTTGTTATTGGGCGTCGAGCGGAAGCCCTCGGTAATGGAATCGCCCAAAGCAACGACGAGCGAGGAAGATGCGGGCGCGAGCACGTCGACCGTTTCCAGCCAGTAATAATTGCCCGTGCTGACGGGATCTTCGAACGCGGCGGCGGAGGTTTGATCTCCCTCCTTAATGTAAGTCGTGTGCAGGCCGCCATGCGAAGACGGCGGGCCGGATTCGGTGGGGAAATAAAGGCTGATGGCGAGATCGCCGCGCGAAGGAACCTCGAGATCGACTGGGTCGCTCACAATGACCATGCCGGGACCGAGAGTGACGTCGGGCTTGCCGTTGAATGTCGCGGCGCGGTCGGACGCGGGCACAATCTCGGAATCCTTCGCGCGCAGGGCGACATGAACGTTATGAAGAACCACCGGCGTTCCGCCGAAAGAGTTCGAGAATTTCAGGCGCAGCTTCGACCCACCAATGCTGGTGTGAACGATCATGCGCACGGTCTGATTGGCGAAGCCATGGGCGTTAATCGCCTGCTGCACGGGATTGGGTCCGCGGCCTGGCTGCTGTTGCGAAGCGGGCCGGGGCGGGGGAGGCGGCATGCGGATGAGAGGTTGCGGCGTGGCCCAGGTGGCGACCCAGTGCGGGCCGGTTTGGGCATAGACGGATGCGGCGAGGAGGAAACAGACGACGGCGAAGCGCTTCATAATGGAGGGATACTATCATGCTCCGCGGCAGCCGTTTCGTAAAGCTCTGGTTCATTCCGGCAGTGCTTGCGCTGCCACCGTTCGGCGCGTGCGCCCAGGAGTTCAAGCCCGTGCTTAGCGGCGAGGTGACCCAGGGAGAGAACTTCCGCGCGGAAATCGGGTCAGGACTGGTCTTGGTTTTGACAGCTGCCGAGGATGGGTGGACCATCGGTGTTGTTCCTAAGATCCCGTGCGAGCAGGGCAATGACTATGCTTCGGCGGCGTTGAACGTCCCGATTCGCGGCTACAATGCGCTGAGTCTGGATACGAGCTATGGCAAAAGCGCGGAAGAGGCCGTGGCTTTCAATCCGCGGCGTTTCTGGTATGTGACGAATTGCGCGGATTATAAGCGCGAGTCGCATCGGATGGTCGTTTCGCTTCGTTCTTACGGTTATCCGGAGGGCGAAGCGAACGCCATCATAGGGAAGCCCGGCGGTGCACAAGGGCGCGCACGGCTTGTGATCCTCGATTCGAAGATTGATGCTGAGGGTCGAATCCAGTGGCTGCGGTTCCGCCTCGATCGAGCCCCGCCCCGCCGCCACAAGGGACTTGTCGATCCCTGATGCCGGAACCCGGCCGGGACTGGTGATATGATTTTGCCGATCCCCACGAAAAGGAGTTCTTTATGTTCCGAGTTCTAAGCATTGCCTTGCTGTCCGGTTCGATGGCCATAGCCCAGGCCCCGCCGCAGCCGCCCCCACCTCCCGCCGCACCTGCTTCGCCCGGTCCAGCGCGTGCCCAGCGTCCGCCCAATCCCCTGCGCCAGCCGCACACCGAAGGTTATGTCGCTTCGAAGGATCTGCCCGATGGCACGGTCCCGTCGCCCAAAGAAGACGGGAATTTCGTCATCGGCGCCACGCATCCGGCCGCCCCTGAGATGGCCGTTCAGGAAGGCGTGCCGCAGGGCACGGTTTACAGCTTCACAATGGAATCGGCGGACAGCAAATTCTATTCCGGCGTTGCGCGGGACGATGCCGCTCCCGGCGCAGCGCCCCCGGCCCCCGGCGCACCGCGCCCCACTCCGCACAGCCATCCCGCGCCCTACACCCGCAAGGTTTCCGTCTACGTGCCTAAGCAGTATGTCCCCGGCACGGTGGCGCCGTTCCTGGTCTCGGCCGACGGCGACACAAGACCGTTCAGGGCACTGGATAATCTGATCGCTCAGAAGCGCGTGCCGGTAATGATCGCGATCGCGATCGGCAATGGCTCCGGCGATGGTCCGGGCAGCGAGCGCGGTCTTGAATACGACACCATGTCGGGCAAGTACGCCGAATTCGTCGAGGCCGAAGTACTGCCTCTCGTCGAGAAACAATACAACGTGAAACTGACGAAAGATCCCGACGGACGGGCCACCATGGGCGGCAGTTCCGGCGGCTCCGCGGCTATGGCAATGGCATGGTTTCACCCTGAGCTCTATCACCGCGTCCTGACTTACTCAGGCACCTATGTGAATAACCAGTTCCCGGTGGACGAAAAACTCCCTCACGGCGCCTGGGAGTTGCATGAGCACTTGATCCCGAGCGCTCCGGCAAAGCCGCTGCGCATCTGGTTTGAAGTCGGCGACCGCGATAACGGCGGCACGCGCGACGAAATGCACGACTGGGTTCTTGCCAATGAGGGCATGGCTAAGGTCCTGGCAGCTAAGGGCTACCATTATCAGTTTGTCTTTTCCATCAATGCCGGACATACCGATCGCGCCGCGATAGCGCAAACTTTGCCTGAAGCGCTGGAATACGTCTGGCAGGGCTATAAGCCGGTTACTAAGTAACGTGCCGCACCAGTGCCTGTCGCGCCGGGAGTTACTCGCGGGCGCGGCGGCGCTTGCGGTTTCGGGTTGCAAACAGCCGGTCCGGGAAGCTACTGCCGGGCCGGCTAATTACACTATCGATATCGCGGTCAAGCCGATCGAGCTTGCACCCAACAAGATTGTTTCAACCACAACCTACAACGGCCAATTCCCCGGCCCTCTGCTTCGCTTCAAAGAAGGAAAGCAGGTCATGATCGACATCAACAATCGAACCGATACTCCGGAACAACTGCACTGGCACGGACAATTCCTTTCACCCGATGTAGACGGCTCCGCCGAGGAGGGCACTCCGTTTATTCCTCCTCACGGAAGCAGGCGCGTGACTTTTGTCCCTGGACCTTCCGGGCTTCGTTTCTATCACACCCATGTACGGGCCGGCGCCGATCTGAATGCCGGTCAGTACACAGGACAAGTTGGTCCGGTTTATATCGAGCCTAAAAATAGCCCGGGTAACTACGACCGCGAAATCTTCCTCACCCTGAAGGAATTCGAACCGACTCTCAGCCGCGGCGGCGACATGGCCATGGACTTTCTTTTCCCCGCCGAAACTGTCGCAGAACTCAAAGCTGCGGGCGAGGGCGCGATGAACGCATCGCTTGCCAAAGGCATGCCTCATGGCTTTGAAGTGGGCTACGGGTCATTCACCATCAACGGGAAAATGCTGGGAAGCGGCGAGCCGATCCGCGTCAAACAAGGCGAGCGCGTCCTCTTCCATGTTTTAAACGGCAGCGCTACGGAGATCCGCAGCCTCGCGCTTCCAGGCCACACCTTCACTGTGATCGCGATGGACGGCAACCCCATCCCGAGACCCGTAAACGTGCCGGGGCTTTGGCTGGGCACGGCGGAGCGCATCTCGGCCATTGTCGAAATGAATCGGCCCGGAGTGTGGATCATGGGCGATACCGCCAACGACGATCGTGAACACGGCATGGGCATCGTAGTCGAATATTCGGGCGCGAAAAGTAAGCCGCAGTGGGTCAGGCCTAAGCCTTTCTCCTGGAACTATGCGGCGTTTGGAAACGGCAAAGGCCCGGACGTCAGGCCGGATGAAGTCTTCGAAATGACCTTTGCCAAAGCCAATGCAGCCGATACCGGTTTCAATCGCTGGTCGATCAACGGCATGGCGTTTCAGGAAGGCAAAATGCCGCCCTTGCTGCGAGTGAAACAGGGGAGAGGCTACCGGCTGCGCATGCGAAATGCCAGCGACGATATCCATCCCATTCACCTGCACCGGCACTCCTTTGAGTTAGCCGAAGTAGCCGGACAGGCCACATCGGGTGTCATGAAAGATGTAGTGATGGTAGGCGGATATCAGGAGGTCGCAATCGACTTCACGGCCAATAATCCCGGCCCAACCCTGTTTCACTGCCACCAGCAGCTGCACATGGATTTTGGCTTTATGGGGTTAATTGAGTACGTCTGATCCGCCGGCGCGGTAACCCTAACTGGCCGGCTTACCGTCGACCATCCGCTCATTGACGGTGAGCTTCTCACGCATTCGGCGTTTCCAGCGCGCGGGGCTTTTGATCCATGTGTCGCGAACATGCGACCCCATCCAGACGCTGTGCGGCGCGCCGCCGATGTTTTCACTGTGAGTGCCGCCCACCAGACAGAGAACCACGGCGCCGTTGCCGGTTTTATCCAGTTGCAGATCGTAGAGCTGAATACCGGTTCCCGTGCCGTTCTTCTCGTAATCGGGTTTCCAGAAAGCAGTCCAGCCAGGCATCGGTTTCAAGCTCGCAACGTCGCGCCGGATGAAGGGTTCCATCTCTGGCGTGTTCGGGGTTTCTGTCCGATGGTGGTGCTGGTCCAGTCTTCGGTATCCATTTGCATGCGCCGTCCGCATCGCCTCG